>Ga0208478_1000305_pt1 | contig 18222 bp, 16 predicted proteins | sample NGESurdeep072012_5_FD_184462 | JGI IMG/M metagenome (GOLD analysis project Ga0208478, IMG submission 184462) | Arctic peat soil microbial communities from Barrow, Alaska - NGEE Surface sample 415-2 deep-072012 (SPAdes) | ecosystem: Environmental > Terrestrial > Soil > Wetlands > Peat ...
TTTATAATACATATCGTGTGACCCTTCACTGTTGACATTATATAAACCTATTATTGGTATATCATTCATAATATTGGCGCGTGTACCCAATACATATTCACTTCCGGCCTCCTTGCCAAAATAATACTCAACATAAAGACATTCTGCATAATTAGCAAAGCTCTCATGAATCCACATGTCGGCAATATCCTCATAGGTGATGCTGTTTGCAAACCATTCATGGGCCGATTCATGAATAATGATAAAATCGAATTTTAAACCCCATCCGCTATTACTCAGATCAGTTCCCAGGTAACCATTCTTAAATCCATTACCATATGTAACGGAGCTCTGGTGTTCCATCCCCAGATAAGGCGCCTCGACAAGTTTGTATCCGTCTTCATAAAACGGATATTGACCGAACCAATGTTCAAAAGCTGCAAGCATCATAGGTGCCTGCTTGAATTGCACTCTGGCCTTCTCAAGATCTTCCTTCAGTACGTAATAATCACAATCAAGCGCCCCTTTCTCACCTCTATATATTTCGGAGAAGTGTGCATAATCACCAATGTTGATATTTACACCATAATTGTCAATAGGGTTCGCGACAAACCAGTTGTATGTTTTTGTTTTATTCTTCTGCCTGACCACACTTCTCAACCTCCCGTTTGATACATCCATCAGGTTTCCGGGAACATTCACGCTAATCAGCATACTATCTGGTTCATCGTACATATGATCTTTGCATGGCCACCATAGACTTGCTCCATCACCCTGGCAGGAGGAGGCGACAAAGGGCAGACCGTTTTTATCCTTCTTCCATGTTATGCCACCACTCCAGGGAGGCTTTGTCGAAACCCTGGGTCTTCCCCCATAAGTCAGTACAATGGAATATATCTTTCCCTGCTCCTGTTTTTCATCAAGTTCAATCCAATAAACATTGCCTTCTCTTTTAAAATTAAGAACATTATTATTCTGAACGGCCTTTGTCAGGGTAAGCGGTTCCTGAAGGTCAATTTGCATGAGACCGTATGCTCTAATAACCCTGTATGTGATTGTGTTACTTCCGTATATTGAACTGTCTGAAGGATTAACAGCAATATCAAGATGATAATATGTCAGGTCCCACCATGATCTCTCAGGAGTTATCGATCCTCGTAATGTGTCTTGCCGGGTAAATATCTTATTGGCAGGCGGTTGATATTGAGCCTTTACCGGAAGTGAATATAAAACTGAGATTAGAAAGATCTGGTAAACACGGGAAAATCTATTCATTGATTAGAGTATTAAGATAAAAGACAAAAGGCAAAAGTAAAAAGATAAAAGTAATAGTCAATAAAAGCCATAAAGGCTTTAGAAGCTGTAAAGGTTGTGAATTTTATCAGAGTATGAAGTATCACTGATTCCATGGATTTGACTACTTTAGTGAAATATTCTAAAAAGCATCTATATGAAAAGAACTTCAATCCTAACATTCTTAATGATTGTGATAACAATCTGTATCAGTGAATCTCTTCTCTCACAGGAGTCACCACGGTCGCGCGAATCATTCAACCAGGGTTGGAAATTCATAAAGTATTTTAATGCCTCTGATGAAGCTGTTACAACTGATAAGGAGCCTGAAAACCTGCAGCTCCCTTCAGTCAATGACAATAACTGGAGGTCATTGGATCTGCCACACGACTGGGCTATTGAGGGCCCATTCAGCGATACGCTTGAGAATAATACCGGACTTTTACCATGGAAAGGGATCGGATGGTACAGGAAACATTTTATCATTAATGACAATGATAAAGGGAAACGTATCTATGTCGATTTCGACGGAGCAATGGCTAATGCTAAAGTATGGCTGAACGGGAAGTATGTGGGAGAATGGCCTTATGGCTACACTTCTTTCCGGATCGATTTTACACCTTATGTAATTAATGGGAAAGAAAATATTATTGCTGTGCGACTCGACACCAAGAACTGGGATTCCAGATGGTACCCGGGAGCAGGACTCTACCGGAATGTCTGGCTGGTAAAGACTTCACAGCTGCATATTACAAATAATGGCATCTTCTGCACTACTCCTGAAATAAAAAAAGAGAGAGGAATGCTCAGCATTCAGGCTGAAGTTGAAAGCCATCTTAATGATCCGTCACCTGTTACAGTTAAAGCTCTCGTTTATAAACTGAATGATAAATTTGAGCCAGCTTCATCACCAGTTGCAGAATCAGTTTTTGTCGCCGCAACAATCGAGGGGATGAAGAGACATGACTTCAGGTTTGATATTCCGGTAAAAGACCCGGTTTTATGGGATATAAATAAACCGGAACTGTATCGGGTTGCAGTCATAGTGATGCAGGGGAAAAATGTAATTGACAGATATGAAACCAATTTCGGCTTCAGAACGTTGAATTTTACAGCACGAAACGGATTCCTTCTAAATGGCAGAAAGGTACAAATAAATGGTGTTTGCAATCACCACGATCTGGGAGCTCTGGGAGCTGCTTTCAATACACGCGCTGCCGCTCGACAACTTGAAATTCTGAAGGAGATGGGTTGCAATGCCATCAGAACAAGTCACAACCCTCCTGCCCCGGAACTTGTTGATCTTTGTGATAAAATGGGATTTCTCATTATGGTCGAAGCATTCGACACCTGGAGAACTGGTAAGAAACCAAAAGATTATAACCTCATATTCAATGCCTGGCATTCAGAAGATTTAAAAGCTATGGTACGCCGCGACAGGAATCACCCTTCCGTTTTTATGTGGAGCATTGGTAACGAGGTTCCTGATCAGGGGAATCCTTACCTTGCTAAGGCTCTGAATGCAATTGTTAAATCAGAAGATAATACTCGTCCGGTTACAGCAGGTTGCGACAATGGCGGTTCAGGTACCAATGGTTTCCAGAAAAGTCTTGACATTTTTGGTATAAATTATCACGTTTATGGAAATGAATATGAAAGATTCTTTGCGCTGAAGGACAATGAAAACCTCGGGATTTTTTCAAGCGAATCCGCCTCAACACTCAGTTCAAGAGGTGAATACTTTTTCCCAGTAAAACAAGGCGATCTGTATAAAAACCTCCCGGGCAAAGGGATATTTCAGATAACATCTTATGATGTGGCTTACCCCAGCTGGGCATCAACCGTTGAACAGCAATGGACCCTTCTTGATAAATTTCCTGCAACAATGGGCGAGTTTGTATGGACAGGCTTTGATTATATTGGTGAACCTACACCATATGATGGTGATATGACAGGCATCAAACCAAATCAATGGGGATACAAAGAAAGACTAAAAATGCTTGAGATGGAGGGTGTAAAAGAGGTTCCGTCGCGCAGCAGTTATTTTGGAATAATGGACCTTGCAGGATTCAAGAAAGATCGTTACTACCTGTATCAGTCAAGGTGGAGACCTGAATTGCCGATGGCACATATTCTTCCTCACTGGAACTGGCCGGAAAGAAAAGGTTTGGTCACCCCCGTTCACGTTTATACTTCTGGTGATGAAGCTGAACTGTTCCTTAATGGCAAATCGCTTGGCAGGAAGAAAAAAGGGGAATTTGAATACAGGTTCAAATGGGATGATGTTGTATATCAGCCTGGTGAACTAAGAGTGATTGCTTATAAGAATGGAGCTAAATGGGCAGAAGATGTAATACGAACAACTGAAGAAGCATCGGTGCTTTCTATGGCAGCTGACAGACCTGCTGTTTTTCCTGATGGTGCTGACCTTATTTATATCACTGTAAGGATTGAAGATAAAAACAAACTTCTTGTACCAAAAAGCAATAACCAGCTCAATTTCAGCATCGAAGGGCCGGGAAGAATCGTTGCTACTGATAGCGGTGATGCTACCAGCCATGAGGTATTTCAGGCTAAGTCAAAGAAAGCCTATAATGGGTTGTGTCTTGTAATTGTCGCTGCAGAAAAAGGAGCAACAGGTTCATTTACAGTTAAAGCAGAATCAAAAGGGCTGAAACCAGCAACTGTAAAAGTTAATATAGCAAATTAATAAATTTGATTTTCTCCGTGGTACTCTGTGAATCCTCTGTGTATCTCTATGTACCTAAAAAATAAGAACTGACACTGAGTTACACAGTGAAGCACAACTTGTCCCGATTTATCGGGAGAGTTGCACAGAGTAAAACATTTTTCTTAAATCCGTGTGCGAGAGATTTAGTGAATAATTAACCGATCCGTTTTGTATAAAACAGTTTATCGTCACCTTCAGTATAGAAGTCCTTCAGGCTTGCCTCTAGCTCGAAGTTATTTTTAATGTAAAATGCCCTGGTAGGTGCATAATGCTCCAGACCTGAAGTTTCAGCTATTAATATCTTGCATCCCATATTTCTGGCCTGATTGCAGGTCTCATCAATTAGCTTTTTACCTATACCTTTTCCGCGGAAATCATTATGTGTAGCGATCCAGTAAAGATCATAACTTGTTTTTGACATGCTGATCGGGCCATAGCAGGAATAGGCAGCTGTCACACCGTCGACTTCTGCAAAAACGAAATAATAACCGGTTGATTCACCCCGACTAAGCCTTTCTGCGACAAGTTCAACAGCTATTTCGATCTCATGGTCATAAAAGAATTTTGTTGATTCAACAATTTCCATTACTCGTTTTATATCACGTTTTTCCGGAGTTGTTCTGAATATAATATTCATGGTTTAATAAATTAAGTGTTTTTATAATTATAAAAGTTGAAGATGTTGAAAAGGTTTAAAAAATTGAAAAAAATACTGAATAAAAATAAGAGCTAGCTGAAACCAGTCTCTGGTAATGTTGCAACACGTGCCACTGTTTCAATTGCAATAGCGGCAAAAGCTGCACCATAATCCAGGTCGATATTTTCAAGAGTATCTTTTGTATCGTGATAACCACTCCTGTTAATATCATAGTTCTCCATAAAAAGTACCACAGGAATGCCGGTATCAGAGAATATCTGACCATCGGTATTGAATATTGAACTATGTGGATTATACTGTGTACGCACTTCTCCCTTTAAAGTCAGATGCTTTGCAATATCAGGGATTTCCTGCAACCCTTTAATCCGTTGACCCCTGTTCCGATTTAATCTTTCAGGTTGCCTGTTCCATTTATATGTAGACTCATTCCAGATCATATTTGCAACATGTGCCTGATATGCAAGATGCAATGATTCAGCACTTTTACCAGGTGATATCTGAAAAATATCCTGGTCATTATCGCGGTTATGACCTATCATATCCATTACATAAACGCCGACAATTTCTGTGTCAGAAAGATCTTTATTAGTTTTATTATCAACTTTCAGATTCAGGGTTTTTTCTATCAGGGACTGACATAGATTGCGGGCGCCCATACAATCAGACGGAAATTCTTCACCGGTAAGATGTATAAGCCATATGTCGCGTTCAAGCTTACCCTCAATTGATAGTTTTAAAAGGATTGGTGCTGCCTGTAATAATGTTGCACTGGCAGAATAATTATCATCTGCACCTCTGGATGCTAATCGTGCTCCTGAGCCTCCACGTTCTTTTTCATACACATCTTCCATATAAGCAGTATCATAATGATCTCCAAGTACAACTGCCTGCTTCCGGTTTTTTCCCGGTATAATTACAAGCAAGTTTCGTTCGTGAATGTTTCCATTCTGATTTCCCAACCATCCTCCATATTGTGTAAAATCAAACAGCGTATTCCATTTAAACGCTAATTCACCTACCATTGCCTGCCCTTCCATACCGGCATCAGCTATCACTTTACTATACCTTCCTATTAAATAATCGCCCAGGTGCTCAAGATCGCGTTTTCGTTTTTGTACCAGCGAAAGAGTGGTCTCATCAAGCATTATATCCGCATTATCCTTGTAGATGAATTCGCCTTGAGAAAGGAATTTTATATCATTCCACCAGTTCTCTTCAAACTTTCGGGTTGATGTTTCAGTAAAAGTTAATGGTTCAGGAAGTGACGAATCATATTGTTGTTCAATAATTATTTCAAAAACCTTCCTCAATCGACCAATCTTTTCGGGATCAGGTGAAGTAAGGTGAATATTCAATTCATCAAACCATTCTTCCAAAGATTTATGTTTTGCTATGTTCAGCAGGTTTTGTGCGAATGATCTTTTTAATGGTTTACGGTCTTGCATTTCCCAACTCTCAAGCAATGAAACAATGTTAAATGAGGTTTGATGGGCATAATGATCAAGATGTGTACGAAAATCATGAAGGGCAGAAAGATACAGATCTCGTTTCTGCATTCTTGGCCAAAGTTCAACCGGACTGGACATCTTATTGTCATCACGATGATAACCGGTGATATACCCATAAAGCGATTCAGCCTTTATCACAACCTTCTCAGATTCATCCGGAACAAAAGCAATAAAAGGCCTGTGCAAATATATTTCATGTTCTCCAACGCTCATAGGGGGATAAAAGAACCTGTAACCGAAAAGACCGCCTTTTAAAAGCATCTTCTCAACTTCCATAATTTTTCTCCTGCCGGAATGCGGACCATCTAAAAGAAGTTTGAATTTATTGTTCCAAAGCTGGCTGTTACAGGCTAATGGCTTGTCATATAAACCCATAGCATCAGGTTCTGTACTGAACAATGCTTTTATCAGTCTTATATTATGTCCAACTTCATTAAGTTCATCCTGATATCTGTGGAGCCGCTGCCAACGGTTTGTGCGATGATAAGAATCATGAATAAGATTTTCGTTAATAACCAGGTTCTTACTTTCAGGATGCGGCTCATGCAGCCATCCTGATTGTGTCACCCGAAGCCCTCCAATTCCTCTGTTTCTTGCAACCAGGTTCAATAACGGTATCTGACCAGCTATTGGTAGTTCTTTTTTTAGGCGAAGATAACCAGGCATACCCCAGAATACCAGGCTTCCCGGAAACGGAATTAGTGATAAGGTTCCTGACAGGTACTTATTTTTTACTGTTTCAGACATGCTGCTGAAAGGGCTGAATGTCAATAGATATTTTACAACAGTGAATGATGAATCGTCTTTTACAATAAATTTCTTTGTCCAGGCCGGAAGTATTGATCCTTCAGATGTCATAATTCTGAATCCAACATTGTAAAGAGATTCAATATCATTTAATTTTTCTCCATAAGCTTCAGATAACAGATCTGTAAAAAAAGCTATTGATTCAGTCTCTGGTATCTCAGTTCCGGGGGCAGTAAAAAAGCTTTTCCAAAAAACCTGTTCAGGTTCATGTATACTGTTTCCGAACAAAGTCCAAATCACTCTTCCTTTATCATCCTGCGTACGGGAAAGCATCAGTGGCAGCAAAGTCACATATCTTTCATGCAGTAAAGCTCCGGCATGCGAGGCAAGCTCATGCGGCCAATAAGGATTATTCACCAGGTTTTCACCGCCATGACCACTGATGGAATGTTCCGGAATTCCTTTACCAAGTTTCACAATGTTGCTCATTATCTGATAGCCAATGTGTTCAATCCCTGGTTTAAGTTCATATTCTTCTTCCATTTCTGAGATTTTCCATCCAAACGGATCATCTTTCTGTAAAATACGATTATCGGGTTTACCATATGGCTTACTTCCAAGACGAGGAGGAGGCATAAACTCTGAATAAGCTGTTATCTGGTAACAGCCTTTGCAATTGAACCAGGGATATCCTTTCAGAAATTTTTGCCAGCCGGATGGGATCTTTTCTTCCATAATGTATTTCTTTCAAACGTGAAGTTAAGTAAAATTCTTTATACGGTTGCGCCGAAGCTTCAACGCAGGTGCATTGCGAACTGCCTCTATTATTCTTTCCGCTGGAGATTGTATTTGCTGTCAGTATTATAAAAAACAATAGAACGAGGGAAGCTATTTTGTTTTCCATCTGATATTTTTTAACATAACAAATGCAAAAAAACAAAATATTTTCCCTTTAAAATGTAGATAAAAAGAAATTTTTCAGATAATAAAAAAGCCGGAAGACTAAACTCTTTTACTAAAGGAATTTTTTTACCTGATTCCAGTAGAGAATGGTACTTTTGCCTGAACCGTTCCAAGTTTTGGCTATCCGTTCAAAATTGTACGGGCCAATCTCTGCCGCATAGTACAGGAATATCTTCTCTGAAATTTTATAATTGAACAGGTCATTCCTTGAATACATACTTCCCGTCCTATTATTATAGTCCACAAGACGTATTGGACGAATCTGGAAATAACCAACTGCCTTTTCAAGTGGATTATATGCCAGAGTATCAAGTTTAGTTTCGACCATACCTATTGCGTGAATAAGGTTTTTGTACGGTTCAAGAGGTAAAGGTCTGACTACGATTACTGATTCATTGGCTGGAGCAAATACTTTGAATGCTAATGTCAGCAAAAAGGTAATCGAGACTATCTTTTTTAATATACTTTTCATAAAAAAATCATAAAAAAAGTGAGTAAAAAACTATACGGTTATTAGTTATCTTAACCGCAATATATGATATTGAGATCTCTCTTTCCGGAGAGAAAATACTGGATAGTTTCATATTTAATAATAAGTCAATCATTGTAATAAGAACAATGTATTTCCTGAATTGTTTAATTTGATATTTAAAAGTTGTTCACAACTGATGTTAATATCATCTCCCCGGTATGGAGTTTCTCTTATCGGGGCGCTGCTCCAAACTGCTTATTTAAAGCCCTCGCAGCAAACATCAAAACAGTCGAAAGTTCCCAAAATTCGCTGAGGACTTTTGAAATCCAAAAGCAAAAAAAATCATTTGTGAAATTTAATTTTTGAGGGGGGGGGAAAAGCCGGAAATGAATATTGAACCCTTATTCCTTAAACAATCTTACATTTAAAGCCGTCAGTCCTTTTGGCCCTTTCCCTATTTCAAAAGTGACAATATTATTCTCTTTTATTGGTTCCTGCAGATTGTTGGCATGAACGAAAACACTCTGTTTATTTTCCATATCACGGATAAATCCAAAGCCCTTAGAATCATTGAAAAAAGTTACAACACCTTTTCGTATGTAACTGGCTTTCGCGGATGGGATATTTTTCTTAGCTCCTGTCTCGATGTTATCTGCTTGTATCTCAATCTTTTTGTTTGGATCAGGAGGTGTTGAGGAAATCTTTCCAAACTCATCTACATAGGCAATCATATCAGCATAGCTGCTTTTCCCGGTCTCTTTCCTGATAAGCCGCTTTTTTTCCTTGTCTTTTCTTTTTTTATCCTTTTTATTTTTTACTTCTTTTTTGTTTGATGTTTCCTGCGATCTGCCCATAAACTGATAGTTGGTTCGTTAATAATTATCCTGTCTGTCCGAATTTGCTCAAAGATAAGGTTTTATTTCCGGTATTACTATTAAGTTACTAATACGGAACACCTTTCGTGTTGTTGGTACTGCACTTCTTTAGAACAGGCAGCACAATTCAACCAATTCTTATGGATGTCATTGATAATGAACCCATCACCTGTTTATCATTAAAAAATGTAACAGATTCGTTTTCTTCTTTCAATGCAATCGAATAAAGTAACGGAAGAAAATGATCCGGAGTAGGTATGGCCATCTGCACTTCATTGCCAAGATCGCGATAATGAATAAGATCTTTATGATTATTGTCACGAATCAGACCTTTAAATATCTCATTTGCCCTGATCGCCCAGTCAAAGCCATAGTCCGGTTCGTTTGCATGGTTCCACGCTAGCATCCGGAGATTATGAACCATGTTCCCGCTTCCAATAATCAAAACACCCTTTTTCCGAAGAGGAGCCAGTTCTTTTGCAAGATCATAATGATTCCGAGGAGTCAGATGATAATTCAGGCTCATTTCAATTACAGGAACATCAGCACCGGGATAAATATTCCTTATCACACTCCAGGCTCCATGATCCAGTCCCCATTTCTCATCCAGGCCAACATCAGTTGCCGTAATAATACGTTTAACATCATAAGCTAATTCAGGGCTTCCCGGAGCCGGATATTGCACATTATACAATTCCTGCGGAAATCCACCAAAGTCGTGGATTGTAGGTGGCTTTGGCATTGCAGTCACATGTGTTCCACTTGTTTCCCAATGGGCAGAGATGCACAGAATTGCCTTAGGCCCCGGGATCGATTTTCCAAGTTCTCTCCATGCAAGTACAAATTCATTTTCCTCAATTGCGTTCATCGGACTGCCATGACCGACGAACAGCACAGGCATCAGCTCTGTGCTTTCGACGGATGCAGTTGAATTTTTCAGTCTGTTTTGATTCATGGCTCAAATACTTTGGAGGAACAGATTCGTTTTGACTTAAAATATTAATTGGCAGCTTTTACCAATTGTACATCACAAATAATTTTAACCTCTTCTCCTATAAGAACGCCACCAGCCTCAAGAGCTGCATTCCAGTTCAATCCCCACTCTTTCCGGTTCATTTTTCCTGTAATGGAGAATCCGGCCTTTACATTTCCCCAGGGAAATATAGCATGAGAAAGGTGCTTTTAAATCCTCAACTTTAAAATCAATATAATGTGTAAGGCTGCCCTGACTAACAATGATAAGCTCTTCAAAATCATGAAAGTGGGCATCATATTCCTTTGATGCGATATCTTCAGGAAGTTCGCTAGTTATCTCTATTATGCGAAACAGTTTTTCCATAACTACGAATTTACAATAAAATTTATTGAAATATTAAGTGTTTTGAACCTGATGGCCTTTTTAAAACTGCAGGAATATTGAAAGTTTGGATAGATATGGTGTCTGGTATGGAAGACTTTAGCATTCAAAGATAAACCATGATTAAACAAAAGTTTCTATTTCTTGTTTTATTTATATCAAAAAGAAGATGAACAAATACTGAATATAAAATTTACAACAGACATGAAAACAATTAAAGGACTAAGTGCAAATATTTTTGGCACTGAATACTATAACAGGGCAATCCTGGTCAGGTTGGCTGTAGGTCTTATTTTTTTAACGGAAGGGATACAAAAATATCTGTTCCCTGAACTTTTGGGAACTGGAAGGTTTTTAACAATTGGATTCAGCAATCCGGCATTCTGGGCATATTTCACCGGTACTTTTGAGATTATCTGCGGTACTCTTGTAATTATAGGATTTATCACAAGATTGGCATCTGTGCCTTTAATTATTATAATGATTACGGCCTTTATATCAACAAAAATACCAATTCTGTTGCATAAAGGATTGTGGCCATGGGCACATGAATACCGGACAGATTTTGCCATGACCCTGCTACTCATATATCTTTTGATTTATGGCCCTGGAAGATGGTCGCTTGATTCAAAAATCTTTGGAGCCAGAAAAAGATGAAATATGCAGGCAATTTATAAGAAATATATAATTTTTTTAGCTATCTTAATTCTACTTAATATTCAATTAATTTATGCTGGACCGCCTTTCAATACTGACGACCCGGAGACTGTCAGATTTCAACATTGGGAGTACTATATTTCATCAATAAACAACTATCATAATGGAGTATGGTCAGGAACATCCCCTCATATTGAATTAAATTATGGGCTGATTCCAAATGTACAGGTCCATATATTATTACCAATAAACTATACTTATTCGAGAGTTCAGGGTTCTGATTTCGGATACTCAGATACGGAATTTGGTATAAAATATCGTTTCGTGCAGGAAACAGAAAATTCTCCTCAGATAGGTACATTCCCTATTCTGGAAATCCCTACAATTAAAAACAGTGAATTCAGTGATGGGAAAACAAAAATTTATCTTCCGTTATGGATTCAAAAATCCTGGGGAAAATTAACTACCTATGGAGGTGCTGGTTTCTGGATAAATCCCGGTGCAAATAATAGAAACTGGATATTTTCAGGGTGGGAGATTCAGTACGACTTTTCAAAGTTTATAACATTGGGCGGAGAACTTTATTATCATACTGCCGACACTAAAAGCACAAAACCTGAAAGCGGATTTAATCTGGGAGGGTCAATTAATCCAACTGAGAAATTTCATTTTATTTTTTCTTTTGGCCGCACCTTTAAAAGAGATAATGCGTTTACTTCTTATCTTGGCTTATTATGGACGATATAAAAACAAAAAACTGATAATGAACCAGGTACATGATGTTAGGTATGCGATTTGTGCCATGCGGTTTGCGGTTAAACAGTAGCTGGGAATCAAAAACCTGAAGAACATCGCTTGAACTAGAAAACAATTTATGCCATCTAAAGCCTTTAAAGCTTTTATAGCCTTTTTTTGGCAGGATATTTGCACCGGTAATTCCAGACATCAAATAACCAAGAATATGAAAAAGACCTGTTTACTCCTGTTTATAGTAATTCTTAGTATCCAAAATACTGATGCACAGTTTTATAAAGATGTTAAAAAATTATTTAACCCCAAGAATAAGGGTCTTACTGAAAAGGATGCAGCCGATGGCATCAAAGAAGCACTGGTTAATGGTACCGTTGAAAGTGTGAAACTGGTTTCGGTGGTTGATGGATACTGGGGCAATGCTGAAATAAAAATTCCCTTCCCTTCCGAAGCAAAAGAGATTGAATCGAGCCTGAGGACTATTGGAATGGGTAAAAAAGTTGATGAATTTAATGTATCCATGAATCGTGCTGCTGAAAAAGCTGCCACTGAAGCAAAACCTGTTTTTATAAGCGCCATAAAAAGTATGACTGTAAAAGATGCCATCAGTATTGTGAAAGGAGAAAATAATGCAGCCACTATGTATCTTAAGAATACTACGTCACCAGAGCTGAAAAACAAATTTCAACCCATAATCAAAACCTCTCTGGATAATGTTAGTGCCACTAAATACTGGAGCGATTTAATTACTGCTTATAATAAGATTCCCCTGGTTAAGAAAATGAATCCCAATCTTACAGAATATGTGACAGATAAAGCTATTAATGGCCTTTTTATTATGATTGCCAAAGAGGAACTTAAAATCCGGAAGGACCCGATGGCCAGGACCTCGGAGTTGCTTAAAAAAGTTTTTGGAAACTAACTCTATATTCAGAATGTGGGGTGTAATTCCAATGAAACGACACAAAAATTTTAAAAGGAGAGGTTGTAATGGGTACAACCTCTCCTCATTTTGGTTATTTAAGTAATTTAAAACTTATCGGAAGTTCATCAGAATTAAATATAGCCGGAAAGCAATTCACCTCATTTGCAGTGAAATTACCGGTAACTTCAATTTCTCCTCCTTCAATAACATTCCTCACAACCGGCCAGGAGTAAACCTGATCATCAATGACAATTGCAATAACTCTGTTCAGATTTTTTTTTGTGGCATCTGCAAAAACACCACAGGCAGCAGATTTTAATTTGATTTGAATTTTGTGATCCTGAGGATCTTTACCTGCGACAATTTTGATTGATTCTACATCTGATCGTACCATTAAAGGCTTTCCTTCGGAACCTGTTTTTAATGCAAATAAACAGTATCCTGATTTTTTTGATTCAAATCCCCATAAAAATTTACAATTTTTTACCGGAGCTGAAGACCGGAGATACTGATCCGTTTTCTCTCTGTTTTCATTAACAGAACATCCTACACGCGGATCAGAATCATTCTTTACCATCTTAGTATTAAGAAGTTTAAAAAGTTGATTATCGGTTTTCAATAAATCCGTAATTTCATCGTGGGTACATGTTTCATAGAAAGACATCTCTCCTTTTGATGTAAGCAGTCCTTCAATTTCAGATAAGTCAGTTTTATCAGGTAATAGAACTTTAACCTGTCCCTTTTCTGGTGAAACCTTAACTTCGAATGAATTAAGACCAAATAGTTTCAACCGGGCGGAAATAATGTCTGCCGATTGTTTTAATGATTCTGAACCGACATTACTGCCGGAGGCCTGAAGCGTGATACTTTTAGTGCTTTCAGATGTTTTCTGAACAGCAGAAGTTAATGTTATTGCAATAACAACAGAAATAATTAAATATAAAAAGCTTTTCATAATTCGTGATATTAAGTTAATAAAATAAAAGAAACACTATCTGTTGAAATACAGATCAGTAAATTAACTTAAAAGTGGCTGTTCTCCCATTTCTTCAGGAAACAGATGGTATCTAAGAATAAATTGAGGGATTTTGTGCGAGCTTTCTCTTATAATCTTAAGATGAGAGACTTTTATACCCGCTTTCTTGCTCTCAGATAATGGATTCCTGTTAAAAGCCAGGAGATTAAAGTTGTCTTTATTTGATATCCATGTTTTTTGAAAAACCTGTACACGCACAACTTGACTGAAAACTGCATTGTTCTCAATTACAGAAATGGAAGTTGAGACTGGTCTTTTGTTCAGATCAGTAGTGGTTCTGATTGAATTACTATAAATCAACAGTCCGAAAAAGAGAATCGCAATAACAATAATTGAATCAATACTAAAAATTCTGATATTTCCTCTGGTATTCAACATTTGTCAAAAATAGCTCTTTTCAATAGAAAATGCAATAGATTCGATTCCCTTTTTCCTTATATCAGGTATCACCAATGAACCACGAGTTGCCAGCCTTTTAGTTGTTTAAGGAATCAAGCTCTGTCCCATAGTCAAATTGCAGATCTTCATGCAAGAGAGTTACTTTTTTCCTGATTGTTTCTATTTGCTTGTTATAGAAATTCTGAAGTCCGATATTCTTCTTTACGGAAGGAGTGAATTTTTTAAGTTTTGTACAAAAATATACAAGTAATTCCACTTCAGTTTCTTTCTTTTGTGAATATCTGGCATATTTCCTGAGAGAACGTAAAATCTTCCGAAAGCTTTTTTTAATTAAGTAATAGCTCTTTTTATTTATAAGCTCAAATTGCCCGTCAACTTCCTTTTTTACTCCTTCTATATATAAAGCTTCATCTGATGATTCAAACAGAAGGTAGGTTAATAATTCCTTATTCTCCTTTTTGAATCTTGCCAGACGGAGACATAACTCCCTCAGTTCTTTAGGTGTACAATTTGTTAATTCTTCTTTGAGTTCTTTAACCGCGACAGCCTTCATGGATATAATTTGGGTAGCAACTATTCACTCTTCTAACCTTCGGGTTGAGTTACCTTACTGCCTTTCTTCTGCGGATATGAGCCTGGCAAGATCACATTAATTAGCTTTTTACCCCATAAACCCAGCTGAAAACCTGCACCAAGTGACAAGATGCTCAGCACAATCGTTAAAACATAAAGGTTTCCAACCGGAGCTATAAAAAACAGCGCAACTGATAAGGAGAGAATTATAAGGCTGAAAATAATTTTAACTCTTAAAATAGGAGTAGCAAGAGTTTTGAATCGTGTTAGTCCGTCAATAACTCCGGTAATAATTGCCAGGATTAGGGTGAACGGGAAAACAAACACAGAAAATACCAAAACATTTTTCAGAATTTCGGGCTGGAATTGTTTAAAAAGATTTGTTATTATCACCAATAAGGGGATAGCTATGACAAGGGCCTGAGAAAGATGTATGACAATCGGATGAAGATCAAAATTGAGCAAAATCAACCTGTTACGGGAAACCTTTTCCCTGTATGGTTCAAAAACTTTTCTGGGCATTCCGCAAGCCGGACAAACATCTCCCAGCTTATCTGCATCCATTACAAATCCACACGGGCGACAACGTACAAGTTCTTTCATAATAATAATGATTGATTAAACTGTACAAATTTAAAAATTTAATGATTCTAAAATCAGCCCGAATTCAATTTAGTTAAGTCATGTGTAAACTTCCGGACCTTAATGATGGAATGATGGAATGATGAAGCGATGGAATGATGATTTACATGGTAAGAAGTATTCCCGGATTTTATCAGATCTTTTTATCTTTTACGTTAAGTGGCAAATGAACAAATCCAGTCAAAGCATGTTTATGACTCCATATACACATATAATAGAATCAGGTTTTATTTTGGCATATAGATAAAGAACGATGATTGTCGTTTTGACATAATCATTTCCCTATGGCAAGTATAGTAAAAGGCTACGAATACGACATCTTCATCAGCTATCGCCAGAATGATAACAAATACGATAACTGGGTGACCGAGTTTGTGACTAATCTAAACAAAGAACTTGAAGCGACTATTAAAGATAAAATAAACATCTATATAGATGAGAATCCACAAGATGGTTTGCTTGAGACCAACAATGTGGATAAAAGCCTTGCAAACAAACTGAAATCACTCATTTTTATACCAATTCTCTCTCAGACTTACTGCGACTCCAAAAGTTATGCCTGGCAACATGAGTTCTTAACGTTTAACAAAATGACTAAAGAAGATCCGTTTGGCAGGGATATTAAACTTAGAAGTGAGAATGTTTCCTCGAGGATTCTTCCTATCAGAATACATAATCTTGACTCTGATGACCTGAGTTTGCTGGAGGACGAACTTGGCGGTCCGCTCCGTGCTATCGACTTTGTCTATAAAGAGCCTGGTGTCAACCGGCCGTTGAAACCCGAAGACAATGAAGATAAGAATCTCAACAAAACCAAATACAGGAATCAGGTCAACAAAGTAGCTAACTCTATTAAAGAGATTCTGATCAGTATCCAAAATCCCGGTAAATTGAGTATTCCTTCATCTGACAAATACCTATCAGGGATCAGTCCATCCGAAAAGTCAATTGCTGTACTTCCTTTCGTCAATATGAGCAACGACCCGGAGCAGGAATACTTCAGTGATGGCATATCAGAAGAGATAATCAACACTCTTGTTCAGATTCCGGGTCTTAAAGTGGCGGGTCGGACTTCTGCCTTTAGTTTCAAGAATAAAAATGAAGACTTGCGGTCTATAGGTGAAAAACTCAATGTAAATACAATTCTGGAAGGAAGTGTCCGTAAATCTGGTAATAGGATTCGTGTAAACCTTCAACTGATTGAAGCATCTACGGGATTTCATTTATGGTCGCAAAAGTTCGACCGGGAGCTAAATGATGTATTTTTTATCCAGGATGAAATTGCCAAAGCGATTGTCAATAAACTCCAGGTTACACTGGAAGGAAAATCTGCCAGACCTATAGAACGTCTTCACACTCAGGATATGGAGGCGTATCAGCTTTACCTGAAAGGAATGTCTTTGTTCTATAAACGTGGGCTGCATATGTTTGAGGGTCTGCGATGCTTCCAGGATGCTTTGAAAATAGATCCTGATTATGCTCTGGCCCTTGCAGGTCTGGCGGATAGTTACACTATGCTTTGTTTACACAGCTATATACCTCCTGAAGAGGCGTGGCAAAAAGCTGCAGCTGCTGCTAACCGGGCTTTACAGATAGGACCTGGACTTGCTGAGGTTCATAGTGCAATCGCAACAATCGCTATTCTTTTTGAACGTGATTGGGCCAGGGCTGAAGCAGAATACCTTAGTGCATTAAAACTCAACCCTCAATACTTACAGGCCCGTACATGGTACGCCGTATTTTATCTTCAGATAGCCAGGCTCAGCTGTAATGAAGGACTTATTCAAGCCCGCCTCGCAGTTGAGTATGATCCTTTGTCCTCTTATGCTCAAACCATTTTAAGTATACTCGCTTCCCAGGCCGGGTTTCATGATGAAGCGGTTGCAGCAGGAAAGAGAGGTGTTGAGTTCGATAAGGAATCCTTTTCTGCCTGGTACTTCATGGGTTACAGCAATCATAGTGCCAGTAATATTTCGTCAGCAATTCAGGCATACAAACAAGCTATCGACATTTCAGGAAGACACAATTGGGCTCTTGCAAGTCTTCTGGTACTTTTTGTAGAACATCCGGAATATCAGCATGATATTGAGGCAGATTTTATTTACAGGGAATTGCTTACAAAGGAGAAGATGGGATATGTATCTCCGTTCCTTCTGGCAATCGCATCGGCTGCATTTGGCAAAAATGATGAAGCAATCCGGTACACAAAACTTGCCCTGGACCGCCACGATCCGCTGCTTCAAATTGTCGTTCCCGGAAGGCCTGACAACAAGGCTCTTCGCGCTATCCCGGAATTCCGTAAAATGATGAAGGCAATAGGATTACGCTGATTTTCCTTAACTATAATAAACAAATCAACTAAGATTGAACTTAAGGTATGATATATTGTTATCTATGTCAATAATTATAAAATGAATAAATTCTAATTATTAACCTTCTAATAAAAGACAATATGCTTGACGAAACATCTATTCAGAATTTCAGGGCAACTCTGAGAGGCGGCATAATAGAACCGCAGGACAAAGGATATGACGATGCCCGCAAAGTTTATAATGGGATGATCAGCAAACGCCCTCGGATAATTGTACGTTGTGCAGATGTGGCAGATGTTATATTGTCAGTGAATTTCGCGAGGGAGAACAACATTCTTCTGGCTA
>Ga0208478_1000306_pt1 | contig 18201 bp, 13 predicted proteins | sample NGESurdeep072012_5_FD_184462 | JGI IMG/M metagenome (GOLD analysis project Ga0208478, IMG submission 184462) | Arctic peat soil microbial communities from Barrow, Alaska - NGEE Surface sample 415-2 deep-072012 (SPAdes) | ecosystem: Environmental > Terrestrial > Soil > Wetlands > Peat ...
CTGGATGAGTTGCATCAGAAGCTTATTCCCGGAAGGACATACAGTGTAAAAGATATTGCAAGTAATGTGACGGGTATTCTGGCAGCAATTGTATTCACCTTCGTCGTATTCAGATCTATCGGAATCAGGTTGAAAAAGTCTGATTAAAAATCCTTTATTATTAATTTTAGTTACACAGAGTTACACTGAGAAGCACAGAGTTGCACAGAGAAAGAACTTATAAAATATTGCTCTGTGGCTCTCTGTGAACCCTCTGTGATTCTCTGTGTAAGTTCTAAATATTTAATCTTACGGATTGTATTCAACACCGGAGAGCCTGCCCCGACTTGTCGGGGTGTTCCATCAATAAACCTTATAGCCGGAAAAGGTTCCGGTTCCGATGCCAGTCCCTGTGCCAGTATAGATCACCACTTTTATTTTATCACTGGCAACAAGCTTAATAGTAATAGTCCTTGATATAGTACTGCCAGCACTTATTACACTTTCCAGATAATCATATAAATTCCCGTTTTTAAATAACATCAACTTTCTTCCAGCACCGCCATCGTTCGGTTCAATATACTTTACATCAAAAGTATAAATACTAGTAGATGGTGCTGTAAATTCACCTGTCCCAATATTTAGACCATTACCATCATTATATTCTACCTGATCCGGAAGAAAGTCGATATTCGATAATGGCATTGGAGCGGAAGATGCAATAGTCTTCTGTGCCCTGAATGCGACCATGGTACCAAGAGTCACGCTGTTACCTCCTGAAATTGAAAGAGTTTTACTTGATTCCGTATATGTTAATTGCTGATTATCCGTATTATCCATATACTTACTCAGATCAACCCCGGTCGATGTTAAATTTTTATCTATTGTCAGCTGATTGCCAGTAAGATGAATATCCTGAATCCCGGCTGTTATAAGTGAAGAAAGATCAGCGCCGGTGCCATTTGATAAACTCAGAATCCCGGTTGCACTATTATAAGAAAGGTTTTGTTTAAACGGACTCAGATCAATTACTGTTGCAGAAGGGTTTTTAGTTATTTTAAGCTTGTTGTTGATATCGAGCTGCAGATCCTGAATCTGATTTGTCAGACCTACCTTATTGCCACCCAGTATTGAAAGGGTATCCCCTATAAGCGTAAGCTGGTGAGGAACATTAAGCGATGAAAGGTTTACTGTATTTCCATTTAAAATTGAAAGGTTATTACCATCAAAGGAAAGTGTCTGATTATCAGATGCCGGATCACCCGGATCGCCTTTCGGTCCCTGGGGCCCGGGCTCAAGGGATTTCTGTGCATAAAGGGCATATGGTACTGCAAGGAACTGCATAGTTCCCATATCTATAAAATCATTATCAAATTTTACTTCAATTTTGAGATAATGATAAGCCGTGTTCCATTGAATCTGGGACAGTTTACCATAAAGACCTCCCGTTGGTGTACCCTGACCAATAATTAAAGAAAAAACACCAAATCTCGAAGTTATAACATCCGAATGAAGCTCCTGATAAACAACTGTTCCAAGAGGATTACCGGAGATAATTGAAAACTTCACATCGATATTTTTGTTGGCAAGTTCCTTGCCGGAATTATCCCTTGCCACAGCCTGGTAAAAGATGCCCAGAGGAACATTCTGCCCAAAAGATGTTAAACCTGAAAGTAAAAACAGTAACAACACATAATACCTCTTTAAACCTTTTAAAGCCATAGTTTTCCGGATTACATTTTCTCTATTTTAAATATCCTGTTAATTGTTCTATCATCGCTTGTTACCCTTACAAAATAAAAACCGAACTTGAGGCTGGTAACTTCAATCTGCTGTATATAATAATACTTATCACTAAAATCAATTGTTGTCGAATTAACTACCATTCCGGTAATATTAATTATTTCAATCCTGAATTTCCTGGCTACATCCCCATATAATTTAACATTAATAAAATCTGCTGCAGGATTCGGGTAGACATCAACTCCGTTTCCTTCAGGTGCGATATCTATCGAAATCTTTATCCCTGGCTGCTGAAATCCCTGTGTCAATGCAAAACCTGCATTCCCGATTAATTCAACCGCCGTCTCCCCGATAGTCTGTGAAAGATTTATTACTCCGGTAGCTGCTAATCCAGCGGCAGGAACCAATACCATGTGCGACAATTGCTGGGAAAAACCGCTTGTCCGGGAAAAGAGTAATAGCAATATTAAAACCTTGGTTCCTTTAATCATGTATTATTTATTCTGGAAGATCAAATATAAATGTATTTTTGAAAAAGCAATAATTTTTGTTGATAAATATGTTAATAACTTGTTTAAAACCCATTAAGCCAGCTTAATGATCGATTTCAGATGATAGATTCTCCTGGCTTAAAGTCTGATTTAAATGTTATTTTAAGGTTTTTAAAGACCACTTTAATGTAAAATGCTGAAATCATTCCTGTATCATAATCTAACTGAAGCGGGTTGCGATGAAGCCGGAAGAGGCTGTCTGGCAGGACCGGTAGTGGCGGCCGCAGTTATACTTCCAAAAAACTATAAGCATCCTGTTCTCAATGATTCTAAAAAACTTTCAGCCCCACAAAGAGCGCTTTTAAAGGATGAGATAATCAATTCAGCAATTGACTGGAAAGTGGCATTTGTTGATAATACTGAAATTGATGAAATGAATATCCTCAGGGCTTCAATAAAAGCAATGCATCTTGCAATTGAGGGTCTACAGAAGGCTCCGCAATTCCTGCTCATTGACGGGAACAGGTTTTATGCTTATAAAGACATTAATTATAAAACAATTATAAAAGGCGATGGTCTTTTCTTTTCAATTGCAGCCGCCTCAGTGCTCGCAAAGACATTCCGCGATGAGTACATGGAAAAAATTCATAATGAGTTTCCTGAATATTGCTGGAATAAGAATAAAGGATATCCCACCTCTTTTCACAGGGCAGCTATTATGAAATATGGAATAACTCCCTACCATAGAAAATCTTTTAATCTTTTTGATACACAGCTGAAATTCGAATTTTGAATCTCCCGATTTTAATTTTTAAAGCTATCTTTGACTGATAGTTTAAAATCAATCTAAATAAGTTATACGGTATGAAAAAATTGTTTGCAATATTATTAGTTCTGAGCCTCAGTTTTGGATTCAAGGTTAAAGCTGATGAGGGTATGTGGCTGTTGCCTCTTATCGAAAAATTAAATATGGGGAAGATGACAGAACTGGGTCTGAAGCTCTCAGCTGAAGATATCTATAGCCTCAACAAAGTCTGTGTTAAAGATGCTGTTGTCATTTTTGGTGGCGGATGTACAGCAGAAATAGTTTCTTCACAAGGTCTTATCCTCACAAATCATCATTGTGGTTATGGTTCCATCCAGGCACATAGCAGTGTTGACCATGACTATCTCCATGACGGGTTCTGGGCAATGTCGAAAGAAGAAGAATTGCCAAACCCCAATCTTTCAGTGACATTCCTCATAAGGATTGAAGAAGTAACCAGCCAGGTATTTGCAAATGTTAAAGAGGGCATGAGTGAAACAGACCGCGCTGCAGCAGTAAGTGATGCACGACAGGCAATTGAGAAGAAAGCCACTGAAGGAAATAACTACAGGGCACAGATTGGAAGTTTTTATGGTGGAAATTATTTTTATCTTCTTGTATATGAGAGATATACTGATGTCCGTTTGGTAGGAGCACCACCTTCGTCAATAGGCAAATTCGGTTTCGATACCGACAATTGGGAATGGCCGCGTCATACAGGCGATTTCAGCGTATTCCGTGTTTATTCAGGACCCGATGGAAAACCTGCATCGTATTCAAAAGATAATATTCCGCTTAAACCCAAATATTTTCTGCCGGTTTCAATAAAAGATCGCAATAAAGGTGACTTTGCAATGATCCTTGGCTATCCCGGAAGGACCAACAGATATATGACCTCTTACGAAGTTAATGAACAGCTGCAGATCGTTCATCCCGACAGGATTAAAATACGTGGCATCAAGCAGGAGATATGGATGAAGGATATGCTGGCCGACCAAAAGGTAAATATTCAGTATTCAGCCAAATATTCTGGTTCTTCAAACTATTGGAAATATTCCATTGGCCAGAAAAGCAGTCTTGAAAAACTAAATGTAAAAGCAAAGAAAGAGGAGCTTGAAAATCAGTTCAATAAATGGGTAGTTGCTACCCCTGAACGCAAAGCAAAATACGGGGAAGCTCTGAATATGATAAAATCGGCAATTGAAGGCAGGGCAGAATATTACAATGCACTTCAATATATCAATGAATGCAATCAGGGATGTGAGCTTTTCAGCCTGAACCGCGGGGTTGAAGGTTTGGTCACAGCACTCAAAGCAAAAGATAATCAGAAAATATCTGATGCAGTCGATCAGATTAAGAAAACCGGCAGCGCCTTTTATAAGGACTATAATCTTTCTACTGATAATAAATCGATGAAAGCGATGCTGAAGCTTTACAGGGCAGATGTGCCAGCTAAATTCCTTCCCGATTTTTATGTAAATGTTGTTGATAAGAAGTACAAAGGCAACATTGACAGGTTCGTTGATGATATATTTGCCAAATCTCTGTTTGCCAGTGAGGCAAAACTGAATGCATTCCTTAGTAAGCCTGTTCTTAAAACAATTGAAACTGATCTTGTTTACATAACAACCACATCAATTTCCAGGACCGGAAGTGATGTGTCAAAGTCATCTAGCCAGTTTGATGCAGCACTTGCTACAGGAAAAAGACTATGGATAGCTGCTTTAATGGAGATGGCTCCCGAAAAAACCAGGTATCCTGATGCAAATTCGACTATGCGTCTTTCATATGGCACTGTACAGGATTATGATCCAGGGGATGCTGTTACCTATAAATATTACACAACGCTCCAGGGAGTTGTAGATAAATATAAACCAGGTGATTATGAATTCGACCTTCCCAAAAGGCTTATTGATCTGAACAATAAGAAAGAATACGGAAGATACGGATCATCTAAAGGTTACATGTCTGTTTGTTTTCTTACCACAAATGATATTACAGGTGGGAACTCAGGCAGTCCGGTGATGAATGGAAACGGCGAACTGATCGGATTGGCATTCGATGGTAACTGGGAATCAATGAGCGGCGACATCGCTTATGAACCCGAACTTCAAAGGACAATCGCCGTTGATATCCGATATGTACTCTGGATAATGGATGTTTATTCCGGTGCAAAACATCTTGTCGATGAGATGACAATCGTACAGTAAAAGAATACTCAACTTCATCCTAATACCCTTTCTCAAGAAGAGAAGGGGTATTTTTTGCCGCCAATATGTGTATCATTTTTTACCTCTGTGGACCTCTGTGTGACCTCTCCCGATAAATCGGGACAAGTTGTGGCTCTCTGTGTAACAAAAAAATAAGAACTAACACAGAGTGACACAGAGAAGCACTGAGTCACACAGAGAAAAAACGAAATTTGATTATATTTGCAACAAAATTTTAGAACATGCATTTTAGCCTGATAGAGATTCTTGCAGCTTTTATGGTCCTTTTTGCAATTATAGACATACCTGGTTCAATTCCTATAATCATTGATATCAAAGCCAAATCCGGTAAGATTAAATCAGCTAAAGTCACGCTCGTTTCTTTCCTGATACTACTCGCCTTTTTATTTATTGGAAGTCCTTTGCTTGGCATCTTTGGCATTGATGTATCATCATTTGCAATCGCAGGTTCTTTTATCATTTTTTTGATAGCCATGGAAATGATTCTAGGTATCGAACTCTTTAAAAATGATTCACAGGGCGGAGGATCAATATTCCCAATAGCATTTCCGTTAATCGCCGGTGCCGGATCAATTACTACAATTCTATCTTTGAAAGCAGAATATCAAACAATTAATATTTTTATTGCTCTTATTTTAAATATGATAGTAATTTATCTTGTATTACGATTAACTTCATTATTTGAAAAAATACTGGGAGCTGGCGGGCTGCAAATTCTCAGAAAAGTTTTCGGTGTCATCCTTTTATCGATTGCAATAAAGCTTTTCATAACAAATTCAGGTATTGTCCTTCCTCATGCAAAGTGAAATTTCAATATATACCGATGGAGCTTCAAGCGGTAATCCGGGCCCCGGGGGATTTGGCGTAGTACTTATCTCAGGTAAACACCGGCTGGAAAAATCGGCAGGATTCAGGCTTACAACGAATAACAGGATGGAACTTATGGCAGTTATTGAAGGGCTTGAAGCCCTTAAAATGCCTGGCAGCAGAGCAGTTGTTTACACCGACTCAAAATATGTTGCCGATTCTGTCGAAAAAGGTTGGGTATTCCAATGGGAATCCAAAGCTTTTAAAAAGAAAAAAAATCAGGATCTATGGATCAGGTTTCTTAAAGTTTACCGGAAACTTAAAGTAAGGTTTGTGTGGATAAAAGGCCATGCCAATAACATTGAGAATGAGATCTGCGACAGGCTGGCGGTAGATGCCTGTTCAAAAAAATCACTCCTCGAAGATACTGGCTATTGTCCTGAGGATGAGAATAATAAATTATTATAGCCGGAAACAGCTTAAAACAGGTTTGCGTTTGTTAAATTAATGAGGCAATTTTGTAAAAAAGCATGGAGATGCAAAAACTTTATATTAGTCCGACTGATACCACTCCCGAGGTAAACTTTTCACCTCAGGAAAATATTTTTCTCGTCCGCGGAATATCTTCCCCTGAAGATGTTCGCGCAATGTATTATCCTGTTATTGAGTGGGTTGTAGCTTTCGTTAATGGAATTATTAAAGGAAAGTATAAGAGTTATGCACCCGATTACCCTCTGAAATTTAAGGTCGATTTAACTTATCTCAATTCATCATCAGCGAAATTCCTGTTTGACATTTTTATAGAGTTGAAGAAACTAATCTCATCCGGGATACCGGTTATTGTTGAATGGTATTATGAGGAAGAAGATATTGACCTGAAAGAAGGAGGAATGGATATTGCATTACTGGCTGAAATGGAATTTTTGTTTATCCCAAAAAAAGGTGATTCCTGATGAGGGGACAAAAAGAACTTTATTTGCTTTTTGAAAAACTGTTTATTCAGTTTGAGTATCATGAACATCCTCCCCTTGCAACCATCGAAGATGCTAAAATTCATTGGAAAAACTATAATTCAGGAAGATGCAAGAATATCTTCTTTCGCAATCATAAAGGAGACAGACATTATTTAGTTATCCTCGAACACCTCAGACAACTTAATATCAGTGATCTTGAGAAACGGTTAAAGCAGGGGAAACTAACATTTGCTTCAGATCAGCGACTGAAAAAATATCTTGGCGTCGAACCTGGTTCTGTTTCACCATTTGGCCTTATCAATGACTACGAAAAGCACGTCCACCTGTTTATCGATGAAAAATTAAATGAATTTGACAGGCTTACTTTCCATCCGAATATAAATACATCTTCATTGGTAATTTCGAAATCTGATTTTCTGAAGTTCCTGGAATACACTGGTAATACATTTGAATTTATCCGGCTTTATGAATAGGGTAACAATCACACATTTTTACCTCTTCCCGTGGGAGAAGGGTTGGGGTGAGATAAAAAAAAGAATAAAAACAGATGATCTTTTGCATCAAAATCCATTCTTTTACGTCCTTATTCAGAAAACCACTAAACCAATATCCTGTATGAAAAGATTTTTTACTACTATATTGCTTGCACTAATTCTTCTCCCTGTGCTTTTCGGACAGGAACCGGAAAAAAAGCAATATACTGCAACACAGATAACTATCCCTCCTGTCATCAACGGAGTTCTCGACGATGAAGCTTGGCAGGCCGGTACCTGGGCTGGCAGTTTTACTCAAAATCAACCATATAACGGACAACCGGAAACTCAAAGAACCGAATTCAAGATATTGTTCGATGATAATAATCTCTATGTGGCAATTAAGGCTTTTGATACATCTCCTGACAGCATTGTTAACCGTTTAACAAGACGAGATGAGGCTGACGGCGACCTTGTTGGCATAATTATCGATAGTTTTCACGACCTGCGCACCGGTTTTCTGTTTGGCGTAAGTTCTGCAGGTGTCAAGTACGACCAGATGTTTACCAATGATGGGCAAAACCAGGATTCTTCATGGGATCCAAACTGGTGGGTAGAGACTTCCGTTAACAAAGATGGCTGGGTTGCCGAGATGAAAATTCCTTTCAGTCAGGTGAGGTTCGACAAGAGTTCATCTAATGGCTGGGGCCTTGATGTGGCAAGAATTTTATACAGGAAGAACGAACAATCCTTTTGGCAGCATATTCCAAGAGATGCTCCCGGATTAGTTCATCTGTTTGGAGAACTAAAAGGGATTGAACGGATTAAACCACGGAAAATTTTTGATGTTACTCCATATGGCGTTGCCAAAACAGAAACTTATCAGGCTGTACCGGAAAATCCTTTCCAGGCAACAGGCAGATCCTCAAAATTAAATGGAGGCATTGATGCCAAGATAGGTATCACAAACAATATGACGATGGACCTGACAATTAATCCCGATTTTGGCCAGGTCGAAGCTGACCCCTCTGTGGTAAATCTTTCAGCTTATGAAACTTTTTTTACTGAGAAGCGACCATTCTTTATCGAAGGAAACAATATCACAAACTTTGGTTTAGGTATTGGCGATGGTGGTGTTGGAAATGATAATATATTCTATTCCAGAAGGATAGGTCGCCAGCCCCAGGTTTATCCTGACTTGAAAGACGGATGGTATGCTGATGTGCCAACCAGAACCAATATTCTTGGTGCCGTTAAACTCACAGGAAAGACTAAAGACGGACTATCGATTGGCATTGTTGAGGCACTGACAGCTCAGGAAAAGGCGGAAATTGATACGATTGGCGGAAGAGAATATGCGACAGTTGAGCCTCTTACTAATTATTTTGTAGGACGGATACAAAAAGACATTAACAACAGCAACACCATAATCGGCGGGATTTTTACCAGCACAAACAGGGAGCTCAATTCTGATGTAACAGACATTTTGCACAAGGCAGCGTATACGGGCGGAGTCGATTTTACTCAATACTTTAAGAAAAAAAGCTGGATGTTTAACCTCAATACAGCATTTAGCCTGGTGGAAGGCTCTAAAAAAGCAATTACGAATACACAGGAATCCTCAGCACACTATTTCCAAAGACCTGATAAAAACTATGCTGTTCTGGATACAAACAGGACTTCACTTGCCGGATCAGGAGGGCGGATGCAGATAATGAAACTAAACGGCCACTGGAATTTTCTGGGGGCAGTCTTATGGAAAACCCCCGGATTTGAAATTAATGATCTGGGTTACATGCGTACGACAGATCAGATCCTTTCTGTCCTATGGGCCGGATACAACCAATTTAATCCAAAAGGGATTTACAATAGTTTTAATCTTAATTCTGATTTTTATTCTATTAATAATTTTGGAGGAAACTGGGTCGGAGGAGGTTATGAATGGAATGCAAATATAAATCTGAAAAATTTCTGGAATGTATCGACCGGAGGTAGTCTTAACAGTTCATCACTTTCCACCGATATGCTTCGCGGAGGACCAATGATGAAATTACCCGGCAGCGTTAATCCACGGATTAGTTTCTCAACTGATAGTCGTAAAAAACTGGTCTTCAGTGTTTCAGCAAATGGATCAAAAGGTTTTGAAAACAGCTCTGATAACCTGTATACCGAACTGGATATAACCTTCAAACCAACTAATTATCTTGTTTTTACTCTTAGTCCATCATACAACAAGTCGTACACTGAGCTTCAGTATGTAACTCAGACAACGTATAATGGAATGGACAAGTACATTTTTGCCAGCATCGATCAGAAAACTATCAGTACTTCTTTCAGAGTGAATCTGAACCTTAGCCCGAATCTTACTTTCCAATACTGGGGACAGCCATTTGTGGCAACCGGAAAGTATTATAATCATAAATTCATTACCGCCCCTATGGCAAATAATTACAGTGACAGGTTCTGGACTTACAACAGTAATCAGATAACCTTTGATACAGATCATTATAACATCGATGAAAATGTTGATGGAAAAACCGATTATACAATCGGGAAAAGTGATTTTAACGTGATGCAATTCCTTTCAAACTTCGTAGTAAGATGGGAATATAGTCCGGGATCAACACTCTTCCTTGTATGGAGTCAGACAAGAAGTTATAACACAGATTCAGGTCAGATGGATTTCTTCAACAATGTCAGCGATCTGTTTAATAAAGGGATAAATACTCCTCATAATGTTTTCCTGGTTAAATTCAGTTATCGGTTTGGTTTAAAATAGGTTTTTTACGTTCATTACAGGGACATGCCGTGGTATGTCCCTGTCTCTTTAGGTACCTGATGAACATTGCCATTCCGATTATTGTTTCTTTCTTTAACTCCACATCCAAACAATAGCTAATAAATCCATCAAAATGAAATTATCAGCAATTCTATTCATTCTTATAATGTCGATGCAGGCATTTTCACAGGATAAACCAGCTTATAAGATATTTACAGGCGAAGGTAAAAAGGCTGATTATGAGGATATTCTTAAAGCTGCCACTAAGTCCGATGTTGTCTTTTTTGGTGAGCTGCATGATAATCCTATCGCGCATTGGCTGGAGCTGGAAATAGCTAAAAGCATCTTTGGAGCCAGAGGCAAAGATCTTATCCTGTCAGCTGAAATGTTCGAGACAGATAATCAAATACTTATCGATGAATATTTTGCAGGAATAATTAAAGAAAGTTCGTTTGAAACCGAAGCCCGTTTATGGAAAAACTATGCAACTGATTATAAACCGTTATTGAATTTTGCAAAGGAAAACGGGTTAAAATTTGTGGCTTCAAATATTCCGCGCCGATATGCTGCAGTTGTTGTGTCGGGAGGGTTCGAGGCGCTTCAAAATATCTACCCGGATGAGCTTAAATATATTGCACCCCTGCCGATTGAATATGATCCGGAACTGGCCTGCTATAAAGATATGCTTTCAATGGGCGGTTCAATTGGCGGTCCAATGAATGGAAAAGTGAGTGAAAACCTCCCTAAAGCCCAGGCAATAAAGGATGCAACTATGGCTAAATCGATTGTAAATAACTGGCAGAAGGGTCAGATTCTTCTTCATTACAACGGCAGCTATCATTCCGACAGGCACATGGGAATTCTGTGGTACCTGAATAAATTTAATCCTTCGATTAAAGCTGCAACAATCACCGCTGTTCTTCAGGACGATATTGAAAAAATGAGTGATGAAAACAAGGGACTGGCTGATTTTGTGATAGTCATACCATCCTCAATGACAAGAACTTATAAATAGGTTTAACGGTACAAAGGCACTATAGCCGAAAGGCGCAATGGATTTAAGAACTCTGTGACCCTGTGTTTCCACTGTGTAACTCTGTGTAACTAAAAACATTGATTTCGACTTTGCGGGGATTATTTGGTTTCAGCCATTTTCTGAATTTCCGAAAATAATGCCTTAAAGCAACTTACCTGTGAATTCTCTGAATTTTCAGGTTTCCTGCCATAATAATTATCTAGAAATTGCCCGGCACCTGACCAGATTGTTTGCACAATACCCAAATAACGATCTTTCATTTCGGGAGTGGAACAGTTTCTGAACCTTACCATATCCTGTGCCTGAATTACTGCATTTCCCGGATTCCTCCAGGGACAGGTAATAACGCTCAATCCTTTCATCGCAAAATAAACCGGGGTCTGATCAGGCCGTTCATAATGCCAGTCGCATATTATTACATCTTTCGGAATCATATCAACAGCCCTGAAGGTATTATTATAGCTTGCCTCCCATTCTCCCAATCCTGTTGTTTTGCCATCGAGCAGCCGGTCACCCCAAATCCACAGTTTACGCCCTTTAAAGGCAAGATGATCCCTTATAATACGAACTTCACCGGCAAACAATTCTGCTTTATCTCTTCCTGAACAACGGGGACACTGTGCTTCCCCGATATAAAAAACTTCATCCATGCCTGCATGGAATGCCTCAGCTTCAAATACATCGCAAATCTCATCAATAATGTCAAATACAATACCATGAACATCAGGGTTCAGTGGGCAATAACTCTTGCAATACAATCCGTCAGCATTTGGCCAGACATATTTCTCAGGCATCTTAACTAATGGAGTCTCATCAAATTGAGGATAAACGTTCAATAAATTCGTCGTCTTGCCAGCCCAAGACTGGTGACCAAGAAGATTTACCTGCGGTACTATATGTATGTGATTCTTTTTACATACCGCAACCAGCTTTTTAACATCCCCCTTCGAAAGGGCTGATGAATCCCTTAATTCAGGATGGCTTTCATACTGATAATTATAATCCACTCTTAGTATAAGGGTATTTACCGATCTGGGGGCAAGTTCCTCGTCAATGAATTTAATGAAAGCGTCAAGATCCTTTGATTGCGGAGCTGCAATACAGAAACCACGGACAGGAAGTATATTCCCATTGTTGGCTTTTGAATTTTCAGATGCTTGTGAAAATATAGCGCCACTCATTGTTAATAGTAAAATTGGAAGAATATGTTTCATGAGCTATTTGATATTAAATTTTAATATGAAAGGATATTAGAGATAAAGTTATTGCTTTTTTAGTCTAAACCCGTTTTTGCCTGAAATTGTTTTTACAAGAGCTCAAACAAACTTCAACTGATAATTTTAACATACTGAAATGAAATAATTGTTGTCTGATAAGTAATGTAGTTCTATCTTGCATTTTTTTTAAATAAATGAAGAATTCACCTTTGAATAGTTGTCAGATACGCTTTTATAAATATTCTTTACGGAAATATTTACTCCTTAGTCTTGGAATTTTCTTCCCGTTTCTGAAAGTCTCATCTCAGGAATATTTTCAACAGAAAGTAAATTATGAAATTCATGTGACTCTTAATGACATGAAGCATGAATTGAAAGGAAATGAGTCTGTTGAATATATTAACAATTCTCCTGACACTCTTGGATTTATATATTTTCATCTCTGGCCTAATGCATATTCGGATAATAAAACAGCGTTAGCAAAACAGCTTATGGAGAGGGATGGGAAGTCAAAATTGTTCAATGATCCGGAGTTAAGAGGATATATAGATTCTTTAAATTTCGAGGTTGGAAGACAAGGTATTAAATGGAATTTTCTGGCAGGGTTTCCTGATATCTGCAAGCTGTTACTTAATAAACCTCTCAAGCCTGGTGACACAATATATATATCCACACCTTTTCATGTGAAGATTCCTGAAGGGGTAACATCCCGCATGGGTCATATCGGTGAATCGTATCAGATCTCGCAGTGGTATCCCAAACCGGCGGTATATGACAGATCAGGCTGGCATCAGATGCCTTATCTGGATCAGGGTGAATTCTTTTCTGAATATGGCAGCTTTGATGTCAGCATTACACTACCTGCAAATTATGTTGTAGGAGCAACAGGAAACCTTCAGAACGAAGAAGAAAAGAAATGGCTTAATAAACTTTCTTCAGATACAGCCTGGATGAGAATACCCAGCTTACCAGGGGAAGGTTTTCCACCCTCATCAAAACAAATGAAAACTTTGCGTTATACTGAGAATAACATCCATGATTTCGCATGGTTTGCAGATAAGAGATTTCATGTGCTTAAAGGGAATGTCAGGCTTCCGGAATCCGGCAGGGAAGTTACAACATGGACAATGTTTACTGACCAGGAAGCACATCTCTGGAGAAAATCTGTCTCCTACATAAATAATGCTATATGGTATTTTTCAAAATGGAACGGGGATTATCCATATAGCACATATACAGCTGTTCAGAGTGCTCTCAGTTCAGGATCAGGAATGGAATATCCGGAGCTTACAGTAATTGGCGAGGCAAATGACTCTTATAGTCTCGATGATGTAATAGCTCATGAAATTTGTCACAGCTGGTTTTACAGCGCATTAGGATCTGATGAGCGCAGTTTTCCTTATATGGATGAAAGCATCACATCTGCAAATGAATCAAGGTATATGGAAATTAGATATCCGGGGAAAAAGCTTTGGGAAATTGAACTGAAAAACAGGAAACTGGCTAAGCTTTTAAAAATAGATAAAATGCCGGTTCACCTGATACAGGAACTCGAATGGCTAATTCCTGCACGCAATAACCTTGAACAGAATATAAATCTTGCAGCTCCCGAATTCAGCTTCAGTAATTATGAAAGCATAATCTATAATAAAGCAGCCCTGGGATTTAACTATCTCAGATCTTATCTGGGAGATTCTCTTTATGATTCCATAATGCATGATTACTACCGTCTATGGAAAAACAAACATCCCCATCCTGACGATCTGAGGGATGTATTTGAATCTCACACAGATAAGGATCTCTCATGGTTTTTTAATGATTTTCTTGGCACGACTAAAAGGCTTGATTATAAGATTATCCGGTTCAAAGACGGGAAGGTACTTATAAAAAATCAGGGCGAGTTAAAAGCACCATTGCTGATAGCTGAACTAAAGGGAGATTCTATTTTTTCAGAAAAATGGGAAGATGGTTTTGAAGGTCATAAATGGGTCAATACAGTCCCCGGGAATTTTTCCGAGATACAAATCGATCCCTATCATAAAATGACTGAATTATTCAGGCTTAATAACAACATCCGTACATCAGGTGTGTTCCGAAAATCTGATCCTGTTCGTTTTCAGCTCTTATATACAGTTGAGGACCCTGATAAGAGATATTTAATTTATTTCCCTTCTGTTAACTGGACAAATACAGATGGCTTTATGGCCGGAGTAGCTTTACACAATGGGACAAACATACCAAAGCCTGTAGAATATTTTGTCATGCCGTTCTATTCTTTCAAAAATCAGGCTCTTACAGGTTATGGGAAAATTTCATTCAATAAAATTCCTTATGACAATTTCATCAGACTTGCCTCACTTACTCTTGAAGGAGAACAGTTCGGGGCACCGGGAAATGAACACTATCATAAAGCCAGAGCCGGATTAGATTTATATTTGAGATCCAATAGTGCAATTAATCCTTTCAACCAGAAGGTTTTTGGTTATTATATAGCAGCATCTGATCTCGGCCAGATAGAGTCTCTTATGCAAGCGAAGATGCGTTCATATCTGCAATTCGGATATCTACTGGACAAGAAAAGCATAATCAACCCTTTTAACATGGTAGTTTCTTTTGAATCTGGGAAGTCTTATCAGAAGACATCCTTAGAGCTAAATTATAAGTACAGTTATGGGGGAAAGAAAAATGGCCTGGAATTAAGAGTGTTTGCAGGAACGATGCTTAAAAATGATGCCACAGATCCATTCTATGCCTTTTCTGCAAGCGGCAGAAGCGGCCCTGAACAATATTTATATGAAGGTATATATCCTGACCGATTCACGGAATTTCCAAAAACCTTACTGTCGAGGCAGATGACACTGTCTGAAGGGGGGCTTGTATCTGCTGTTAAGGACACTCTTGGATACAGCCGTTGGGTTTTCTCACTATCCTCAACCTGCAGTCTTCCCGGGAAAGCTTCAAAGATACCTTTTAAACCCTTCATTAATTTACTGCTGAACGATCATACATTAAGTACAATTAATAAATCAACTATCTTCTTCGAAGCAGGTATAAAAGCAGGTATATGGGATTTTTTCGAGATTTATTTCCCATTTATTGTTTCCGACAATATAAAAGCAATAACCGGATCGTTAAAAGAGAGAATCCGCTTTGTTTTAAGGCTTGATAAATTAATTCCGTTACGGACCAAATCTTAGGTTTCAGACTAATTAGTTTCTTGCGATTCAATTATGCCTTATTGGCGCTGCCGAGCACCATCACAACTTTATGTTTATAAAGTTCTTTCAACTTATCCCGGGCGGGGCCCAGATAATTACGCGGGTCAAACTCACCGGGTTTTTCAACAAAAACCTTGCGGATAGCAGCCGTCATTGCAAGACGACCATCGCTGTCGATATTGATTTTACAAACTGCTGATTTTGCAGCTCTGCGCAGCTGGTCTTCAGAAACACCGGCTGTGTTTTCCATTTTTCCGCCATATTTATTAATCTCGTCCACAATATCCTGAGGCACTGAAGAAGCGCCATGAAGAACAATCGGGAATCCCGGAATACGCTTTTCACATTCTTCCAGAATGTCAAAACGCAGAGGGGGAGGAAGTTGCCCTGGTTTTACCTTGAATTTGAATGCACCGTGTGAGGTACCAATTGAAATGGCCAGAGAATCAACTCCTGTTTTTTTCACAAAGTCTTCAACCTCCTGAGGTCTTGTATAAGATGTATGTTCTGAGGAAACTTCATCTTCTATACCGGCTAAAACTCCCAATTCACCTTCGACCGTAACGTCGAATTGATGAGCATACTCAACAACCTGTTTGGTTAATTTTACGTTTTCATCATAAGGGAAATGTGATCCGTCGATCATTACCGATGAAAACCCCATTTCGATGCATGACTTGCAGGTTTCAAATGAATCGCCATGATCAAGATGCAATACAATGGGAATTGCATAACCAAGTTCTTTTGCATATTCCACAGCTCCCTTGGCAAGATATTGAAGCAAAGTCTGGTTGGCATATTTGCGTGCACCTTTTGATACCTGAAGAATCACCGGAGATTTTGTCTCTACACAAGCACAGATAATTGCCTGCATCTGTTCGAGATTATTGAAATTGAAAGCAGGAATAGCATATTCTCCTTTAAAAGCATTCTTAAACAATTCTCTCGAATTCACTAACCCTAATTCTTTAAAATGTACCATAATTTATTGTCATTAATTAGCCACAAAAAGTAGTTATTTTAGACTTAACGTCCAAGATAATTGATAAAAATATTCTGAGCCTCCAAAAGTGGTTAGATTGCCCGGCTTTTGTAGTTATCTTGGGTTGGTGGATATTTATTTAACTTGTGTCATTATCTTTCAAAACTTTAACACGATGATCACTGACTATGGCAAGTATAATACACGGTAACGAATACAACATCTTCATCAGATACCCACCCGTAATCACCGAGTTTGTGCGATCATTTTAAGAACCCAATAAAGCTCTCATTTCGTTATCGCTTGTAAAATACTTGGTGTTTCTGGCATGGTTCAAAAGAAGAAGAAAAATTATTATAAGGTAAATGTATTGCCAGAAATCCTGAATAAGAAATTGTTAGTGAATTTATTTTTTTGCTTAGCATTGATTTAAGTTTTAATTTTGATATAAATTATGAAACTAGTTCTTTAAATTTTTTAATTCACTATCAAAATGGCAAGTATAATACCTGGTTATGAATACGACATCTTTATTAGCTATCGCCAGAAGGATAATAAGTACGATGGCTGGGTTACAGAATTTGTCGAACATCTTAAAAATGAACTTGAGGCGACTTTCAAAGAAGATGTATCAATCTATTTTGATGAAAACCCGCACGACGGGCTGCTTGAGATTTATAATGTAGATAAGAGTCTCGAATTGAAATTAAAATCGCTTGTTTTTATTCCAATCATTTCACAAACCTATTGCGACCCCAAATGCTTTGCCTGGCAGAATGAATTTGTCGCTTTTAACAAGATGGCCTCTGCTGACCCGTTAGGAAAAGATGTAAAGCTCGCAAGCGGGAACGTATGCAGCAGGATAATTCCTGTAAAGATCCACGATCTGGATACTTCCGATATTGAACTTTTTGAAAAGGAAATTGGGAGCAGACTAAGGTCAATTGAATTTATTTACGAAAGTGCAGGTGTGAACAGACCCTTAAAACCCTCTGATAATCCTGATAAAAACCTTAACAAAACTTTCTATCGCGATCAGATTAATAAAGTGGCAAATGCCGTAAAAGATGTAATTTATGGCCTCCATCCGGATCCTAAAAAAAGGGCAACAAAATCATATCAGACAAATACCACTCCTGGATATGCTGATGTTCAGGCTTCATCAATTACTAAAAAAGCTGTTCAAGGTAAGAGACTAACCTCCAAAACTATTTTCTGGGGCGTGCTCAGTATCTTGTTTTTGGCAGCATTTTTGATTTTTGTTCCCAGATTAATTAACAAGCCAAAATCAGAAACAGCAAATGCTAACAAGGTTAAGAAAACAATTGCAGTTTTACCGGTTTCAAATCTGACAGGGAATCTTGATCTGCAATACATGGCTGATGCAATTCAGAGTGATATAAGTGGTAAGCTAAATGGTATAAGCAGCCTGATAGTAAGGCCAGATCAGTCCACATTACAGTTCA
>Ga0208478_1000308_pt1 | contig 18076 bp, 23 predicted proteins | sample NGESurdeep072012_5_FD_184462 | JGI IMG/M metagenome (GOLD analysis project Ga0208478, IMG submission 184462) | Arctic peat soil microbial communities from Barrow, Alaska - NGEE Surface sample 415-2 deep-072012 (SPAdes) | ecosystem: Environmental > Terrestrial > Soil > Wetlands > Peat ...
GCGGGTTTCGCGGACAGCCACCGCTGGCCCGCGATGCGGTGCGTGAGCTGCTCCTGCGCTTCGCGATGCTCCTGCGCGAGGTCCCGGAGATCGTCGAGGCCGACCTCACGCCGGTGCGCTGCACGACCGAGGGGGCGATCGTGCTGGACATGCGCCTGCGCGTTCAGCGCCGCGCTCCGAGCCAGCCGATCAGGACCTGGTAGCCGCGCCGCAACGCGGCCTATCCGGCCGCTTCTGCCCGGACGCCGGCCGCGCCACTCCGGCGCGCGAAGAAGTGGGCTTCGGCCCGCCCCAACGTCGTCGCCGGAGGGGCCCCGTGCAGGTACTCGGCGGCGATCGCGCCCCAGTCCGCCCCGGCCCGGAGCTGACCGAGCACCACCGCGACGATGCCTTGCATCCGCCGGATCAGGATCGCCTCGGGCGGCATCGTGAACTGATTGACCTGCATCCGCATCGCCGCGCGCTGCTCGTCGTCGAAGCGCTCACGCTCACGCTCGCGGGCGCCGCGACCGTCGTCGGGCAGGAAGCGACGCTCTCCCGGCACGGCGTACCACTTGATCGCCATGCGCATCAGCCCCAGCGCCCAGTCGGCATCGACCGCGTCGGCCCGATCGGCGGGGAGGTAGCCCGCAGCGATCAGCGCGGCCTTCAGGGCGGCCGGATCGCGGTCGAGGACGGCGAGCGCAATCGCCCGTTCCGCGGCCACGCGCGCGGCGTCGACGTTGCGCACGAGGCCAAAGTCCAGGAAGCAGACGCCCCCGTCGGGCAGCAGCAGGTAGTTGCCCGGATGGGGGTCCCCGAGGGCGATGCGATCGCGGTAGAGCAGGCCGAAGAAGAACCGGAAGACGATCTCGCCGTAGCGGTCGCGCTGGGCCTCGTCGGCCCGGCGCACGGCCTCGAAGCGCTCTCCGGAGACGTACTCGGACACCAGCACACGCCGCGTGGAGAGGTCGGTGCGCACCCGGGGAATGCGCACGAACGGATGTCCTCGCATCACACGCTCGATGCGGCGCTGGTTCTGGGCCTCGAGCTCGTAGTCGAGCTCCTCCCCGATTCGCTCGCGCATCTCCGCCGCCAGGGCCCTCGCGTCCAGGCCCGGCGCAAGGCGCTTGACGAGCGGCAGCAGCAACGTCGCGTTGCGCAGATCCGTCTCCACCGCCTCTGCCACTCCGGGGTACTGGATCTTCACCACCACCTCGTCGCCGTCGGTGGTCGTCGCGCGGTGCACCTGTCCGATCGAAGCGGCGGCAAACGCGCGCTCGTCGAAGTCCGAGAAAACCCGCTCGAGCGGGCCGCCGAACTCCTTTCGCATCAGCTTCTCGAGGTCGGCGAACGCCACCGGCGGGATGTCGTCGCGGAGGGCGGCGAGCTTGCGCTGGAGCTCGTCCTGCTGTTCCTCGTCGCCGCCGAACTCGACCATCGAGATCATCTGGCCGACCTTCATGGCCGCGCCGCGCATCTGACCGAGCTGGTCGACGAGCTGGTTGACGAGCGCCGCCGTCCGCTCGCTCTGCGCCTCGGCGGCCCGTTCCGGCGTGCGCACCCGGTTGGCGGTCCGCATGCCGGCCCACCGCAACCCCTGTCCGGTGACCAGGCCGCCCACCCGCGCCGTCCGCGCCAGCCGCCCCGTGGGCAGCTTGCCCGCCTCGGGCGGCGGATCGTCCTCCGGCTCCGTCATCCATCGAGCGTAGCGAGGGGCCGGGGCGGGAACCCGGAGCCCGCGGTAAGGCAGACCCGGGCGCCGCGCGCCCGGGGCCATGCTCTGACACCTCGGACCGGGTCGGGGAGGGACGTCCGAGCCCAGGTCGAAAGGGCAGGGAGTCAACGCAGGTGACGAAGGGCGTCACAGATGATGGATTCCGAGCGGGCACACGAACCAGAGAAGCCGGGCTCGACGGCAGAAGCGCCGGCCCCGGCGGCGCCGGCTCCGGAGACGCCGGCCCCGACCGAAGCCGCCCCGGCGGCGCCGGCTGCGGAGACGCCGAACCCAGAGGTCCCGGCCGCAGCCGCCCCCGCGGCGCCGGCCCCCCACCCCTCCGAGTGGCCGGCCCAACTGGCGGCGCTCGCCTCCTCCGCGTCCGACTGGCTCAAGCAGCCTCGTGTCCGGCTGTTGCTGACCGGCGTCCTGCTGCTGTTGATCGGCGGTCTGCTGATGACGAGCTCGGTGTGGACGTTGCCGCTCGTGATCGTCGGTGCGCTGATGGTGGCGATCGCCTGGATCGGCCACCGTCTCGAGGGTCGCTTCGCCGTCGAATGGGGACAGACGGGCACCCAGCTCGCGTTCCGGGCCACGATCAAGGCCGCCCACGTCGGCGACGCGATGGTGCCGGCGGCGGTGGAGACGATCGACGGCGAGGCCCACACGGTCGAACTCGACCTCGCCGAGCTGAAGGCCCTGATCGCAGCGGTCGAGGCGGGACCGGCGGCGGTCCCCGGCGACGCCATGGCGCAGGACATCCAGATCCGCCGAATCGTTCCCGGCGCCCCTCAGTAGTCTGCCCCGACCTCGATCGACTTCAGCGGCGATGCGGGGAACATCGTGACCGGCACCCTCGGTGCCGGCATGGCGCTCCTCACCGCCGCGCTCTTCGAGGGCCGACAGGACTGGTCGAGCACGACCGCCATCGCGCTGCTCGTGTTGGCAGCGGGCTGCTCGGAGCGTTCGCCGTCGTCGAGGTGAACCGGCGGCGCCCGATGCTCGACCCCCGACTGTTCACCGAGCCGCAGTTCCTGGCCTCCATCGCTGGGGCTCTGTTCTCCGGGGTGGCCGCGATCGGCCTGATGAGCTACTCCCCGGCGGTGATGCAGCGGGTGGCGAGATGGCGCTCACCGGGTCGGCACCGGATCGAGCTGGGCGAGACTGCTGCCGGGACTGGTCGTCGCCGGTATCGGCAGCGGCATCGCCAACGCCGCACTCGGCCCCGGACCCAACCCGAGGGTCGTGGACCGAAGTAAGGCTGGGCGCCCGCGCGCACACCACCCGCACCATCGACCGCGCGCACGCACCAGCAGCCGATCGCACTTCAACCCCGACAACCCTGGACCCTGCGCTTGACGCCGGGCCCCTGCACAAGTAAGGAGTAGCGATGAAGGTGTTCCTCGCCGGCGCCACCGGAGCCATGGGCACGCAGCTCGTACCCCGGCTCGTGAGCGCCGGCCACGACGTGGTGGCGATGACGCGGAGGGAGTCGAAGAAGGCCGCGCTGGCTGAGCTGGGCGCGACTCCGGTGGTTGCCGACGCGCTCGACCCCGACCAGGTCGCGGCCTCCGTGGCCGCGGCGCAGCCGGACGCGATCGTCCATCAGCTGACCGCGATCGCGTCGCTCGACACGCGCCATTTCGACCGCGATTTCGCCGCCACCAACCGTCTGCGCACGGAGGGCACCGACAACCTGCTGGCGGCCGGTCGCGCCGTCGGGGTCGGGCGGTTCGTCGCGCAGAGCTTCACCAGCTGGCCCTATGCTCGCACTGGAGGCCCGGTCAAGAGCGAGCAGGACCCGCTCGATCCGACGCCGGCGCGGGAGATGCGGGAATCGCTGGCGGCGATCCGCCACCTGGAGGAGGCGATCACGGGCGCACAGTGGACCGAGGGGATCGTGCTGCGCTACGGAATGTTCTACGGCCCCGGCACGTCCCTGTCCCCCGGCGGGGACCAGTTCGAGCTGGTGCGCAAGCGGAGGTTCCCGGTGGTCGGCAGCGGCGCCGGCGTGTGGTCGTTCATCCACGTCGCGGATGCGGCCGAAGCGACCGTCGCGGCGCTGGAGCACGGCACCCGCGGGATCTACAACGTCGTCGACGACGACCCGGCCCCGGTGGCCGACTGGCTGCCGGAGCTGGCAACGCAGCTCGGCGCCCGCGCGCCGCGGCGGATACCGCGGTTCGTCGGGCGGCTGTTCGCCGGCGAGGCGGGTGCGGTGATGATGACCGAGGCCCGGGGAGCATCGAACGGGAAGGCCAAGCGCGACCTCGGCTGGGCGCCCCGGCATGCAAGCTGGCGGCAAGGGTTCGCGTCCTGAGGCAGTGGGCAGATGAGCCCGATGAGCTCCGTCGCCTTCGCATTCGTCGATGTGTTCACGAGGGTCGCTGACCGGAAACCCGCTCTCGCTGGTGCCGGACGCCGACGGCCTCGAGGAGACGCAGATGCGGGCCATCGCGCGCGAGTTCAATCAGTCCGAGACCACCTTCCTGCTCCGCCCCAACCTCGCCGGGGCCGCGTGGCGCCTACGCTCGTTCACGCCGACCGGGGCCGAGGTCGGCGGAGCCGGGCACAACGCACTGGGAGCGTGGCTGGGGCTGGAGGCCGCCGGCCGGCTCGACGGTATGGCCTCCGAGCTCGCCCAGGCTGCCCTCCTTCAACATCGAGGGCTCGGCGGCGCGATCGGTGTCCGAGCACGCACCTCTCTCGGCCGCCGAGACCAGAGAACCCGAGCCGAGGGCGGCCGCCGCCTGAGCGATCCTCACCGTGGCCGTCCGGGGGTGGGGGCTGCCTGCCGGCCTCCACCCGGCGTGTGCCTGCGCCCCGACTAGGATCGGGTGCCGTGGACGATCGCCTCGCGCAGCCGATCTCGTTCGATGCCCGCTACGGCGCCGGGCATCGGCGCGCGCTCGTCCTCGGCGGCGGCGGCATCGTGTTCGTGGCCTGGCTCACGGCGTACCTCGGCGAGCTTTCCCGTCGCGGCGTGGCGCTCGAGGACGCGGATCGCATCATCGGCACCTCCGCCGGGGCGGTTCTCGCCACGATCGTGGGTCAGCGCCACCTCGACCGCTTCGGCGCCCTGTTCCGCGTGCTCTCGAAGCGTCCCGGGGCGATCGCGCGCCTCGCCCCCGCCGCCGATCTCAAACCGAGCCAGCAGCGAGCGCTCGACCTCTTTCAACTCGCGCAGGACGCCGAGCCGGCCACCATCCGAGCCATCGGCTCCGCCGCACTCGCGGCCGCGACCCCGGCGGGGAACCTTCTACCGACCAGCGTGCTCGTCGCCCTGCAGACGTGGCGCTGGCCGGACGATCGGCTCGCGGTGAGCGCGATCGACGCCTACAGCGGTGACCGGCTCGCCCTCACCCGCGCCTCCGGCGCGCCCCTGCTGCGCGCCGTCGCCGCGAGCGCATCCGTGCCCGGGTTGTTCGCCCCCCAGCCGGTCCTCGACCGGCGATGCATGGACGGCGGCGTGTCCGGGACGGGGATCCACAGCGACCTCGTGGCCGGCGCCGAGCGCGCCCTCGTGTTCCCGCTCGCCGGCGCGCTGCCCGAGCCGCGGCTGACCATTCGACCCGACAGCCTCGAGCGGGAGATCGCCGCCCTGCGCGCGACCGGAACCGCGGTCGAGGTGCGCCATGCTCGGTTGTCCGACATCACGAACCTGATGGATCCAGCCGAGGTGCCGGCGGCGCTCGCGCTCGGCGCGCTCCAGGCCGGCGAGGATGCCGCTGCCCTGGCCGCCTTCTGGCGCGGCTGAGCGGTGACCGCGCCGCTCGCCGCCGCCCGAGTGCCGCATGGCGATGCCGGCCAGCCGGAGCAGCGTCCTAGGCTTGACTGATGCCTGAGCTCCCCGAGGCCGAGCGCGCTCGCCGCATTCTGGAGACGGTCATCGGCCGCCGGATCGCCGCTGTGGATGACCGCGACTCCTACGTGTGCCGTCCGCACCAGCCGGGCGAGATCGCCGACGCGCTGATCGGCCACGTCCCGGTCAGCGCCCACCGCCGCGGCAAGTTCCTGTGGCTGGAGACGGCGGACGGGCCCACCCTCGGCCTGCATCTGGGGATGGCCGGCCATATCGTCCTCGACGGGGCCGCGGATGCCGTGCGCTGGGACCGGTTCGCGCTCGAGTTCGACGACGGGACACGCCTGGCCCTGCGGGACAAGCGGCGGCTCGGGCGGGCGGTGCTGAATCCGGACCTCGGGCATGTGGGGCCCGATGCGGCGCTCGTCGGACGCGATGACTTCCGCCGCCTGATCGGGGCCGGGCGTGCACCGGTCAAGGCCCGCCTGCTCGACCAGGGAGCGATCGCGGGCGTCGGCAACCTGCTCGCCGACCAGGCCCTGTGGCAGGCGCGCATCGCCCCGGGACGCAGCGTCGCGGACCTGTCGGTCGAAGAGCTTGACCGGCTGCGTCGCGAGCTCCGCTCCGCCATCCGCTCCGCGATCCGCAACGGCGGCGCGCACACGGGAAGCTTCGTTGCCGCGCGCGGCCGCGAGGGCAGCTGCCCGCGCTCGGGCGACCCCCTCTCTCGGGCCGTGATCGGTGGCCGCACCACGTACTGGTGCCCGACCTGTCAGCTCTGATCCGCGACCGGCCGCGACCCGGCGAGGCCGGTCTCGTAGGCGAGGATCAGCGGCTGCACCCGGTCCCACAGCCCGCGCTTGCGTAGCACGCTCGAGACGTGGGTCGTGACCGTCGCCTCGCTGACGACGAGCTCGGAGGCAATCTCGGCGTTGGAGAGTCCGCGCGCGAGCAGCAGCGGCGTCCCCGGCGGCCACGACCCGGATCGCCGGCACGAGGGCCGCCGGCTTGACGTCCTTGAGCAGGAAGCCGCTGGCAGGAGCCCGGAGCCCCCGGAGCACGGGGACTGAGGGGATCTACGGATCGCTTTCGCCGGGAACCACCGGATGCCAACGTGGCGGGCCGGGCGTACCGTCGCCACGGTGCCAGAGACATTTCCGGGGGTGTGGCTGCTGCTTCTGATCCCGTTCGCGGCGTCGGGAGCGATCGGGCATGTCCGCCGGCTGGGGAAGTTGACCGTCGAGCGTCACGTGCTGACGCGGAACCTGGGCCTGCTCGGCCTGGGCCTGTGGGCGGCCGGCCTGCTCGGCGTCTTCCCGCCCGCCCTGGCGATGCCCGCGGTTTTCGGCGGCGGCCTGCTGAGCGGATTCATGTTCTTCGGCTCCGGCAAGCCCGGAGAGGGCGATGACGACGACCACCGCGGCGGGCCTCCCGGAGGCGATGACCCTCCGCCGCCGCCCGATGACGGACATCCGGTTGATTGGGAGAGCTTCGACCGGCTGCGGGCGCGGTGGGAGCGGCCGCGCATCCCGATGGGGCGCTGAACGACCCGACTCTGGTCTCCCACCTGCTCAGCGAGAGCCCAGCTCAACCACGAGCCGGAACCGGCGGGCGGTCCTCCGTCGCCAGGCGGACGTTGGGTCCAGTGACAGCTACGACGAGCCACAGCAGCACCGGCACCAGAGGGATGAAGAAGCGCGCGTATGCAGCCACCGGCACGTGGACAGCAAAGCCAAGCGCCGCAAAGACGGCAATCGGAATGATCTCGGGTCCCAGTCGTCTCCGCACCCTGATCGCCACGACGAGGGCGATCGCCAGGAGACTGAGCAGGAGCATGTTGGGCACGGCGTAGAACATCGGGCTGACCTTCTCGCTGGTGAAGCTGTACGGCGAGTTGAACAACAAGCGGCCGACGTTGTTGAGCACGTTCGAGAGGTAGTGCTTGGGATCGTTCTTGATGTTCTGGATGGCAATGTGCTGCAATCTCGCGTCCTGGGCCACGGGGCCGAGCCGGGCGATCTCGCTGAACACCGGTCGGTCAACGGCAAGTGCACGCATCGAGAACGCATCGAATTCGTGGTGCCAGTCGCCGAGGTTGCCCGGGGCCGTCATCCAGTAGAGGGAGAGCCCGCCGGAGCTCCCCCAGTAGAAGGGCTTGTGCGTGAGCGAATACGTGTACGCGAGCCATGGTGTGCAGGGAGCAGCGCCAGCACCACCGCGAGCGTGCTGCGCCGTGCCGCCCGCGATCGCCGCGACGCCACGAACCAGGCGCAGCTCAGCACCAGCGCCGCCATCAGGACGTAGCCGTACTCAACCCGGCTGAGCGCCAGCATGGCGAGCGCGATCCCCGCCCACAGGTGATCACGACGACCGCCGCGAAACGACCGGACCATGAAGAACGCGGCGAGTGTGAGCCAGAACGCAGCGACCGGCTCCACCCAGATGGTGCCGAGCACGCCGAAGAAGGGCAGATAGAGCGCGAGGCCATAGGCGGCGATCAGCCCCGTGCGCTCACGCACGTAGAACCGCGTGCTCGCCACGAGCTGGGACTCGTCGATCGACAACCGCGAGCTCCAGGCGCAGCTGCGCTCACAGACCACATCTGTGCCGACGCTGGCGCTTGCGCCCGTGTCCCCACCGGCCACGGCGCAGGTCAACGGAGGGGCGGCGAGCGCCGCCGGTCCGGCCGGCCAGTCGCTCCCGGCTGTTGTCGCCGCAGTCAATTCGCCGCCCAACCGGCACCTCGACCCAGCGGCGCTCAGTCCCCCGATCGGGGAGCTTCAGAACCCAAACTACCTTCCGAGCGAGGACTGCAAGAGCCACTTCGGGATGACGACGCAGAACATCTGTCGCTTCGGCGCCGTGTCGAGCTCGCGAACGATCGTAGTCATTGGCGATTCGCACGCGGAGATGTGGATGCCGGCGATCATCAGTCTCGGGCAGCACGATGGGTGGGCGGTGGTGCCGCTGCTGAAGCAGGGGTGCCTCGCGAGCGAGTGGACCGGCGGATACCATGTGGATGCGGGTCACAGTCTCGCCAGCCTCGACGAGTGCCATGCCTGGTTCAACTGGGCGATGGCGAAGGCCCGCTCGCTGCATCCGGACGTCGTGCTGATTGCTGGTTACTACAGCTACGTCGGCATCAGGGGCGAGCCGTGGGTTCTGAACGGACTTCGGGCAGCGGCCGACGGGGTCAAGCGCAGCGCCAAGCATGTCGCGATCATCGGCGACCCCCCGACCCGCGCCAACAACCCCGTCGACTGCCTGCTCGCACCGAACGCGACGTTCGCCAGCTGCAGCCGGCCGCTGGGTCAGGACCAGACGGCGATCACCGGCGCGGTCTCGCAGATGGCCGCCAGTGACGGCCTGGGCTTCATCGACACCACGGGCTGGTTCTGTTACGAAGCCCAGTGCCCACTCGTGATCGGAAAGATCATCGCCTACCGAGACGACAACCATCTGACTCCGACCTACTCGACCGCCTTGAGCGGAGCGTTCCGCGCGGCCTTCAACGGCATCATCAGATCAAGCAAACGAGCTTGACGGAGATGAGTGTGCTGAGTCACCGTCGGTAGGGCAAGTCAATGCCCTGATGGCGCCTGATGTTGCCCACGCGCCGGTTCACGTCATTCGGGGTCATGTCCCCCAGTCGCTCGGCAATCGCCGGGCTCTTGAGTCCCTCGTACCACAACTCGACGATCGCCACGTCATTGCGCCTGGCCCACGCCTGCTCGCACTCTCTGCACACGGGCTCGCGGACCTGCGTGTGGTAGCTGAGCCGCCGCAGGCAACGCACACAGCGAGATTTGCGCTCAGACTGCTCGCGGTCTTTGGTGTGGCTCTCGCACTGAGACGGGTGCAGTGCCTCGTACAGCCTCGTGTAGGGCACTTCGAGCTCGCGGCCGACCTGCGCCATCGTGAAGCCGTCCTCGACCATGAGTACGGCCGCCTGTACCCAGAGACGATCGTCGTTCCAGGCGGCTTCGTCAACGCCGCGGGACGGGCGAAGAGGTTCAGACATGGGTCAGGGAGCCCCGGTGCCCCATCATGTGCCACCCCAATCCTACACGGGTTAGGACGCCGGAATCGCAACGTGCCCGCAAGACGCCGAACCATTGTGCATCGACGCCGGCCCGGCCTCCAGCGCCTCAGGCGGGTCGGTCTTCACAACGGGAACCCGACCGACTTCTCGGGCACAATACGGGCACCGAGCGTTCGTCTGTTGCGGAATGCACTAGCGAGACGAGGACTCGTTCAGGCTCACGGCAGCTCGAATAAGCGTCACGAAGGCCTTCTCGTCGATCTCATCGTCCTCATGGAAGTCGATGGCACGCCGGGTGTTGCCTCCGAGGCTCGAGTTGAACAACCCGGAAGGGTCCTCAAGCGAGGCCCCCTTGAAGAACGTCAGTTTCACCACGCTCTTGTACGTCTCGCCGGTGCAGATCGGCCCTTGGTCATACCACACCGGAACGCCCGGATGAGAGGCCTTTCTCCACTTCCACTCCTCGACCACCTGGGGATCGGCCTGCTTGATCAGGGCGCGGAGCCGGGAGAGGGTCTCGCCCCGCCAGTCGCCCAGTTCCTTGATCCGTGCGTCGATCAGCTGAGACGGAGACTCGACCTTCCCCGCGGAGCCCTTCTCCATGTTGTGGACCATACCGGGCCACGCTGTCGCCGCCATGTGTCTATAGCCCCTTGAGCAGCCCGCGCAGCGTTTCGGTGTAGATGCCCAGGGCCGCGCGACCCCGGTGGGTCAGCGCCACCGAGGTCCGCGACGCCGGACCGTTCCCGGTCTTCTCGCTGGTGAGGTAGTCGGCCTCCTCGAGCTTGCGCAGGTGGGTGATCAGGTTGCCCGGCGTCAGCCCGATCATGTCCTGCAGGCGGGTGAAGGACAGTGCGTCACCGTCGGGCAATGCAGCCAGCGTGGCCACGATCTGCAGTCGGGCGGGGACGTGGATCAAAGGGTCAAGCGTGTCAGCCGTCATGCGTCTGATCGAGCCGCACGAAGCAGCCACGCCTGGGCGGCGCTGTATCCCAGGAGCACGAGGCAGAGGCCCACGCCGTTGCTCAGCCACACTCCGCGGGGGCCAGCGAACGCGCTCCCCGCGGCGACGAGCACGACCGCGAGCGACACGCCAAGTTCGTGCCAGTCCTCCCGTACCGCCGAGCGCGCTGCCCCGAATGTGCCGAGGACGAGCATTGTTGCCGTCACGACGTACACGCCGTAGACGACGCCGTCACTCGCCCCGTCGCTCGCAAGCGCTGCCATGACCACGTACACCGCGACCAGCGCCACCGCTAGGGCTGCTCCCTCCGCCTGCCGCCGCTGCACGGACCGTCCGCTGATGCCGGCCTGGGCGCGGCGATGGGCGTAGACCACCGAGCCGATCCGGATCAGCACGAACGCGTAGAGGACGACCAGACCCGCCGGGGTCGGACCCTTGTAGGGATGCTGTCCGCGGACCGACAGCCACACCGCGCCGAAGCCGACCAATACCCCCACCGCCGCCAGCAGCGACAGCCCCGGCGACCTGAAGTCCAGCCCGCGCCGCGCCTCCCGTCTGGTCCGCTCCAGCAGCCGTGCCGCCTCACGGGGATCCAGTCCGCCCTCGTCCTCGAACGACTCGCTTGTGCCCCTGTCGTACGTCCCTTGCATCTCTCGCTCCTTCGCAGTCTTTGTGGCGCAAAGCCTACTAGGCTTTACGTCGCAAAGTCAAGGGCCGGTGTCGGTCCCGGGGAAGGGCGTTGCAGCGCCCGGTCGCCGGCCGCAGATGCGTGATCGCCCAGCCGGCCAGGCTGCTCGGCGTCGTCGTCAGCACCGAGCGCAGCTGTTCCGGGGTAACCTTCGCGCTTGCCAGCGGCCATGCCGACGATCCCCTCGACGGCGACATCACTTGGTGTTCCAGAGCAGTATCGGCGCCGAGATGCGCCACGGCGCCGGCTTCGCCCGCATCGAGCAGCGACTCGGCGCCACGCGCGATGACATCGGCACCATGCTGCATCTGCGCTGCGGCTTGTTCATGACCAATCTAGTCTGGATCTCGACGGGCGGCGCGCCGGGGGGCTCACCCCCCCGGGCCAATGGACGCGTCGCTGCCGTGGGTCGACCCGCGTGACATCGCCGCCGTCGCGACGCGGGCATGAACACGCGCGATCCGGTTCTGCCGCATCGCCGCGGCCAGTCCTTCCCCTGTCCGTTCCGCGTCGGCGTCGGGGTCCGGCAGCGACCAGTCGTCCGGATGCACCCGAGGACCCCCTCGACGCCGCGGGTCGCCTCGGCCACGTAGTCGGCGCGCGCTGGTCACCGAGCTTGCCCTGAAGTTGGTGTTGATCGGTGGGCGTCCGCCAGGGATGCTGTTGGTGTCAAGCGGCCCTCAGGAGAATCAGAACTCCGGTGAGCGCCACGGACCGACTTGGAAGGAGGAGCCTGATGAGCACCTTGCCTGGCGACGTGATTGCCGAGATCCATGGCTTCAGCGATCCAGACGCCGCGCCCACGCCGTGGGCAGTGGGACTCGAGGAACTTGTCGCCGCGGACACGTTCTGGCTGTCAACAGTCCGCTCGGACGGCAGGCCGCACGTCACGCCGCTGATTGCGGTGTGGCATGGGGGTTCGATGTGGTTCTCGACCGGGCCGGGAGAGCGCAAGGCGGAGAACCTGGCCGAGAACCCGGCGTGCATCCTCACAACCGGTCGCAGCGACCTCGTCGCAGGGGCGCTCGACGTCGTGCTCGAGGGAGTGGCCGAGCAGGTCACGAGCGACGCGGAGCTTGGGCCTGTCGCTCAGGCGTTCGCAGCGAAGTATGGGACCGACACGTGGGATTTCGCGGTGCGCGACGGGGCGTTCACTCACCGGGTCTCCGGCGCCCGTGCGATGGTGTTCCGCGTGCCGCCGGTGCGGGCACTGGGGTTTCGCAAGGGCGACAGCTTCAGCCAGACGACGTGGCGCTTTCTCAGGTGATGGCGGAGGGCGAGGTTCAGCGGCAGGTCCAGGCGACGATCGATGAGCTCGTCGCCTCCCGGGCGGAGATCGGCCTCCAGGTCGCGGTCCTGCACAGGGGTCACATCGTCGTCGACGCGGTCGCCGGTGTCGCCGATCAGCGCACGAGCGACGCGGCGAGGACGAGCACGCTGTTCTTCGCGACGTCGACGGCCAAGGGAGTCGCCGCCGCGGTCGTGCACGTGCTCGTCGAGCGCGGCGCACTCGCCTATGACCAGCGGGTGGCGGACGTGTGGCCCGAGTTTGCCGCCCACGGCAAGCACAGGGTGACGCTCGCCGACGTGCTCGTCCACACCGCGGGGGTTCCGGGGCTGTGGCCAGAGATCACGCCCGACGAGCTCTGCAACTGGGATCGCGTCTGCGCGTTCATTGCCGACGAGCCGCCATGGTGGCCGCCGGGCACGATGACCGGCTACCACGCATTGACGTTCGGGTTCGTGCTCGGTGAGACGGTTCGTCGCGCGACCGGGCGCACCCTCGCGTCGATCTTGTGCGAGGAGATCGCGGCGCCGCTTGGAGTCGCCGACGAGCTGCATTTCGGCGTGCCCGGCCAGCTCATGGCCCGAGTGGCACGAGTCGGTCCCGAGGGCGACGAGCCGCCGCGGCCAGTCTCCGGCTCGCCGCTCGACCGCGCGGTCCCGCCCGGCGTGCAGCCAACCGCTGCGTTCGCCAACCGCCACGACGTTCTCGCAGCCGACATCCCGTCGCAGGGCACGATGACGGCGCGTGCGGTCGCCCGGATGTACGCCGCGCTCCTCGGTCACATCGAAGGTGTCGAGCTCATCTCAGCCCGGCGCCTGAAGTCGATCGCGGCACCGGCGTTTTCCGGCACCGATCAGGTGATGGGATTCCCAACCACATGGGCGCTCGGGTACAGCCCCGCGCGCCTCGGCACCGCGCAGCCGCGTCCGGGCTCGACCTTCGGCATGGTCGGCTCGAACGGGACCGCCGCGTACGCCGACATCGATTCCGGCATCGCGGTGGCCGTAATGCGCAACCGGATCGTTGGCGACTTCTCCGTCGTCACGGCAATCGACGACATCGTCGCCGCACACTACGGCTGAGTTCCCTGCGCGCGGGTCGCGGACGCCAACGGCTGATGAGCACCCGGTCACGAATCTGCCCCCTTGCCGGACTGACTGCATCAGATGCTCCGTTCCGTACGCGAGCGTGCGGTCGAGCTGCCTCCCATTCAGCGGGACACGCTCGACGCCGCGTTCGGACTAGCCCCTGAGGTCGCGCCTGAGCCCTACCGGATGGCAATGGCCGCGCTGGACCTCGTCTCGGACGTCGCCACAGATGTCCCGGTGCTCCTCGTCGTCGACGACGCGCACTGGCTCGACCGACCGGCCGCAGACGTGCTCGCGTTCATTGCCCGGCGAATCGAGTCCGACCCGGTTCTCTTGCTGGCGGCGGCGCGCGACGGTACCGGGGGGCTCGCGGACACGGGCTGCCGGAGCACAGGCTGACCGGCCTCGAACGACGTAACTGCTGCAGCTCCTGCTGGACGCGGTGGCCCGGGCCTTCCGCTCACGACCCGGAGCCGCGTGCTGCGTGAGGCCGCCGGCAACCCCCTGGCGCTGCTGGAGCTGCCGGGGGCGGGGGTCCGACCGCGCATGAGCAATCGCTGCCCGGCGCTCATTGACCTTGACGTCAACTACATTCCATTCTCGACACCCGCTGATTCGCTCCGCGGTCCGGCCGAGCGCCGGCCTGCAGCAGCTTCGCCGCGTACATGAGGCGCTCGCCGCGACGCTCGAGTCCGATCCCGACCGCCGCGTGTGGCACCGAACCGCACTGATGACCGGGACGCACGAGGAGCTTGCTCGTGAGCTCGAGGAGGCCGGCGTGCGCGCCCGGCGCCGAGGTGCCCTCGATGTCGGTTCTTCACTAGGAGTATTGTCGGTTGCGAACCGTTGAGGCTCGGCTGCCGCCGGCCGCTTGGCTGCTCAGAGGTCGACGAAAGGAGCCGGCCATGCTGGCGAGCGAGCGCCGTGTCGGGTATGCGTCGGCGGCCACATCGGGGGGGAAACGCGCCCGCGGCTTGAGTCCGACGAGGGCCGCTGATCTCACGCCGAAGGAGGCATGGTCCAGGCGGGTGCGGTGGGTTGGCGGGCTGATTCAGACGGCGTTTGCAGCGTTCTGGATCGTCCGCGGGAGCCGGGCGATTGGCGGCGGGGTCGCGGCCGTCCTGATCGCCGTGTTCGGTGTGATCGTCATCGGCGTCTTTGTTTATGCGGTGAAGGCTACGGCCGGCACGGCTCCGCGGCCGCGGAGCCCGGAGGGACGGCGGATCGAGCGGGCGGTCACGATCGCGACGGTGCTTGAGTTTGCCGCGGCGATCGTGTTGCCGGTGATCGTCAGTTCGGCTGGTCATTCAGATTGGGTGTTGCCGTCGATTGCGATCACGATCGGCCCACTGCTGCTGTGGCTCGACTATCGTGTGAGTCTCCCGCGTTATCGGCCGGTCGGATGGGCGTTGACCCTCGGGCCAGTGATCCTGGTCGTCATCCTGTCAGGCACGGCGCTGGTGGCGATCACTGGCCTGGGTGCCGGCATCCTGCTCCTCGCGACCGCTGTTGCGGGTTTCCGCGACCTTGCCGGAGTGCGCCAGGCCGCGCAGCGTGCGAAGGCTGACGGGATCGTCGCCCCCGCGAGCGTGCGAGCGCAGACATGAGTGGCGATCAGCTTCACGTGGTGTTCGGAGCTGGACAAGTGGGGCGTGCTCTGAGCGGCCGCTTGGTTGAGCTGGGGTTGGCGGTCCGGGCGGTGTCCAGGAACCGGCCGTCGGAGCTGCCCGATGGCGTCGGTTGGCGGGCGGCTGACGCGAGCGTCCCGGAGGCTGCGGCGGCGGCCGCGGCGGGCGCGTCGGTTATCTACCAGTGTCTGAGCGCTCCGTACACGGACTGGCCGGCGCGATTCCCACCGCTTCAGCGGGGGGTATTGAGCGCGGCCGAGCGTAACGGTGCGCTGCTGGTGAGCTTGGAGAACTTGTACGGCTACGGGCCGACAGCGGGCCAGGCGATGACGGAGGACCTCCCGCTTGCGGCAACCACCGTCAAGGGCCGCACCCGGGCGGCAATGACCCAGGAGTTGCTGGACGCCGCCGAGACCGGTCGCGTGCGGATCGCGATCGGGCGGGCGTCTGACTTCTTCGGCGCCGGGATCACCACCGGGACGACCCTTGGCGAGCGGGTGTTCGCCAACGCGCTCGATGGCAAACGTGTGGACTTCATCGGCAATCCCGATCTGCCGCACACCTACAGCTATGTCCCGGACATCGCCGTCGGGCTGGCGACGCTCGGGACCGATGAGCGCGCAGTCGGTGGCGTTTGGCACCTCCCGGGTCCCGAGACGGTCACCACCCGCGAGCTCCTCGACCTCCTCGCCGGCGATGTGGGGCATCCGGTCGGCGTGCGCAATCTCCCCAAGCTGGCCGTGCGCGGCCTGGGCCTGTTCAATCCGATGTTGCGTGAGCTGGTCGAGATGTCCTACGAGTTTGACGAGTCGTTCGTGCTCGACACGACCAAGTTCGAGGCGACCTTCGGTGACGCGGGGACACCGCTCGCGGTCGCGATCAGGACGACGGTTGATTGGTACCGCGGGCGGAATGGCTCCTCCCACACCAACGGAAAGACGGAGTCATGACCGCCACGGACGCCGCGACCGCCGGATTCCGAGAGTTCTCGAACCCAGCCACCGGCGATTCGATCACATTCACGGCAACCGCAGAGGATGGCGGGGAGGATGTCGTTCGCTTCACCTGGCGCAGCCTGCCGGGCGGCTCGATCACCGACCACCGGCACCCCCACCATGAAGAGCGCTTCACCATCTCCGCAGGCGAGGCACATTTTGCGGTCAACGAGAGGCGCGCGTGGTGGGACCGGGCAGATCATCCGCGTCGGCGAGCGACTGGCAGACTGGCAGGCCGCGACCGAGTTTGCGGCGAAGCTGTCTGAGGTCGATCCCGCGAAGCTTGCGATCTGGGGGTACTCGCTGAGTGGCGGACACGTGTTCCGTGTAGCGGCGCGCAACCCGCAGTTCGCGGCGGCGATCGCGGACGCCCCGGGCGTTGACGGAGACGGCTTAGTTAGGGGGCGTGCACAAGTCGCTTTGGTGGCAACTGCTGACAGCGATCGTGCTGGCGCCCGCACAAGTGGGCTTCGTGAACCTCTACGTCACCGTCCCGACCCACCACCCCGGGCGACGACGCGCCGTCGGTGGATGGTCGCTCCTGGGCGGGCTGTGTGTGATCGGCGCCGGCTCCTCGACTTCGGCCACGACACCAGCTCGCTGATCATGGCCCTGCTCGCTCTCGCGGCTGTCGGCTGCTACGCCACCGCCCTCGAACTGCTGGTCGGGACAAACCCACGTGAATTCACCGTTCAGTTCTTACGTTGCCCAACGCCTTGACTTCCAGACCGGACCAAACAGCTGGAATGGAGGCTCGAGTGGCACCGACGAGGCCATCGATCGCTGGTTCACGTTTGCGTTGCTGGACTGTCGTACTTCATCACGACGATCGATCTGCTGATCGTCAACGTATCGCTGCCCACCATCGGCCACGATCTGCACTTCAGCGAGACCAACTTGCAATGCGTCGCGACCGCGTACCCGCTGACATCCAGGGGGCTTTCTACTTCTCGCTGGACGGGCGGCCGATCTGCGGGGCCGTCGCAGGATCCTGATGATGTGTTTACAAACGGTGCAACTGAGAAAGAAGGAGACAGGCATGAATGGCGTTGACCACACCGCAATCCCCACGGTCGCTGAGCGGGACGCGTTTCAGGCCCAGCTCGACGCGCTGCGAGTCCGAGAGAAGGCGCACACGCGCGAAGGCGACGCGATCGCGGCGGCCCGCCGCCGACTCCCGATGGTCGAGGTGGACCCGACGACGACACTGATCGGCCCGAACGGGCCGGTGACGCTGCCGGAAGTGTTCGAGGGTCGCCGTCAGCTGATCGCTTACTTCCACATGTGGTTTGACGGCCAACCCGCGAAGGATCAATGCGAGGGCTGCACGTTCTACAACGGGCAGGTCCGCGAGCTCTCGATCATGCATTCCCGGGACGTCACCTACGCGACCCTGTGCCAAGGGCCGTACGAGGAGGGCGTGCGCTACCGCGACTTCATGGGCTGGGATGTCCCCTGGTACTCAGCCCAACAGTCACTTGACACGCTGCTGACCGGCCGCCAGATCGGGAAATTTCACCTGGTGTGCTACGTCCGGCACGGTGACCAGGTGTTCGAGACTTACTGGACCAATGGCCGCGGCGACGAGGCGCTGGACAACAGCTATGGGCTGCTGGACCTGACCGTGTACGGGCGACAGGAACCCTGGGAGGACTCTCCTCCCGGATGGCCCCAATCAGCGGCCAACCTGTCCTATCGCACGAACGGACGCCCCTACGCCCAATGGTCCCGGATCGAAGCCGGGCGCTCTGACGATCTGGGGACGACGGGAGCCTGATTTAGCTATGTGGGCTATGTCCTTCCGTCCCCCAGTGCGTGTAGCGGGGATCCACCAGGAGCACGCTTGCGGCGACCAGCTCGACTACCGCCGGGAACGCGTTCACGT
>Ga0208478_1000309_pt1 | contig 18051 bp, 14 predicted proteins | sample NGESurdeep072012_5_FD_184462 | JGI IMG/M metagenome (GOLD analysis project Ga0208478, IMG submission 184462) | Arctic peat soil microbial communities from Barrow, Alaska - NGEE Surface sample 415-2 deep-072012 (SPAdes) | ecosystem: Environmental > Terrestrial > Soil > Wetlands > Peat ...
CTGCCCAGACGCCTCACGTTTCTATACGCCAGTCGGCGTGAGGTCATTCGGGACGCGAGACCGCACGTCAGAGTCAGCTACCAGAGGTGGAGGGTTTCTGCGAAGAACGCGACCGCCGCTGGCCGTCGCCGCGGATGCGGACGGCGCTGATCGAGCCCACACGGGTACTGACCGAGCGTGCCCGCACCTTCCGGAGGGTGTGGATCATCGGTTCCCGTCCGGTGTCGGTCTTCTTCCGCAGGATGCAGGGCTCGACGATGTTCGCCTGGCCGCCCGAAGCTCCGCACCCGATCCAGGATCTGCGCCTTGGACATGACCCGCTTGGGGTTGCGCATCAGGAACGCAGCAGCTCGCACTCGGCCGCCGTCAGCGCGATCACGTCGCCCCCGCCGCGATCCGCCGGAGTCCTCTCGTCCACGACCAGGTCCCCGACCACGATGGTCGGCGAATCGCTGGACAACGCACGACGCGAGCGGCGCCTGCTGGGTGCTCCGTGGCCGTGTACCGCGCGGTCGGCCACCATCCGGGTACACCAGGATGGTGGAGCGGAACAATGTGCTCGCCCCTCGCCGCGGACGGTCGATCCCGGCCCCGCGATGCCAGCCGCATTTCGGAGCGGGCATGGTGCCCGGACCGGCAGGCCAGAAGAGCGCCGCCGGCCAGGCCGGCGCTCAGCCGCCGGACCGCGATCCGCCACCCGTTCCGTTTGCTCGGCCCGCGCCCGCGCCCGCGCCGCCCGCGCCCGCGCCGCCCGCGCCCGCGCCGCCCGCGCCCGCGCCGCCCAGGCCGGCGATGACCCCGCCCGCTCCCGCGGCGGCAGTGGTTGTTGCGGTCGGCAGCGCGGCGCTGAGATCGGCGATCACCACCTGCTGGCCGGCGGTGATCCCGGACAGGATCTGCGTCAGATCGTTGCCGACGGCGCCGACGGTGACCACCGTGGTGGTGGGCACTCCGTTGGTCAGCACCTGCACGCTGCTCTGCGAGCCCACGGTCTTGATCGCCGAGCTCGGCAGGGTGAGCACGCCGTCGACCTGACCGACCGTGATCGACACCGAGGCGCCCGCGCCGTTGAACAAGGTGGCGTCGGTCTGGTCAAGGGTGATCAGCACCGGGTAGACCGGGTTGGTGCTGGTGCTGGTCGAGCTCTTCAGCGCGCCGATGACCGCGACCGTTCCGGTCAGCGGGGCGCTCACGCCGTCGACCGCGACGGTGGCGGGCTGCCCGACCTTGATCTTGTCCACGATCGACAGGGCCGCGGTCGTCGAGATCTGGTAGTTCCCCGGGCCGATGAGGGTGATCGTTTCCGAGGTCGAGGATGCGCTGACCGCCTGGCCGGCGGAGATGGCGACGGCGGCCACGGTGCCGACCAGTGGGCTGGTCAGTGTCGCCTGGCCGACGTTGGCCTGGGCGACCGCGAGCGCCGCCTGCGCCGCGTCGATCTGCGCCTGATCCGCGGAAAGCTGCTCGGCGGTGGCCGGCGTGGCGGACGAGCCGCCCCCAGTTCCTCCCGTGCCGGTCCCCGAGCCCGAACTCGACCCGGTTCCAGATGCGGAGCCGCTGCCCGATCCTCCGGTCGAACCGGTGGCGCCTGTTCCGCTGCCCGAACCGGACCCGGTCGCCGAGCCGGACCCGGAACCCGCCGCGGCTGCCGATCCGGAGCTCGTCCCCGATCCGGACGCCGAGCCGGTCCGGCCACCCGCTGTTCCCCCGGCAACGCCGGTGCTGCCGGAACCGGCGCTGCCACTGGAGTTGGCGCTGCCACTGGAGTTGGCGCTGCCGGCCGAGCCGGCGGAGCTGCCGCTTCCGGTGGAGCCGCCGCCGCTGCCCCCCGACCCGGCGCCACTCTGGGCTCCCTGGTCGGCGGTCTGCAGTGTGGTGACAGCGTCGTCCAGCGCCGATTCGAGTTTCTGCAGATCGGACTGGTCCTGGGAGACCAAGGTTTGGTCGTCGATCACCCGGCCGATCGCAACCTGGCAGGTGGCGAGGGCGTCGGCGTTGGAGCTGGGGGCGCTCGTCGCCGGAGGCAGTGCATCATCGGCCAGCTGGAACGCGGCCTGCACGATCGCGGCTGAGGTGGCGATCGCGTGCTGGCTGAAGCCCGCGTTGGTCATGGTTTTCGTCGCGTCCGCGGCAGCGGTCGCCGCGGTGGTATCGGGCGGTGGGGCGGTGACGGTGGTCGTCGCCGTTTCCGTCTGCGTCTCGGTCGCGGTCTGCGTCTCCGTGGCGGTCTGGGTCTCGGTCGACGTGTCGGTCTTTGTCTGTGTCACGGTGCCGCCCGCGGCCGATCCGTCGCCGCCGGAGGTGAGAATCGCGCCGCATACTGTCTTTTCGGCCTTGATGTCGGCGTCAGTGGTGCCGATGTCGGTGTCGACTTTCTGCTGCTGGGCGAGCACATTCTGCTGGGCGCTGGTGACCGCGGCGAGCAGCGACGCGGTGTCGCCGCCGCCCGACGGTGCTGCCGCCGAGATCAATCGAACCGTCATTGCCGCTGCTCCGGAGCGCAGGCCGGAGGCGGTGAAACTGCTGGTACTCACGGTGGCACCGGCGGTGTCCGACGTCGACGTGGAACTCGAGGAGGACGACGTAGAGGTCGCTGTCTGGCTGGCCTGGTCCTTGGCGAGGGTGTCCTGCGCCGTGGTGATCTGGCTGGTGGCGGAGTCTACGGCGTTGTTCAGGGCGGTGGGGTCCAGGGTCGCCAGGGTTTGCCCGGCGGTCACCTGGTCGCCGATCTTCACCGGCACGGCGGCGACTGTCCCCGCGACGGGGAAGGATGCCGCGACCTTGGCGGCGGAGCTGACGGTGCCGACCGAGCGGACGATCTGCTCGACCGAGCCGTTTGCGGCGGTCGCCGTCCGGTAGGTGGCCGTGGTGTCCCCGGTCCTGGCCATGGCGATCCCGGTTCCGGCGATGGCGAGGGCGGCGATCGCGGCGATTCCCACGATCACCCGGCGACGTTGCCGCCGCCGGCTCCGCGTCCTGGCCGCGGTCCCCGAACCGACGGTCTGCACCGGTTGGATCGGCGTGGTCGGCGGATCGGCCGAGTGCTCACCCATTGCTGGTGGCCGTTCCGCCGGCGCTGCCCTGGCCGGACTGTCCTGCCGGACCGCGCCGACCGAACCCGGTCGTGCAGCCCTGGGCCCCGGCCGTGCTCAAGGCGATCGCGGTCGCGGCCACGGCGCCGGTGGTGTCCGCGGTGCCGGTGACCGATGCGCACAATCCGACCTGGATGGCGGTCGCGTCGGTCGTGCCCGTTTGGCTGTACACGGTGTCGGCGGTCACCGTGACGGTCACCGGCGTGCCAGACGGTGCCGCGGAGGTGGCGGCGCTGGAGCTACTTGCGGCCCCACCGTTCGGCAGCGCGGTCGGGGTGATCAGGATGGTCCCGGATCCCACCGACGTCACCGTTCCGGCGGCGACCCGGCCGCCGAAACCTCCGGTGCCGCCCTGTCCCTGACCACTGGTCGGTGCCTGCGTGGCCGGTGTGGGTTGACCCGATGCCGCGCCGTTCGCACCGGCGCCGCCGAAGCCGGCGCCGAACAGCCCGGTGCAGGCGCCGTTGACCGGAGCGCTGATCCGCACGGAGGTGGCCGTCAGGCCCGACGACGTGTCGGACGAACTGGGGGCGGCGGTGGTCGGGGCGGCGGTCGTCGGTGCCGCGCTGGCGGAGGCTGACGCCTGGCCGGAGCCGCCGGCACCCGGCGCTCCGCCGGCCGTGGCCAGCACGCAGGAGCCGACCGTCACCGCGCTGATGTCAGCTGTCTTGGTCTGGCTGATGGTGGTCGTTCCGGTGTAGGTGACCGTCGTCTGGCTGGTGGTGCTCTGCACCTCGATCGTCCCCGGGGACGCCGCGGCGATGGCGCCGAACGCAGCAGGCCGTATCCCGCCGGCGCCTGTACCGCCGCGGGCTCCACGGCCCGCGCTCCCCTGACCGCTGGTAGGCGCGCCGCTGGCGGCGGTCGCGCCGGTTTGGGCAACGGGAGCTCCGGCGACCGACGAACCGCCGCAGGCAACCGCACCGGCCGCCAACGACACCGTCAGCCCTGCCACGGCGATCGACCGCGCCCACCGGCCCCGGTTGATCAGGCGGGATGCAGAATGCGGGACTGAGCTCATGACGTGCCCTTCGAGTGGGTGACGTAGGGATTCGACAAAGCGGATTTCGACGGGACGGCTCCGTCCGCGCGGCGGACGGCGAGCCTTTTGGTGGACACGGCGGCGTTCATTCGCTGCGCAGCGCGTCGATGGGGGCCATTCGGGCGGCCCGGGTGGCCGGGTAGACGCCGAAGATCACGCCGATGGCCATGGCGATGGCGATCGAACCGATCACCGCGGCAGGTGAGACGACGATGGTGGTGCCGAGCAGACCGGGCAGCAGCAGGGCGCAGCCAATGCCCAGCACGGCGCCCAGCACACCGCCGGCCAGGCCGAGCACGGTGGCTTCGACCAGGAACTGCCGGCGGATCGCCGCCGGTGGGGCCCCCAGCGCCTTGCGCAGCCCGATCTCCCTGGTCCGTTCGGTGACGGACACCAGCATGATGTTCATCACGCCGATGCCTCCGACCAGCAACGACAGTGCGGCGATACCGGTGAGCAGGATGGTCAACGTCCGGCTCACCGAGGTCGCGGTCGCCAGCAGCGTCTGCTGGCTGCTGATGGTGAAGTCGGCGGAGGTGGGCGTCGCGATGTGGTGCAGGTTGAGCAGCAGCGCGTCCGCCTCCTGGTAGGCCGCCGACAACACGTCGGGTGACGCCGCCTGGATGTAGATCGTCGACACGGCGTTCCGGGTGGCCCCGCCGACCAGCCGGTTCGACGCGGTCGAGATCGGCACGACGGCCTGGTCGTCGAGGTTGGTGGACGCATCCGAACCCGCCGATGCCAGCACGCCGACGACGGTGAACTCGACGTTGTTGATCGTCACGATGCGGCCGACCGCGTCCGGCGAGCCGAACAACTCGGTGGCCGTCTCCGAACCGAGCACAGTGACCGCCGCGCTGTCCGCGACGTCGGCGGTGCTGATGAAACGGCCGTCCGACAGGCTTCGGGCGCGCACGTCCAGCCATGACGAATCTGTGCCGACCACTGATGTCGTCCAATTCGCCGACCCGGCGGTCAACGCCTGCGAACTCGACTTGATCGGTGCGACGGCGGCGATGTCCGGGGCCGCGACCGGCGACGCCAACGCGTCCGCGTCGTCGGTCGTGAGTGTCGATGCGGTGCCGAACCCGCCGCGCACGCCTGCGGTGGTCGTCGAACTGCCGGGGGTGACGATCAGCAGGTTGCTGCCCAGCGAGCTGATCCGGGCGCCCACCTCCTGCTGGCTGCCCAGTCCGAGGCCAACGGTCAGCACGACGGCCGCGATGCCGATCAGGATGCCCAGCATGGTGAGCCCGGAACGCAGCCGATGCCCACGGATGGCGTCCCAGCCCGTGCGAATGGTCTCCCACCAGGTCATCCGCTCACCGCCGGAACGACACCGGCGCCCGCGCGGGCCTCGGCTGCGTGGGCATCGGTGTCGGTGTCGCCGGTTTCCTGGTGCGAACCCTTCGAAACGATCATGCCGTCGCGGACCCGGATGATCCGGTGTGCCCGCTGCGCGACCTCCATCTCGTGGGTGATCAGCACGATGGTGCGCTGCTGCTCGTGCAGCTCGTCGAAGAGCGCGAGCACATCAGCAGTGGCGACCGAGTCGAGATTCCCGGTGGGCTCGTCAGCAAGGATCAGCGCCGGATCGGTGACCAACGCCCTGGCCACCGCGACCCGCTGCTGCTGGCCACCGGACAGTTCGCCGGGCCGGTGGTCAACCCGATCCGCCAACCCCACCCGATCCAGTGCCTCCAACGCCCGAGCCCTGCGGACGTCCCTTGGCACCCGGGCGTAGGTGAGCGGCAGCTCGACGTTCCGCCACGCCGTCAGCGAGGGCAGCAGGTTGAACTGCTGGAACACGAACCCGATCCGACGGTTGCGGATCTCGGCCAAATCCACCTCGTCCATCTCGCCGACGTTCTCGCCGGCCAGCCGGAAAGTGCCTTCGGTCGCCACATCCAGGCAGCCGATGATGTGCATCAGAGTGGACTTCCCCGATCCGGACGGACCCATCACAGCGACGTATTCGCCGACGTCGATCCGCAGGTCGACGCCGCGCAGCGCCGCCACGTCCAGCGACCCGGTGCGGTAGATCTTGGTGACGTCCGCGAGCTCGATCACCGGGACGGGTTCGATGTCGGTGTCAGCCGTATCGCCCCAGATCGGTCCGGGCAGGGCGCCGTCCGGCAGGTATGGCTGCGGGCCGATCTCGGTGTCCGGATCGGGGGACGCCTCCCAGGCGGCCGTGTCGTGCCCAGCGGTAGGTGCAGGCCGGGCGTGCGTCGAACCGGGGTCGATCCCTGGGGGTGTGTCGTCGGCCGCCGCGGCGGACCCGGTAGGCGTGCCCGCGACTCGTGGAACTACGCCCTCCGGCTCCGTTTCGTGGGGCGCGCGCGGGGCGGCGCCCCACACCGGCGATGGTCTGTCAGTCGCCTGGGCGCGCGCGTCGCTGCTGCCGATCCGGTCGTCCGCGTCAGTTCCCACCGGTCCCCCGTCCCGCTCCGCCGCCGAATCCACCGACTCCGCCCGCGCCGCCGAATCCACCTGTCCCGCCGGTCCCACCGAATCCACCTGTCCCGCCGGTCCCACCGAATCCACCTGTGCCGCCATTTGTCCCGCCGGTACCGCTGCCGCTACCGGTGCGGCCGGCTCCGACGGTCGTGGTGACCACCACCAGGTCGCCCTCGGACAACCCGCCGGTGATCTCCGTGTTCGTGCCGTCCGTGTCGCCAACGGTGACCACGGTGGTGGTGGCCGCCGACACGTCGACGTTGGCGGCGGCGGCCCGTGCCGCGAATCCGCTTGACGCGCCACCTGTCTGGGTGGCGCTGCTGTCGGGACCGGCGCCGGTCGGCGAGTCGGCACCGGCGGCGGTCGCCGCGGCGCTCGAGGCGGCGGCGGAATCGGCCGGCATCACGTACACGACCTGCTGGCCGTTCACCGTGTGCACCGCGGCGCTGGGCACCGTCAACACGTTGGACACCTGCTTGTAGATCAAGGTGACGCTGACGGCGGTCCCGTCGTGCAGGCCGTCAGGATTACCGGTCACCTGCACGACCACCGGATAGGCGGCGGTCGCCGTGGTGCTGGTCGAGATCAACCCGACCGATTGGACGGTCCCGAAGATGGGCTGCGCCGCACCGGTTGTCCCCGTCGAACCGCTCACCGTCAACTCGGCCTGGTCACCGGCGGTGAGCAACCCCACCTGGGAGTCGTCCACGGTGACATTGGCCAGCCAGGACCCGGTGCCGACAATCAGGAACTGGGCGGTGGAGGACGTACTGCCGGCCGACCCTCCGCCACTGGATCCGGTGCCGCTCGACCCTCCGTTCCCGCCGCTCGAGGCCCCGTTGCCGGTGGTTCCGCCGGAGCCCGAGCCCGCCGACCCTGTCCCCGAGGGGGCCGATGCGGCCGTGGATGCGGTCGAACTGGTCGAAGCGGTGACCTTCTGCCCCACCGTGAGGTTGACCGACGCCACGATCCCGTTGATCGGCGAGGCGAGCGTGGCGGAGTTCAGCGCTGTCTGGGCGTTGGTGACGTCGGACTGGGCGACGGCAATCGCAGCCTGATCGGCGGCGATCTGGGTGTCGGACGACGCCGCGTCCTGGTCGGAGACCAGTTTGGCCTGGTCGGACGCGAGGGTTGCCTGGTCGGACGCGAGGGTGGCCTGCATCTGCAGGGTGTCCACCGTCGCCAGGGCCTGACCAGCGGTCACGGTCTGCCCAGCGGTGACGTTGACCGCGGTCACCGTGCCGGTCGCCGCAAAATTGACCTGTTCCTGATCCGCCGGAGTCAGCGCGCCGGTCGTCGTGATGCTTTTCTTGATCGTCCCGACCGATGCCGCGACCAGCCGGTTGACCGACCCCGAGGCCGCGGTGGTCGCGTTGGCGTTCCGGCCGGAGAACCACCACATTCCGCCGGCCAGGCCGCCCGCGATCACGACCACGACCAACGCCGTGATCCACGGGCGCCTGGTCAGCAATCGCCGCCCTTTGTTCATGTCCACCTCAGAGTTGGGGTTGATGTCCGGGACGTGGCAGCCAACCCGAACCCTCGGCCGGCTACCTGTGAGTGACCCCTGAGCGGGGCCGGAATCGAATGACCGGAATCGGTGGTCCACCGTTGATGCCCCACCGGATGCCAGCGGCTACACCGCCGCAGCGCCGCATCCACTCGGGCCGGGCGGTCGCCCGGCATCGTGGCCGGCGCGAGGTCGTGGGTTTGGTCAGCCAGGAGGATCGGGCCGCGCCAGGACCACCGGACAGGGCGCCTGACTGATCAGGGTGTGGCCGGTCGAGCCGAGCAGGAACCCGGCGAGGCCGCCCCGGCCGTGGCCGCCGATGACGATCATCTGCGGATGCACCGACGGGTGCCGGGCATAGCCGAGCAACGCCGGCCCGGGCCGGCCCGGCACCACGTACTGCCGGACGGTGACGTCGGGGTATTTCTCCTGCCATCCGGCGAGTTGCTCGGCGAGCACCGCGTGTTCCTCCCGGCCCTCGGCGGCATCGAGCACCGGGCGGCGACCCAACCCCTGACCGGTCACCTCCCTGGCGTGCAGCGCGAACAGGTCCGCGCCGCGGACGGCGGCCTCGTCGAACGCGTACCCCAACGCCGCGTGACACCCCGCCGACCCGTCCACGCCGAGCAGGATCGGGCCGTCCGAACGCACCGGATCCTCCGGCAGCACCGCGACCGGCGAACACCCGTGCGCCGCGACGTGCGAGGCCACCGACCCCAGATGCTCCCTGCGGCTGCCCCGGCGGTGCCGGCCCAGCACGGTCAGCCTGGCCCCGGCCGAGGCCTCGACCAGCGACAGCCGCGGGTCCGCGCGCGCCAGGGTCATCCTGATCTGCACTCCCGGAACCCGCGCACGAAGCTCCGCGGACACCTCCGCCAGCATCAGCGCGCCCTCGGCCCGGACCAGAGCCGACGTGTCCGAGGCGTAGTCCCGCCCCGCGAACACGGACGGAGTGGCCCGAAACGCGTGCATCACATGCAGCGTCTGACGCCGGTGATAGGCCTGCTGGGCCGCCCATCGGGCTGCCGTCACCGACGCCGGGGACCCATCGATTCCGGCAACAACGACCTGCTGGCTGCGGATACGCATGACCTCTCCTTCGCCGGCGGCGGCCGGCTGATGCGGGTACGAACCCGCGATTCGGGTTGGGGGAAATACCGGGCACGGATCGCCAACTGGGCCGCCGACGGCCTGGCCAGGCGGGAGCATCTGCCGGCGCCCTACGGTCACCGCCCCTCACTGCCCTGCGGGCGGACGCTGATCATCGGGTCCTCACACCGGTTGCCACTGCCGATACTCGGCGGGTCGTACTAGAGCACGGCTGACCGCAGATGCAAGTCCGGTAAGAGACCTCGGTAGGGTCCCCGGTGGGTGTCATCGCGCCAGTGGCGGTTGTGTGGGTGAGCATGTCGGCGTAGTGGATGACTCCGACCAGGCGTCGCCCGTCGAGAACGGGCAGTAGCCATGCCTTCTGTTCGGCCATTCGTTGGGCGATGCCGTCGACGGGGTCGTCGATCCCGATGGTGAACGGCGTGTCCCGGGTCAACGAGCGGGCGGTGGCCGCGGATCCGCCCTCGGACAGGCACCTCAGGCCGATGTCCCGGTAGTCGATGATGCCGCAGAGATCACCGTGTTCGTCGCACACCGGCAGGGTGCTCGCCTGCAGGGTGCGCATCGTGCGGGCCACGTGCTGCCACCTGTCGGTCGGTGCGACCTGGTCAGGGTTGCCGGTCATCACCTCCCGTGCCCTGACGGCCAGCCCGGGCACCGCCGCAGCGGGTGCGACCGATTCAGCCCGGTCGCACCGCGCCGGGTCGGGGGTTGCGCTGCCCAGGTGGATCGGGCGGGTCGCGTGGTGGGCGCGGACGGGGGCATCGGTGACGGTCGGGTTGTCGTCCACCGCGGCAGTGGCCGGGACGGCGCCCGGCGCCAACGCCGGCTCGGCGGCGGGGGTGGTCGTTCGTGGTCCGCGGAACAGGCTGCTGGGCAACGGGTTCTGTTCGGCGCGCGGTGCGTCGGCCGGTGCGGTGCGCTTGCCGGTTGCGCCCGACCGCAACCGTTGGACGGCCAGCACGTTCCACCCGATGACCACGACACCGCCCAGGGACAGGATCCGGTAGACCAGCACCGCGCCCAGAGCGGCCGTGAACGGCACCCCCGCGGTGGTCAGCCCGAGGGTCAGCGCGGCCTCGACGACCCCGAGGCCGCCGGGCACCGCGGTCAGGCTGGACGCGGCCATCCCGGCGGTGTAGGTGAGCAGCAAAGCGGCGAACCCGACGTGCACCCCGAGGGCGGCCAGGCACGCGGCCAGGCACGCGGCGTCGAACGCCCAGTTCAGCATCGACAGCACCCACGCCTGCAGCCACGCGCGGCGGGACGGGCGGATCGCCTGCAGGTCGTCGATCAGGGTGGCCAGCGCCGCGTACCCGGTCTCGGCGGGCCGGCGACGTAACCGGTTGATCCACCGCAGCACGTGCCCGGCGGCCAGCCCGAGCCGGTCCGGGTTACGGGTCAGCCGGACGATGCCGGCCATCGCGACGAGCACGACGGCGATCTCCGCGACCGATGGGACGACCGACCCGGTGCCGCCGCCCAGGAGCAGCCCGGTCAGGCCGATGACGGCCAGGGTGGCCGTGGCCAGCAGCCCGGTCACCGTCAGACACCAGGTCGCCACGACGGTGGAGGCACCCCAGGACCGCAGCCGCCGGAAGGCGTACGCGGTGGACAGCACCGTCCCGCCCGGCAGGGTGGTGTGCACGGCGCCGGCGGCGTAGGAAACGGCCACCGCCGTGCGCAGCGGCACGGTGACGCCAGCGGCCCGCAGGGTCTGCCGGCGGACCGCGGCGAACGCGACCATCGACGCCAGCGCGGCGACCACCGCGACCGCCAGCCACCCCGCCGAGGACCGGGCCAGTTCCGCGGCCGCGGACGCGATGGTCGGCCCGGCCAGCACCAGCTCGACGGTCAGCAACGCGACCAGCAGCACGCCCAGACCCAGCTGGGCGATCCGCACCCACCCCCGGCGGCCGGGGACAGCGGGAGCGGGCAGCAGCGGCGGCGCGTCGATGCTGATCACGGGAGCGGTGGTGCTCATCGTGGAACCTCCAGTCTGGCCGGACATCTCGATCATCGGCGGGCACTACTAGCCACCCGTTGCCTGCGGTTTCGAGTTCGGTGAGAGACCGCCACCCGGATTTGCCTTCACCGCCGCCCCGGACGGTGCCCGGGTGCGGACGTATTTCCCTGCCGGTGATCAACAGCCCTTGTCGGTCCTCAACCGCCGGCGGATGTACTGGTCTTCACCTACGCCCAGCCGCGGGCCGGCGTGGTCCCCGGTCCGGACGGGCTACTGGTCACTGGCCGGGTCGGGGCGGACCACGATCACCGGGCAAGGGGCGTGGGACGTCATGGAACGACCGGTCGAGCCGAGCAGAATCCCGGTGAGCCCGCTGCGGCCGCCGCGGCCGCCGACGACGATCATCTGCGGGCGGGACGGCGCGTTCTGCGCGTACCGCAGCAACGCCGACCCGGGCCGGTCCCGCACCACGTGCCGCCGGACGGTCACGTCGGGGTACTTCACCTGCCACCCGGCGAGTTGTCCGGCGAGTTCGCCTTCGCCGAGCACCGGACGCCGCTCGACCCCCAGCAACTGAAGGTCGTCCCAGGCGTGCAGGGCGACCAGGTCGGCGCCGCGAGCGTCGGCCTCGTCGAACGCGTACCCGATCGCCGCGTGGCAGCCGGCGGACCCGCCCACCCCGAGCAGCACCGGCCCGTCCGGGTGGCCCGGGGTCGGTGGAATCACCGCGACCGGCGACATCGCCTGCACCGCGACGCCTGTCGTCACCGACCCCGGATGCCGGCGGCCCTTGCCGGTGTCGCCGACCACGGTCAGGCCGGCATCTTTGGAGGCCTCGACCAGAATCTGCCGGGGATCCGCCCGTTCCACGGTGGTCGTGACGTCCAGCCCGTCGACCCGTCGGCGCAGGTCGTCGGCCAGGCGGCCCAGCAGGACCTCACCATCGGACCGGACGAGGGCGTCCAGGTCCGACCGCTCGTCATACCCGGGGAACCCGGACAGCGAGACCCGATAGGCGTGCATCACGTGCAGCGTCTGCCCCCGGCGGTGGGCCTCGCCCGCGGCCCACCGGGCCGCCGTGATCGACGAGGAGGAACCGTCCACACCGACCACGACGACCTTGTGCCGTCGGGTGGTCATCACCGCTGCTTCGCCGGCGGCGGCCCTGGCGCGGCCAGTGGCGGTCGCCGGCCTCGCCCCGTCCGCGGCGGGCGGTGACAGGGACCGTCCGAGCACGGACGGGGTGGCACCGGACGGGGCCGCGGGATCTGCCCGCGGCCGGGTGACCCACGCGGCGACAGCGGGATGCGGGATCACCCCCACCAGGTGATGCCCATCCAGCACCGGCAGCATCCCCGCATGCCGCGCACTACCCTGCGACCAGGTGGTATCGAAGGGGTCGTCGACCCCGATGGTGGCCCACGGATCCCGGGTAAGGCTGGCCGCGGTAGCGGTGGACAGATCGCCACCATCGGTCAACACCCGCCGGTGGATGTCGCGGTAGGTGATCACACCGCGCAAGTCCCCGTTCTCCGCGCACACCGGCAGGCAAGGTACGCGCAGGTCCCACATCCTGGCCGCGACCCGCTGCAAGGTGTCCGTCTCACCGACCCAGGTCGGGTCCGCGGTCATCACCTGTCGAGCGATCATCGTCATCTGTCTCGCCTTCCTTTCCGTGTCGGTGGTTCCCGACGGGAACCGGGCGGCCCCCGGGTGGAGCCCGCAGCGTGGACTGTTCGTCGGGTCGTCCCAACCGGTTGCCTGATTCCGATCCTCGGTCCGCTCTACAAGGGGGTGGCTGCCGGCGGCTTCCAGTCCGGTAAGAGTTCGCCGCGGTTTGTTCCGGCGACGCCGGTCCCGCCAGGCCACCCTCGGGTGGTGGTGCCAGCCGACCGGCTCGTCATTCCCACGAAGACAGGTGGCCCCGCCGGTGAGGACTCGCTGAGAGTCGTTGCACCGTGGCGAATCTCCACCTGCACGACCGATTCCTCCTCGGGAGCCGCTGGTGAAGGTTGGTCGGCCCGCTCTACAAACGGGCGGCTGCAGCGGGTTTCGAGGTCGGTGACAGCCGGTCGGCGGCGATGGTGAAGCCGATCACGGCGCCCCCTCCGGGTCGCGGGGCCGCCGTCACGGTGCCGCCGTGGTCGGCGGCGACTTCCCGGACGATCGATAACCCCAACCCCGACCCGGGCAGCGCACGGGCCGTCGATGACCGGTAGAAGCGGTCGAAGATGCGGTCGGTGTCCTGCTGGTCCAGGCCGGGTCCGCGGTCCCACACCTCGATGCCGCGGCCGCGGACCTTGACCAGGATCGGTTCCGTTCCGTCGGGGTCGAATTTGATGGCGTTGTCCAGCAGGTTCGACAGGGCCCGTTCGACGGCGTGGGGGCGGGCCGTCACCACGCAGGGCTCCGCGTCGATGGTGATGGTGCGGCCGCTGCGCCGCCGGAACCGTTCCGCGGTGCGGTCGGCCAGCACCGCGAGGTCCACCGGTTCGGTCTGTTCGACGTCCCGGCGGTCGGTGGCCAGTTCCACGAGTTCGTTGACCAGGTTGGTCAATTCCCGGGTCTCCCCGTCGACGTCGTCGAGCAGCCGGCGCTGCGAGGTCGGGGACAGTTCGGCGAACCGGCGCAGCACACTCACGTTGGTGCGCAGGCTGGTCAGCGGGGTCCGCAACTCGTGGCCGGCGTCCTGCAGCAGCCGGTGCTGATCGTCCCGGGACCGGGCCAGCTCGGTCAGCATGGACTGCATCGAGGTGCTGAGCCGGCTCACCTCGTCCCGCCCGCCGGCCGGGATGTCCACGTCCAGCTGCCCGGTGGAACCGACCCGCTCGGCGACCTCGGTCAGGCCGGTGAGCCGGCGGGTGATCTTCCGGGCCACCAACCACCCGGCCAGCGCCGCGGCCAGCAGCACCCCGAGCCCGACCAGCACCGTGGTGATCGCGAGAGTGGTGAGTATCCGCGAGGTTTCGCTCAGGTCGCGGGCCACCTGGATCGCGCCCTGACCGCCGCCCAGGGCCTGGGTGAGCACCCGGTAGGAGGTGGTCCCGACGGTGACGTCCTCGAACAACCGGGTCCCGGCGGTGATGTCGGACGCCGCCAGCGCCTGGTCCGCGGGGCTGATCGGGATGCCCGTGTCCGCGCCCAGGACCTGGGACAGCGAACCGTCGGCGGCGATGACCCGCGCGGTCTGCAGGATCCCCTCGTTCGGCCGGGCGGCCGCCGACCCGGTGTCGGCGGCGGCGGCGGCGGCCGCGGCCGCCAGGCTGTTGGGAGCGGACACGGTGTTCGCGGCCGCGATCAACGACCGGTCGACCTCGATCCGCAGATTCCGGGCGGTGATGCCGTAACTGAACACCCCGACCGCGGCCGCGACCACCAGGGCGACGACCGCGAACGCGACCACGAACTTCTGCCGAATCGTCACCGCTGCCTCATCCCGGTGTCACGCTGTAGCCGATCCCGCGGACCGTCCGGATCAACCCCGCAGGCGCCCCGGCCGACTCGAGTTTGCGGCGCAGGTAGCTGATGTACACGGCCAGGTTCTTGGACTCCGGGCCGAAGTCGTACCCCCAGATCTGGTCATAGATCGTGGAATGGGTCAGCACGATCCCCGCGTTGCGGACCAACAACTCCAACAGGTCGAACTCCGTCTTGGTCAACTCCAGCTCCCCGCCCTGCCACCACGCCCGCCGGGCATCCGGATCCACCCGCAGCCCCTGCGCCTGCAACACGCCACCCGAACCGCCAGCAGAGGTCTCTGCGGGACCGCCCTGGGTCCTCCGCAGCAACGCCCGCAACCGGGCCAGCAACTCGTCCAACTCGAACGGCTTGGCCAGATAGTCGTCGGCGCCCGCGTCCAGCCCCGCCACCCGATCGGTCAGCTCCACCCTCGCGGTCAACATCAGGATCGGCGTCCGGACCCCGTCCGCGCGCAGCACCTGACACACCCCCAGCCCATCCACCCCCGGCATCATCACGTCCAACACGATCACGTCCGGGTCCCCGCGCCGGGCCACCGACAACGCCTGCACCCCATCGGCGACCGTCGTCACCGTGTACCCCTCCAACTCCAGGGCACGTTCCAGCGACTCCCGGATCGCCCGGTCGTCATCGGCCACCAACACCCGAAACGTCATGACCCCATCCTGACCGGCCGCCGCCGCGGTGCCCGCCGAATCACCGCCGGCCTTCGACGAACTCCCATGCAGCACCAGGACCGTGCGGGCCCACCGCAACGACTCACCGACCCCGACACCAGGCGGTGCCCAGCCGTGCGTCACGGCCGTGGCCCGGCCGGTCGCGGGCCGCGGCGGACCGACGCCGCGGTCACCACCAGCAGCGCGACCCTCACCGCGATCGCCAACAGGCCGCTCATCCCCAGCACGGGGACCGCGACCACGACGCCGAGCACCACCAACACGACACCGAAGATGATCATGATGAGTTCCTTCCTCGACACCCCGCGGGCGTGGGGGCAGATCGACGTGTCCGGCACGGCCGACCACGTCTTCCGGTGGTCACCGGCCGCTGCCCTGTGACCCGATCATCGACTCGCTGTACAAGCGCCCCGCAGCGAAGCGGTTCACGTCAGGTAAGAGCCGCCCCCAGGCGGCCCGACCACCGACCCATCGCGGCACTCCCGCACCCGAACGCGGCGGCGCACGGTTCGTCGGCGACCGCGTTTCCGCGAGAAGGGTGCACCGGGGGCGTGGTCGGGATCCAATCCGCTGTAACGTCCACGGGGGTCGAGCCCTGCCGCGTCGCGGCACAAGCCCGCCCGCAGCGATCCACTCACCGCGGCCGGCTGGTCGCCGCGGGTCAACGTCCGGACCTGCCGGGGGTTGTGGACCGCTCCGAGTGGCTGGGGGAGCTCTTACCGGGTGTGAAACCGCTGGCAGCCACACGCTTGTAGAGCGGGCCGAGCATCGAGGTACAGCACCCGATGGGAGGACCCGATGAACCGCCACCGTGCCGGACGTCCGCAGCGCAGTCCGGGCCGCCGGGAGCGGTCGCCGCCCCGTCCGGCCCGGGACGCCGGTCCCCATGGTCCCGCGCCCGGCCCCGGTCGTGTCCTTTGCATCCCCTACCCGACGTCCCCTACCCGTAGGGCCCGTGGTGTGCAGTGCCCCGATGATGGAGAAGGCAGGCGAGTCAAATGACGATCACCGCTGAAGAGGTGATGACCCCGATCCCGGCGGTCACCATGACCACCCGCCGGTACCAGGTCGTCGTTGCCGGTGTCGACGGTTATCCACCGTCGATCGCGGCGGCCCGGTGGGCCGCGGACGAGGCCCACCGCCGTGGGCAGAGGCTCCAATTGGTGCACGCCTACACGGTTTCGCTGATGGGATTCCCGCGGTATGACTACCGGTCGGACCTGGGTGCCCTGCTCCGGTCCGAGGGTGAGGTCCTGCTGGCTAGGACCGCTGACAAACTCCGCCGTCGGATCCCCGGCCTGGACGTCACGACCACCCTGGAACGCGCGGACCCGCGGCGGAGCCTGGTCTTTGCCTCCGAACACGCCGGGCTGACCGTGCTCGGGTGCCACGGCAGGGAACACCGGCACCTGGGTTCGGTGGCCTCGCATGTCTCAGCGCACGCATTGTCGCCGGTCGCGGTGGTCCCGCAAGACACCGGGCACCCGGACGGGCCGGTGCTGCTCGGCGTGGACGGATCGGCCGGTTGTCACGCGGCGATGGGGTACGCGTTCGACGAAGCCGTCGCCCGCGGCGCCGACCTGGTCGCCCTGCACGCCCGGGAAGACCTGGCCACCCAGGGGTTCGCCCGCCGCCCGCTGCTCGATGCCGCCGAGGACCGGGCGGACCACGCGCTGCTGGCCGAGCAACTCGCCGGGTGGCAGGAGAAGTACCACGACGTCACCGTCCGGCAGTACGTGGTGCGGGACCGGCCCGGGCCGGCGTTGCTGCGGTACGCGGAGCAGGCACCGTTGCACCCGCAGATGATCGTCATCGGCGGCCACGGCCGTGGCGGGCTGGCCGGGTTCCTGCTCGGCTCGACCGGCCACACCCTGATCGGGCACGCCGACTGCCCGGTGGTCCTGGCGCGGCCCGATCCTCCTGGCTGACCAAGCCCACGGCCCGGCGGCGATGGAGTGCTGCAGCCCCGGGCGGTCGTTCGGGCGGCACGGTGCCGGCCGAGGGTTCGAGTCGGCTGCCACGTCCCGGACATCAACCCCAACTCTGAGGTGGACATGAACAATGGGCGGCGATTGCTGACCAAGCGCCCGTGGATCACGGCGCTCGTTGTGGTCGTGATCGCGGGCGGCCTGGCCGGCGGAATGTGGTGGTTTTCCGGCCGGAATGCCAACGCGACTACGGGGATCGAGCATGGACTTCACGGGTTTCACCGGTAACGCTGCTCAGAGGATCAGCCTGGGACAGCCGGTAGACCGTCGACTCGGTCGGCTGGGCATCCGTTCCAACAAGACGAAAATCCGCTGTTTCTTGCCTGGCCACGTCGGGGGGCAGCTTTGCCGCACCAAAGGAAAGAATTAGCAGTTTAGCAATTCCCGTTCACGAGTCCAGGCGACGCTGTGCCGCTGTCCTTACTTACGCTAGGGTGTCGGTAGTTACTTCGACCTGAAAAACCCTGGGCGTGACGACGCGCCCGGACAGGCTCTGACCTGTGACGATGGCCTCGACCCCTTGAGCAAGAAGGGATCGAGGCCATCGTGTTTCGCACTTAACCTCGGCCGCCCTTGGGCAGAAGCGCCTGGTTCCGCCCGGCCACTGCCGTGCTGCCGCAGCGGAGTGTCACCTTTGTCGAAAACGTTGCGCACCAAACGGCCATGCCGTGTCCTCGCCCACCGAGTTTCGGTGACGGCTAGCTCAGCAAAGGATGTCGACACACA
>Ga0208478_1000310_pt1 | contig 18043 bp, 18 predicted proteins | sample NGESurdeep072012_5_FD_184462 | JGI IMG/M metagenome (GOLD analysis project Ga0208478, IMG submission 184462) | Arctic peat soil microbial communities from Barrow, Alaska - NGEE Surface sample 415-2 deep-072012 (SPAdes) | ecosystem: Environmental > Terrestrial > Soil > Wetlands > Peat ...
ACTAGCCATCGTTTACTGGCACGCTCTCGCGTGCATTCGACTTCGGCCAGACCCGATCAACTGCGACTGGAACTACAGTTCTGTCATTCAACAGCTAGACCACCACAACCCACCAACGACGCCTGACCCGGCCGGCGGACACCACCCGCCCGGTCACCGTGCACAGCCGACCCACAATCGGGCACGCCCCACCCGACGATCGGTGCCCCGAACCAGTTGCGCGGAAATCCGCGTTAATGCCGCTTCAAACAACCTTCGCCCTGTCCACTATCTCCCGTAGTTTCTCGTCGTCCGCAAGGCGGTTACGCCAGCCGAGGTAACGGCGGATCATGCGGGCCTGCTCTTCGGGCAAGGTGTGGTCGGCGGGGTCTGGGGTGAAGTAGGGCAGCGCCTGGAACTGCGCCGCGATGCGGTTGAGCCAGTGTCGGCCCTGCACCGTGACCCAGACAAGGCCGCCATCAATACCTGCGGCGACACCATCTTCGCCATGGCCCGCTGCCCGGACGGCGGCCGGATCGCCGCGGACACTGTGCGAAACCTGCTGGTGGTGCCCCTCACCGTAGCGGTGGGCTACGTGGTCGGCTTCCGGTTCTCTTCCGGCGCCGGTCGAGCGGTGGCCATGGTCGCCCTGGCCGTGCTGGCCGGGACCGCCTTCTGCTTCGTCACCGCCTGGATTGGGCTGTTGCTCAAGGACGTGGAGTGGGTGCAGTCCGTGGCCCTGATGCTGCTGCTCACATTGACCTTCGCCAGCTCCCTGTCCGTCCCGGTGGCCGGGATGCCCCGACCGCTGCGAGCCTTTGCGGCGCATCAACCCGTGTCAGTGATCGCGGACGCGATGCGGGGCTTGGCGCTGCAGCCGTCGCCGCCGGCTCCCTGGCGCACGACGTAGTCGTCTCCGTGGCCTGGATCGCCGGGATCACCGTCGTCTTCGCGCCGCTGGCCGTCCGTACCTATACCTACAGCCGGCTCAGGTGAGTCAGGGTCACCTGAGCCTGAGACTGAGCCGCGGCTTTCGGTACGGCGGGTATGTCGACGGCACGCGGTGGCCCCGCGGCGTCATGGCGCTCAACCCGTTGTGAAGCTTGACCTTGACGTAGCGGCAAGTGTCGATTCTAGTGGGGTGCTGACCATTGGAGCCTTGGCCGAACTCGCCGGGACTACGACGCGAGCGATCCGGCACTACCACGCCGTGGGTGTGTTGCCCGAGCCCGCTCGTCGGACGAACGGCTACCGAGCGTACGACCTGCGCGACGCGGTGCGCCTGGTCCGGTCCGGGTCCGTCGGCTGGTCGAGCTGGGGTTGTCGCTGGCCGAGATCGCGGAGGCACTGCGGGGCGCGTCGGTTCCTTGGCACGGGTGGCGGCGCGTCGGCGGCCCGCGTTCCGGCGGCAGCCCGCGTTCCGGCCGCGGGTCTTCGACAAACGTCGTGCCGGATCAAGCACATTCTCAACGTCGCGAAAGTGCCTGATCTGGCACGGCCATTGGAGAAGGACTCCCGCTGGCGGCGGTTATCCACAGGCGGCCCGACCATGCGCCCGGCCGGCGGTAGCGGCGTCCACAGAACGCGTCTTCGCCCGTCCACCTGCACACCCGCGAGTCGACGGTGGGCAAGTGGACGTCGGAACGCTCCTGCAACTCGCTCGCCAGCACGCCCGTCTCACGCAGGCCGAGGTGGCTCTGGCTGCCGGAACCTCGCCGGCGGCGGTGACCCGGTACGAGCGCGGCCGGGTCAGTCCCTCGACCGACACCCTCACCCGGTTGTTGGCCGCCTGCGGGCTGGAGTCGAGGGTGCAGCTGGTGCCGCGGCACACCCAGCTCGACGCTCACCTGCGCGCTGCGATGTCGCTCACCCTGGAGCAACGGCTCCTCCAGGTGGAGCCGCAGATGCTCTGGGTGATCGACCGGTTGCTCTGTCACAAGGTGCCGTTCGTGGTGGAGGGTGCCACCGCCGCGGTCCTGCACGGCGCTCCCGGCCGAGTTGTCTGGCACGCCATCGCGATCTCGCGCGAGCTGGCCGACGTCCAGGAGTTCCACCGGGCCACCATTGGGACGGGGCTCGATCCGGTCGACCGCGAGGGCCTTCACCGGCGCCGACTGCATCCGGTCGACCTGCTTTTGGACGAAGAGTGTCCCACGTTCGACGTCTCCGGCATGTTGCTCGAAGTCCGCTGCCTTGCCGACCCGGACACCGTCGATTGTCTGGACGTGGAAGACGAAGCGGTTCTGCTGCGCAGCCTGGACGCGTTGTGCGCAGACCCGTTCCGGAACGGTGTCGACGCCACTGTGGTGCAGCGGCTTCGGGCGCTTCAGCTTCAGCCGTGGGCCGGTTGTGCTCGGAGCGCCGACACGTGACCCGGTAAGCGTCGTAACGGCCGAATCAGTCGCTGTCTGCGACGATCGAGCCGACGCGGTCGGCCAGACCCGGCCGACGCCGCGCCAGCACCGCGCCGTACAGCACGGCCACAACAATGATGGCCGCACAGATCAGCGGGAAGCGGTTGTACGGCGCGGGCTGCCCGGGCTTGACCAGTTCGTAGAGCGGGAAGGCGATGCCGGAGCCCGGAGAACTCCGCCGACCGGTAGCGCCGGTAGTAGACCGGCAGCCCGAGGTTGGCCACGAGGTAGACGACGAGGACGAGGAGCGTGCCGAGCGTCGAGGACTGCGCGAAGAACTCCAACGGGTCGGTGCGCCCGCCCCAGGCGAACACGAGCAGCAGCGAGAAACCGAGGAAGACGCACCGGGCCACAACCGGCGTACGGCGGGTCGGATGCACGCGACCGATTGCGGCGGGCAACAGTCCCCTCCCGGCCGGCGTTGAACACCATCCGGGCCTGGGCATTCACCCCGGCGATCAGTACGCCCCGCGTCGAGGTCAACCCGGCCAGGTAGGCGAAGAAGGCGAACGCGTGCAGGGTGTCGTCGGCGACGCTGATGAAGGGGATCTCCGTCTTGCCCAGGAACTCGACGTTCTGGCCGAACCCCTCCACCGTGACGTAGCTGAAGAGCACGTAGCTGGCGGCCATCAGGATGATGCTGGCGAAGACGGCCCGGGGCACGTTGCGGCGCGGGTTGTCCGTCTCCTCGGCCAGCGCGGCCGAGTTCTCCCAGCCGATGAACAGATAGACCGGAAGCGGGAAGCCCAACCCCAGACCTTCCAACCCGACGACAGGTTCCCCGGAGAGAACGGTGCCAACGACAGTTGCCCGGCGTGGTCGATCAGCACGGCGACGCTGACGATCAACAGCATCAGCATCTCGAAAGCGAAGAAGAGGCCGGCCCACCGCGTCGACAGGTGTACGCCGCGGACCATGAGGAACAGGGTTCCGGCCACGACGGCCAAGGTGAAGGTGGGCCACGGGACATGCGTGTGCAGGTAGCGCTGCACGACGATGGTGGTGAAGCCGCCGGAGATGGCGACCACCGAGGCCATCGCGATGATGTAGCCGATCCCGGCGGCGAGCGCGGCGGTGATGGCGCTGTTCGGCCCGAACGACTTGCCCACCAAGGTGATCAGTGAGCCGGTCGAGGGGCGGGCCTTGGAGGTAGGCCATCGGCATCCGGTAGATGTCGCCGGCGAACGGGCCGAAGGAGTGTTTGTACGGCATGTTCTTCGCCGTCAGCGCCATGGTCAGGTTGGTACGGCCATGGTAAGCGTGATCAAAGGCGATCACCGCCTGCCGCCCGGTGTAGGCACGTGCGATCTTGACCGCGTTCTCGACGGCTTCGGCCCCAGAGTTGAACAGCGCCGACCGCTTGGCGAAGGTGCCCGGGGTGAGCGCGGCGAGCTCCTCGCAGACCGCGACGTAGGGCTCGTACGGCGTGAGCATGAAGCAGGTGTGCGTGTACCGCGCCACGTGCTCTTGCACTCCGGCACTGACGTGCGGGGTGGCGGTGCCGACGCTGACGACAGCGATGCCGGCCCCGAAGTCGATGAAGGAGTTGCCGTCGCCCCCGACGATCACTCCGCCGCCGGCGCGGTCGACGAAGACGGGCAGGGTGGCGCCGACGCCGCGGGCGACGGTGGCGTCCCGCCGCGCCTGCAGTTGCAGCGACCTCGGTCCAGGCACGCTGGTCACGAGCCGGCGTTCCTGCGGCAGCGAAGGTCCACCCAGTTCACGCTGCACCGCCATGTGCGCGCCCCCTTCTCGTCTCCGGCGCGCCGCACCTGGGCCCCGGTTCACCAGGGCGCGGTTGCCGGTTTGCCGCCGGTCTGTCGCCGGTGCTACCCGCTGGGCGGCCGGGTGCACCCTTCGCCGGCTCACCTCGGCCGAGCGGCTGACACCTAGCTAGCAGCTAGCGGCTGACATCTAGCCCGGGCTCGGCTTTAGCCGACCCGGCTGCGGGAACGTCGAGGAGCGACTCGACTCCAGGAGCTGCCATGTCGATCGCGACAGTGAACCCGGCCACCGGGCAGACGCTGAAGACGTTCGACGCCTTGTCGGACAACGAGCTGGATAATCGGCTGCACCGCGCCGTGGAGGCGTTCGCGGCGTACCGCCAAACCAGCTTCGCCGAGCGCGCCGGCTGGATGCGCGCCGCTGCCGACCTGCTCGACGCCGAGCGCGACGAGGTGGCTCGGCTCATGACGACCGAGATGGGCAAGACCCTGGCGGCCGCCGGCGCGGAGGTGAGCAAGTGCGCCCTCGGCTGCCGCTACTTTGCCGAGCACGCCGAGCGGTTGCTGGCCGACGAACCGGCGGACCCGGCCGCGGTTGGCGCCCGCCGGGCCTACGCCTGCTACCAGCCGCTCGGCCCGGTACTCGCGATCATGCCGTGGAACTTCCCGCTGTGGCAGGTGATGCGGTTCGCCGCTCCCGCGCTGATGGCGGGCAACGTCGGCCTGCTCAAGCACGCCTCCAACGTGCCGCAGACCGCGCTGTATCTCGAGGGCCTGTTCCGCCGGGCCGGCTCTCCGCCCGACGTGTTCCAGACCCTGCTGGTCGGCTCCAACCAGGTTGAGCGCATCCTGCGCGACGACCGGGTGCGGGCCGCGACGCTGACCGGCAGCACGCCCGCTGGGCGGGCGGTGGCGTCGGTCGCCGGCGACCAGATCAAGACGACGGTCCTCGAGCTGGGCGGCAGCGACCCGTTCGTCGTCCTGCCGTCGGCTGACCTCGACCGGGCGGCCGAGGTGGCGGCGACGGCGCGCTGTCAGAACAACGGTCAGAGCTGCATCGCGGCGAAGCGCTTCATCGTCCACGCCGACGTCGCCGAGGACTTCGAGCGACGTTTCGTGGCGGCGATGGCGGCGCTGCGCGTCGGCGACCCGATGGAGGGCTCGACCGACATCGGCCCGCTCGCCACCGAGCAGGGGCGCCGCGACGTCGAGGAGCTCGTCACCGACGCCGTGTACCGCGGCGCGCGGGTGCTGTGCGGCGGCCAGCGGCTGGGCGGTCCGGGCTGGTACTACCCGCCAACCGTCGTCACCGGAGTGACGCCGCAGATGCGGATGTACGCCGAGGAGGTCTTCGGCCCGGTCGCCCAGGTGCACCGGGTGCGCGACCTGGAGGAGGCGATCGCGTTGGCCAACGCGACCGAGTTCGGCCTGGGCTCGAACGTGTGGTCGAACAACGCGCACGAGCAGGAGCGCTTCGTTCGCGACGTCCAGGCGGGCGCGGTGTTCGTCAACGGGATGACGACCTCTTACTCCGAGCTGCCGTTCGGCGGGGTGAAGAGCTCCGGCTACGGCCGCGAGCTGGCGGCGCACGGGATCCGCGCCTTCTGCAACGTCAAGTCGGTGTGGATCGGCGAGGGAGGCGCCCAACAGACCTTGGCCCGCACCCCGTAGCCCCACACCCTGTGGACCTAATGGCCACCCGAGGCGGCGTCCCCGCGCCCCGCCAAGTGCCGGTACGAAATACCGGCGGCGACCACGAATTGCGGCATCACTGGGGACTGTCCAGGGCATTCTGGGGGCATGGTCGAGACGTCGTTGCAGGGGCGGCTGCTGGTCGCCGCTCCCGTCCTCACCGACGGCGACTTCGCTCGGGCGGTGGTGTTGGTGCTCGAGCACACGGCCGAGGGAGCGCTCGGGTTGGTGCTCAACCAACCGATGGCGCTGCCGGTCGCCGACGTTGTCGCGGGCTGGGAGCCGCTGGCCGCCAGGCCTCCCGTGGTATTCACCGGCGGGCCGATTTCGCCCAGCGCCGCCATCTGCCTGGCCGCACCGGTCGCCGGATCGAGCTCCGCCGGAATGGGGCTCGCCGGATCAAGCCCCGCCGGATCGAGCTCCGCCGGGTCAACCCCCGCTGGATCACCCCCCGCTGGATCATCCCCCGCCGAGGCGGGCCGCGGGTGGCGGCCGTTGCTGCCCCACCTGGGCGTCCTGGACCTGACCGAGGAACCGACGACGGCGTTCGGGGTGGTGGAGCGCATTCGGGTCTTCGCCGGCTACGCCGGCTGGGGTGCCGGCCAGCTGGAAGCCGAGATCGCGGCGCAGGCGTGGTTCGTGGTCGATTCCCGTCCGCAGGACGTCTTCAGCGAACAACCCGAGCGGCTCTGGCGCGATGTGCTGCGGCGCCAGCCCGGGCAGCTCGCCTTCGTGGCGACGTACCCGCCGGATCCGTCGCTGAACTGAGCCGAGACGAGACCTTGTGCCGCAGCGCCGGCGGGCACGGTGAGACCATCGTCCCTTCCGAGCCGATTCGGGCGCGCCTAGCGTCCAGATGAGTTCCAGGAGGCAGCCATGGCGGCGTCGGCGCAGGACCACAGCGGGCTAGAGGTGCTGCCCTACGACGAGTGCCTTCTGCTGCTGGCCCAGACCCCGGTGGGCCGGGTGGCCTTCATCTCCGACGGAGAGCTGGTGATCCTGCCGGTCAACCACGCCATGGACGGCGCTTCGATCGTCTTTCGGACGGCGGCTGGGACGAAGCTGCGGGCGGCGGAGTCAGCGGCCGTCGTTGGCTTCGAGGTCGACGGCTTCGAGCCGGGACTGCGCGAGGGCTGGAGCGTGGTGGTGTCGGGAACCGCCGATCTGGTGCTCGAGGACGCGGAGTTGCACCGGCTGGAGAGCTACGGGTTGCGGCCGTGGTCCGACGCCCAGGCCAAGCCGCACTGGATCCGGATCCGGCCGACGCAGGTCACCGGTCGCCGGATCAGCCACCAGTCCGGGACCTGAGCTACCGGCCGGCCTGATCGCTGCTGAGCAGGCGCAAGGTCACCTCGTGCAACCGGCCGTTGGTGCACACCACGCTGCCGCCGTCCGGGCGCCGGTTGCCGGCCAGGTCGCTGAACCGGCCGCCGGCCTCCTCCACGATTACCTGTAGGGGGGCGACGTCCCACAACGACACCTCGGGCTCGCAGGAGACGTCGACTGCCCCCTCGGCCACCAGCACGTGCGACCAAAAGTCGCCGAACGCCCGGCTCCGCCAGACCTGGCCGGACAGCTCCAGCAGGCCGGGCAGCCGGCCGAGCTCCGCCCAACCGCCCAGGCTGGAGTAGGACAGTGCGGCGTCGGCCAGCGTCCCGACGGTCGACACCCGGCACCGGCGCGCCGGCTGTCCGAGTGGACCGGCCCAGGCACCGGAGCCCCGGGCGGCGTACCAACGTCGATTCAGCGCCGGCGCCGACACCACGCCGACGACCACCTCGCCGTGGACCTGCAGCGCCAGCAGACTCGCCCAGACCGGTACGCCGCGGACGAAGTTCTTGGTCCCGTCGATGGGGTCGATCACCCACCGGCGGGAACCGGTGCCGGTGTCGCCGTACTCCTCGCCCATGACGGCGTCGCCCGGACGCGCGTCCGCCAGCAGCGACCGCACGGCCTGCTCGGCGGCCCGGTCGGCGTCACTGACCGGAGTCAGGTCTGGCTTGGTCTCGACCTGGAGATCGAGCGCGCGAAACCGGGCGAGGGTGATCGCGTCGGCGGCATCCGTCAGCCGCAGTGCCAATCGCAGGTCGTCGGCCCAGGACTCGGCTGCAGTCACGGCCGGCAGGCTACCGGGCGGTACGATCGGCGTCCGTGCCCGCTGCCTCCGCCGTACGCACCCCACTGCAGGCCGTGGAACTGCTCGGCCTGGGGGCCGAGCCGGACCGGCTCCGGGTGGCGGCCGCGCTCATCCTCGGCGCCGTTACGCCGGCCGAGGTGGCCGCAGCTGCAGCGGTGGACCTGCGGTCGACGACCGGGGCGCTGGCTCGGTGCGGAGCGCCGCGGACTCGCGGTCAACCTGGCCGGTCGGTGGGTGTTCCAGGCGGAGGGGCGCGATGTAGCTGGCGATCGCCTCAGGTCGAGGAGGTCCTCGCCGGCATGGCCGCGTTGGGGGCGACCAGCTTGAACGCCGTACCGGTCGGGTCACTGGCCGCGGCCAGGCGGCCGTATGGCGTGTCCTCAGCTGGCAGCAGGACCGAGCCGCCCAAGTCGACGACCTGGGCTAGCGCGGCGTCGGTGTCGTCGACCCCGAAGTAGATCGACCAGTGCGCGGGGACTCCCGCGGCGAGGAGGCCGATGGCGTCCATGACTCCGGCCAGCCACGCCTCGCCCTCCTGCAGCACCGTGTAGCGGAACTCCGGGGTGTCGCTGACGACCTTGGTCTGCCAGCGGAAGACGTCGCGGTAGAAGCCGACGGCGGCCGCATAGTCCCGGGTGTGCAGCTCGAACCAGCTTGGAGTGCCGGGCTCGCCGAGCACCCCGAAGCCCGGGAACAGGCCGGGCTGCCAGAGGCCGATTCCGGCACCCCCGGGGTCGCCAATGAAGGCCATGATGCCGAGGTCGTCGACAGCCATAGCCGGGACGTGCACCTGGCCGCCGTGGGCGGTGGCGGCGGCGAGGGTCTTCTCCGCATCATCGGTGGCCAGGTAGACCGACCAGACGTCGAGCGCGCCCGAGCCAGGCTGGCTTGCCATGCAGCCGGCCACCCGGACGCCGTCCTTGGCGAAGTTGACGTAGCCGCCGAGCTCCGCGACCGGCTCCTCGGCGGTCCAGCCGAACAGTTGGCAGTAGAACGCTCGACTGCGCTCGAGGTCGGCGGTCGTCAGCCCGACCCAGCACGGTGCTCCGATGGGGGCGGTCTCGCGATTCGGCATAGGGGCTCCCTCCTGATCCCTAGCAACCCTGGGCACAGACGATGCGGCAACGATGTTACGACCTTGGACGTCGCGGCGGCCCCGAACTCATCGGTCGGCCGGTCGCCGGTGCAGATCGCCTCAGTCCTGACCACCGTCCCGGGCAGCGAGCACCCGGCGCAGCGAGTCCAGCCGGGTCGGCTCCACCCGACCGGCGGCCACCTCCAGGTCGAGCGCGCAACCGGGAGCGCCCAGGGCATGCGAACAGCCGGGCGGGCACCCGTCCGCTGCCGCCGCCAAGTCCGGGAACGCGGCCAGCACCCGGGCCGGCGTGACGTGGCCGAGCCCGAAGGATCGGATGCCTGGGGTGTCCACCACCCAGCCGCCGGCCGGCAGGCGCAGCGCGGCCACGGAGGAGGAGGTGTGCCGGCCCCGACCGGTCACGACGTTGACCATGCCGGTGGCCCGGTCGGCGTCCGGCACCAGGGCGTTGACCAGCGTGGACTTGCCGACACCGGACTGGCCGAAGAAGACGCTGACCCGGCGGTCGACCCGTCGGCGCAGCTGGGCCAGCCCGATCAGACTGCCGTCAGCCGCTCGGCCGGTCGTCATCACCTCCACTCCGAGCGGCCGGTACGCCGCGGTCAGCGCCGCCCCGTCACCGAGGTCGCTCTTGGTCAGGCAGAGCAGCGGCGTCAGGCCGCCGTCGTAGGCAGCTACCAGGCACCGGTCGATCAGTCGCGACCGCGGCGGTGGATCGGCCAGTGCGGTCACCACCACGAGCAGGTCGGCGTTGGCGACGATGACCCGCTCGACCGGGTCGATGTCGTCGGCGCTGCGCCGCAGCACGCTGGCGCGCGTGGCCACTCGCACGATCCGGGCCAGCGTGCCGGCTGCCGCGGTCACGTCGCCCACCAGCGAGACCCGGTCGCCGACGACGACCGCCCGCCGGCCGAGCTCCCGGGCCCGCATCGCGGTCACGACCATTCCGTCGTCGACTCCGTCGACCACGCAGCCGTAGCGGCCGCGGTCCACGCTGACGACCATGCCGTCGGCCGCTGCCAGGTGTTGGGGCCGGATCCGGGTACGCGGCCGCGAGCCGCGCCCGGGACGGACCCGGACGTCGTCTTCGTCGAGCTCACGCGGGCTCAGTCGGCCGCTCCGGAGCGGCCGGCGAGCAGTCCTGCCCACCGGTCGACGAAGTCCGGCACGGTCTTCGCCGTGGTGGCCACGTCCTCCACCAGCACGCCGGGGACCACCAGCCCGAGCACCGCCGCCGCCATCGCCAGCCGATGATCGGCGTACGTCGCGACCAGTCCGCCGTGCAGCGGCCGCGGCCGGATCTCCAGTCCGTCGGCGGTCTCCCGCACGTCGCCACCGAGCCGGCCGAGCTCGCGCGCCAGCGCGGCCAACCGGTCGGTCTCCTGCAGGCGCAGATGTGCGATCCCGCGCAACCGACTGGGAGTCGAGGCCAGCGCAGCGACGGCCGCCAGTACCGGGGCGAGCTCACCGCAGTCGCGCAGGTCAGCGTCGATGCCGCTGATGGTCGCCGGTCCGGTGAGCTCCAGGCCGTCGGCAGCCAGCGACCAGCGGGCGCCCATCCGACTCAGCAGCTCCGGCAGCACCGCCCCCGGCTGGGTGGTGTCCGCCGGCCACCCGGGCACGCGGACCCGCCCGGCGGTCACCATGGCGGCCGCGAGGAAGGCCGCGGCCGAGGACAGGTCCGGCTCGACCGCCCAGTCCCGCGCGCGCAGCGGTCCGGACTGGACGCACCAGCGCTGCGGGTCGACGTCGTCGACCACCGCCCCGACGGCCCGCAGCATCGCGACGGTCATCGCGAGGTGCGCGGCACTGGGCACCGGCGGCCCGCGGTGGCGAACGGCCACGCCGGCGTCGTACCGGGCGCCGGCGAGCAGCAAGCCAGACACCAGCTGGCTCGAGCCGGACGCGTCCAGGATCACCGCACCGCCGGGCACCGCCCCCCGGCCGCGGACCTGCACGGGCAACCGGCCCCGCCCGCCGTCGTCGACGTTTGCGCCGAGCGCCCGCAGGGCGGCCAACAGCGGACCGAGTGGGCGTTCCCGCATCCGCGGGTCACCGTCGAAGGTGACCGCGGTGGTAGCCAGGGCAGCGATGGGGGGAAGGAAGCGGGCCACCGTGCCGGCGTTGCCGGTGTCCACCCGGGGCGCGGTCGGGTGCAGTGGCCCGGCCACCCCATCCACGACCCAGCCCGCTGCGCTCTGACCGGCTGCCGCGTCCGCCGGCGGGTCGAGGTCGCGGACCGGCACCCCGAGGGCGCGCAGGCCGGCCGCCATCAGCAGCGTGTCCCGGCTGCGCAGGGGCTCGGTCAGCACCGACCGACCACCGGCCAGCGCGGCCAGCACCAATGCCCGGTTGGTGACCGACTTGGACCCCGGCAGGCGCACCACGGCCGCGACCGGGCAGTCCGCGACCGGGGCCGGCCAGGCCGGTTGCGTCGGTACCGATGCTGGGCCGCTACCGGCCAGCGCCCCCGGCCCAGCCAGACCTGGTTGGTTCGCAGTCACGCCGGCTTCCCGCACACGCGGTACAGGGTGCCACGGCGGGACGATCGACCCTCGTGTCCCGAGATCACCCCGTCGTACACTGCGTCGCTCGGGGGTTGGATAACCGGCGGCTGACCGATCGGCTTGACCGGCAGCTTGACCGGCAGCTTGACCAGGCAATGCGCGGCTTTTGACCCGCTGGGTAGGGAATATGCGCAGTATGGCAGGGTAACGATTTCGCTATATCTCGCGACCGACCCCGCGGTCGAGTCGATCACCGCACCGACTAAGTCGCCAGACTTGCCCAGCGGCGGCAGGCACGTCAGAGAGGACGTCGTGGACCGAGAAGCGGCTCGCACCCGGCTCGAGGGGTTGCTGGCTGACCTGGACCGGTCGGCTTCCACACTGACGGCCGAGAACGCCGGGGGCAGCAGTGAGCTCAGTCATCTCGATCAGCATCAGGCCGACACGGCAACCGAACTGTCGGACAAGGATCGCGAAGACGCCCTGATGGGAGTCGTCTCGACGCAACGCGAGGAGGTCGTCGCGGCTCTGGGTCGCCTCGACGACGGCAGCTACGGTCGCTGCGTCCAGTGCGGTGCCGACCTTCCCGAGGAGCGGCTCGAGGCCCGTCCGGAGGCGTCCCGGTGCGTGGCGTGCCAGGCCAAGGCGGAAGGAACCCGAACCCGATGAGCCGCACCCGCACGCTCACGCCCGAGCTTGCGCGTCAGATCCAGAACGACCCGCGGTACGGCGAGGCGCTTAGCCATCGCGTGCCCGAGCCGGGGTGGCGGGCTCGCGCTCGTTGTCTGGAGCACGACCCCGAACTCTTCTTTTCGGCGGCGGCGGAGGACCCGGGGCCGGCGATGGCCATCTGCGGCGACTGCGCGGTCCGGGGCGCCTGCCTGGCTGCCGCGCTGAACATCGGAGACTGTGACGGCGTCTGGGGTGGCACCGCTCCGGCGCAGCGCCGAACCATGCGGCTGCTGTGGGTGCGGACTCGGACCGACGTGGCGGACGTCGCCGCGTCGGCCTAGCTAGCTCAGGCCTGGCTAGCTCAGGCCTAGCTTTTGGTCGGCCCAGCTCTTGCGGCTAAGGCCCGGTCTGCTGCCGACGTCGGCGGGGCGGCGCAGACCGCGACGTAGACCTTCTCCGCAACCGCTGCCGGCAGCCGCGACTCCCGACCCGCCGCGATGACGCAGACCACGCCGCGGTCGAGCTGGCCCCCCATCTCGACCACCGTCCCGGGCAGCAGACCGGCGCGTTCCACGTCGAGCATGTGCTCCGGTTGCGCCTCCAGCTCCTCGTCGATGCGCCGGACGACGGCCTGGACACCGGTCGACACCGCCGCCAGGGACAGCAGCGGGCCGGTCTCGACCGCGTTTGCCGAGCCGGGGATCGGGTTGCCGTGCGGGCAGGTCGCCGGGTCGCCGAGCAGGGCCACCAGATGGCGCTCCAGGTTGGCGCTGATCGCGTGCTCCAGCCGGCCGGCCTCCTCGTGCACCTGGTGCCACGGGACGCCCAGTACGTCGGTCAGCAGCCGCTCGGCCAATCGGTGCCGACGCATGATCGCCGTACCGTAGCTGCGGCCGCTCTCGGTCAGCGACATGACTCGATCGGAGCCCAGGGTCAGGTAGCCCTCGCGCTCCAGCCGCTTCACCGTCTCGGACACGGCCGGAGCGGACACGCCCAACCGCTCCACGATCCGGGCTCGCATCGGCAGAATCCCGGACTCCTCCAGCTCGAGAATGGTCTCGAGGTACTCCTCGACGGCTGGGTGGTAGCCGGACATGTCGCCATCGTACGGCGAACGTCCGCGGCGAGGCGCCGCGCAGCCGCGGGGGAATCGTCCGCCACCGCCGCGGTGTTCGACCGGCAGGCGACACCGACAGCAGAGTGGCCGGCACGCCGGCCGATGTGCCTGCGGTCGCCCACCTGAACTGGATGCGGAGGACGGATGATCGCAGCCGCGCTGGCCCCCTGCCACCGATGGTCGCTTCGACGTCCGTGGCGATCAGGTGGAGTGCGCGGCGCCGGCCGCGTTTGCCCGGGCGGTCGCCGGCCGGCGGGCGTAAGGTGGCCCGCGGGCGGCCATCCTCCGCCCGTGCCGGCCCGGCGGTGGCAGCCGGGGTCGCTTCGGTCCGAGTTCGGCCGGCATCTGGGGCGGCGACCGGAGGGGGTGTCCACCGTCGAGGAAACTATCGAGCAGCGCAGTGCGCGCTTCGAGCGGGACGCGCTGCCCTTCTTGGATCAGCTCTACTCCGCTGCTCTGCGGGTGACGCGCAACCCGGCGGACGCCGAGGACCTGGTCCAGGAGACGTACGTGAAGGCATTTGCGGCCTTCCATCAGTTCCAGGTAGGCACCAACCTCAAGGCCTGGCTCTACCGGATTCTGACGAACACGTTCATCAACACCTATCGAAAGGCGCAGCGGCGGCCACAGGAGAGCGGCGCCGACGCCATCGAGGATTGGCAGCTGGCGGCGGCGGAGTCGCACCAATCGACCGGGCTGCGCTCCGCCGAAGCCGAAGCGCTCGACCACCTGCCCGACTCCGACGTCAAAGAGGCGCTGCAGGAGCTGCCCGATGACTTCCGGATGGCGGTCTACCTGGCCGACGTCGAAGGCTTCGCCTACAAGGAAATCGCCGAGATCATGGGTACGCCGATCGGGACGGTGATGTCGCGGCTGCACCGCGGCCGGCGCGGACTGCGCAAGGCGCTCGAGGACTACGCGGTCGAGCGTGGGTTGATCCCCGCCACCGACGCCGACGCCGGTGGCGCGAGCGTCTCCGCCGCTCGGCTGCCGAGCCGCCCGGCCGCCTCGGCCGTCCGGGCCGACGGGGGCGCGGCATGAGCTGCGGTAGTCCACACGAGACCGACTGTCGAGAGGTGATCGAGAAGGTTTACCTCTACCTCGACGGTGAGATAGCCGACCACGACCGCGGCAAGATCCGCGTGCACCTGGACGAGTGCTCGCCCTGTCTGCGCCAGTACGGCCTCGAGCGGGAGGTCAAGGCGCTGGTTGCCCGGTGCTGCAGCCACGACACCGCGCCCGAGCGGCTGCGCAGCCGGGTGCTGGTGCGGCTGCGCGCAGTGCGCATCGAGATCGACCAGCTGGAGTACCGGGTCGACTGACTGCGGCTCGTCGGCGTGGCGGCGCGCCTCGGGCTGGCTATGGTAACGGGGTCGATCTTAGTTAGCCGATCTCTCGGAGGGCTTGCGTCCGTGCGCGTTCTCGTCACCGGCGCCGCCGGCTTCATCGGCTCCAACCTGGTCGATCGGCTGCTGGCCGCTGGCCATGTCGTGGTCGGGGTCGACGACCTGTCCCGGGGGCGGTTGGAGAACCTCGCGGTGGCGCGGTCGGCCAACGAGCGTCGACCTGGTGCGTTCTCGTTCTCCCAGTTCGACGTCACCGATCCGTTGTTCCCGGAGCTGGTCAGCCGCGCGGCCCCCGAGGTCGTCTGCCATCTGGCCGCGCAGATCGACGTTCGGGTCAGCGTCGCCGATCCGCTGCTCGACGCCCGGCTCAACGTGCTCGGGACGATCAACGTGCTGGAAGCCTGCCGGCAGGGCGGCGTACGCAAGCTGGTGTTCACCTCCTCCGGGGGTTCCATCTACGGGGAGCCGGAGCAGCTACCGGTCGCCGAAGATGTCCCCTTGGATCCGCACTCGCCGTACGCCGCGGCGAAGGCGGCCGGCGAGCTGTATCTCGGCGCCTACCGGGCGATGTACGGGTTGGCATACACCTCGCTCGCGCTCGGCAACGTCTACGGGCCGCGACAGGACCCGCATGGTGAGGCGGGCGTGGTAGCGATCTTCAGCACGGCCTTGCTGCAGGGCAGGGCAACCAAGATCTTCGGGGACGGCACGGCCACCCGCGACTACGTCTACGTCGGCGACGTGGTCGAGGCCTTCGTCCGGGCGACCGGCCAGGTCGGCGACGGGCGCCGCTACAACATCGGCACCGGGCTGCAGACGTCGGTTACCGAGTTGCATGGGCTGGTCGCCACCGCGGTCGGTGTCACCGCGGAACCGACGTACGCCGATCCCCGGGTCGGTGAGCTGCAGGCCATCGCGCTGGACTGCGCCGCGGCTGGCCGCGACCTGGGCTGGACGCCGGCTACCGACATGCCCGCAGGCATCGCCGGCACGGTGGACTGGATCCGGGGTCACGTAGCCGGCTGAGCGGGCCCCGGCACCTCAGGCGTTCGGGCGCTTGCCGTGGTTGGCCTTGCTCTTGGCCCGGGCGCGGCGCTTGCGGGACTTCTTGGCCATGGTCTCACCGTCTTTGGGTCGCGCGGTTGGCCGAGCGGGTGACAGAAATCTTCGCACACGGCCGGTTGGCCTCTTGGCAACGCCCTGAGCGGCCGGGCCTTCGGTCCGCTCCCGGGCGCCCGCGGACCGGGCCAGTCTCGGCGCCGGCTAAGGTCGACCACCGGCGAAAGGGCGGGCGTTGTTCGAGACCGTGCTCGTGGCTAACCGGGGCGAGATCGCCCGGCGCGTGATCCGGACCTGTCAGCGGCTGGGCATCAAGGCCGTGGCGGTGTACTCCGAGGCCGATGCCGACGCCCGGCACGTGCGCGAGGCGGACGAGGCCGTGCTGCTCGGTCCACCGCCGGCCGCGCAGTCCTACCTCGACGGTCGCAGGGTGCTGGAGGCAGCCCATCGTAGCGGTGCCGAGGCGGTGCACCCCGGCTACGGCTTCCTGGCGGAGAACGCCGAATTCGCGGCCAAGGTGATCGCCGCCGGCCTGGCCTGGGTCGGCCCGTCCCCGGAGGCGATCGCCGCCATGGGAGACAAGATCAATGCCCGCAACCTGATGGCGGCGGCCGGCGTACCGGTCGCGGCCGGCGGTGACGAGCCGGTAACCGACTCGTCCGCCGCCCGCGCCCTGGCCGACCGGATCGGCTATCCGGTGATGGTCAAGTCCAGCGCCGGCGGCGGCGGCATCGGCATGGGGGTCGCCCGGGATGCAGACGAGCTGGTCGCGGCCTTCGACACCGCGCGCGCCCGGGGCGAGCGGTTCTTCGGCTCGTCGGCGATCCTGCTCGAGCGGTACCTGCCCGGCGCCCGGCACGTCGAGGTGCAGATTCTCGGCCTCGCCGACGGTCGGGTGGTCGCCCTGGGCGAGCGTGACTGCTCGGTCCAGCGGCGGCACCAGAAGGTGGCGGAGGAGACGCCGTCGCCGGGGGTCGGACCGGAGCTGCGCCAGCGGATGCTCGCCGCCGCGGTGCAGGCGGGGGAAGCGGTCAGCTACCGCAACGCCGGCACCGTCGAGTGTCTGGTCGCGGGTGGCGCCGACGTGCCGGAGTTCGTGTTCCTGGAGATGAACACCCGGCTGCAGGTCGAGCACCCGGTCACCGAGCTGGTCACCGGCATCGACCTGGTCGAGCAGCAGTTGCGAATTGCCGCCGGCACCGCGGTCAGCTTCGACCCGGACGGCGTCTCGGCTGAAGGCCACGCCCTGGAGCTGCGGGTCTACGCCGAGGACCCGAAGCGGTTCCTGCCCGGACCGGGCCGGATCAGCGTCTGGGAGCCGCCCCGGGGCGAGGGCATCCGGCTCGACGCCGGGTACGGCGAGGGCGACATCGTGACTATGCACTACGACCCGCTGCTGGCCAAGCTCTGCGTTTACGGCGCGGACCGGGCGCAGGCGCTGGACCGGGCCCGGGCGGCCGTGCGGTCGTTTCGAATCGAGGGGCCGAAGAACAACCTGCCGTTCTTCGTCGAGCTGCTCGACAACCCTGAGTTCGTGGCCGGCAGCTACGACACCGGACTGGTGAACCGAATGCGAGCCAGCCGCAAGTCCGGCTGAGCGTGATTCCGAAGCGAGGAGAGACCGTGGCCGAGGAAGTCCGTGCGGAGATGGCGGCGAACGTCTGGAAGGTCGTGGCCGCCGAGGGCGACTCCGTGGAGGACGGTGACACGCTGGTGATCCTCGAATCCATGAAGATGGAGATCCCGGTGGTGGCCGAGTCGGCGGGCACGCTGACCCAGCTGACGGTCAACGAGGGCGACATCGTCAACGAAGGCGACCTGATCGCCGTCATCGACTGACCGCCAATGATCTCGGCCTCCAGGGGCATCGACGTGGTAGGGGCCGTCTCCGCAGCTGCACGGCTGGCTGCGCGACACCGCACAGACCTACGCCCGCGACGTGCTGGCGATCCGGCCCGACGACGTGTGCTACTCGATGGCCAAGTTGTTCTCAAGGTCGGCGGGATCTGGGTGTCGCCGGCCGAGGTGGAGGGTCGGTTGCTGGAGCACCCCGGCGTCGCCGCGGTCGCCGTGGTCAGCGTGCCGGACGCCGACGGACTGGAGAAGCCGGTCGCCTGCGTGGTGCCGGTCGCCGGTGCGGCCGTCTCCGAGGACGTGCTGGTCGAGTACTGCCGCTCCGGCCTGGCCGCGTTCAAGCGACCGCGGCGGGTGCTGCTGCTAGACGCCCTGCCGATGACCGCGACCGGCACGGTCCGGCGGTTCAAGGTCCGTGAGCGTGCCATCGCGGTGCTGGCGGGCGA
>Ga0208478_1000311_pt1 | contig 17898 bp, 22 predicted proteins | sample NGESurdeep072012_5_FD_184462 | JGI IMG/M metagenome (GOLD analysis project Ga0208478, IMG submission 184462) | Arctic peat soil microbial communities from Barrow, Alaska - NGEE Surface sample 415-2 deep-072012 (SPAdes) | ecosystem: Environmental > Terrestrial > Soil > Wetlands > Peat ...
CCCAAGCGTGGGCGCCGGAACACCGCGAGGCCGGCCCGCACGCGCGTCATCGCGCGGCGGATCTGCCCGACGGCGGTGTGCAGCCGCGCGAAGCGGGAGCGCCCGCTCGAGGCGCGCAGGACGACGGGCGCCAGGAGCACCAGTACGAGCAGCGTCAGCGGCGCGATGGCGGCGAACAGGAGCCCGTTCTGGTGCCCGTTGAACAGGTTCACGGACGAGAACATGACGGCGCCGAGGATGGCCAACGCGACGATGTTGAGCAGCGTCTGGGAGACGAGCGTCCCCAGCACCACGGGGAGGTTCTCCCGCGGTCGCCCGGTTCGCCGGGCCACGACCAGCGCGCGCGATGGCTCCCCCAGCCGGGCAGGGAGAGTCGAGGACATCAGGACGCCGATGAACGTGCCCTGCATCGCGTCCGATAGTCGTACCCGCGCGTGCGGCAGCGCGGCCCGCAGGATCGCGTACCAGGAGAACGCACGCAGGACCATCGAGGCGCACATGATCGCCAGGCCGAGCAGCACGAAGGCGGGACTGGAGTTGAGCAGCGCCGAGGCGATGTGGGCGATGCCGATCTTTTGCAGCGCGAGCAGGGCGAGCACGGCGCCGCCGAGCGAGACCGCAACCAGGGCGCCGCGCCGGGCCAGCGCCATCGCCGGACGCCGGGCACCGGTCAATGCCGGCTCCAGGCTGGGCAGCCGCCGGGCCGGCACGCGAGGCTTCAGATCCGCGGCCCGGGCGCCGACGCGGACGGCGGCGCGCTGGAGGGCGCCCACCGGCGCGGGCGTGGCGATCGCATCCTTGTAGACCTCCATCACCTCGGCCGCGACACGCGGCCAGGCGAAGCGCTCCACGTCGGCGGCGGCGGCCTCGCCCAGCGCCACGATGCGGTCGGGCTCGTGGTAGAGCTCGCGCAGCGTCTCGGCCAGCGCCTGCGCGTCGCCGCGCGGCACGAGCACGCCGTCGACGCCGTCGCGCACCACGTCGCGATAGCCGGCGATGTCCGAGGCGACGACTGCGGTTCCGGCCGCGAACGCCTCGGTCAGCACCATCCCGAAGCTCTCGCCGCCCAGCGACGGCGCGCACAACACGTCGGCCTGGGCCAGCTCGCGGCGCTTCTCGGCCTCGTCGACCTTGCCAAGCGCGCGGATGCCGCGCCCATCCATCATCAGCGGCTCGAGCTCCTCGAGACTGGGGCCGATCACGGTCAGCTCGGTGGGGATGTGCTCGCGCAGCGCCTCGAAGGCGCGCAGCAGCAGCGGCAGTCCCTTGCGCTCGACGGACTGGCCGATGAACACGATGCGCAGACAGTCGAGGCCGTCCTCGCCGATCCGCGCGGCCAAACCGGGGCCGCCGGCGCCCGCGCCGATGCCGGCATCGACGTGCACGCCGTTGGGGATCACCCGGTAGTGGCCGCCGAACCAGCGCCGCCCGGTCCAGGCCGCGGCCTCCGAGACGGCAATCCGGACGTGGAGGCGGTTCAGCACACGGCGGGCGCCGATCAGGTTGGCGATCCCGTTCGCGACGCGGCTGTCGGAGTAGGAATGGAAGGTGCCGACGAGGGGCAGCCGGGTCGAATCGGCCGCCACCCAGCCGGTCAGCGGCGCGACCGGCTCGTGGATATGGACGACGTCGTAGCCGCCGGTGCGCAGCTCCTCGTGCAGCCGCGAGATCCCGTGCGGCGTGATCGACAGATTCGAGACCGACCCGTTCGCCTTGAAGCCGACGGTGCGCCCGAGCGAGACCACATAGTCGGGCGCGACGACCGTCTGGGGGCCCGCCCCGCGATGGAGCGCCGCCGACATGCGGTCGGGCGGATCGAAGGGCGCGAGCACCCTGACGTGATGACCCTCTTCGTTGAAGCGCTCGGCGAGCGCCTCGATGTGCCGGGTCACGCCACCGGGGTATGTCCACGAGTACGGCGAGACCAGCGCTATGCGCATGTTCCCCATGGTATCCCTTACCCCGCCCGGACCTCGGCGTTGCTGGGAACTATCATGGAGTTCTTCATGCCCGTGCGCCACTTCATCAAGTACACGTTCCTGAAGGTCGATCCGGCCTGGCGGCGACTCGACGAGGAACGGCGCGCCGACGACAAGCGCGAGTTCATCGCCGCCTGCGAGGATTTCGCCGACGGGCACCTGCTGCGCTCGTTCTCGCTCGTCGGCACGCGGGGCGACGCCGACCTGATGCTGCTCAGCCAGGCGCAGAACCTCGAGCGGATCCATGAATTCCACGTGGTGCTGGCGCAGAGCGGGCTCATGAAGTGGTGTACGGTTCCGTACTCGTTCCTTGCGATGACCAAGCCGTCCGAGTACTCAGACGAGTCTCGGCTCGAAGTTCGACCCGGACATGGCAAGTACCTGTTCGTGTACCCGTTCGTCAAGACGCGAAGCTGGTACGCGCTCCCCGCCGACGAGCGCTGGCGGATCATGCAGGAGCACATCAAGGTCGGACGCGAGTTTCCATCCGTCGACCTGAACACGAGCTACTCGTTCGGGCTCGACGACCAGGAGTTCGTGGTCGCCTTCGAGACCGACAACCCGGGCGACTTCCTCGACCTCGTGCAGCGCCTGCGGACCACCGAGTCGAGCTCGTACACGCTGCGCGACACCCCCACGCTGACCTGCATCGCGTGCTCGGTGGAGCGCGCGCTGGGCGCACTCGACGGCGCCCCGCTGTCGCTGGCAGAGTCCTCATAGCACGTGGCCCGGCCACGTTCCTGAGTGAGCAGCGACGCCGGCACCGAGCATCTGCGTGGCGTCGACCCGGTGCTGCGGGCGATCATCGACCAGACGGGTCCCGACGGGCTCGGTGACGCCCGCGCCGGGCGGCCGCCCGACCACTACGGCGCGCTCGTGCGCTCGATCGTCGGCCAGCAGCTCTCGACGAAGGCCGCGCGGGCGATCTTCCAGCGCCTGACCGACCGCTTCGACGGGCGCACGCCGACGCCCGCCCAGGTGCTGGCCGACGATCCCGAGGCGCTGCGGGCCGCCGCCGGCCTCTCCCGCGCCAAGGTCGGCTTCCTGCGCTCGCTGGCCGAGCACGTGCAGGACGGGGACCTCGAGCTCGAGCGCCTGGACGAGCTCCCCGACGATGAGGTGATCGCCGAGCTGGTGGCGGTCAAGGGCATCGGCACCTGGAGCGCCCACATGTTCCTCATGTTCCACCTGCAGCGGCCCGATGTGCTCGCCGTCGGCGATCTCGGGATCCGGCGCGCGATGATGCTCGCCTACGGCCTGCCGGCGCTGCCCGCGCCGGCCGAGATGGAGGCGATCGCCGAGCCGTGGCGGCCGTGGCGCACGCTGGCATGCCGCTACCTGTGGCGCTCACTTGACGCCACGCCCGATTGACCCGGGGCGAGCGGGCCGCTGCTAGACCGCTGAGACCTGTTCCTCGTCCGCTACGCGGAACGAGGAGCCGCAACCGCACGCGGCGATCACGTTGGGGTTCTCGACCTTGAATCCGGCACCCTGGAGCCCGTCGACGAAGTCGATCACGGAGCCGCGCACGTAGGTGAGGCTGGGCGGATCCACCAACAGGCGGATACCCTTGTCCTCGAATACGGTGTCCCCGTCCCGCTGCTCGTCGAAGGCCAGCGCGTACTGGAAGCCCGAGCACCCCCCACCGCGAACGCCGACGCGAAGTCCGGCGGTCGAAGCGGTTGCAGTCTGACCGGCGAGGAATTCCCTCACCTTCTCTGCGCCGTTGTCGGTAAGAGTGATCATGCTTCATTGAGTATAGCGATCCCACCTCGGTACGCTAGGGGCAGTGTTTGCGACTTCCGATGCAACTCCACTAGAGCTGAAGAGCCGGATCGAGGCCGCGATTCCCGGGTCGAGCGCCGAGGTCACCGGCGACGGCCACCACTTCAATGCGGTGATCTTCGCTCCCGCCTTCGCGGGACTGAATCGGCTCGCGCAGCACAGGCTCGTCTACGACGTGTTCGGCGACGAGCTGGGCGGTCGGATTCACGCCCTTGCCATCAAGACCCACGCCACGAGTGAGGAAGCATGACCGACGAGAGCACCAACCCGATGCGCGACGCAATCCAGAGCGCGATCGCCGAGAACACGGTGATCCTGTTCATGAAGGGCACGCCCGAAGCTCCCGCGTGCGGGTTCTCCGCTCGCACGGTGGCGATGCTGCAGTCGCTCGGAGCCCCGTTCGCGGCCGTCGACATCCTGCCGGATCCCCGCATCCGCCAGGAGCTCTCGGCGCTGTCGAACTGGCCCACGATCCCGCAGCTGTTCGTCGACGGCGAGCTGATCGGCGGCTGCGACATCGTGACCGAGATGTACGAGTCGGGCGAGCTCACGCAGGCGCTCGGGCTCGAGCCGGCCGCCCCGGCGGAGGCTCCCGAGGCCGCGCCCGCCGAGGCCCCGCCGCTGACAATCGAGAATCGGCTTTAGGAGGGCGGCTCCGCCGCCCCGGGTGTGGCGCGCGGCGGGCTGGGCCCGGCGGCTAGCATCGCTGCATGAGCGCGACCCGCCGACCGGCCACCGGCTCCGTGGTCGCGCTGCGCTTCGAGGATGGGCGCCTGTGGGCGCTCGACCAGACGCTGCTTCCGTGGCGTGAGCACGAGCTCGAGCTCTCGCGCGCGGGCGAGGTGGCAGCCGCGATCCGGCGACTGGCGATCCGCGGAGCGCCGCTGATCGGCGTCGCCGCCGGCTACGGAGTGGCGCTCGAGCTGGCCGGACAGCCGAACCCGCGGGCGGGACTCGAGCGTGCCTGCGGCGAGCTGCGCGAGGCCCGGCCCACGGCGGTCAACCTGGCCTGGGCGGTCGACCGCGTGCGCGCCGCCGTGCTGGCGGCCGAGCCGGGCGGCGAGGCGGAGGCAGCGCTGGCCGAGGCGCGGGCGATCCACGCCGAGGAGACCGCGGCCAGCGACGTGATGGCGGCGCATGGAGCCGATCTGCTGACCGGCTCGCGGCGCCTGCTGACCCACTGCAACGCCGGGGCGCTCGCCGCTCCGGGTCGCGGCACCGCCCTCGCGGTGGTGGCCGAGCTCGCGGCCCGGGGGCAGCTCGACGGCGTGCTGGCCTGTGAGGCGCGCCCGCTGCTCCAGGGCGCGCGCTTGACCGTCTACGAGCTGGCGCAGCTGGGGATAGCGCATGAGCTCGTCGTCGATGCCGCCGCCCCCGGGCTGATCGCCGCCGGCGCCGTCGACGCGGTGATCATCGGCTGCGACCGCGTCGCTGCCAACGGCGACGTGGCCAACAAGGTCGGCAGCTATCCGCTGGCGCTGGCCGCCCGCGAGGCCGGGATCACGTTCGTGGTCGCGGGCCCGACGTCCACGATCGACCTCGCCTGCGCATCCGGCGCCGAGATCGTGATCGAGGAGCGCCACCCCGATGAGGTCCGCTGCGCGGCCGGCGAGCCGGTGACGGTGTCGGGCACGCCGTGCCGGAACCCGGCCTTCGACGTGACCCCCGCAGCGTTGGTGAGTGCGATCGTGACCGAGCGCGGTGTCGCGCGGCCGGTGAGCTCGGAGTCGATTCAGGCGTTGCTGGCCCGATGAGGGCCGCCGTATCGCAGCCCGGCGGCGAGGTCACCGTGCGGGACGTGCCCGATCCTGAGCCCGGCGAGGGCGAGATCGTCTGCGATGTGGTGGCCTGCGGCGTGTGCGCGTCCGATGTGACCGACTGGTACATCGCCGCGCGGCTCCCGGCGGTGCTCGGCCATGAGCCGGCCGGCATCGTGCGCGCGGTCGGTCCCGGGGTCGAGGGCTGGCGGGTCGGCGACCGCGTCGCGATCCATCACCACGCGCCGTGCGGCGAGTGCCGGCGCTGCCGGCGGGGGCACGAGACGATGTGCGAGCGCTTCCGAGCCACCCGGCTCGATCCCGGCGGGTTCGCCGAACGCGTCCGGATCACGCCCGAGCTGGTGCGGGAGCTGCTGCCGATCCCCGCCGGGCTCGATCCGGTGGCGGCCACGTTCATCGAGCCGCTGGCCTGCGTGCTGCGCGCCCAGGACCGGGCCGGTCTGCGAGGAGGGGACAGCCTGCTCGTCGTCGGCGCCGGCGTCAACGGCCTGCTCCACATCGCCGCCGCGCACGCGCGCTCGGTCGAGGTGGTGTGGGTGCGCGAGCCGCGCCCCGACCGCCTCCGGGCGGCCGAGGCCTGGGGCGCCGAGCGCCACGGTAACGAGCAGGTCGACGTCGCGATCGTGTGCACGCCGAAGCCGCCGGCGATCGCCGCGGCGGCGGCGGCGATCGCCCCGGGCGGCACGCTGTGCTTGTACGCGCCGCCGGCGCCCGGCGACCCGCCGGCCCTCGACGGCACGGCCGTGTTCATGCGCGAGCAGACGATCACGGCGAGCTACTCGGCCGGACCACACGACATGCGCGCGGCCCTGGAGCTGATCGCCGGCGGGCTGATCGACCCCCTGCCCCTCGTCACCCACCGCCTCGGGCTCGAGGACACCGGGCGCGCGCTCGACCTGCAGCGCAGCGGCGAGGCGCTCAAGGCGGTCGTCCTGCCGTGAGGGGGGCGATCCTGTTCGGGCCCGAGGACCTGCGCCGTGGTCGACCCGCAGGCGACGGTCTGACGCGCGCCGGCCGGCGCGGGGCTACAGCGCGTGTTCGGCGCGGGCGCCTTCGCCCGGGCGCTCGGAGTGCAGGCACTCCCGCCCGACGTCGGTCAACCGCCACAGTCGCTCGGCGTGCTCCTCGTCCCACCCCGAGGTCTCGATCAACCGCCGGGAGGAGGCATCCTGCATCGCCGGCAGGACCGCCAGCTCCTCGGCCAGGAGCTCCCAGGCCACGAACCCGAGGCTGACGCCGTCGTCCTCGTCGCAGCGCTCGATGACCCCCAGCACCTGCTCCAGCGGGATCCGTTCGCCGGTCGTCATAGGCTCACCTCGCAGCTCACACGGTTTTGCCGGCGTGAGGCGGATCCGGCGGGACCACCCCACGGGCCCCAGATTGAAGTACGTGTGCGGTCGCCACATCCGCCCTGGGGCCGGAATGGGGGACCGTAATTGCTACGGGGTGGGTCGCGAGGACGCGGGCGGCTCGGACGCCGCCGCTCGCTCACGCCGGAACTCGAGATGCTCGACGATCCGGCGCGAGTCGCAGATCGCCTCGCCGTCGATCACCAGCACCGGCACCCGCCGCTGCCCCGTCAGCGCCTCGACCTCGGGCCGGCGCGAGCGCCGCTGCGGCACCACGGCCGCCTGGAACGGAATCTCGTCGCGCCGCAGCGCGCGCGCCACTTTGCCACATGGACACAGCCAGTCGGTCGGCGTATTGCAGCGGTAGAGGGTCGCCATCGAGCTCAGACGATAAGGGCGCTCAGCAGCCCGGTGCGCCGCATCGCGCCGGCGGCGAGACGGAGCGCCAGCGGCTGTCGGGCGCCGGGCGGCGGCAGGTGCTCGCCCTCCTGCTCGCGGTACCAGGCGATCGTCGCCTCGAGGCAGTCCTCGTGCGGCGAGGTCTTCCAGCTCAGCTCACGCTTGGCCTTGCTGTTGCGAAACGCCCAGTTGAGCGACGCGGCGCGGATATCGATCGCTGAGGGCATATGGACGCCGGGCACGCCGCCGGCCGTCCGGGCCAGGGCCAGTGCGACCGGCAGCGGCAGCTTCACCAGCGGCGGCTCGATTCCGGTCAGCCGCGCGAGGTCGGCGAACAGGCGGTCCAGCGTGAAGTTCCGGTTGCCGAGGATGTAGCGCTCGCCGACCTTGCCGACCTCGTCGGCGAGCAGGTGCCCGCGGGCCACGTCCTCGACGCCGACGATGTTGATCGTCCCGTTCACGTAGGCCGGGATCTCGCGGCGCATGAAGCGGCGCACGAGCGTCGTCGAGGAGCGACCGCGATCCCCCGGCCCCAGCACGTGAGCCGGGTTGACGATCACCAGCGGGAGGCCGCGGGCGACGAACCGCAGCGCCTCGACCTCGGCCTCGTGCTTGGAGTCGACGTAGGGAAGTCCGTGGCGCCCGGTGTTGAACACCTGACGCTCGTCGGCGGTCGATCCGGGCGGGGCGGGTCCAATCGCCGCCACCGAGGACGTGTAGACCACGCCCTCGACGTCGGCGCGGAGCGCCTCCTCGAGCACGATCCGCGTGCCTTCGACGTTGACGGCGAACAGCCGCTCGCGCGGAAGGTTGAGCCGCGTCGTGCCGGCAACATGGAACACGCGATCGACGCCCTGCATCGCGCGGCGAAGCGAGCGGCGATCGAGGATGTCGGCCCGCACGGTGTGCACGTCGAGCGCCGTCAGCGTCTCGGTCCTCGACGCCTGGCGCACCGTCGCACGCAGGTCGTCGCCGCGCTCCACCAGTGCACGCGCCACGTGCGAGCCGATCAGTCCCGTGGCCCCGGTGATCAGAGTGCGCGCCATCAGCGCCGCCAGTCTAGTGTCGCTTCGCGCCCGGGCGTGGACGGCTGCACGCCCGTGCGCCGGCGGCGACCGCTGCTAGGGTGGCGCCGGGATGCCGGTCGTAGTCGTTTCCGATACCTGCCATTACCTCCCGCGCGCGCTGCTTGACCAGAACGGCATCCGCGAGGTGAGTCTGTACGTCCATTCGGGCGACGTCGTGCAGCGCGAGAGCGACATCACCGACTACGACGCCTACTACGAGGGCCTGCGCACGGCGGCCGAGCTGCCGAGCACCTCGCAGCCCTCGATCGGCGACTTCCTGGCCGTCTACGAGCCGATCCTCGACGCCGGCGACGACATCGTCTCGATCCATCTCGCCGGCGGGATGTCGGGCACCGTGGACTCGGCCGAGCAGGCCCGCGAGCAGCTCGGAGACCGCGCCGAGCGCGTCCACGTGGTCGACTCTCAGACCGCGTGCGGCGGCCAGGGGCTGGTGATGCTCGCCGCCGCCGCCGAGGCGGCCCGGGGATCCGACGGATCCGCCGTGGCGCAGCACGCGCACGATGCCCGGGCGCAGCTGAAGATGTGGTTCGCGATCGACACGCTCGAGTACCTGCGCCGCGGCGGCCGGATCGCCGGCGCCCAGGCCTGGGTCGGCGCGGCGTTGAAGATCAAGCCGATCCTCACGGTCGAGTCGGAGATCGCGCCCGTCGAGCGCGTCCGGACCTCGCGGCGCGCGTTCGAGCGCATGGTCGACCTGCTGCGTTCCCGCCGCGACGACGGCGCCGACGCCTGGATGGTGCAGCACATCCAGGCGCCCAGGGAGGCGGCCGAGCTGGTCGCCCGGGGACGTGAGATCTTCGGCGGCGACCCTGTCGTCGTGTCGGAGATCGGCCCGGTGATCGGCACCCACGTCGGGCCCGGATTGCTCGGCGCCGGCGCGCTGCCCAGCTCGTTCATGTGAGCCGCTGCGCCCGAGCCGTCTGACCCGGCCGGTTAGCTTTCCGGCGCCCAGGGGAATGCACGCGCCAGGAGTCATGCGATGAATCTCGTCCCGGTTCTACTGCTGGTCGGAGTCGTCTGGATCGCGCTGCTGATGCTGGTGATCTCGCTCTGCGCCGCCGCTGCACGCGGGGACGCCGACCTGATGCGGTCCCACCGGATGGAGCGCAGCGCCGGGCGCCGGCGCAGCCGCGAGCGTCGCCGCCCCCTGGCCCGCATGCGGCCGACCCCACACGCGTAGCGCGGCCACGCCCGGCCGCGCCTGGCCCGCCGAGTCCGGCTGCTACTTGCGCAGCCCGCGACGCTCGCGCCGCGCCTTGCGCCCGAACACGAGCGATCCGAGCGCGGCGATGCCGCCGCCGAGCACGAACCCGGCCACACCGGCGCCGATCGTCACCTGCTGCTGATGGGCGGCGATCTGGCTGCGCCAATCGGTCAGCGTGACGACCTCGGCCCGCAGCTTGTCGATCGAGACGACAAGCTCCTGCCGGTTCTGCTCGATCGAGTCCCGGATCTCTTCCGGGGTCCGGGTGCGCGCGGGCTGCGGCATCTACGGATGCATCTCGGTTTTGACGCTGGCGCGGATCTTCTTGGCCTCGTCGATCGCCATCTGCGGCACCGGCGCGCCGACCTGCAGCTTCTTGCGCGCGAACAGGAACGCGCCCGCGGTCATGACCAGGAGCAGGATCAGCACGATCAGGAAGCCGAGCCAGATGCTGCCGATCAGCGAGTTCAGCCCCCAGGCCAGGGTCAGCAGCAGGAACACGACCGCGAAGACGCCGAACACGGCGCCTGCGGCCACGGCGGCGGCCCCTGTGGCCAGCTTCGTGACCTTCTCGGTCACCTCCGCCTTGGCCAGCTCGATCTCCTCGCGCACCAACAGCGTCATGCGATCGGAGACCTCGGTCACCGCGGTCGCGATGGTCTCCTGCCTGTTGTTCTCAGCGGGCAAGGCGTCTCAGGATCAAAGCCAGGATGAGCCCGCCGGCGAACGCGGCACCGACCGCGACCTCGGGGCGCTCGGAGGGCAGCGGCTTGGTCGGACCGGCCGGCGCGGTGCCGGCGCCGAGCGGCGGCGGCGCCACCGGGGCGGGTGGCGGGGGCGGCGCGAAGGCGGAGGGCTTGGGGTCTGGCGGGCCGGGCGCGACCGCGCGGGCGGGCTCGGGCGGGCCGACCGCGGTGGGCGGCTCGGGCGGCGTGACGGCGGTCGGCGGCTCGACCGGCGCCGGCGCGGGCGGCGTCAAGGCGGTCGGCGGCTCAGCCGGCCCGGCGGGCTCGGTGGCCGGCACCGCAGCCTCGGCCGGCGCGGCGGGCTCGGTCGCCGGCGGTGGATCCTCGTGCCAGGGGCTCGGGCGCTCTTCGCTCACTCGGGGGGCTCTTCCCCGAATACGCGAACCCAAATCACGGCAGCCAGCCGGGTCGAAGCGATCGTCGCGAGCGCACCCATCCCCGCGAGAAGCCCCGACCACAGAAGCCGCTTGACAAGTGGGCTTTCCGTCATCGCGGGAGCATTCAATCACACACCGCCGCGCGAACCGTGTCGGCATGTCGTCTGACCTCAGCGCTCGAGACCGCGGCAGATCGTCTCGACGATGAGCGTCTTGGCCCGCTCGAGCGCATCGTCGCCGACCGGCACGCTGTCGAAGATCCACCCCGTCAGCACCTGCTCGATCGCCCCGTAGAACGCGAGGGCCGCGAACTCAGGGGTGATCTCGGGCCGGAACACGCCCATGGACTGGGCCCGGGCGACGATCCCGGCGATCTGCGCGTAGGCGTCGCGAATCGTGGCCAGATGCGTGCGGCCGAACGTGTTGGCGGCGCGCGTGACCTCGACGATGATGACCTTCATCAGCTCGGGGTCGTGGCGATAGGACTCGATGATGAAGGCGGCGATCGCCCGGAGCTTGTCGCGCGGCTCCTGCTCGGACGCGTCGGCCTCGGCGATCGCGGCGAGCATCACGCTCCAGCGCTCGAGGAACAGCGTGTCGAGGATCTCGTCCTTGGAGGAGAAATAGTGGTAGACGAGGCCGTAGGCGACGCCGGCCTCATCGGCGATGTCCGACACCCGGCACGTGTGGAAGCCCTGACGGGCGAACACCCGCACCGCGGCGTCGAGGATCAATCGCCGCTTGTCGACCGCCGTCGCCTGCGCGCGCGCCATCAGGCCTCCCACCGGTAGGCCCCGGGACGCCGGTTGGCCAGCGACGGCAGCCGGCGCCGGATGTCGCGCAGGGTCCCCAGGTCGAGCTCGGCGACGATCGCGGCCTCGGTGTCCGGGGCGCTCGCCAGCACCAAGCCCCACGGGTCGACGATCATCGACCGGCCACCGGAGCGCATGCCGGGTGCGTGGGTGCCGATCTGGTTGGGCGCAATCACGAAGCACTGGTTCTCGATCGCGCGCGACCGCACCAGCACGGCCCAGTGATCGCGGGTGGTGGCGAGCGTGAACGCGCTCGGCGCAACGACGATCTCCGCGCCGCGGAGGGCGAGGATCCGGAACAGCTCGGGGAAGCGCAGGTCGTAACACACGCTCATTCCCACCGGGGTGCCGCAGGCCAGCGCCGAGACGACGATCTCCTCGCCCGGCTGTTCCCCTTCGGACTCGCGGTACTGCACCCCGTCGACCTCGACGTCGAACATGTGGATCTTTCGATAGACGCCGGCCAGCTCGCCGTCGGGCCGGACGTGCACGCTCGTGTTCGAGGTCTTGTCCTGGCCCTCGACGCGCTCGGCGATCGACCCGGCGACGAGGTCGATCGAGAGCTCGCGGGCGACATCCCGGGCCCAGCTGATCGCCGGGCCGTCGAGAGGCTCCGCGCCGGCGGCGATCTGAGCCGGCGTGCCGAGGACGCTCCACTTCTCGGGCAATGCGACCAGCTCGGCGCCGTCGGCCGCCGCGGCCCGGACGAGACGGTCGGCCGTCTCCAGGTTGCGGGCGGTGTCGGCGGTCGAATTGAGCTGGACGGCACCGGCGCGCACAGAACCTCACTTAAGTCGATTGACCGGTCAGTCAGTCGGCCCTCAAGCATAACGCCGCCGGCTGTTGTTATACCCGTCACACCCATGGATGCCCTCCCGCTCCCCTACCGCGGCCGCTTCGGGGACATCCGGCCGCCGGCGCTGGCCGGGCTTCCGCTGCCGCCGGCGCCGATGCCGCCCCGGCGGGGAGGGCGCCCGCTCAAAGCGTGGCGCTACGTCGGGGTCTACGGACCCGAGCTGATGCTGTGCTTGGCCGCCGTCCGGATCGGCCCCGCCCGCCAGGCGTTCTGGGCCGTCTGGGACCGCCGAGCCGAGCGGCTGCACGAGCGGACCGTGACCGGGCGCGGAGGCGTGAGGATCGAGTCAGGCCGGGCGCAGGTGCGGGATCACGGGATCGAGATCGACCTCGCGCTGGAGGAGAGTGCCGGCATCGAGGCGGTGTGCCGCAGCGGCGCCGCATACGCCTGGACCCGCAAGCAGGGCGGCGTGGTCGCGCGCGGCGGCGTCCGCATCGACGGGGTCACGCACGCCCTGGTGGGCCACGCGGTGATCGATGACACCGCCGCCTACTACGAGCGCCACACGCACTGGCGCTGGTCGGCGGGCGTCGGCCGGGCCGGCGACGGCCGCGAGCTGGCCTGGAATCTCGTCGCCGGGGTCAACGACCCGCCTGAGCGGAGCGAGCGGACGATCTGGGTCGACGGCGTCGCGGCCGAGGCCGGGCCGTGCGCCTTCGCCGATGATCTCTCGGGCGTGAGCATCGCCGACGGCGGCTCGCTGCGCTTCCGGTCCGAGGCGGTGCGCGAGCACCGTCGGAACCTGCTGCTCGTGCGCAGCTCCTACCGCCAGCCGTTCGGGACCTTCGCCGGCGCGCTACCGGGCGGGATCGAGCTCGCCGAGGGCTACGGCGTGATGGAGGAGCACGACGTTCGGTGGTAGCGGCTCAGCCCGCCGCGTCGAGGCCGCGCTGACGCCGCAGCGCCGACATCAGCAGCTTGGAGTGCATCGCCCCGACCAGGTCGCGCAGCGGCTCGGCGCCGGAGGCGAGGATCTCCACCGCCCGGTCGGCCTCCACCTCACCGGCGAAGCGGTCGAGCAGCACCCGCACCTCCTCGTCCACGAGTGGCTCCAGCGCCTCGCGGTAACGCAGCGTGTCGTACACGGTGAACCCCAGCGCCTCGTCGTAGCCGCCGGCCCGGAAGCGCGACATCGCCTCGATGATCTTCACGTCGTCGGCGTCGTAGCCCCGTGAGTTGGGCGTGAGCACACCGAGCTCCTCGAGCCGGCGCAGCACGTTCTGCGGCACGTCGTAGTCGCGGCGCACCTGCGCACGGGAGACGCGGGCCCCTTCACGCGCGGCGATCGCGCGATCGAGGATCCGGTCCTCGAGCTCGATCATCTTGGCCGCCCGCTCGGGATCGGTGGCCATCACCTCTCGGATCACCCGCAGCGGCATGAACCGCTCCTCCTGCAGACGCTTGATCAGCCGGATCCGCTCGACATAGTCCTGCGGGTAGTAGGCCATGTTCCGGCTCGTGCGCAGGACCTCGCCGCCGTCGACCAGCAGCCCCTCGCGCAGGTAGTGCTTGATCGTCCCCGCGCTCACCCCCGACTGCTCAGCGAGCTCGCTCATCTTGAGCATGCCGGCAGCAGTGGAGCTCATGAGGACAGGAACGACCCTCGGACGTCCCGCGCCGGTCCGGCGATCGCACCCGCCTCGGCCAGCGCGGCGATCTCCGCGGCGCCGAACCCGGCCGCGGCCAGCACGGCCTCGGTGTCCTCGCCGAGGCGGGGACCCGGGGCCCGGGTGGGATCGCCCGGCGTGCGGCTGAGCTTGATCGGCACGCCGAGCAGCTTCACCGGGCGATCGGCGCCCGGCTGGCTCAGCTCGACGACCATCTCGCGCGCGCGCACGAGCTCGGAGTCGAGCACCTCGTCGAGGTCCAGCACGGGCTCCAGGCAGCAGTCGTTCTCCGACGCGAACAGGCGCCACTGCTCGCGGGTGCGCTCGGCGAAGATCGCCTCGAGCTCGTGGTGCGCCGGGGTTCCCGGCCGGTCAAACGCGTGGCCGAGCAGATCCTCGCGCCCGACCCCGCGACAGAACGCGCTCCAGAACTTCGGCTCCAGCGCGCCGAGCGTGACGTAACCGTCGGCACAGCGGTAGGGCCGATAACAGATCAGCGCACCGGCGAGCATGTTCTCGCCGCGGCGGTCGGCGCGACCGGCGGCGAACGCCGCCGCCGCCACCATCCCCAGCCACGACAGCGCGCCGTCGAACATCGAGCAGTCGACCAGCTGGCCTTCGCCTGAGCGCTCGCGCTCGTGGAGCGCGACCAGGATCCCGATCACGCCCATCATCCCGCCGCCGCCGAGGTCGGCGATCTGCGCGCCCGACTGCACGGGCGGCCCGTCGGCGTCGCCGGTCAGCCCGAGGACCCCGTTCAGGCCCAGGTAGTTCATATCGTGGCCGGAGCGGTCGCGGTTGGGACCGTCCTGGCCGTAGCCGGTGATGGCGCAGTAGATGAGCCGCGGGTTCTCCTCGCGCAGGCGCTCGTAGCCGACCCCGAGGCGGTCGAGCACGCCGGGCCGGAAGGACTCGAGCAGCACGTCGGCGTCCCGGACCAGGCGCAGCAGCACCTGCTTGCCCGGCTCGGACTTGAGGTCGAGCCGGATCGAGCGCTTGCCCCGGTTCAGCGACAGGAACAGGGCGCCGCGCGCGGTCTCGTCGGCGCCCTCGTAGTAGGGCGGCGACCAGCGCACGTAGTCGCCCGGGCCGGTGTCCTCGACCTTGATCACGTCGGCCCCGAAGTCGGCCAGCATCAGCGAGCAGAAGCCTCCGGGAAGGAGGCGGGAGAGATCCAGCACCTTGAGGCCCGCCAGCGGGAGACTCATGCCGGCTGTGCCTCCCGGGTCGCGATCCCCAGCATCTCCCGCGCCTCCTCGACCGTGGCCGGCCGCCGGCCGGCGTCCTCGGTCAGCTGCCGGGCCTTGGCGATCAGCTCGCCGTTGGAGCGGGCCATGTCCCCGTTCGGGAGGTAGAAGTTGTCCTCCAGCCCGACCCGGATCGAGCCGCCGAGCGTGAGCGCGGCGGCGACCATCATCCATTGGTCGCGGCCGATCCCGATCACGCCCCAGTGATTCGGCACCCCCCCACCTCCCCCGACCGGCATGTTGTCGGCCATCGCGGCCACGTTGCGAGCGGTCGCGGGCACGCCGCCGACGACGCCCATCACGAAATCGGCGTGCAGCGGCGACTCCAGTAGTCCCATGTCGACCAGAGGGTCGAGCGAGGCGACATGCCCGATGTCGAAGCACTCGTGCTCGGGCTTGATCCCCAGCCGCCGCATCGCGCGCAGGAGCTCGATGATCTCGTCGAACGGGTTCGCGAACACGAACTGGAACACGAAGTCCTTGCGACTGCGCGAATACTTGGCGTAGTTGAGCGACCCCATGTTGAGCGCCGCCACCTCGGGCCGGCACGCCTCCAGGTACGCGACGCGCCTCTCGATCGAAACGCCGATCGTCCCCGTCGAGAAGTTGATGATCGCGCGGTCGCCGATCTCGGCCGTGATCGCCTCCTTGATCGCGTGGAAGTCCTCGATCTCGTAGCTCGGCGAGCCGTCGGGCTTGCGCGCGTGGATATGGATGTGGACGCCCCCCTCGTCGACGATCCGCCGCGCCTCGGCGGCGTACTCCCCGGGCGCGTAGGGGATCGCCGGGCACTGGTCGCGATTGGCGATCGCGCCCGAGATCGCGCAGCAGATGACAGCTGGCTTCATACCGGCACCACTCCTGATCGCTTGTAGGGACGCTCGACCTGCTTGCCGGCCGCCATCTCCAGCGCCCGGCAGATCGTCGGGCGGGTCTCACGGGGATCGATCACGTCGTCGATCATGTCGTTGCCGGCCGCGATGTAGACGTCGATGATCTTGCGGAACTCGTCGATCAGCTCCTGTCGCTTGGCGGCGGGATCCTCGGCCGCCTCGACCTGCTTGCGGAAGATGATCTCGACCGCGCCCTCGGCGCCCATCACGCTGATCTCTGCGCTCGGCCAGGCGACGATCAGATCGGGCTCGTACGCGCGCCCGCACATCACGTAATAGCCGGCGCCGTAGGCCTTGCGCAGGATCACCGTGATCTTGGGGACGGTGGCGTTCGCCGTCGCATAGAGCATCTTGGCGCCGTGGCGGATGATGCCCGCCTCCTCCACTTTCGTCCCGACCATGAACCCGGGGACGTCCTGGAGGAAGACGAGCGGGATCCCGTACGCGTTGCACAGGTTGATGAACCGCGCCGCCTTGTCGGCGGAGTCGTTGTCGAGGATCCCGCCGAGCTGCTTGGGCTGGTTGGCCACGATCCCCGCCGGCCGGCCGCCGAAGCGGCCCAGGCAGGTGATGATCGTCTTGGCGAACTGCGGCTTCATGTCGAAGTAGACGCCGTCGTCGACGATCCGCCGGATCACCTCGTACATGTCGTAGGGCTTGCGGTTGGACTCCGGCAGCACGTCGAGCAGCGCCTCGTCGCCGCGGTCGATCGGGTCCTCGCTGGCCGCGATCGGCGGCGGCTGCTCGCAGTTCTGGGGGAAGTAGGCCAGGTAGTCCTTGATCTTCTGGATGCACTCCTGGTCGTCGGCCACCTCGAGGTCGCCGACCCCGGACTTGCGACAGTGCACGCGTGAGCCGCCGAGCTCCTCCTGGGTCACGTCCTCGCCCACCGCCGCCCGCACGAGGTGCGGGCCGGCCAGCGCCATCGAGCCGCGGCCCTTGACCATCGGGACGAAGTCGGCCAGCCCCGGGATGTACGCCGTCCCGGCCGCGCACGGCCCCATCAGCGCCGCGACCTGGGGGATCACGCCCGAGTTGACGACCTCCTCGCGGAACAGGTGCCCGGAGCCGGCGAACAGCGACCCCACCGCCTCCTGGATCCGCGCGCCGGCCGAGTCCAGCAGCCACACGAACGGGATCCGCTTGGTCAGCGCGAGCTCGCGCAGGCGGCCGACCTTGAGCTCGCCGGTCATCCCCATCGACCCCGCCATCACCGTGAAGTCGTAGGCGGCGACCGCGGTCAGGCGACCGTCGATCTTGCCGTAGCCGGTGATCACCCCGTCCGCCGGCGCGTCCTTCCCGTCCATCGCCCGGGCGGAGAAGTGCGGCCGGGCGTGGATCCCGAGCTCGGTCCAGGTGCCCGCGTCGATCAGCAGCTCCAACCGCTCGCGTGCGGTCAGCTTCTCGCGCGCGTGCTGGGCGGCGATCTTCTCCGGACCGCCCCCTTGTTTGATCCGCGCGCGGCGCGCGGCGAGGTCATCGGCGAGCGGACGGAGCAGACCGGCGGTGGGGGCATCTGTGGTCATGGTCTCGAGTCTTCGGGGACGGGAACAGTGAGAAGTGAGACGTTCTACTTCTCACTGTGCCAGGCGCCCGGCGCTGCCGTCAAGGCGCTCACGCGGGTCCGCCCGCGCTCAGCGACCCCTCCACACCGGATCGCGCTTCTCGAAGAAGGCCTTGACGCCCTCCTGGATGTCCTCGGTCGAGAACGCGATCGTCAGCTGGGAGCGCAGGAAGTCGAGGGCATCGGCGAACGCCATGTCCTGCTGGCGGAACAT
>Ga0208478_1000312_pt1 | contig 17866 bp, 14 predicted proteins | sample NGESurdeep072012_5_FD_184462 | JGI IMG/M metagenome (GOLD analysis project Ga0208478, IMG submission 184462) | Arctic peat soil microbial communities from Barrow, Alaska - NGEE Surface sample 415-2 deep-072012 (SPAdes) | ecosystem: Environmental > Terrestrial > Soil > Wetlands > Peat ...
TAACAGACTTAAAAACAGGCATTGGGAAAAATGGCAAACCTTATGGCTCATTTACCTTGCAGGATTATTCTGATTCGTTCAGGTTCATGTTATTTGACAAAGACTATATTGAAAACAGTAAGTTCTTTATAGTGGGATATTATCTTCTGGTAAAAGGAAGAGTACAAAAACGGAAGTACAAAGACGAAGAAATTGAATTCAGGATTAAAACAATTAATCTGTTATCAAGTGTCAAAGATGAACTTATCAAATCAGTCACTCTGAAAATCGACCCTGAAAACATCGATAATGAAATGATAAAAGATTTGATGAACCTGATAAATGAACATAAAGGCGAAACCGAGCTTAAGTTTCTTTTCCTGGATTCAGATGATAAAATTTCACTGCCTATGTTCTCAAGAACCTTCCGCATAAGGTTGAATAACGAATTACTCACTTATCTTGAAGACCATCCGGCAATAGATTTTAAAGTTAATTAGCTATCTTTGCTACGGGTATTTATTATTATTTCTAAAATTTAAACTATTATGGCAATTGAGGTAAATGACGGGAATTTCGATGATCTGGTTATTAAATCTGACAAACCTGTTCTGGTAGATTTCTGGGCTGAATGGTGCGGACCTTGCAGGATGGTTGCACCGATTATGGAAGAGATTTCGCATGAGTATGAAGGGAAAGCCCTTGTAGTAAAATGCGATGTAGACAGCAGCCCTGATGTTGCTGCAAAGTACAGTATCAGAAACATCCCTACCATTCTTTTTTTCAAGGATGGAAAAATAGCTGACAAACAGGTCGGGGCAGTTCCAAAGAATAACTTTGTTGTTAAACTAAATGCTCTTATTTAAAAAATAATGTTACTTAATCTGGCCGTTCGGGTAATCTCAAACGGCCTTTTTAATAATCCACTATGACAGTTTGTGTGTTTGCCTCTTCGAGCAGCCGTATTGACAGCGATTATGCAACTGCTGCTTCATGTCTTGGATTATTACTTGCACAGGCTAAAATGGATGTTGTATTTGGAGGCGGTGGCATAGGCCTGATGGGCAGACTCGCTGATGCAATTCTCGAAAACGGTGGCAGGATAACCGGAGTAATTCCGTCGTTCATGAAAGATGAAGGATGGGATCATTCTGCCGTTAGCAAGATGATAATCACGTCCGATATGGGAGAAAGAAAAAAGCAGATGTTTGCGATGGCTGATGCTATAGTTGCTTTACCCGGCGGAGTTGGTACGCTTGAAGAATTAACTGAGGCGCTCACATTAAAGCAGCTTGGTCTGTATAAAGGGCCGATCATAATCCTGAACACCCTAAATTTTTATAAATCATTTATTGATTTTCTCGAACATATGGTTTCAGGTCATTTTCTCAGATATGAACATAAAGGGATGTGGGAAATTGCCGGTACAGCCGGAGAAGTCATAGATCTTCTCGGGAGAAAAGATGGTTGGCACAATGATCCGCGGAGCATAGCAAAAATCTAATTTTCAGGAATTCTTGTACCAATAACCATTATATCATCCACCTGCCCAAGATCCCCTTTCCAATCCAATATCTCTTTTTCAAGCCGTTCCTTTTGCTCATTCACAGGAAGATGCCAAATATTAGACAGTAGTTTCTTCACATTGCCTGATTTATACTTCTTTACATTAACCGATCCAAACTGATCGGCATAGCCATCGGAACACATATATAACATATCACCAGGCTGAATATCAATAATCTGATTAGTAAAGTTTTTCCTCTCATCCATAGTTGTCATTCCAATCGGAAATCTGTCACCTTTATAAACAAGTACTTCTCCTTTTCTGACAACGTATAAAGGATTATATGCACCAGCAAATTCAAGTGTAAAGCTCTTCTTGTTAAAAGCTATAAGAGCAAGATCCATCCCATCGTTTATTGCTTTTTCATGACGCTGCATTAGCGCCTTCATAACCTCAATGTTTAGCTGATCGACAATTGCAGAAGGCCGTATCAGTCCATATTCCCTTACAACTTTATTTAGCGAGTTGTGACCGATAATTGACATAAAAGCCCCAGGAACACCATGGCCCGTACAATCTACCGCAGCAATGAACTGCCAGTCACCATTATCATACATCCAGTAAAAGTCACCGCTCACAATATCTTTAGGCATGAAAAGGACAAAAGTTTCCTTGAATGTATCTTCCTTTGGAAGCATAGCCCTCTGTATACGCTCGGCATATCTTATACTTGCAGTTATGTCTTTGTTTTTCTCTTCGATTTCCATACTTTTCTGAACTACCTCTTCAGTTCTTTCTTTGACCTTTTCCTCGAGAATTAACTTCTCTTTTATCAGGTTTTTTTCCCTGATACGAATATAAACCACAACAATAACAACAATCAATATACCAGAAAGAAGAATAAACCACCAGGTCAGATAGAATGGTGGCCTGATCATGAAATGAAAAGTTGCAGGCTTACTGTTCCACATTCCCTGACTATTACTTGCTATAACATTGAATGTATATTTTCCCGGAGGCAGAGCTGAATAAATTACCCTGGTCTGGTCAGTTACAGGCTGCCAGTCCAGGTCCGCCCCTTCAAGTCTCACTTTATATCTCACCACATCCGGATTTGTGAGGCAAATGCTGTAATAGTCGAATAAAACAGATTTCTCGTTATAATTTAACTTCAGCCCAGATGTCATTTCCCGTGTTGCATAGTTTACCTGCATGCTCATAATATGGGTGAGCGGTTCAAGACTTTTGGTAGCAGTTTCTTGAGGGTTCAGATGTGTGGCACCATTCGCTGTACCAAACCAAAGGTCTCCTGAGGAGCTTTTAAAAACAGCGTTTGGTTTAGTTTCAATTCCTGTAAATCCATTTCTTTCAGTATACGAAAAAATCCTTTTGCTATCAGGGAAATACCTGTTTAATCCGATATTTGTACCTATATAAATACTACCGTCTTCACCCACAGTAAGCAGGTTTATATTATTTGAAAGAAGTCCGTCATTCTGTGTTATACTCAGAACAATGGAATTATTTTTGAATGCTTTCAACCCCTCACTTGTTCCAATCCACAAAACTCCTTTAGCATCCATTACCAATGTCTTGGGGATAATCCCGGATAAAGCCGGAACCTTCTTAAAATCTTCTTTAGAAGAATTAAACTTAATAAGACCGGGCTTTTTCTCTCCCCCCATCTTCTCGGTTCCTATCCACATATTTCCATTCTGATCGCAATAAAGAGATGATATTGTTCCTACTATTAAGCTATCCATGAAATTATACTTTTGGAAATTCTGCTCGTTAATAGTACCTACAACCAGCCCGTCAACTGTTCCTACCCAGAGGCGGTTCTGTTTATCTATCTCCATAGCTTTCACCTGCCCTTCCGCATAAAGGTTAGAGTTGATATATGGCTGGGCTTCAAATCTGGAAGTCTTCATATTATAGAGTATTACTCCTCCTGCATTCGCTCCTATCCATAAATTTCCATCCCTGTCTTCCCTGAAAAATCTGATATCGTCGTAAAGTGAGTTATTCTTCTTATTATAAAATTCAGTTTTTTTATCTGACCGCGGATAATATCGTGTAATACCTGCATTTGTTCCGAACCACAATGCACCTGTTAAATCCTGATATATTGCATTTACATTCGGATCGGGAAGTAACTCTTTTTCATTGATTGTTTCAAATGCGTCGCCCTTAAATATTGTAAGTCCATTATCCTGATCAGCAATAAGAATATTACCTTCAACATCTTCAATAATATTATAAATCCTTGAAGCTTTAAGTCCGTTCTCTGTATTAAACTTACGAAATTTTTCTCCGTCAAAAACGGCTATCCCCCCTCCCCAGGTACCAACCCAGATATGCCCCCGGCTATCTTCGGTAATACAGGTAACCATATTGCTGGCAACTCCCATCTTTATTAAATCATAATAAATCATTCTGCTTTCAGACATCACATATTTGTAAATTCCTCCATTATAAGTGCCAAACCATAAATTCCCGTGTTGGTCTTCAAGCAAACTGATGGTAATAAAGTAAGTAGTCATGTGAGGCATACGGTAGCCCTCAAACCTGTTCTCGACATTGTTAAATCGTTTAAGTCCTACATCTGTAACGCATATAAATGACCGATCCCTGATCAATGTTGAGCCATAAACCTGGTCACTCAGACCTTCCTTCCCCCTGAACTGCCTGGCTTTAATATGCCTGATATCAGATAATGGATAATCAGCCTCAATTGCTCCATCATATCGGGAAGTAAACCATATTTTATCTTTAATCTGTGCTATTCCTGTCACGTCTCCGGTGAGCTTTAAGGAGTCAAAAGCTACCTGTTCAAATTTTTGACCATCGTAACGTGATATTCCGCCATTAAGATGGCCAAACCAGATATATCCTAATGAATCTTCAATTATCGATTTAACCCCGCCTGGGGCAAGATTATCACGTGATGTGAAGCTTTCAAATTTCTTCCCGTCAAAACGTGAAAGACCGTTTGCTGTTCCAAGCCAGATATAATCTTTTGTATCCTGAAGAAGGGTGTAAACTTTCTGCTCACTAAGTCCTTGCTTTATACTATAATTGTCAAAAAAATACTTCTGTGTTTGTCCTGATAAGTTTATGACTGGTAAAAAAAACATAATCCAGGCAAAAAATTTCGCCCGGAGCTTAGTGAAGATTATGGCTGACATATAGCTCCTATTTTGTAATAAAGAAGAATGTCCCGTTCATGTCCTCCAGCCCCTGAATTTTCCCAAACTTAGGTTTCTGTCCGTTATCAGTTGTAACAGCAGCAGTTACAGATTTAACTACTGTTTCAATAGGTATGCAGGCATTCTTGTTATTCATTAGGGTATTCGCAAAAGTTGCCGTGAATTTTGAATTATCAACCGCCAGTTCATAACCTGCAGACGAGAATACCTGTGCCGATTTGGAGCCTGCAACCTGGGTATTATCGCACGTAGGAGCATTGTTCGCAGAGCGCATTGCAGTATAAAATCCCGGGCCCGATTCACATGCATCTGAGACAACAAGAGTATGAACAACAACATCGCTATAGCCTTGTAAACCTGCCTTTAAACCATTGATGTTAAAATAGGTAAACTCATCATCCCTTTTTGCATCAACCGGAATCCAGTAACCAACATCGTTAATGAATTTGCCATGTCCGGCATACCAGATCAATAACGATTTAACCTGATTTTTCTTTACCTGGTCGCGGAGTTCAATATTAAAGAATCTCTCCATCTCCGCTTTTGTCATGTCCTTTTTGTGAATGATGTTATGTATCTGATAATTAGCAAGAGCCCTCTGAATTGTGCTGATGTCTTTTATAGGACCATCGAGACTCGCAAAAGTCTCATAACTTGAATTTTCGATAAATACCACCCAGGTCCGTCCCATTGGATTAGTGGCAGCGATACCTGCTCCTTCCCTGTTAAGTTTAAATTCGGTTTCCTGTCTGTTACCATAAATGTCTTCAGCAACTACAGTGAATTTGCTCAGGTTTGAAACATCTAAAGTCGCCGTAAATGCAGGATTTAATTCATTCGGATTATAGCTTGCCGTAAAGTTGCCTACAGTAATTGATTTTATAGGACTCTCGTCTGAAATTTTACCCTGTATTGCAATGTTAGGTGTAGTAGATTCAAGAAATACCTGTCCTTCTTCAGACGTGTAAGGTGCAACAATAAATATTTTAGGAGGGTTAATTTCAGTGCGTTTAAGAGCATAATTCAGGACTTTTTCATTATTATAATCATCTATGGCAGAGAAAGTAATTTTATCAATGCCGATAACATTAATATTTGCAAGGAAATCATTTTCCCCGTTCTTTTCTACCAGGATAACACTCTCATTATTAATCTTAAAAGATTTAATCTTGCTTTTGTCTTTAAGAATACCGGAGATAAGAAGTGTAGTTTTGTCTCCTTTGATTTCTACTGTATCTTTTGCCGGGACCGGGCTTATAACTGCTATTTCGGGAGGATCTGTCTCTCTGTTTAGTTCATAAAGTCTTTTCTGAGATACTTCCAGCATTTCGCGAGCCTTTTGATCATACTTGGAGAGAATTGTTATTTTATTATAATCGGCTTTTGCTTTATCCCAATCACTAATTTCTTCATATGATTTGGCCCTTGCATAATATGCATCAGGATCTTCCGCTTTGAGCGCAGTTTCAAGTGAAATGCATTTTGAAAAATCATTTATTGCGTTTATATGCTGGTTGAATTCCTGGTAACATCTACCACGTTCAAAATAAAATATCGGGTTGGCCGGATCGATCAGTATAGTTTTGGAAATATCATTGATTGCACTCGGATAATCAAGGTTTTTCTTATAAATCTTACTCCTCTTGAGATAAGCATCAGTATTCCTGTCATTATTTTTAATCACTTCATTACATTGTTCCATTGCTTCCTTGGGATTTTTGGAAATAAGCAAGTCAGCAAGCTCAATTCTTGGTTCAGGAAGCTTTTTGTCTTTTGAAATTGATTTCCGTAACTCTCTTTCCCCCAGAATATCGTTGTTGAGTCTTCTGTATATGATCCCACGCCAGTAAAAATCCATGGCGGTCTCCTTAACTATAATTGCTGTATCTGATGCCTGAAGTGCCCTGTCATACATCTTAAGATTAATCAGTGCTGTAACCTTCTCGGGATATACGCTGGAGTTACGTTTATCAATAGTTGATGCGTGGTTAAGAAGTTTCAGAGACTCTTCAGAGTTGCCTGTCTTGTTGCAAACAGCACCAAGGTTGATCATTGCATCGACATCTTTCGGTGCAAAAACCAATGCTTTTTCAAAATCGGCTTTAGCTTCAGTATATTTTAACAGCTTTTCATAAACCTGCCCTCTGGCATAATAATAATCAGGATTTGAAGGTTCCAGGCCAATGGCGCTTGTAAACTGAACAATAGCGTCATCATATTTAAGATTAACAACAAACTCTGACCCTGCTTTGTAATACTTCCTGGCACTTTGTCCGAAAGCACATGCTGCCACGAGGGTTATCATGGTTGCTATTAAAAATACTCGCTTCTTCATATTGTCTGAACTAAGTTTATTTTCTCCAACGATATCTCAAAATTAGAAATATTTCTTCTAATTATCAATCACATGTCATCCTAACTTCCATTCTTTAAATATATTTCAAGGGAACTACCGCTGAAAACTGTATTTGAAAAAATTATGCCATTTATCAGAGGTGCTTTTACTCCTTCTCTAAAATGATCCTTTCCGGTAAAAATTCTGGCTTCATCCCAAAACCCGGCTGAAATAAAATGATTAAGTACAGCTGCCCCGCCTTCAATGAATAATGATTGAATTCCGGACGAATAGAGGTACTTGCATATTTGATCTGAAGAAGGTACATCTTCACTAAGCATTACCTTCACTGTACCGGGAATAGCTGCATTTGAATTATGGGTAAATACCATCGTTTTATTATTTGTACTATTCACAGATAGGCCTATATTCAAAGATCCTGAACTGCTTAGGATTAATTTTAACGGATCGGGGCCTTTCCATTCCCTCACATTAAGCCCTGGATTATCTGCCCTTACTGTCCCTGCGCCAACAAGGATAGCCTGTTCAGATGCTCTCCATTTATGAACAAGTACTCTTTCAGGCTTTCCGGTTATCCAGGTTGGTTCAGTTTTATGATCTTCAGATCTTTTAGTATCCAGATAGCCATCAGCACTTTGTGCCCATTTCAAGGTTATATAAGGTCTTCTCTTTTCATGAAAAGTTAAAAACCGCCTGTTTAGTCTTCTGCATTCCGCCTCAATTATTCCAGTTTTGACCTCACAACCGGCCTCCCTGAGTTTTTCTACTCCTTTACCCAAAACTTTTTCACTAATATCAATTGTACCAATTACTACCTTGTTTATTCCATTCGAAATAATAAAATCTGCACACGGAGGCGTTTTCCCAAAATGCGAGCATGGTTCCAGGTTGACATAAAGCGTTGATAACCTTAGCTTTGTTTTATCTGAAACAGAATTAATTGCATTAACCTCTGCATGAGATTCCCCTGATCTGAGATGATACCCTTCTCCCAAAATCTTCCCATCATATACGATTACCGAACCAACCATCGGATTTGGATAAGTCAGACCTTCGGCTTTAGAGGCCAGCTCAAGGCATCTTCGCATGAATTTAATATCATCTGTCTCTGTCATTTCAGTGAAAATACTAAATTTGGCTTATGCTTGTCAAGATACAAACAATAAAAGATATCAGATTTTATCTCTTAAAGGAACTTACGGGGGTTTATAAGGAACCTGAAATAAGAGCCCTTGCCGATATCCTGATTAAGACTGTTACCGGAACAACAAAGTTGCATCAGCTATACGATAATAATTATATGATTACCGGCGCAGAGGCAGAAAAGATTATTGGAATAACTGAAGAGCTCAAAACCGGGAGACCGGTTCAATATATTCTCGGTGAAACGACTTTTTTTAATTGCACAATCAAAGTAAATAGTTCTACCCTTATTCCCCGTTCTGAAACAGAGGAGCTTGTGGATCTTATCATCAGGGAAAACAAGGGTTATAAGGGAAATATTATTGATTTCGGATCCGGTTCCGGTTGTATTGCTATTGCTCTGGCTGCAAACCTTCCATTTGCTATGCTGACAGGAATAGATATTTCTGATGATGCCATCATAATTGCACGGGAAAATGCTGTTTTAAATAATGTTAAGGTCTCGTATATAAGAGGTGACATTTTCACTTTAGATCCTGAGACAATCAGTAAAGCAGGTATTATTGTGAGTAACCCACCTTATGTCCGGAATTCAGAAAAACCACTGATGGCTAAAAATGTACTTGATTTTGAGCCTCATCTGGCCTTGTTTGTGACTGATTCCGATCCTCTTATATATTATAATGCCATCCTTAAACTGGCTAAAAAAATTCTGTTGCCTGGCGGCCTTTTGTATTTTGAGATCAATGAAGCGATGGGCAGATCATTGGTTCAGTTGTTTGAATCATATGATTATTCAGAAATAGAAACCGTTTCGGACATTAATAATAAAGAAAGAATAATAAAAGGCAGAAAAAATGTCTGAGAAAGCATTATTCAAGATAGCGCTTGACAAGGCAAAGGCTCAGTGTTCCCGCCGGGAATTCTGCTGTGATGATATCAGAAATAAATTGTCATTATGGAGTGTTGAAAATGATGATGCTGAAAAAATTATCGGAATTCTTATCAGCGAAAACTTTATAAATGAATCGAGGTACGCATCAGCATTTGTCAGGGATAAATTTAAATACAATAAATGGGGAAAAGTTAAGATAGCTGCACAACTCAGAGTCAGGAAACTCCCAGCTGATATTATAAGCTCTGCTCTTGATTCAATTGATAATGAGCTGTATACTAAATTGCTTCGTGGGCTTATTGAAGCTCACCGAAGATCAGTTAAAGCTAAAAGTCAATATGATCTGAAAGCAAAACTGCTTCGATACGGATTATCAAAGGGGTTTGAGAGCAGTTTATTGTATGATATTCTGAATGATCCGGGGGAGTGAATCTGTCCTGCGATATTTACCCCCTATGGGAAGGAAGCGGCGGAGGGGTTTTATACCCAGAGCAGAGCTCTGGAAACAATATTCGCTATAAACGGCCAGAAAGCGACAAGAAAGATTACACCTGATCCTATAAAATCAACAATTATCAATTGCTTACGAGTGTCTGAATACCTTAGATAAAATATTGAAAATGCCGCTCTTAATACCAATTGTGCGGCGAAAAAGAGGAAGATCCTCATACCATAACGATTCCAGTGGTATGCTTCCTCAACCCTTCCCCTGACTATTAAAGAAAAACTATGCGATAAACCGCATGAGACACAAGGCTGGCCTGTCAGCTTCTCATGAATACAAGTTACAGGATAGTTATCTTTTTCAGGAGAAAAGAAGCCGGAGTATGCAAAAATCAGCAATATTACTCCGGCAAAAAAAATATTAATTATAAGGTAAGGTTCCTTGCGGACCATCACCTTCATATTCTGCTCAGTATTACTTTTTCTTTCTGACAATAACATGTTTCTGAATACTATCGCGTTTCTGAATGGTATCACGTTTCTGCGTAGTTCCTCCCTCAAGATCTTCTAATGTCTTCTCCTTGTCTTTCTTATCGGCACTGGTGTTTATTTCAACCTTGTTGCCATTGCTTTCGACCTTTATTGAGACGTTGGCATCTTCAATCTCTTTGGTAACATTGTCATGAACATCATTTATAATATTATGAATGTTGTTAGGCCAATTCCCAGCCTTTTGAGCAATTTTCCCTGCAACAAATATCTGCGAAAATGAGATCATCGATGCAATTATCGCAATGATTAATCCTGCAAGTGGGACACCTCGCGGTGAGTTGTTCCTGTTGGCCTGAGAAAGTCCGACTGATGCCAGTATAATAGCTATAATTCCTGGTATAATTGCTATCAGACCTACACATGGAATGACAGCAAGCACAAAAGTTATAATAGCTGTAATCAGAGCAGCAATCCCAAGATTTTGTCCCGTATTATTTTTTACCTCTTCCATGATATTAAATTATTTGTTATTATTCATTCCTGTAAGGATGTTAACCATATCCTGCTCTAAAGACGTCGCAGGATTTTCAATGATGCGTCCGGCCTCAATATTATTTTTATAGATAATAAATGTCGGGACCCGTTGGATATCAAGTTTAATGTATTCTCCAACCGGTGATTGTTTAGCGTCATCGACTCCAATGAAGATTACTTTTGTGATCGGAAACTGCCATGCATCCAGAACCCTCATAAAACGGGGTACTTCTCTTCTGCTGTCGGGGCACCATATTCCCATCACAATTTTTAATGTAATATCTTCTTTAGGTATATCCAATAATTTATTTATAGCATCTGTCTTAAGCTGGTAATCATCAAAACCTTTCAGGTACCATGTTGAATAAGGATAATGGGTTAACTGATCCGGATTAAAGTACCCGAGAATCCAGGTTGTCTGATCGTGGAAATTTATTGCAGGAATAGCAGCCTCTGAAGCAGCAACCGGCATTGTGTTTACTTCAGGCTTGTTCACAGCCACAGGTCTTGTGATTTTGCATCCACTGAAGAGAACAAGAAGTATAAAGGACTGAAAACAAATCTTTTTCATTTATTGATAATTAAGCGAATGCAAATTAAAAGGATTTTTTTAATGAATAAAATTTATTTAAGGGAATATGCTTTTAACCTTGTTCAGAATTAATCTACCCTGTTTTTTTTTATACGGTTTGTATAGTAGATAGAAATACCAATAGAAATTGCAGCAAGAAAAAGCAAAGCTAAAACTCTGTAAATAATCTCGATTCTTGCCAGATCCACTATAAACAGGTAAAATGCGGAGCAGATCATTGTACCCAAAGCCATATAACGGTATTTTATGTTTTGGAGAAGGAGACTGATTACAAAATAAAGCAATGCCGCCATTGTCCATGAAAATGTTACAAATTGTTTAGGAACCGCATGCATTAAAGCTAAGAGCATCATAAAGAATCCTTCGATCATGTACAGGTTTCTGATCAGATCTGTCTTAATTTGTAACCGTGAGCTCTTCCAGTTAATTATTCTTGCAGAAATAAGGGCAATAAGGGCAAAGCAGAAATTTATCCCACTAAAATTCTTTGACGTCAAAAGATAAACAATCAGGATTGTCAGAAAAAGTAAGCTGTTCATGACTATTATCAGCCTATTGCGAAACCACAGAGCTATGGAAACCACAAGAAGGCTCTGAACAGAAAGAAGCAAATATACCTTAGGCAGTCCAAAGAGCCCGTAAAGAGCAATACTCATTGCCATAAAACCATAAAGTGCGTAAAAAGCAGAAGCAAAATTCCAGTCAGACTTTGAATGAAGTATTATTGAGTATATAAGACAGCATACCGTAATAGCCCCAAACAGGCCAACGTAACCAGCACTGAAAAATCTTAAAGTAACAAAGAGAAGCAGAATAGAAAATAGTATTCCATTAATAATTACCAAACTTGCTAAATAATCATCTGAAACTGAAACTTTTTTTCTGAATAATGAAACTGTAGAAAAACAGGCACCCAGCCCCAAAAGATATAAGACACCATAATGATGTTCTGTTATCATCTGCATAGTATGTCCCAGGAGCGGATTTCCAAACAACCAAAGAAAGAAAGTTATGTAGGAAAGAAAAATGGTTATTATCAAGAGCGGTTCCCAATTAAACCTTCTGTAAAGATATAATGTCACTATGGCAGAAATAGTTAAAATTGGCAGCGTCAGATTTGTAGAATCTCCCAGAATAGCGGTTGTCATGGCAAAAAGCACCGCCAATATAGCAAAGGTTTGCGATCCATTGCGTACAGACAGGTATCCCTGAACAGCGACAAGTAACATCAGAATGAGAATAGTAACTGTCTTTCCAGGAATCAGAGGTGAGACTGAAAAAAAATGTAACCTTACAGTAATATAAAAAATGAGGATCTGAGCATTCATCCTGAAAATAAATGCCATGTGAAGATTTGTTTTCTTTATATAATTTGCAAAAAGAAATATACCTGCAGATGAAAGATAACCAATCAGAAAGGAGATAAATCTGTACCCCAGATTCATCATATACTGTGTGAGGAATGCTATACCAAAAAGCAAAACTATATTGCCTAGCCAGGCGAGTCCGAATTGTCCGATCTGTGACTCGAGTCCTTTATCTTCCTCATTTAAAGTGTCAGTATTCAGCAAAAGGTTAACAGACTGAGCCGGTTCTTCTGATTGCAAATAGTTTCCTTTTTCAGCAATGCTTATCGATGATTCCAACCTGCTCAGGCGAAGTTCTATGGATTGCAGGCGCTTACTAATGTTTTCCAATTCATTTTCCTGATCTGCCATGACAAATAATTATATTTTTGAAAAAACCTGAATTAAACAGTTCAGAATATTTAAGCACTGGTCCTCAAAGATAATTAATCTTCCACTTTCACCTCTTGTTATTATGTTCACTCCAGGTGATGAATATTAGCCGCTCCCGTTATTTAAATAACAGCAATATCTCCAGGATCTGCTTAGCCGCTTTTGACACCGATGTCCCGGGACCGAATATTGCAGCCACACCTGAATCGTATAAAAACTGATAATCCTGATGAGGGATTACACCTCCAGCAATTACAAGTATATCTTCCCTTCCCATTCTCTTTAGTTCATTAATAACCTGGGGAACAAGTGTTTTATGGCCTCCGGCAAGACTTGAGACACCCAAAACATGAACATCATTCTCAATTGCCTGTTTCGCTGCTTCACCAGGAGTCTGGAAGAGTGGCCCGATATCGACGTCAAAGCCAATATCGGCATAACCTGTTGAGACAACTTTTGCACCCCGATCGTGACCATCCTGGCCCATCTTTACGATCATTATCCTGGGCTGCCGGCCCTCTTTTTCTGCAAACCTGGCAACAAGTGCCTTTGCTTCTTTAAAATCATCATCTGATTTATACTCCGATGAATAAACACCTGAAATAGTTTGTATCACTGCTTTGTACCTCCCGACAATTTTTTCACATGCATAAGATATTTCGCCCAGACTTGCGCGTTTTGCAGCTGCCACCACAGCTAATTCAAGAAGGTTACCCTCACCAGTCTGAACACATCTGGTTATTGCATCAAGTGCAATCTGGCATTCAGCTTCGTTCCTTTCGGCACGTAGTTTTGCCAGCCTTATAATCTGCGATTCACGGACAGCTGAATTATCAACCTCCAGAGTTTCTAGAGGGTCTTCTTTTTCAAGCCTGTACCTGTTTGTACCAATTATTGTCTGTATTCCTGAATCAATCTTGGCCTGAGCCCTGGCAGAAGCTTCTTCAATCCTCCTCTTTGGAACTCCTGTTTCAACTGCTTTTGCCATTCCTCCAAGACTTTCAACTTCCTTAATATGTTCCCAGGCCCGATGAACAATCTCATGCGTCAGTGTCTCAACATAATATGACCCTGCCCATGGATCAATTGCTCTGCAAACCTGTGTCTCCTCCTGAATATATATCTGAGTATTTCTGGCAATCCGAGCTGAAAAATCCGTCGGCAGTGCTATTGCCTCATCGAGGGCATTTGTATGAAGACTCTGTGTATGTCCCAATACAGCAGCCATAGCTTCGATGCAGGTCCGCCCCACATTATTGTAAGGATCCTGCTCGGTCAAACTCCAACCCGATGTCTGACAATGAGTTCTGAGAGCCAGTGATTTGGAATTTTTTGGATTGAATTCACTGACAATTTTTGACCATAACATCCGTGCTGCCCTCATCTTGGCAATTTCCATGAAATGGTTCATCCCTATTGCCCAGAAGAATGAGAGCCGGGGTGCAAAAGCATCGATATCAAGCCCCGCTTTAATTCCGGTTCTCAGATATTCAAGTCCGTCAGCAAGAGTATAAGCAAGTTCAATATCGCAGGTCGCTCCTGCCTCCTGCATGTGATAACCTGAGATGCTTATTGAATTGAACTTCGGCATTTTTTCAGAAGTGTACCTGAAAATATCAGCAATTATCCTCATCGAGAATTCAGGAGGATAAATATATGTGTTCCTTACCATGAATTCTTTCAGAATATCATTCTGGATTGTACCGTTTAATTCATCGAGCCGTGCTCCCTGTTCAAGCGCTGCAACTATATAAAAAGCCATTATCGGCAGTACGGCTCCATTCATTGTCATCGACACAGACATTTTATCGAGAGGTATCTGGTCAAAAAGCAATTTCATATCAAGAATTGAGTCAACAGCTACTCCGGCTTTCCCGACATCTCCTGCAACCCTTTCATGATCCGAATCATATCCTCTGTGAGTGGCAAGATCAAAAGCTACTGACAACCCTTTCTGCCCTGCGGCCAGGTTACGCCTGTAAAATGCATTTGACTCTTCAGCTGTCGAGAATCCTGCATATTGCCTGATAGTCCATGGTAACATTGCATACATTCCGGAATATGGTCCGTGCAAAAATGGAGGCAGTCCGGCAGCATAATTAAGATGCTCCATCCCGGCCATATCCTCCTTTGTGTAAATGCTTTTTATTGGAATCCTCTCCGGAGTCACCCAATCTTTTTTCATTTTATTATCTTTCTCCGACTCACGGTAATCTTTTTCAGTGACAGGGAGTTTTTTCAGGTCGCTATATCTGAATTTTGGTCTCATAATCTACATTTTAACTCCTTTATCAGCTCCTAATCTCAACCTTTCATGTTCCTCTGATCCTCTGAATAGTTTTATCGGCTTAATCTGAAGATCACTTTCCAATACCGGTGATTTAAATACTCTGGCCAAATCAATTTCTGAAGGGGCTTTTTCATTGAAGTCAGGAAACCTGTTTGTGCCAAGCAGTATCTCTTTACCACTTGCAATATCCGACTTTCTCAAGGATGCCGATTCCAATAATTTTCTCTGAATTAATCCTGATTTCAGACAGGAAAGGAAGCCTCCCTGATCTTCAATTTCAAGGAATAATTCCCACGCGCTTTCTGCAATCAGGCTCGTGAGATTTTCAATATAATAAGAACCTGCAGCAGGATCTGCAACCTTATCGAAATAAGCTTCTTCCTTCAGTATCAGTTGCTGGTTCCGGGCGATTCTTTCTGAGAATTCATCAGGATGCCTGAAAACAATGTCAAAAGGTTCTACTGTAAGTGAATCTGTTCCCCCGAGAATAGCTGACATAGCTTCAGTCTGCGTTCTGAGCAGGTTTACATAAGGATCGTACACTGTTTTATTCCATTCACTTGTCACACAATGGATATCCATTTTAATATTTTCACACTTTGCAGGATGAAAACCATTAGTGACAACAGACCAAAGGAGACGGGCAGCTCTCAGCTTCGCAATCTCCGGAAAAAAGTTTGATCCCGTTCCGAAACTGAATCTGATCTTTGAAGCGGCAATATCAGCACTTATTCCCCTTTCGGTAAGTTGTGCCATATATTCACTACCCATTGAAATACCGAAAGCCAGTTCCTGAACTATGCCGGCTCCTGCATTATTGAAGTTCGAAGCATTCAGATGGATGACCCTGAAGTGCGGCAGAAAAGTTGCAGAATGTACCACCGAAGCCAGATAGTCAAATCCCTGTTCCGGAGAGATACATAACGTACCGTTAAGCATCAGCCTGCTTAATGGATCTGCTTCAAATGCTCCCCTTATTTTCAGAGGATCTGACCCGGATTTCTTTACATAATTACTTATAAGATCAGTTATCTCTTTTGCTTTCCCGTTTGACAGGAAGCTAATTTCAATTGCTTCGAGTTGTATTCCCTTTAAAAGAATATTAAAATTACTTTCATTAACTGACTCAGGATCAGCTATTATAAAACCAAGTGAATCAACCCCTTTCATCAGGATTGTAAGAGCTTTCAGGTTCGCTTCGGAATAATCGGTGACTTCTATATTTTGCCTTACCAGCCAGTTGTTATTCTTAATCTTTGTGCCTCTTATATATGGGAATTCGCCTGGCAGAGTGTTGATGTATATAAGGTTTTCAATATCCTCCATCCGGTAAAAAGGCTTAACATCAAAACCTTCATTTGTTTTCCAGACAAGTTTTTTATTAAAGTCAGCTCCCTTCAGGTCACAACTGATCTTAGCCATCCACTCCTTTGTGGTTATCGGGGGAAACTGATCAAATAATTTTTCCTTTTGCACCATTCTTTCTACGGTTGTAATTAAAAACACAAATTAAATAAATCGGTGTTTATAGTTTTTATGAAATTTATCATATCCGGATGTTTGAGGAATGTCTGATTATTTCCCTGCAAATTCCATCAGAAAAGATTTTATGAACGGATTCAGGTCACCATCGAGAACTGCCTGAACGTTTCCGGTCTCATGGTTTGTGCGTAAGTCCTTAATCATTTTATATGGATGAAGCACATAAGATCTTATCTGTGAACCCCATTCAATCTTTTTCTTCTCTCCTTCAATCTTTGCCTGCTCCTCCCTCTGCTTTCTGAGTTCGAGTTCATAAAGCTGCGATTTAAGGATTCTCATTGCATTCTCCTTATTATTGAGCTGCGACCGTGTCTCCTGGTTTTCGATTACCAGTCCTGAGGGCTTGTGCCTTAACCTTACAGCTGTCTCGACCTTATTCACATTCTGTCCTCCTGCTCCACTCGACCGGAATGTATCCCATGTAATATCAGCCGGATTTATTTCAATTTCGATATTGTTATCGACCAGCGGAGATATAAAGACCGACGCAAAAGTCGTCTGACGTTTTCCCTGTGCGTTGAAGGGTGAAATCCTTACAAGCCTGTGAACACCGTTTTCGCTTTTCAGATAACCATAGGCTCGTTCACCTTCTATCTCTAATGTCACAGTTTTAATACCAACCTCATCACCAGGCTGATAATCAAGCTCTTTAACTTTATAGTTGTTTCTTTCGGCCCAGCGGAGATACATCCTCATCAGCATTGCAGCCCAGTCATTGCTTTCAGTGCCTCCGGCACCTGAATTTATTTTCAGAATTGCTCCAAGCTGGTCTTCCTCTTTCTGCAGCATATTCCGGACCTCCAGGTCCTCGATCAAAGAGAGGCAGTTCTTATACTGGTTATCAACTTCTTCTTCAGTTGTTTCTCCTTCCCTGTAAAAGTCATTTATTACATTGATATCATCGATGGCAGAAGTAATCTTGTCAAAGGCTATTGTCCAACTCTTCAGTTGTGCAATACTTTTCAGAAGGTCTTCGGCTTTTTTCGGATCATTCCATAAACCAGGTTGTTGTGACAGGCTTTCTTTTTCTGCAATAAGTTCCAGTTTACCCTGGATGTCAAAGATACCTCCTTAACGCATCGCGGCGTCCCGATAAAGCTTTTATCTGTTCGTTAGTTATCATTTCTGAATTTTTGCACAAATT
>Ga0208478_1000314_pt1 | contig 17826 bp, 16 predicted proteins | sample NGESurdeep072012_5_FD_184462 | JGI IMG/M metagenome (GOLD analysis project Ga0208478, IMG submission 184462) | Arctic peat soil microbial communities from Barrow, Alaska - NGEE Surface sample 415-2 deep-072012 (SPAdes) | ecosystem: Environmental > Terrestrial > Soil > Wetlands > Peat ...
TGTCAAAAAAGACTGGTTTTGATGTCTTTATTGTAATATAAGATATATCGTTCATGCTAATAGATATGTTTTCAAAATCGTTTTCAAGAGTGTTGATATTCATCCTGTAGCTGACTGACTTAATAATACATCCCGCTTCATTACTGTTTATCCTTATCAGATACCTTCCTCCAACCTTCATCGGTCGTTCATTGAACCAGCAGATCATCAGGTTAATATCCTGACTTATAACTGGCAGGTCATCGGTTGAAACCAGCATGTCGCCCCGGCTGATATCGATCTGGTCTTCAAGGGATATAGAAACTGAATCTCCTGCAACTGTTTCTGAAAGTGTTTTACCTAAAACATCAATACTTTTTATTTTCGATTTGCGAAGTGAGGGTAAGACGGTAACCTCATCTCCTGGTCTGAAAACCCCGCCAGCTACCCGTCCTGCATAGCCTCTGTAATCGTGAAACTCTGAAGTGTGAGGACGAATAATTGTCTGCACAGGAAAACGTTTATTATCAGGATTCTTGTTTTTGCTGATCTCTATTGTCTCAATCAGATTCAGAAAAGTTTTTCCATGATACCAGTTCATTTTCCCAGACCGGTCAACAACATTATCACCATATTTTGCACTGATGGGAATATAATGAGCGTCGATGATATAAAGTTTATCTACAATGGAAACAAGTTCGTTTTTTATTTCTGTGAAAACTGACTCCGACCAGTCCACCATGTCCATCTTGTTGATACAGAATATTATATGATGAATATCAAGTAAGGAGGCAATATAAGAATGTCTGATGGTTTGTTCAAGCACGCCTTTCCGGGCATCAATAAGTATTACAGCAAGATCAGCAGTACTTGCACCTGTTACCATGTTTCTTGTATATTGGATATGTCCGGGTGTGTCGGCAATAATAAATTTTCTTGCAGGGGTTGCAAAGTATCTGTATGCAACATCAATTGTTATACCCTGTTCCCTTTCAGCTCGTAATCCGTCAGTCAGCAGCGAAAGATCGAGTTCTTCCCGGCCCAGGCGTTTCCCAGACTGGACAATATGCTCCATCTGGTCCTCAAATATTGATTTGCTGTCATAAAGGAGTCTTCCGATAAGAGTACTTTTTCCATCGTCAACACTTCCTGCAGTTGTGAATCTGAGAAGGCTTTTATATTCTTTTTTACCGTAAATTTTCATATAAAGTGACTTATTATGAACAATGAGCATGCTATGGCATGTCCCTTCTTTTGTCTTTTACCCCGCCTTGCGGGGTTTCGTCGCGATGTTCCTCAACTTTTGTCTTTTGTCTTCATCAGAAATAGCCTTCTTTCTTGCGATCTTCCATAGCTGCTTCAGACCTTTTATCATCATATCTGCCGCCTCTTTCGGTGACTCGTGTAGCTGCTATTTCGGCTATAATTTCTTCGAGTGATTCTGCTTTTGAGAGTGTTACTCCGGTACAGGTAATGTCTCCAATAGTCCGGCAGCGGACATAGGTCTCGAAAACCTGTTCATTTGGTTTTAGCTGCATGAAAGGTGCCCAGGCCAGATAAGTGCCGTTGCGGCTGAATATCTTTCTCTTATGAGTGTAATACAATTCCGGGAGTTTGATATTTTCGTTCAGAATATATTGCCATACATCAAGTTCTGTCCAGTTGCTTATAGGGAATACCCTGAAGTGTTCCCCGGCATGTTTCCGGCCGTTAAAGATGTTCCATAACTCGGGTCGCTGATTCTTAGGATCCCATTGACCGAACTCATTTCTGTGCGAGAAAAACCTCTCTTTTGCACGAGCCTTTTCCTCGTCGCGTCGGCCCCCACCTATTGCCACATCGATTTTAAGTTCTTCGATGGCGTCCAGAAGAGTAATAGTCTGGGCTTTATTCCTGCTTGCATTAACACCTTGTTCTTCAACTACTCTTCCTTCATTTATTGAATCCTGTACATATCTTATAATAAGTTCTGCCCCGAATTCTTTGGCGAGATCATCACGGAACTTCAGAGTCTCTTCAAAATTATGACCTGTATCGATATGCATCAGGCTGAAGGGTATCCTGGCAGGCCAGAATGCTTTCCTTGCGAGATGCACAAGCACAATTGAATCTTTTCCACCTGAAAACAATAACACCTTGTTCTCGAACTGGGCAGCTACCTCACGCATAACAAATATTGCTTCAGCTTCAAGTTCATTTAGATGCTCGTTGTTTATTTTTAACTGATTCTTCATATATCACTTATCTTTATCATATGGCATGCGGTGTGTGGTTAGGATTTTTCATTTAACATGGAACCCGCACTCCTTTGGTCCGTCATTCTCCCACCACCATCTGCCAGCACGGAAATCCTCCCCGGGTCTAACGGCACGGGTACATGGCTCACATCCTAGACTGACATATCCCTTGTCATGTAGAGCATTATAAGGGATATTGTTTTCTTTTATAAAGTTTTTCACCTCCTCAAATGACCAATTGAATAAAGGATAAAATTTAAATAACTTTTTTTCCTCATCATACTCAATCCAATCCATTTGGTTTCGATTATCGGACTGACTGGCTCTTATTCCCGATATCCAGCACTCCATACCTGCCAGAGCCCTTTTTAGCGGAACAACTTTTCTCAGCCTGCAACACTCTTTCCTGTTCTCAACCGATTGATAAAAACTCAATGGACCCTTCTCAGTCACCATTTTTTCAACAGCTTCATATTCAGGAAAATAGACGTCAATTGTTTTTTTATATCTGATTATTGTATTGGAGAGTACGTCATAAGTCTGTGGAAATAATCTGCCTGTATCGAGTGTTGCTACTTTAATTTCAAAGTTGTTCTGAAATATTTTATGTGTTATTACCTGATCTTCAATTCCCAGACTGGTAGTAAATACTATCTTTCCAGGAAACTGCGATTGCAGGTTCTGTAGCTGATCCTCAATAGAATGTCCATCAAGTATATTTTTTAACTCCTGTAATTGCATATTATTTTTGGCATTTGTTTTTTTAATGATAAAATCAAACTTATTAACTGAAGCTACCTGAAAGATAGTCCCTTGTTAATTGTTTTTTTGGATTATTAAAGAACTCTTCAGTGGGACCCGATTCAATTATTTTACCCAGGTACATGAATATTATGTGGTCGGCGATCCGTCTAGCCTGTCGCAGGGTATGAGTTACAAGAATAATTGTGTATTTTTCTTTCAGTTTTACAAAAAGTTCTTCAATTTTTTTAGTTGAAAGTGGATCCAATGCAGAAGTAGCCTCATCTCCCAGAATATACTCCGGTTCAATTGCCAGCCCCCTGGCGAGACATAACCTCTGTTGCTGACCGATGGATAACCGGGTGGCAGATGTTCGAACTCTGTCCCTGACTTCATCCCACAAACCAACATACTGCAGATATTGGATTACAGTCTGATTGACAGCTTTTCTTTTCTTTATTCCGTGAATACGCGGACCATAGGCAACATTATCAAATATTGACATAGGCAGTGGGCATGGTCGCTGAGCAAGCAAGCCCATCTTTTTCCGTGTGTCAATAACATTCACGTTTGGTCCATATATATTCTCATCATCGACAAACACTTTACCATTTATCTTTACTTCCGGCGACTCATCATGCATCCGGTTCAGTGTTTTGAGAAAAGTTGACTTACCGCATCCCGACGGACCGATAATGCAAGTGATGTTTTTTTCAGGGATTGTCAGACTTATATCCTTAAGAATATGCTGATCCTCAATATATACATCAAGGTTTTCGATTCTTATTGACTGATTAGTGATCGGTTTTCTTAAAGTGATTGCTTCATTCATTTTCATAAATGAATGATTGGAACTACTTACCAATTGTTGATTCGTTAAGATCATATTTTGTGTTTTGAAAATTTTGAGCTAAAATAACGTGCTGAAAAACTCAGAATAAGGATAATAACTGTCAGGATTATTGCTGAAGCATAGGCTCGGTTCTGAACTTCTTCAACCGGACTTCCAAGCTGAAAGAAAATAGAAAGAGGCAAGGTTGCAGCCGGTTGATTAAGTGAAGCCGGAATATTATCAGTATATCCTGCAGTAAACAGAACGGTGGCTGCATCGCCTATACCTCTGCCGATAGCCAGTAAAATAGCGGTAACTAATCCCGGCATAAGTTGTTTCAAAATGACTTTAACCATCTCATATTTTGTTGCCCCCAGTGATAGTAAAGCATCCGGCAAATCTCTTGATAATAGCCTGGTTATTTCATCAAAAGATCGCATCATAATAGGCATTATGAGCATTGCAACTGTCAGAATACCTCCCAATAATGACGCCCTGACTCCAAGGAAGATCATAAGGGCAAATCCGAAGGCTCCATAAACAATTGATGGTATTCCGAAGAGTATGTCCAATGAAAACCGGATGAGGGAGGCGAAAACGGACTTTGCAGGAAGATAAAAATTAATATACATCACCAGTGGTACACTTATCAGGATACTTATTACCAGTGATCCGATTATGATATATACAGAACCAACAATTGCGTTCAGAACTCCTCCTTCCTTCCCAAGATAAAATCCCCCTCCGGGAAGTTTGGTTATCATGTCAAGTGTAAGTGCAGGCAACCCTCTGTAAAAAACGGTTGCAATTATGTATACAAGAACACCAAGGATGAGCATTGCTGCGCAGATCATAATTATCTTGAATATTTTTTCTTCTAAATGTTTCATTATATATTTTAAATCATAATACTGACTTTCAGAATTGATATCTTCTTTCAATCTGATTCAGAGTAAATCTTGAAAGTCCATTAAATAAAACCACAATTATGAAAAGGAGGAACGCTGAGAACATGAGGGCTGATTCATAATTTGGCATCGAGAGCATCTCTCCGTAATTATTTGCGATTAATGCAGGAAGCGGATAGCAGGCGTCAAAAATTGAATGTGGAATTTGTGCTATATTACCACATACCATTAAAACAGCCATCGTTTCACCAAAAGCCCTTGATAAAGCCAGAACAGTAGCAGCAATGATTCCAGATATTGATTTTCTCAGAATAACTTTCTTAACTGTTTGCCATTTGGTTGCTCCCATAGACAGAGAAGCATCAGTCATCTCCTTTGGAATAGAACGAAATACTTCCAGCATAATGCTTATCAAAAGTGGAATGATCATGACTGCCAGAACAACACCTCCCGCAAGAACGGTATAACCTGTAGAAAATTCTACAAATCTTGGAGCTATCTTATTTGCTATCAAAGGAACGATAGTCAAAGTTCCCCAAACGCCATATATTATAGGAGGAATGCCTGAAAGCAGGTCAACGACCGGTTCAAAAAAACGCCTTACATTCTTTGATGCATAAGAATTGAGATAAATGCTTGTAAGAATGGAAAATGGAAGGGCAATAAATATGGCAATAAGCGAAACATAGAAAGTGCTGAGGATAAAGGGTAAAAAACCAAAATCCCCTTTAAAGGGCTTCCAGTCAGAAGAGGTAAGCAATACCCACAGGTTTTTCTCTCTCATTATTGGTAAGGCTTTAAAAAAGAGACTTAACCCAATAACGAGAAGAAATAGTATCGTAAAAATGGCAATGCCCAGCATCAAATACCGGGCAGTCTTGTCTTTTGCAGCTCTGAGGCTGTGCATATTAATTTATTGTATTTTCTTCAGTTCCGTTTCAATTCGTTCTTTTGAAAGAGAAATGTAGCCCGCTTCGTTAACATATTTTTGTCCGTCAGAGAGTACCCATCTGATAAAATCGGTCACGACTTTATTGTTTTTGGGGCTTCCTTTCATGACAAAAAACAATTCCCTGGAAGGAGGGGAGGGATATTTTCCGGAAGCAATGGCAGCAATTAAATCATTCATCGAACTGTAAAAATCCTCATCACTATCAATCTTCCCGTTATTATTCAGATCAATAGGAACAACTTTCAGTCCCTTGATCTGCTGTCGGGTTGTGGCATCATAGGCATAGCCAATATTATTATAACCTATTCCCAGAGGATCTTTTTTAACTGCCTGGGCCAATCCCGGATCTCCAAATACGCCAACACCTAACAGGTCTTCCTGTTTCTTACCGAACAATTTTGCCCATATCTCAGCAGCGCCACAGGCATCAGATCTTGTGTAAATATGTATTGGCGATGACGATTTAGCTCCAAATGCCTGTGCCCATGTTGTATATCTACCTGTTATCCAGATATTATTTGCTGCATCTTTCTTTAATCCTTTTGTTAAAATGTCGTTAAGCGAGGGATTAAGATCGCTTACTACAGCTACAACTGCATCTTTTGTAACGGCAACGGGGAAAGCACCTTTTTTAATCTCTTCCGGGTAAATCTCACGTGATACCATACCTATTTCAACCATACCGTTCAGAGCATCTGAAATACCCTTGCCTGCACCTCCGGCTGAGATATCAAACCGAACTCCCGGATTTATTTTCCTGTATTCATCGGCCCATCTTATTACCATTGGATATAGTGCAAATGCACCAGAGATGCTGATCTGACCTGAACTCTTTTCCTGGCTGAATGATTTTGGAACTGATGTTGCAGAAAAAAGAACCGAAGAGAGTATGAAAAACTTAGTTATCTTATTCATTTTATTTATTTTATTTATTTTATTTATTTTATTTATTCTAAATTATTAGAAACCAATCTGATACTGAACAGCAAGATAATTGTTATTTACAGATGGGCCCTCTTCCTGCCTGATAGTGTAAAAGACCTGAATGCGAGACCATTGATTGAAATTGTAGTTAAAGCCGCCAACGTAATTAGTACTGATATTATCTGGTTTGGATTTATCAGGGTCATAAGTATCATATTTGCAAACGATCTGTAACTTCTGTGGAATGATATAATATTCCGCCAGTACATACCAGCCTGCCTTATCAATATTGCCATCAACACCCTGAATGTACTCTCCCCTGAAACCCAATCTGTTTGCAGTATAGCTGGCTTCCATTCCAAACCTGTTATGTGGCTGGCTCCTGCCAATATAAGCTGAAGCTGGTTTAATGGCTTTTCCCCATCCATTATAGTAGGATGCACCGAATGAAAGACCTTTTACCGGATTTATTACCAGGCGAACGGCGATATCTTTAGCTTTGTTCGCAGTATCAGCGATATTAATACCTGACCCATTGAATACTCCTATTCTGTATTCCACCAGGTTATTGGTTCCATTCTTTATTAATGCCCCGCTTAACTGGACGCCAATATCTCTCCCGTTCTGATTTCCAATCACGTCTTTGCTTCGAAATACCAGAGCGTCAACTACCTGAGAAAAGTCGATCAGATCAAATTTTCTGATCTGCATCAGGTTCTCAATGGAAAAAGGAACTCTGAACTGACCAAGTGTTATATTCAAATAGTCATTTAGCTTGATCTCGGCATATGCATCCAGGAGTTTAGGGTTGGCAGCAAAATCAGTCATAAGCCTGTACGACAGATAAGGTGTAAAGTTTCCATTTAAATCGATTCTGGCTCTGTGAATGTCAAAGCCGTCCTTTTTCCCTTTTTCATCTATTGCCTGATACCTAATCTGAGTGTAACCAGAAATCGAAATCTGTCTCGCAGCAGAAACCGGGAAAGACTTTTTATTGGCTTCGACTTCCTGTTGCTTAATGGCAGCATCAGCGCGCAATGAATCAGCTTGCTGCTGACTTATTGATTTATTCAGAATCAGAAGATTGAGAATATCATTTGATGATTGTGAAAACGTTTCTGTTATGATTAACAGAAAAAATGATAGTGAAAATACAAATTTCATAATGTCTACCGATTTTGTGAACAAATATAATATCATTTTTAATGGTTACTATTGGCATTAAAACCACAAATGGTTAAGTATTAATACTTAACTTTATCGGAAATAATCAGGTAATCGCATGATATTGTCAAAAAAGACACGATATGCAATTGTAGCCTTAACCAGGTTGGCCAGAGAATATGGCAAAGGGCCGATACAAATCCGGGAAATAGCAGAGACAGAAAAAATACCTCAGAGTTTTCTTGAAAATATCCTGCTTGATCTTAAAAAAATCGGGATTCTGGGTAGTAACCTGGGGAAAGCGGGCGGATACTATTTATTAAAGAATCCTGAAGATGTATCCCTGGCTGACGTTGTTCGTCATTTTGAAGGCACTATATCTTTAATGTACTGTGTTTCAGAAAATTCTTACCATCCTTGTGAATTCTGCAAGGATGAAAATACATGCCAGATAAGAAAGGTATTTAAAGAAATCCGCGATACTACATATGGTATTTTGACTAAAACAACTCTGAAAGAACTTATAAAGACTTAAACTTTAAAGACAAAAGACAAAAGGCAAAAGTGAAGAGGAGACTTAGGGACAAAGAGAATAAAGGTATTTAGAGACCGCAGGACTGCAAGACATAAAATCTTCAAGACAATTCCTCTCCAATTTCTAAAATTCTTTTTAGAAGCGCTTGCAGATCATCCATAGAAGTGACTGGATTGATAATAGTCAATCTCAACCAGATTTTTCCATCGAGTTCAGCCTGGACAATATAAAAAGAGCCCTCTTTTATTATCCTGACCCTTATTTCAGAATTTATACAGTTAAGAGAAATTTCATCATATCCCTTTGGTGCGAACCTGAAGCAAATTATGTTACTCTCAGGTTCAGCAGCAAGCTCGAGTTGACTATCAGATTTGATGACCTGTGCAAAAGTGGCTGCCAGATCGTACCTGTCGTCGATATATTGCCTGAAGTAACCATTACCATAATATTTCATTGCGGTATAAGCAATTATTCCCAATGCACTTTTTGTACATTCTATAGTCCTGATGGCACTATTGTACCAGACATTCTTCTGCGATTTTTGAAACAAATATGATGCTTTCTGTGCGAAAGTTTCATAAGATCTTTCGCCATTCCTGAACATTACCAGGGTATTTAGCGCAGGTACCAGCAGCATCTTATGGAAATCAATCACTACTGAATCGGCTCTTTCTATACCTTTTACCCGGTTCCTGTATTTTTCTGAAAAAAGGACGCCCATGCCATGGGCCCCGTCGACATGCATCCATAAATTGTATTTTTCACAGAAATCGGCAACTGCTTCCAGATCATCGTAAGAACCTGTTGCCGTGGAACATGAACTTGCAACCACGGAAATAATATGAATGCCTTTTTTCTCTGCCGCAGTTTTTATTTCTTCCAGCAAATCGGTTCTTATCCTGAAATATCTGTCAACGGGTACCTTAACTATCGAATTGTCACCCAGACCCATTATTTTAACATTTCTGCCAACACTGTAATGGGCTTGTTCAGATATCAGATATCCGGGTCTGTTTATTTCCTTCACACCATCTTCCCATATATTATAATCTGTTTTTACTTGTCTTGCAGCCAGCATTGCTGTCAGATTACCAGCTGTACCGCCATGAGTAAATATGCCATCGGATCCGGTTGGATATCCGATAAGTGATCCAAACCTTTTTATCACGTTTCTTTCCATTGCCATATTTACCGGCCCCATCTCATAAATTGCTGCGCCATTGTTAAGGAGAGTGGTACAGAGCTGTACCAGCACTGTAGCTGGAAGAGGAGACGTGACCTGGTGACCAATATAATGCGGATGATGTATATGGATTGAATTATCAATGATTCTTTTAATGAAGGAATCCAATGGTTCTTCCTCACCTTTGGCCGAATCGAATGAAAAATATTCTGTAAGTTGGTCAGGATCAGTCCATGGCAAGACAGGCATCTCTTTTCCGGATAAAGCTTCTTCAAGATATTCCGATAATCTGTCGACCAGAATATGTCCTTCTTTTCTGAACTCCTCGGGATTGAAGGGGGAAGGTATTTTTGATTCTTTTTTAGACATATTCATTTCATTTTTCATTCATTATGCCAGTCGGAATAACAAGTAAATTTATTTATGCAAGCAGGAGATTCCTCATTCCTCCCGCTAGGCGGGATTCATTCGGAACGGAAGCGAGGGATCTCCCTCTCATATTTAAATATTTACCCTATGTCACTTCTCATCCCAGCAAAGAACCATTGAATTACCTGATCTTCAGTATATTTTTCAACTAAAATGTATAATTCTTTTAATTCTTTTTTATCTGTTATCATTTGAGAGAACATTTCTATGACACCGCAGTACCCAACGGGAAGCTCTGTGCCAAAATGATAATATGAAACCTGCATATTATATTCAATGAAGAAATTATCCAGTATATAATATCGCTTACTATGCTTCTGAAATATTTCGCTGTAAGATCCAAAAGTTTTTACAAAGTTGTCAAACCTTTTTTCAGCATTTTCCCTGACCAGATAACCCAGCTTTTCAGGTTCAATTCCCCTGGTTAGATAAATTTCTGAGTATCTGAATATTCCTATGTATCCAAAAGCATCTAGATCATCTGCGACTGAAAGAATTGTGAGCAGTTCATTCATGGATGCGTTGCAGGAATAATCTTTATTATCATGATTTTCAATAGCTTCCAGCAGATCCTTGTAATTGCTTTGAGGGAGATTATTTTTAGCTAAAAACAGCCTGCAAAATTCTCTGCTGAGTTTTCCATGTTTCTCACCCGGATCAACGGACATACCTATATCATGAAGATAACATGCAATTATAAGTTCTGATAGCAGATGAGAGATTTTATCCTTGTTTTTTAAAGGGATCAGATTAATGAACTCCTTTGCATAATTCCATACTCGCCGGTGGTGGTCAATTCCATGCGATAAAAGAGATTTTTCATTATAGACAGAAATGAAAAATTCTTCAAGGATCTGTTTATACTGTTTTTCAGCAGATTCTATTGTTCTGGTAAGGTTCATAGATTAATAAAAAAAGCAAAAGACAGAGCCTTTTGCTTTTGAACAGGCTGTCAGATAATGAATTAGTTGTTTATCATTTTCTGTGCCAGATCGAGTATGGTTGTGTCGTCTATAGTGACAATACCTCCATCCGGACCCTGTTCAAAATGAATTCCAACACTTTGGCCCTTGTCAAAATTTCTCCCTCCGAAGTAGTTTCTAACTGTTTCTTCATTCAAATCCAGTTTTTCTGCAATCTGTCTCATACTACCGGAGGGCAACTGGTCTTTTATCTTCCGAAGTTCATTAAAAGTGATTGTTTTAGCCATGATATTTTTGCTTAGTTTATCAATAATAGTTTTTTAACAACATCAAAATCCAAAGTTAAACATTAAATAGACAAATTGAATAACATTTTTACAAATTTGAAGCATCCCTTATTATGTAAATATTATATTCCCCCAGATGTTTAAATCCGAATTTCTTATATAGATTAATTGCTTTTAAATTAGTGGAGTGAACCTCTAATTTTACCTGCGAACCAATTTTTTTAACAAATTGCAGAGACTCTTTTAGAAGAATTTTTGAAAACCCTTTGCCCTGGCATTCGGGCAATATTCCAAAATGATGAAGCAATATTCTTCTCCCATCGTATGTCATCCATGATGTGCCGCATATCTGTTTTGCAGATTTTGACTCCATTATAAGCAGTTTTCCTCCTAATTCCAGAGTCCTCTTAATTGTATCAATTGTGTCTCCTCTTTCCGGATTACCCATGTCGGTCAAATGCCAGAATTTTACTATTTCATCATAGTCTTCTTCCTGATAATCTCTTATTATCAGATCATTATGCAGGTCTGTGTTTTCCATAATAACTTTATTTGTTCCCCCAAATAGGGGGGCGGGGGGTCAAAGCTGCGACATCAACTCCAGAAATAACTTAAGTCCTGTTTTCTTCTCTTCATTGAAATTAAAATCAATGTTTTCTATAAGGTAAGTCCTGAGAATTTCACCGGTGATTGTTCCTATTTGTCCAAATTTGTCAACCACTGAATCAATGTTATTTACTCCCAGCGCCAGAGCTTCGTTAAATTCTTTTATAAACACATTATCAAGCTGTTTATTGGATGCCCAGCATGCGAAAACAAAAGGAAGTCCTGAGAATTCCTTCCATTCATTTGCCAGATCAATTTTGTAACTGAAGCTTTTTTCTAATTCAAAACATTGATCACCTATCAGTACTACAGCTTCATGGCGACCCATGTTCAGAAAATCGAACGCTTTTGAAGTGTTGATCCAAATGAACTCTCTTTTCCAGCTGTTTTTTGCCAGTACTTTTGTGAGGTTAACCGATGACAGAGAGCGATAATCGAGGTATATATTCCTTATTTCGTCAAAAGGACAGTTGCTTAATAGCATAACGGTTCTGACATTTCCATTGGCACCAATACAATAATCACTGATTATATGATACTCCTTAACCAAAGGAAGAGCGGCAACTGGTATAAGGCCTATATCAACTCTTCCGCTAATGAGTTTTGCAGCACAATCAGCCGGATGGTCAGTTTCGAGGATTACCTTTTTTTCAAATCCGCTTTCCATCAATCCATAAATAAATGGATATGTGTTTGCATATTTGACGGCTGAAATTCTGATTTTATCCATACCTTTTTTTTTACACCATCTAAAATACTACTTTTGCAGATATACTTATAACAAGTGAAAACACAATCTGATAAATAATGGAATTAAATTTTCTTACTGCCATATCGCCTCTTGACGGAAGATACAGACAAAAAGTTGATGAACTTGACCTCTATTTCTCTGAATTCGGGTTGATCAGATATCGTCTGATGGTGGAAATAGAATATTTCATTGCCTTGTGCGATATCCCTCTTCCTCAACTGCTTGATTTTAAAAAAGATAACTTCAAGGTTTTAAGATCGATATATGAAGACTTTGATTTGACTGATGCTGAAAAAATCAAAGAAAGAGAGAAAATCACAAATCATGATATAAAAGCGATCGAATATTTTCTGAAAGAAAAGTTTTTCCAGTCTGGTTGGGGAAAGTGGAGCGAATTTATTCATTTTGGCCTGACCTCTCAGGATATAAACAATACTGCCATACCCTTATCCATTAAGGATGCATTGATAAATGTCTACTTCCCTGTTCTTTACGAGTTAAGAGAAACTCTGGCTTCATTTGCAGATGAGTGGAAGGATATTCCGATGCTTGCAAGGACACATGGTCAACCGGCAACTCCTACGAGGCTGGGTAAGGAGATTGAGGTATTTATTGCGAGGATTGACGGACAAACAAAATACTTCGGACAAATTCCATATTCAGCCAAGTTCGGTGGTGCTACAGGCAATTTTAATGCCCATAAAGTTGCTTATCCTGACATAGACTGGCTATCCTTTGCAAATAACTTTGTGAATGAAGAACTGGGACTCGAACGCTCCCAACCTACAACACAAATCGAACATTATGATAATCTTGCAGCATTATTTGATAATATGCGCAGGATAAATGTTATACTTCTTGATATGGCCCGTGATTTCTGGTTGTACATTTCAATGGACTATTTCAGACAAAAAATAAAAAAGGGGGAGATCGGATCCTCAGCTATGCCTCATAAAGTGAATCCTATCGATTTTGAGAATGGTGAAGGTAATCTTGGATATGCAAATGCAATTTTTGAACATTTTTCCATGAAGTTGCCAATATCGAGACTCCAGCGCGACCTGACGGATTCCACGGTTTTAAGGAATATTGGAGTTCCGATTGGTCATTCATTAATAGCATTTAGTTCTTTATTGAAAGGTCTTAATAAACTAATTGTAAATACTAACAAGATAAACAGCGATCTGGAAAATAACTGGGTGGTTGTGGCAGAAGCTATCCAGACAATACTTCGAAGAGAGGGTTATCCAAATCCATATGAAGCATTACTCGATCTCACACGCACTAATCAGAAAATAACTTCTGAATCAATATCGAACTTTATTGAAAACCTGGACCTTAACGATAACGTTAAAGCCGAACTTAAGGCAATCACTCCATTCACTTACACAGGTTTTTAATCAAATAAAGAATAGATGAAGAATATCAGATTGCTGCTTAAATATTTTGCACCTTACAAATGGTCAGCAGTTAAAAATATCATTTACAATATTTTAAGTGCATTATTTGCACTTCTTACTTTTACGCTGGTAAAACCCTTTTTAACTGTACTTTTCAGTGGCGAAGCGATAGTTGCAAACCCGGGTCCATTTCAGCTAAATTCGGCATATATAGGAGCTTTTAGCAAATATTACCTATCAGTTTTTATTGAAAAATACGGACAATCAGGTGCTTTGACGTTAGTAGTACTTATTGTAATAGGTGCCAGCCTTTTTAAGAACGCGTTCATTTTTCTGGCCAACAATTGCATGGCATTTATCAGATCAAGTACGGTCCGCGACCTTCGGAAAAAACTTTATCACAAGATACTCAAACTTCCTCTGTCATTCTTTACCGATGCAAGGAAAGGCGATGTTATGACCAGAATATCGAATGATGTCCAGGAAGTTGAGATTTCTGTAATGTCTTCACTTACAATGATGTTCAGAGATCCAATCTTGATTCTGGTATTTGTTATCTATCTTTTTATATCCAGTTACGAGTTAAGCCTGTCCGCCCTTGTACTTCTTCCTGTAAGCGGCTGGCTGATTGGACGTGCAAGCCGTACCTTAAGATCATCTTCACTCGTTGGACAACAAAATCTTGGAAGGATTCTTACCGTTGTGGAAGAGACACTTACAGGTCTCAGGATAGTCAAAGGTTTCAATGCTGAAGAAAAAATGAAGGCTCAATTTTCGGAGTCAAATGAGAGATATGCAAAAGTTTTCAGGAGGGTAATACGAAAAGCCTACCTTGCTTCACCTCTGAGCGAATTTCTTGCAACAATAGTTATTATGATTATCCTTTATGTCGGGGGAAACCTTGTTCTACATGGATCAGATAATATGACACCAGCTAATCTTATTGTCTATCTGGTCGTCTTTTCCCAGATAATCCAGCCTGCAAAGAACATTACAACTGCATATTTTGCTATTCAGAAAGGGATGGCTTCAATCGACAGAATCGATCAGATACTCGATGCTGAAGAAACAATAACTGAGAAAGAAAATGCGGTCGCTATCAGCGGATTTAATAATTCAGTTGAGTTTAAAGGAGTATGGTATGCATATAACAACGAACCTGTACTCAGGGATATTAATCTGAAAATAAAAAAAGGGCAGACTGTTGCAATTGTCGGCAAGTCGGGAGCCGGAAAATCAACTCTGGCAGATCTGCTTCCAAGGTTTATGGACTGTGATCAGGGAAGTATTCTGGTTGACGGTGTTGATATACGCGATCTGAAGATTAAGGACCTGAGGTACCTTATGGGAATTGTAAGCCAACAACCTATCCTGTTTAATACTTCGTTCAAAGAGAATATAGCTTTCGGAGTAAAAACTACTGAGATGGAAGATGTAGAAGTTGCTGGAAGGATTGCCAATGCTCATGAGTTTATTATGGAGACTGAACTGGGTTATGAAAGCACTGTAGGAGAATCGGGAAATAAGCTCAGCGGCGGACAAAGGCAAAGAATAAGCATTGCAAGAGCCATAATGGCTAATCCGCCAATCCTGATACTTGATGAAGCAACTTCTGCTCTCGATACAGAATCGGAAAGACTTGTTCAGGATGCAATACTTAAACTTATGAAGAACAGGACTTCGGTGGTAATAGCCCACCGTCTTTCAACAATACAAAATGCCGATTTAATTGTTGTTCTTGATGAAGGAAGAATTGTTGAAACCGGGACGCACACTGAACTTATGAAGAAACAGGATGGATTCTACCGGAAACTGCATAGTTTCCAGGCTATCTGATAATTAGGAATTAGGAATACCAGTTAACCACTTATTAAATAGATTTACAAGGAGAAAAAACGGATTTAACACTCCATGATACTTAGTGGTAAATAAATGATAATTATGCGAAGTATTTTAAAATTAGTATTTGTCTTGGTCTTAATGTTACTGGCTACTTATTCAGCTCAGGCTCAGAAACCAAAACATACTTTCAAATTAGGGACATCGGAATTCCTTCTTGACGGACAACCTTTCCAGATAATAAGCGGTGAAATGCACCCTGCAAGGATCCCTGCAGAATACTGGAGACACAGGATCCTGATGGCAAAGGCCATGGGCTGCAATACAATATCAGCTTACATTTTCTGGAATTACCATGAATCTGAAGAGGGTGTTTACGATTTCACTTCAGGCAATCATAATTTAAGTGAATTTTTTAAAATTGTGCAGGAAGAGGGAATGTGGCTTATCCTCAGACCAGGTCCTTATGTATGTGCAGAATGGGATCTTGGTGGAATTCCTCCTTACCTGTTGCGGATACCTGATATTAAATTACGTTGTATGGATCCCCGCTATATGGAAGCTGCAGAACGATACATTGCAAAACTGGCTGAAGTGATCAAACCATATCTTATAACCAGGGGAGGACCCTTGCTGATGTTACAGATTGAAAATGAGTATGGCAGTTTCGGAAATGACAAAAATTACCTGTTAAGGTTGAAAGAAGTTTGGGCTTCAAATGGTATTAATGTACCTACATTCACGGGTGATGGTCCGACAACAAATATGCTGGAAGCAGGATCTCTTCCGGGTAGCGCAGTTGGTCTTGATTCCGGTAGTTCTTCAGATGACTTTGCACTTGCCAATAAGATAAATCCTGGAGTACCTGTTTTCAGCAGCGAGACATACCCCGGCTGGCTTACTCACTGGGGCGAGAAATGGGCAAAACCTGATTCCTCAGAGTTATTAAAGGAGGTGAAATTCCTTATGGACAACAAGAAGTCGTTTAATTTTTATGTTATTCATGGAGGAACCAATTTTGAATATACTGCCGGAGCTAACTCCGGAGGTAAAGGTTACGAACCTGATGTTACCAGTTATGATTATGACGCTCCAATCAACGAACAGGGCCAACCTACTCCTAAGTACATGGCTCTCAGGAAACTTATCAGTTCATATCTTCCGAAAGGGAAAATGCTTCCCCAAATCCCTGACTCAGTCCCTGCCATTCTGATAACACCGATGGGAATGCAGCCCTTTACTTCTGTCTGGGATAATCTGCCTTTACCTGTGAAATCAGTTCAACCTAAAACATTTGAAGCTTATGGTCAGGGTCATGGGTTCATTTTATATAAAACTGAACTTACCGGAAATAAAAACGGGAAGCTTATAGTAACTGATATTCATGATTATGCAACGGTTTTTCTGAATGGCAGTTACATCGGGAAACTTGACAGAAGAGAGGGAATAAACTCAATTGACATACCTGCAAGCGATAAAGAAGTGCCTATACTTGAGATATTAGTAGAAGCAATGGGACGGATAAATTATGGAAAGAATCTTATTGACAGAAAAGGCATTACAGACAGTGTGACTCTTAATGGAACAACATTGTTGAACTGGCAGGTGTATAATCTTCCTATGGATAAAAAATTCATTTGGGATCTCAGATCCTCAGGGAAATCGCTTAATAAACCAGGGGTTTTTTTCAAAGGCAATTTTATTTTGTCCAGGGGAGAAGGGGATTTATATTCTGACACTTTTATTGACGTTTCAAACTACACCAAAGGAATTGTCTGGGTTAATGGACATAATCTGGGTCGTTACTGGAATATAGGGCCACAAAAAAGACTTTATTGCCCGTCCCCCTGGTTAAGAGAAGGCATGAACGAAATCATGATATTTGATCTGCATCAGACAGTAGCAAAAATGGTTATGGGTGCAAAAACTTCGGAGTAATGATCCTTATTGCATATCGAATAACCTGCAGATGTGTCTGTAATAAATATTTTCATAAACGCACTTCGAAACGGTTTGCTCATTCGTTTTCAATAGCCTGAGATAATCCTTCATCTGTAATGCTGCAAGTTTATATGCAACATGTATCAGTTGCCTCATATCAGGATTATATTCAGAACTTCCGGGTATATGCATTAA
>Ga0208478_1000316_pt1 | contig 17791 bp, 20 predicted proteins | sample NGESurdeep072012_5_FD_184462 | JGI IMG/M metagenome (GOLD analysis project Ga0208478, IMG submission 184462) | Arctic peat soil microbial communities from Barrow, Alaska - NGEE Surface sample 415-2 deep-072012 (SPAdes) | ecosystem: Environmental > Terrestrial > Soil > Wetlands > Peat ...
CCGCCGCAAGCTCGTGGGGGTCAAGCGGCAGCTGCGGTCGGCGCTTGTTCGTGTTGGTCGATCGCGAGCAGGCCATCGAGGTCGTTGGGCGATGAGGCTCCCGTCGAACACCGCGGCGATGGCGTTGTCGCGCTGCTCGAAGGGGGCGAGCCGGGCTCGACTGCATGTGGGCAGCGGTCAAGGAGTCAGCCGGCCGACGGCGTCCCCTTGGTGATCGATCCGTCCGGGGGTATTCAGCTGACCGGACTAACCCAGGTCAGGATGCTTCTCCATGGCCGCGCCGCGCTTGGGCGGTCCACTCTCGGCGGGTACCCCCGTATCCCGGGCGGCAACCCCAGCTCCTCGCCGCCGATGTAGTCCCACCGGCCTCGAACGTGCCGGTCAGCCGGCCCTAGCGACCCTGGTCGCTAGTGCCGGAGGACCGGCAGATCGCGGGCATCGGCTGCTTGCGCGAGGCGGGCGTCGAACGACGCGACCCGCGCACCGGCGTCTTCCGCGGTGAGCAGGACGCAGCAATCGGGCATCTTCAGCCCCGTGGCGGTGCGCAGCTGCGCGAGCCGGACGGCTGTGTCGGCAGGAAAGGCCAGCGGCTCGACTCCGACGTCGCGAAGGACCGACAGGACCGGGTCCAGCCGACCGTCCCGGGCGGGCACAACCAGCACTTCCGCCAGCGTGAGCGGATTGGCAGCGAAGTCGTCGGCGATCTCGCGAACAAGCAGCGTCTCGGCTGCCGCGTGTTGGCTGTCATCGGCGTCCAGATAGGCGATGAGAACGCTCGCATCGAGGACGATCATCTCGGCCACTCCGCGCGGAGCTGATCCAGGTAGTCGGGTCCGTAGGCGCCGGTGAGGATGCCGCTGTGTTGCCGAACGGCTGCAAGCTTGCGGCGCCGCCGCTCGTCCTGCGCTAGTTGGGCGGCGTGGTGACCTTCCAGAGCAAGGCGCACCAGCAACTGTGGACGGCTTTGGCCCGGCCAGCGGGAGGTGGCCGCATCCAGCGCGGTGGCGAGGTCGTCCGTCTCTGTTACGAGGTGGCGGGGACGGGTGGTCGGCATCCAATTAGTGTAACACCTAAACTGCGAGGTGATACACCATCCCGGGCAAAGCCCGTCCGGTCACCGATCCATGTTGGCTTAGGGCTCGCGCACGAATAGCCCCCGTTTGGCTGAGACAAGATCCGTAGCGTTGTGGTATGGCGATCACGGCACAGGAGCAGGATCGGTTGACGGGCGTGCTGACGGAGATCAAACCGCATCTGAACGAGCGGCAGTGGCGGTTGCTGTTGGGTTCGCAGGCGCGCGCGGTCGGCCGGGGCGGCATCAAGCTGGTGGCCCGGGTAGCCGGCCAGGGTGGACACGGTGGGCCGGGGTGCGGGTGAGCTGGAGGCCGGGATCTCCCCGGATGACCGGGTGCGGGCAGTCGGCGCCGGCCGGCGATCGGTGGAGGCAGTCGATCCCGGGTTGGTGGCCGCGGTGGAAGCGCTGGTGGCTCCGGAGTCTCGGGGCGATCCGCAGTCCCCGCTGCGATGGACGACCAAGTCCACCGCCCGGCTGGCCGAGGAGCTGACCACCCGGGGACATCCGGTGGCTGCGCGGACGGTCGCCCGACTGCTGACCCAGGCCGGGTACAGCCTGCAGGGCAACGCCAAGACGATCGAGGGCAAACAGCACCCGGACCGGGACGCCCAGTTCCGCTACATCACCGCGCAGGTGGTGGCGGCCCAGGCGGCCGGTGACCCGGTGATCAGCGTGGACACCAAGAAGAAGTTGCTGGTCGGCAACTACGCCAACGGCGGGGCCGAGTGGGAGCCGACCGGGGCGCCGCGACGCACCAACGTGCACGACTTCGCCGATCCCGAGCTGGGCAAGGCCGTGCCCTACGGGGTGTATGACGTGACCGCCAACACCGGCTGGGTGAACTTGGGCACCGACGCCGACACCGGCCAGTTCGCGGTGGAGTCGATCCGGCGCTGGTGGCACGCCGTGGGCCAGAACAACTACCCGGCGGCGAGGCGAGTGCTGAACACCGCCGATTCGGGCGGGTCCAACGGCAGCCGGCTGCGACTGTGGAAGACCGAGCTGGCCAGTTTCGCCACCGAGACCGACCTGGAGATCACGGTGCTGCACCTGCCACCGGGGACGAGCAAGTGGAACCGGGTCGAACACCGGCGGTTCTCGGCGATAACGATGACCTGGCGGGCCGGCCGCTGGAGTCCCACGAGGTCGTCATAGAAACGATCAGCGCCGTCACCACCAAGACCGGGCTGAGGGTCCGGGCCATGCTCGACACCAACACCTACACCCGGGGCCATCAAGTTTTCCGACCGGGACATGGCGGAGTTCGAGGCCCGCCACCTGGCCCGACACGACTTTCACGGGGACTGGAACTACGCGATCACGGCCGCGGACAACCCAGACGTGACACGCCCGAAATGACGGGGCTAAATGCCGCGCGAGTCCTAAGCGGCTCTAAGCGGTCCGCGCCGGAAGTTCGTGGGGGTCAGGCGGCCTCCGTGATCGGCGCTTGTCGTGACCGTCGATGCGGGCCAGGGATTCGTCGAGGTCGGTGGCGGTGAACCTCCAGTCGAAGGCGGTCGCGGTGGCGTTGTCGCGCCGCTCGAAGGCGGCCAGCCGGGCGTCGATTGCGCACGTGGGCAGCGACAAAGGAAATAGCCGCCCGCGGTGCCCCCGTCGTGATCGTGGTGCGTCTGGTGTCCGCGACACGCCGTCCGACCGTGCTCTACGCGCACCACGATCGCGACGGCAGGCCCGCGACGAAAGGAGCGCGACGAACTTCCGGGCGGCAGCCAGTCACCCCCACGAACTTCCGGTGGCGACCACTTTGGCGGCACCCCGACAGGCCGGATGGCGGAGATCGAGCGTCTCGCGCGAGTTTCATCGTGTCGGACAGCCGCGGAACTACCTGCTCGGCCCCGAAGCCCATCGCCGATGTCTCCGGTGATCGCGTGCTCGGCCCGCCGCTGCCAGCCGCAACGCCCGGCCAGGCCGCCAGCACGTCACAACTTCGTGAACCCACTACCGCCACTGAGCGCACGGGGGGAACACCGCGGTCACCGTGAGGACCGACGTGCCCGAGGCTTGCGTGACCTGTGCAAGTAAGGCGCTAGGGGCGGACGGCCCCTTGGTAGTCGGCCCGAAACGCCGGAGCCACTCGCACCACGTCACCGGTGTGCGGCGCATGGATCATCTGGCCGTTGCCGACGTAGATGCCCATGTGGTGCAGGTCACCGCCGTAGAACACCAGGTCGCCGGGTCGCTCCTGCCCGCGTGGCACCCGCTGACCGGTGCTCCACTGGGCGCCGGTGTAGTGCGGCAGCGCTCGACCAGCCTGGCCCCAGACGAACTGCGTCAGCCCAGAGCAGTCGAAGGCACCGGGGCCGGCGGCCCCCCACCGGTATGGCCTGCCCAATTGCGCGTACGCCGCCGCAACCGCCGTCCCCGCGGAGCCGGTCGGTGCCGACGCATCGCCGGGCTGCGGTGGGCGAGCCGCCGACCCCGGCCGGCCACCGGCGGCCGCTGCTTGCTCCGCCCTGTCCTGGGCCGCGGCCAGCGCAGCCAGCTGGTCGTCTTGGAGCTGGGCGAGCAGCTGCTGCTGTTGCCGCCAAGTCGCTTCCACCTCGGCCTTCTTGGCGGCCAGGTCGGCGTCCAACCGACGCGCCGAGGCCAGCTCGCCCGCCACCGCGGTCTCCGCCAAGGACAGCTCGCGCTCCGCGGTATGGGCCGCCGCCACCTGGTTGCCTTCGTCGTGCCCCAGCCGGACCAGCGAGTCGGCCCGGTCCAGCACGATCTTCGGGTTGTCCGTGGTCACCAGGTTCAGCAACTGCTCGCTCGCGCCGACCCGGTAGGCCGCCGCGATGGTGCGGTTTAGCTGCGCCTGCGTGGCCTGTCGTCGCTGCCGGGCACCCTCGACCTGAGTGCCAGCCGCCTCAAGCCGGCGCTGCGTCTCCTCCAGTGCCAGGTGCGCCCCGTTGTAGGCCTCGGTCGCCTGCTCGGCTTGGGTCTCCAGCGCCACTATCTGCGCCGCCATCTGGTCAGGACTGGGCGGTGGATCCGCGGCGGCTATCCCAGCAGGCAGGCCGACGAGGACGGCCGCGCTGATCAGTACGGCGACAAGAGGTCGTTTCGGGCATGCCGGAAACCGGGTGGTCGCCACGACGGTGGCACTCCGTTCTTCCCTCGACCGCCGACCAGGTGAGCTGACGGGTTCGGGCTGGAAGAGCGCCCTACCGCGCCCACAAGAAGCAGCGCGGATTCACCCCACGTGCGTGGGTCCCCGGCTCCGGGCAGAGGACAGCGGCAACTCGCTGCGCTCTGCCAACAGATTTGGCGGTGGCCGTCCGCGGCCCCCCCGATAGAGGACCAAGTGGCGAACCAGCCGCTGGCAGGCTATGCGTCCGCCTGCAACCGGGGCAAATCCCCCGTCCACAGGGGACCCTCAGGGACTGGTTGTCCACCTAGTTGGCCGGGCAGTTCCCGGCCGACCGGTCACCGGCCACACTGCGTCGCCGCTCAGCCGGTGGCTCGGTCGGGAAGGGGTTGCAGCCGCAGCCGCGGCACCAGCCCGCTGTCGGCCAGCAGATCCAGGGCGCGGCGCTCGCTCTGGTCTATCTCGACGCCTGCCGGTGGCGCTCCGAGCATCACCGTGACGACGCAGTCGCCGCACGCCGGACCTTGCACCGCGCAGCGGTCGCAGTCGATCAGCATCGGACACCTCCTGAAGTTCCACGCGGGCCGACGTGGATCGTCGACGCCCCCGCACGCTAGGAGTGCAGTCCGACACTTTTCGGCGAGCCGGCTGGTCAGCCGGCGAACAGTCCCCGCTCCAGCCGACGCAACAACGCCGTGGCGGCCAACGGCCGGGCGCCCCGGCGTCGTACCCCGTCGGCGACCTCCCGGTCCGAGGAGACGACGACGATGGGACGGCCGGAGGGCTCCGCGCCCACCAGCCGACGGATGAGGTCATCCGCGCTATCCCCGGTGCCGCTGAACAACAGCCGCACCCCCCGCGGCGCAGCCACCGCGAGCGGCGTCGGTCGATCGATCCCGTCGAAGACGCAGGTCACCTCGGCACTGCTCTGAGCGGCGATGGCGGCCAGCCCGGCGAGCAGCCTGGCCCGCTGCGTCTCCAGCGGCAGCGAGCCGTAGCCGGTCTTGGTGACGTTGTAACCGTCCACGACCAGATGAACGCCCGGTACGCCGAGCAGCAGGTCGAGCAACTGCGGGTCGTCGTCGGCCAGCCCGCGGGTCGGCAGTACGGCCATCGCATCCCCGGCGCGGACCGCCTCGGCCGCAACAGCGGCGGCGAAGCCGTCGGCCGGGCGCTCCGTCGACGGCGGTAAGGCCAGTTCACGGCGCAGCCCGGCGGTTGCGTCGATGACGGTATCGAGCAGGATCCGCAGCCGGGCGTCATCGACGCTGCGACCCTCTCGGGCGACCCGGCGCCCGACCTCGACCGCTGCCTCGGCGTCCCCAAGGCGGCGCCGCAGCCGACGAGACTCCGCCTCCGACGTCGCCACGGCGACGGCCGCCGCCGCCCGCTCAGCAGCCATCGAAGCCACTGCCTGCTGCAGGCTGCTGTCCGCCTGCCGGGCGCGGTCGCGCGCTTCGCGGAGCTGCCGGCGCAGGTCGTCGTTGTCGGAGCGCAAGGCCGCAATGTCGGTGCGCAGCCGCTCCGCCTCGACCTTGGCCGCGGCTCGGGCATCGTCGCGCTCCTGGCGCAAGACCACCACCGCCCGGTCCCGGGCGGCGTTGCCGGCGGCGTCGGCATGCTGGGCAAGGTCAGCGGCAGCCTGCTCGACATAGGCCACCCACCCCGGCGGCCGGAGCAGATAGGCCGCAGCCGCAACGTCCTCGGGCGGCGCAGCCGGAATCGGCCGGCCTTCCTCCACCGCGGTCGCCACGTCCGGCAGCGCGGTCCGCACCTCGGCAGCCGCCTGCGCCCGGAAGTCCTCGTCGGTCTCCAGGGCAGCTGCCAGCGGTGCGGCGGCCAGACGAGCGCGCTTCGTCGGCGTGAACCGGGCGAACGGCGCCAGCGCGGTCGGTCGCTCCTCGGCCGGCATCCGGCCCAGCACGTCCGCCGCCAAGGCGATCACTCGGGCGCGGACGGGCTCCGGCAACGCTGGCACGACCGGCGCGACCGGCGCGCCCGGCGCGACCGGCGCGACGGGCTCCGCGGGTTCCGCGGGATCGACGGGCTCCGCTGGCGCGACCGGCTCGACGGGCTCCGCTGGCGCGACCGGATCCGCGGGCTGACCATGCTCGGTCATACCACCCCTTCGGCCCGCAGTCCGGCCACCTGCGCCGGCGTACGACCGATCTCAGCCAACACCGCCTCGGTATCCGCGCCGAGCGCCGACGGTGGTCCGCCGACCCGGCCCGGCGTCGCGGACAGCCGCGGTACGACGCCGAGGACCGGAAACGCCGAACCGTCGGACAAGGTCGTCTCCACCACCATCCCCCGGGCGCGGGCGTTGGGGTCGGCAAACGCCTCGGCCAGGTCGGCGACGGGCGCGACGCAGGCATCCACCCCGTCGAACGCAGCCAACCATTCGTCCCTGGTGCGGCTCACGAAGGTTGTCGTCAACCGTTGGCGCAGCTCGTACTGCCGCGCTGCGTCGGTATGCAGGTCCATCAGCTCCGGCACGCCGAGCACCTCGAGCAGCGCGGCGAAGAACTGCGGCTCCAGTGCCCCGACGGCCACCGCCCGGCCGTCCGCGCAGGTGTAGACGCCGTAGCAGGCCCAACCGCCGTTCAGCCACCCCCGGCCGGGCTGCGGCGGCACCCCACTGGCGGCAAACGCGCCGGCGTGGATGGACAGCGCCGAGAGCACGCCGTCGGTCATCGACACGTCACAGAACTGGCCCTCGCCGGTGGCCTCGCACACCCGCAACGCCACCAGGATCGCCACCAGCGCCTGCAGTCCACCGCCCGCGATGTCGCCGATCTGCAGCCCCGGCGGCCAGGGGCCGCCTTGCGCCGTACCGGAGAACGACAGCGCGCCGGCGTAGCCAAGGTAGTCGATGTCGTGGCCGGCCTTGTCGACGTACGGACCGGTGGCGCCGTACCCGCTGATGGCGGCATAGACCAGCCGTCGGTTGACGGTGCGCAGCGCGGCGTAGCCGACGCCGAGTCGGTCCAGGACCCCCGGGCGAAAGGACTCCACCAACACGTCGGCCGCGCCAGCCAGCTCGCGCAAGATGTCTGCCCCGGCGGTGGACTTCAGGTTGAGGGTGACCGACCGCTTGCCGCGGTTGAGGGCCAGATGCGGGCCACTCTCTCCGGTCGAGGCGTACGGCGACGACCAGCGCACGTAGTCCCCGCGACCCGGCTCTTCGATCTTCACCACGTCGGCACCGAGGTCGGCCAGCACGAGGGTGCAGTAGCCGCCCGGCAGCAGCCGGGACAGGTCCAGCACCCGGAGGCCGGCCAGCGGCAGCGTCACGGCTCCTCCGGCGCACCAGCCGGATGCGGCCGTGGCTCGACGACGACCGAGTCGACCGACCCACACCAGCGACAGGTGACGCGCTCGACCGTCTCGTCCAGGACTTCGCGCTCCTCCACCACTGCGGCGCCGGCCAGGTCGACGTGCACGTACTCCCGGGCGCGGGTGGCCCGGACCACGTCGAACCGGGTCAGGTTGCCGCACAGCGGGCATCGCCAGCGGCTGTCGCCGTCGGGTAGTGGTACGGGCACGAGCGGCTCCTGGTTGCGTCGGGTCCCTATCCCGCATCCGCCGATCCGGGTCCCGACCCGAGATCGTATCGACGCTCGGCGCGTCCGCCGAAACTGTCGGAGGTCGCCCCTAACGTCGCGGTCATGAGCATCCTCGCCCCGGCCGCGCAGACCGCGGCACGACCGCCGGTGCAGGGCAGCTTCGACGAGCTGGGCACCCCGCTGCGGGAAGTGACCTTCGTTGTGGTCGACCTGGAGACCACCGGCGGCTCCGCGGCCGACTGCGCAATCACCGAGATCGGCGCCGTGAAGGTCCGCGGCGGCGACGTGCTCGGCACCTTCGCCACGCTGGTAAACCCGGGCGCGGGCATCCCGGCGTTCATCGCCGTGCTCACCGGTATCACCGATGGCATGGTGGCGACCGCACCGCAGGTGGCGACGGTGCTGCCGGCCTTCTTGGAGTTCGCCCGCGGTGCGGTGCTGGTCGCCCACAACGCGCCGTTTGATTTGAGCTTCCTGCGCGCCGCCTGCGAGCAGACCGGCACCGAGTGGCCACGTTTCGACTCCGTGGACACCGCCCGGCTGGCCCGCCGCGTGCTCACCCGGGACGAGGCGCCGGACTGCAGGCTGGCGACGCTGTCCCGGCTGTTCGCCACCACTGTGCAGCCGTGTCACCGGGCGCTCGCTGACGCCCAGGCCACCGTCGAGGTGCTGCACGCGCTGCTGGCCCGCGTCGGTGGTCTCGGCGTCCACTCGCTGGAGGAGCTGCGGACGTTCTCCGTCGAGGTCAGCCCGGAGCAGCGGCGCAAGCGTCATCTCGCCGAGCCGCTGCCGCACCGCCCGGGTGTGTACCTCTTCCGGGACGCGCAAGGTCGGGTGCTCTACGTCGGCATGTCCGCCGACCTGCGCACTCGGGTCCGACGCTACTTCGTCGCCTCCGAGCCCCGCACTCGGATGGCCGAGATGGTCGGCCTAGCCGAACGAGTGGACCACTACGTCTGCGCCCACGGCCTGGAAGCGGAGGTGCGTGAGCTCCGGTTGATCGCCGAACACAAGCCCCGCTACAACCGCCGGTCCCGCTGGCCGGAGCGGGTCAGCTACCTCAAGGTCACGGCCGAGCCGTTCCCGCGGCTGTCCCGGGTCCGGCAGGTGCTGGCCGACGGGGCCACCTATCTCGGGCCGTTCTCCGCCGCCGCGGCTGCCGAACAGGCGCTCGAGGCGCTGCAGGCGGCGGTGCCGTTACGGCAGTGCACCGCCCGACTCTCCGTACGCCGCCGGACCGCCGCCTGCGTGCTGGCGGAGATCGGCCGGTGCGGGGCGCCCTGCGACGGCCGCCAAGACGTCGCCAGCTACGCCCTGCTCGTGGCCACCGTTCGCACGGCCATCAGCCTGGACCCGCGGGCCGTCGTCGCGACGCTGCAAGAGCGGATTCAGACGCTGGCCGCGACGCAGCGGTTCGAGGACGCGGCCACCCAGCGCGACCGGGTCGGCGCGTTCCTGCGCGCGGCCGCGCGACTACAGCGACTCTCCGCGCTGGCGGCGTGCCGGCAGTTGGTGGGCGCCCGGCCCCGCGACCGCGGCGGCTGGGAGATCGCGGTGATCCGGCACGGCCGGTTGGTCAACGCCGGCGCAACGCCGCCGGCGGCGGTTGCCCGGCCCTACATCGACGCGCTGATGGCCACGGCCGAGGTGGTCGAACCGGGGCCGGGACCCACGCCCTGTGCCAGTGCTGAGGAGATGGAGTGTGTGCTGCGCTGGCTGGTGTCGCCGGGCGCCCGGCTCGTCGAGCTGGACGGGACCTGGTGCTCCCCGGCGTACGGCGCCGAAAGCCTGCGCCACTTCTCGGACGCGGCCGATGCCGCGCGGGCGGCCGTGAATTCGCTCGAGGACCATCGCCGCCTCCGGCCGGTGCACCAGCCGGCGCGCGCGGCCAGGAGCCGGTCGCCCACTACGCTCGACGCAGCGTCATCCGCCGGTCTGAGGAGCAGCTGGTGATCACCGCGATCGTCATGGTCAACGCCGTTGTCGACCGGATCCCCGAGGTAGCCGAAGCGATCGCCGACCTCGCCGGGGTGAGCGAGGTCTACTCGGTCGCCGGTTCGGTAGACTTGGTGGCCATGGTGCGGGTCGCCCGCCACGAGGAGCTCGCCGATGTGATTGCCGGCCGGCTCAACAAGGTGCCGGGGGTGACGTCGACCGAGACTCACATCGCCTTCCGGGCGTACTCACGGCATGACCTGGAGGCCGCGTTCGCCATCGGCTTCGATGACGCGGACTGAGGCCCATTTCTCGGGTCAGGGCCGCGGACTCGCCAGCCCGAAGGACCGGCAAGGCCGCGGGCAAGCCCGATTGGTCAGCCAGCTGGCCCATCCGAGCGCTCGACGCGAGAGCGCTCGGCCTCTCGCTGGAACTGGTTGCGGGCATCCGGCTCGGGGCGGGTCTCGGCAGCTGCTTCCAGCAGCTCGGCTTCCCGCGTTCCGCCTTCGGCGGACGACGAGTCGGCGTCCAGGGCACTGGGCTCGGTCACAGGCACCTCCATCGATCACGGAGTTGCAGGCTTCCCGCGATAGGTGGCCGGCCAGCCTCCTCGGCCGGGAACCATGACGACGAGTAGCGCCATCGAATCTCTTACGTTCCCGACGTCGCGATCAAGACTCGCATCGCGCCAGTCTCCCCGCCGTCGACTCGGCGGCCCGCCGGAGACTACGGCCCGCCTCAAGCAGCGCGGCAGGGCTCCCGTCAGTGCCGGCAGCGGGCTGTCGGCGAGACGGCGGCTGTCGGGACGTGCTGAGCGATCGTAACTTCAGTCGCACCTCAAAGAGCCGGAGCCGACGCCGACTTGTGCGACGAAATGAGCCGCCGGCGGCTCGTTCTGCCGCACAACTCCGTTGGTTGCGTGGAGAGCGCTGTCGCTCGGGCTGCTGTCAGGAGGCGGACCAGCGAGGGTCCCGGCCGGAGAGGCCGAGCAGTCGGTCCAGCGGCGGTTCGTCGTCGAGCACGTCGACCGGCCTCCCGAAGGCCTTGCCCTCGCCCTGGTAGTCATCGGTGAGCATGGCGGGAGCGAAGGTGAGCGACTCCGCCGCCGCCGCAGCGGGTGGCGACCATGGCTGTCCGGTGGCTCGGGCGAGGTCCCAGCCGTGCACCTGGTACTCCCACAAGATCATGCCGAGCGCGAGTTCGCCGGGCATGGCGCTGTCCCCGAGCCGCAGAGGCCGCTCGGCGGCGCCGCTGCGGATGGCTCGGTCGAGGAGGTCGGCCGCGGTGTGTACCTCGGTGGCGGCGTCGGCGGGTGCTTGATACCCGTTGATGTCTGCCCGGGGCGCTTGGCCATTGGGGTCGGTGAAGCCGGCGGCAAAGGTGCTCAGCCAGCCGAGCACGTGGTTGCGCAGCTGCCCGACGTCGAGCTCCGTGCAGGGGGTCGGATCGTGCAGTTGCTCGGGGGTGATGCCGCCGACGACCCGGGCAAGGTCGGCGAGCACCGCAGCCAGCAGATCGGCGGTCTTATCGGTCGAAGCGGTCATGGCGAGGACTCTATGGACCCGCGACCGAATGGGGCTTGAACATTCGCGTCACCCGGGTCCCGGCTCGGTGTGGCCGGCGAGCTTCACCCGTCGGCAGCCAGTCTGCGGCTGGTCGCCACCCACCGGGACAGCACGTCCGCCGCGGCGCCGGAGTCCACCGACGCGGCCGCCCTGCCCAGCGCCGCCCGCAGCCGGTCAACCAACGGTGCGGCCGATGGAACTGAGCCGCCCCCGGCCGCCGCCGCGGCGTCCAGCGCCACCAGGGCCGCCGCGGCGTTGAGCAGTACGGCGTCGCGCACCGGGCCAGGCTCCCCGGCGAGCACCCGGCGAGTCACCTCCGCGTTGTGCGCGGCATCGGCGCCCCGCAGCGACCCGGCGGCGGCGCGGGCAAGCCCGACGTCCGCGGGGTCGAACGCGACTTCCCGGACCTCGCCGCCGACCACCTCCCACACCCGCGAGGTGGTCGTCACTGTCAACTCGTCCAGCCCGTCGTCACCCCGGAAGAGCAATGCCGACACACCCCGGTCGGCCAGCACCTGGGCCATCACCGCGGCCATCCGAGCGTCGGCGACGCCCACCGACTGCGCCCGCACCCGGGCCGGGTTCGTCAGCGGTCCGAGGAAGTTGAACACCGTGGCCACGCCGAGCTCGCGCCGCGGCAGGGCCGCGTGCCGCAGCGCCGGATGAAACAGCGGGGCGAAGCAGAAGGTGATCCCTACCTCGGTCGCGCACGTGGCCACCGCCGCCGGGGGCAGGTCGACGGCGACCCCGAGCGCCTCCAGCAGGTCGGCGGACCCGCACGCCGACGACGCCGCCCGGTTGCCATGCTTGACGACCTGCGCCCCCGTCCCGGCGACCACCAGCGCAGCCATGGTCGAGATGTTCACGGTGGACGACCGGTCGCCGCCGGTGCCACAGGTGTCGACGGCGAGCCCGGTGAGCCCCAGCGGCTCCGCTCGGTCAAGCATCGTCTCGACCAGCCCGGCGACCTCGGCCGCCGTCTCGCCCTTGGCCCGCAAGCCGACGACGAAGCCGGCGACCTGGGTCGGCGTCGCCTCCCCGTCCATGATCTGCCCCATCGCCCAGGAGCAGTCGGCCGACACCAGCGACTCCCCGCGCAGCAGCGCGCTGAGCAGTGCGGGCCAGGTGGGCACGGTTGGCGGAGCTACCGCGGCCGCAGTGTTGGCGGCCTGCCGGCCCGCTCGGTGAGCAGCCGGGTCACCACCTCCACCGTGGCCATCGGGTCCACCGGGTGCGCCAGCACCGCGTCCGCCTGGGACCACTTCGCCAGCCAGGCGTCATCCCGCCGGCCGACGAGCAGCAGGATGGCCGGACAGTTTGCGACCTCGTTCTTGAGCTGGCGGCTGACGCCCATGCCACCGGTCGGCCAGGACTCCCCGTCAAGGATGCACAGGTCGATCCCGCCGGCATCCACCGCGGCCACCGCACCCTCACCGGTGTCGACCTCGACGTACTCCACTCGACCCAGCTCCCGCGACGGCCGCCCGCCGAGCGCGAAGCGGATGCGCTCCCGGACGGCCGGGTTCTCGCTGTAGACCAGCACCGTGACCGGCTCCGGGCGCGCCGACCCGGTGGTCAACGGGTTGGCGGGACTCATGGCTTCGGCTCCCGACCTCGGCGAACTGCTGACCTGGGGTACGACGACGGCTCGGCGATCGTATCCGGGCACCGGCGCAGCCAGGCGGCGGCCTGGGAGCAACGCCAGGGGCCTGGTGTGGGCGGCGACGGCGGACTATCGTAGCGACTTGTGATCTTGTTTGTGCTTGGGCTGCTCGTAGTGCTGTTCGTCGTCCTGCCACTGATTGGTGTTGCCCTCTGGTGGATCATCAGTACGGCGGTGACCGGGCTCGTGGTGGGCGGGCTCGGTCGACTCGTCGTACCGGGGTGGCAACCCATCGGCCTGCTGTGGACCATGCTGCTCGGCGTCGCTGGGTCGATGCTGGGAACGCTGGTCGGTCATGCACTCGGCGTCGGCGGCGTCGGCACGCTGCTGCTGGAGATCCTGGCTGCGGCGGCGCTGGTCGCGACGTACGTCGGGCGTAGCCGCGCTCGCATCGGGCGAGCCGACCGGCAGCTCGGCCGCGGCCGGCGCTGACCGCTTCGACCGCAGTAGGTTCGCTGGCGGGCTGAGCGGGCTAGTCAGCCCAGCCGGTTGTCGGAGTAGACCGCCATGGCGTCGCGGAGGTAGCGCACCAACGCGTCGTTACCGCCACCGATGTTTTCCCGGAACCGCTCGTCCTCGACATAGGTCTGGCCGAGACCGCGGTAGCTCTCCTGGGTCGGCGTCCAGAACAAGCAGGTCACCCGGTGGTGCTCGTCGACCAACCGCTGCACCCGCTCATCGTCGACGCCGACGCCGGCGGCCAGCAGCGGAGCGAGGCCCTCGTGCACCGCGGCGTACCCGGTGCGGGCTCGCTCGGCGTCGTCCGACGACCAGCCCTGCATCCGCTGCTGGGCGCCGTCCACCGCCTCGTCGCCCCAGCGCTGCCGGGCCTCGGCGTCGTACGGGTTGCGCTCGAAGCCCTTGAAGATCTTCTCCGGTGCCATCTCCGCTCCCTTCTCCAGTTCGGTGATAGTCGTCTCGACGGTGCCTACCAGTTGGTCCAGCCGCCGGCGTTCCTCGATCAGCCGGTCCCGGTGCCGCCGTAGTGCGTCCACCGTGCCCGCCGCGCTCTGGCGCTCCAGCACGCGGGCGATGTCGGCGAGCCCAAGGCCGAGCCGGCGCAGCAACAGAATCTGCTGCAGGCGCAGCAGTTCGGCCTGCTCGTAGTACCGCCGGCCGTCGGCGGCGACCCACGCCGGTGCAAGCACCCCGACCGCGTCGTAGTGCCGCAGTGTCCGCGACGTCACCCCGGACGTCCGCGCCACGTCGGCGATCGACCAGCCCACCGCCGGCCTCCTCGACCATGGTGTCCGGGCCGGCCGCTGCCGACCCGTCCCGAAGGGTACGAGTTGACGCCGCGTCAACCGCAAGCCCACATTGGCCGCCGTACGGCGTGCGCGTGGCGGCCGTCGTGCGCGTGGCGGCCGTCGTGCGCGCCACTGCGCAGGTGGAAAGGCGGCTCCGCGAGTGAGTGTCTATCGAAGCGAGGCAGGAGCGATGGCAGTGGTGGCGGCGCGTCCAACGGCGCCTCGGAGCGCCGGTGAACCCCGAAGGAAAAGCCTCATCGCCGCGCCGTCCATGGGTCGACCGAGCAGGTAACCCTGGGCCAGGTCGCAACCGAGCTCCTGGAGCACGACGAGCTGAGACGGGCGTTCGACTCCTTCGGCGATGACCTCCAGATGCAGGCTGCGGCCCAGGTGCAGCACGGCTGCGAAGAAGTCGCGGTGCTCTGGCTCAGTGTCCAACGGGTCGACGAAGGCGCGGTCGATCTTGAGCATGCGAAGCGGGAAGCCGGTGAGGTGGGCCAGTGAGGAGTACCCGGTACCGAAGTCGTCGAGGGCAAGTTGGACACCCAAGGCGTCCAACGCATCGGCAACGGTGACGGCACTGTCGATGTTGGACAGCAGCGCCCCTTCGGTGATTTCCAGGATGAGCTGGTCCGCCGCAACGCCGTGTCGCCGCAGGAGCGCCGACACCCGTTTCGGGAAGTCGCGGTCCGTCAACTGCTGCCCGGAGAGGTTCACCGCGAGCCGGAGCGGTGGACTGTCAGCGGGTTGAGTCCAGGTGGCGAACTCGGCCAGCGCCGCATCCAGGACGGTGTGGCCGAGCTGGCTGATCAGTCCCGCCTGCTCCGCCATCGGGATGAATCGCGACGGCGGGACCTGCCCGTACACGGGATGGTGCCAGCGGGCGAGGGCCTCCGCGCCACGCAGGACGCCGGTGCGGACGTCCACGATGGGTTGGTAGGCGACAGTGATGTCGCCCGCGGTCATGGCGGCGCTGAGGTGCTGGCGGAGCTCCAGCTCGTCGATGTCGGCGAGGTGCATGTCGGCGAGGTAGGTCTGCACGCCAACGGTGCCGTCGCGCTTGGCCGCGTACATGGCAAGGTCGGCCTGCTTGAGCAGGTCGTCGGCGGAGACCTCGGCGGTGTCGGCCGAGGCGCTGGCGAGCCCGATGCTGGCCCGGACAGCGAGCGAGTGGCCATCGATGCGGAACGGCTCGGTGAAGACCTCCACTACCCGGTTAGCCACCGCCAGCGGTTCGTCGGCGCCTTCTTCGATCAGTACGGCGAACTCGTCGCCGCCGAGGCGGGCGACGGTGTCGCTGCCCCGCAGACAACCGCGAATTCGTTCAGCCACGCGGAGGAGCAGCTGGTCACCGGCCGGGTGGCCGAGCGTGTCGTTGACGAGTTTGAAGTCATCCAGGTCGAGGCAGAGCACGGCCAGCGGGCGCAGGTCGCGGCGTTGCAGCTGGACGGCGTGCTGGAGCCGGTCGCTGAACAACGCCCGGTTGGCGAGGCCGGTGAGTGGGTCGTGGAAAGCCTGATGCACCAGTTCGTCCTCGCGGGCGGCGACGGTGGTCAGGAGCCGTCGGTTGTCGGCCAGGGTGAGGAACTGGCGGACCAGGACCACGATGACCAGCGACAGCGCCGCCGCCGGCACCGGACCGGCATGCAGCCCTGGCAGAAACCGGGGCAGGCCAACTGCTCCGGCGAACAGCAGCGGTAGGTAGGGCAGCCACAGTTGCGCCCGGTGCGGCGCAGGTGGCTCCTGCGTGCTGTCGATCGGCTGCTGCCTGCTGCCCAACGCTGCCAGGCCGAAGAGCAAGAACGCCGTGGACCATCCGATGTCGACTGGATTGACGGTGCCGTACCGACCGGTGGCGGTGAGGTAGGTGAACGCACTGTCGGAGAGCGCAATCAGGGTCATCCCGGCGCCGAGCAGACCAATGGTGCGGCGCTGCGCGCGGCTGACTTTGGCCAGGATGAGCACGGTCATCGTCACGAGCACGATGTCGGTGACCGGATAGGCCAGGGAGACGCCGAAGGCGAACCGACCGTCGCCGCCAGCTTGGTAGACGGCGCCGAGGGTGGTCATCCAGGAAACCACGAACAGGGAGACGGCGACGATGATCCCGTCCAAGAACAGCCGGCCACGGGCGCGGTCCGGGTGATCGCGCGGGAAGAGCACTAGCGCCAGCGCAGCGAAGACCGGGAAGAGCAGGTACCCCGCGTCGGCAAGGGAGGGGAACGGGTTCTCCCGACCGAGCCCCACCTCGTAGTAGGACCACAACGCCTCGCCGGCGGACCAGGCGGCCAGCCCGGCAGCCAACGCCAACCACGAGTCGCGATGACGTCCCGTGCTGCGCCGAGCGGTCCGCACACAGCAGACCGTCGCAAAGAGAGCGAACGCCAACGATCCGATGTCGTCAGCGGCCGTGGTGACCGCATCGCCGCCCCAGCGTCGCCACATCCACCCGGCGAACGCCAGCAGCAGCACGGCGCCGGGGAACGCGACGCTGCCGGCTTTCCTGATCGACATCTGACCTCCCCGGACTCGATCGTCACGTCGTCGCCTCGATCGAGTTCGGCCCGGCGCAATCACTCGAATGGCCGGTGGCCAGCCGTCACTGACCCGACGCCTGGGCAACTGAGGCAACTGGGGCAACTGGGGCGGCGCGAACACCGGCCGCCACGCACCCCGCTGCCCCCTCTTTCGCGCCGATGTTGAGCCCACGTGCGCATCAGGTCACCGGATACGCACGTGGGCTCAACATCGGCGTCACGGAACTCAAGATGGGCGTTTCCCAGCGGTCCGAACCGGGCCGAGGAGGGACAGGAAACCTCGCTATTCGCACGACCGGTGGACCGGTGCAGGCCGGCATTTGCTGGTCGTACTGACCGAGGCGATGGATGGGCGCGACTACGAGGTCACCGTGAGAGACCGATGCCTAGCGCCAGACCTTCGGACGCAAGGTAAGGGAGGTGAAACAGGTGAGCAAGCAGGACGAAAAGGACCATCCCGAGGGATGAGCGAGGCGGTCTAGAATCTCCTAATCATGGACGAGGAGACCCGGATCGCGCTGCTGGAAATCAAGGGCAGCTTGGCCGAGTTGCGGCTGAACGTCACTGAGCGGTTCACCAGTTCACCACTGTCAATGATCGGTTCGCCGACGTGAACACCAAGTTGGACACGATCATCGACGTACTCGCCGAGTTTCGCCGGGAGTACACCGAGCACACCCACTAGATGATCGACTCCGTGACGCTGGTGTTGGTCTGCTACTCGACCTGAACAACTCGAAGCGGCTTCCCTTGCAGCGCAGCGATTGTGACGGTCGCGACGTCGGGATCGCGGGCCTGCGTGACGCGATCATTGAATGGGGCCGGTCGGTCGAGGTATGGGAGTCGGGTGCCGCGGACAGGGGCGGAGCAGGTGAGCTTGCAGGAGGCGGTGCTGCCGCCGGCGACGAGCGTGTTGCTGTCAGCCGTGCCGTCAACCGCCCCGCGACCCCCTCTGGCGGCTAAGCTCGCACGCCGCTGACCTGCGCTTTCCCCTGTCGGGACGACAGGATTTGAACCTGCGACCCCTTGACCCCCAGTCAAGTGCGCTACCAAGCTGCGCCACGTCCCGATGCCTTCGTCGGGCGTCGCACACAAGTGCGACCGCCGGTTCG
>Ga0208478_1000317_pt1 | contig 17731 bp, 11 predicted proteins | sample NGESurdeep072012_5_FD_184462 | JGI IMG/M metagenome (GOLD analysis project Ga0208478, IMG submission 184462) | Arctic peat soil microbial communities from Barrow, Alaska - NGEE Surface sample 415-2 deep-072012 (SPAdes) | ecosystem: Environmental > Terrestrial > Soil > Wetlands > Peat ...
TGACTGGAAGAAACCAACAACTGATATAAAGTATCTTCTTGATACAATTCTGAAAGAAATTCCTGAACCGCCGTATGTTGAAGGCACAGCTCAGATGCAGGTTGCATCACTCGATTTCTCAAGCTATGTAGGTAGAATCGCGATTGGTCGCGTATTCAGAGGAGATATTGCCACCGGGTTAGATTATACTTTATGTAAAAGGGATGGCAAAGTAAAGAAAGTAAGAGTAAAGGAACTATATGTTTTTGTAGGACTGGGAAGAGTAAAAACTGAAAGCGTAAGATGTGGAGATCTTTGTGCCGTTATCGGACTTGAGGATTTTGAAATAGGGGATACTCTAGCCGATCTGCTTGCTCCTGAAGCTTTACAGAGAATTGAGGTAGATGAACCTACAATGAGTATGGTTTTTACTATCAATAATTCCCCGTTATATGGCAAGGAAGGCAAGTTTGTTACCTCACGGCATCTCAGAACAAGGCTGATAAGAGAGACTGAGAAAAACCTTGCCCTGAAAGTCGAAGATACAAAATCAGAAGATACTTTCAATGTATATGGCCGCGGGATACTCCATCTTTCAATACTTATTGAGACGATGCGCCGTGAAGGCTATGAATTCCAGGTAGGAAAACCAAAAGTTATTCTTAAAGATATAGATGGTGTTAAATCAGAACCTTATGAGACATTGACAATTGATGTTCCACCCGAATTCTCAGGCAAAGCCATTGAGCTTATTACCCAGAGAAAAGGTGAAATGATTGTAATTGAACCTAAAGGCGATCTTACACATATAGAATTTGATATTCCCTCCAGAGGGCTGATCGGATTAAGGAATAACATGCTTACGGCAACTTCAGGCGAGGCTGTGATGCATCACCGATTCAGAGCTTATGACAAATATAAAGGTGATGAGCTTATGCCAAAACCAAACGGTTCGTTGATTTCCCTCGATATGGGTATGGCGACCGGGCATGCGATTGATCGTCTGCAGGACAGGGGCAGATTTTATATTGATCCGGGAGAACAGGTTTATAGAGGTCAGGTTATCGGAGAAAGTACACGACTAGGCGATATTGAAGTAAATATTATTAAGGGAAAGAAGCTTACAAATATGAGAGCATCAGGATCAGATGACAGCCTGAGGATTGCACCCAAACTGAAATTTTCACTCGAGGAAGCTATGGAACAAATAAAAGATGATGAGTATCTTGAAGTTACACCACTGAACCTGAGAATGAGAAAGATTCCGGGATATAAATTCGCTTAAAATATGTCTTACATTAAAAATGATTTCGTGAGAAAAAGAATCAGGAATTACTTCTTAGTATTTGTCATTGCGTTTTCATTGAGATCAGTCTCTTACGGACAGAATATTAATTATTCCAGCTTTGGGATTGAGACAAATAACAGCAATGCTCCGCTTGGACTTAAAGTTGGCGATAAGGCACCTGATTTTACAGGATATGATCAAAAAGGGAAACCGGTAGAACTGAAAAAACTGCTCGAAAAAGGGCCGGTGATATTGTTTTTCTACAGAGGTAAATGGTGTTCTGTATGTAGCAGATATTTAAACAATTACCAGGATTCACTTAAAGTACTTACAGATCAGGGATTTAATTTAGTGGCAATTACACCTGAATCAATTGAAAACGTCGAGCAAACTGTAAAACTTCATAATTTAACATTTACAGTGATTTATGATTGTCAGGAAAAAATAATGAAAGATTATGATGTAATGTTCAGTGTTACTAAGGCATATCAGGATAAAACTAAATCAGACTATTCAATTGATATAGCTCAGAATAACGGAAGGGATGCAGCGAGGTTACCTGTTCCGGCTACTTATATAATAAACCAAGATGGAATTATTGTTGCTGTTCAGTTTGATCCCGATTTCAAGAACAGAGCTACCGTAAAGTGGATGATAAAAAACCTTGGACTGGCATTATAATATTCAATTATTACCAGTCGATTCAATGCAAGCTAAACTGAATATCCTTATATTTTCTAAAGATGTCCCGGGTGTAATTTCACACCCTGCCGAAACAATGCATCGGCCATTGGTATTTTGCAAATCATTACTGACAGATTGTTTAATATTTTCCGGCGTTCCATCCTGAATTATTGTTACGGGATCGGACTTTCCTGAAAAGAACTGGTTACTTTCTAAATATGGTACAAAGTCCTTCATGGAAGGCACCAGATGATCAATATCAATAATATCGGCTCCTGTCTGGATCATATATTTCAGAATAGATTCAGTATTTCCGCAGATATGAAGCTTAGCCAGAGCTCCTTCAGAATGAATATGATCTACAAGTTTTTTCTGCCTTGCAAATGCAAGCTGAGAATATAGTTCTGGCCCGATCTGCGAGCAGAATGCATCGCCAATGCCAATACAGTGGGCACCGGCCTTGACCTGGAGAGAAATGAAATTCATGGCACATTCAACAATTATATCCATGGACTTTTCAACAGGTTCAGGTTCCAGAAGAAAATCAACTGATGCATCTGAAGCTCCCCGGAGATCAACATATTCTGCAACTGGTCCCTCAACCCATCCTACGACAAAAAAATCATTTTCAGCATATTTTCTGAATTCTCTTATCTCAGTCAGCCTGTTGACACACCGGCTGCTTTCAAGAGGATTATAATGTTTAAGCATTGATGCTGCTTTTGCATCCTGTAAATGCCCTCCTTTATCAATCGGAAGATTATTTTCAGGGTATTCGACTTGGATCCCGAATGCAGATGCCTCGGCCCACGGATCTGACATTACAGTAACCCAATCGATGTTAAAATCTCTTGCACAGAGAATCATTGCTTTACATTTTGAAAAAGGATCGAGACAGAAATCGCGGTATTTAATTCCTGCATATTTAGCCGCCCATCTCATGATAATTGGATGAAATGGAGGATGGTCGACAGATTCTCCATTCAAAAATGAGAGTGTTCGTTCAAGGCCGGTCATTTTTATGAATTTCTAGGTTTTTTAATTTTTTATGCAAAGATATGTTAGTGTTTAAGTAGCGACGCCCAATTTGGGCATCTCTACAATATTTGCAAGTGTAGATTTCTAATACTCATTCAGATAATCATTTAAGGGTTTCATAGCTTGAAACACACTTATAACATGATTAAAAAATTCATTGGAAAGGACCATTTTATCGGACGCTTCATTTACAACAAGGTAACTTTTAAATTTCAAAAGCTCTATATGGGGATGGTCTTTAGGGTATCCTTTTGGCGCTGTTTTGAGCTTTTCTCCGTCTATCTCACCAAAATATTTAATGAAATCTTTTGCATTAATAATTTTGATGAACTCACCAGGTTTCTCACTTATCTTTTCCCTTATGGAGGATAACCATGGACCCGGAGGTGTATATGCTCCACCTGCCATAATGCTTTTGCCCGGCTCGATATGAAAATAGTAACCGGCGAACTTATCTCCGTTTTTTTTACCGCCCTGTACAATAAAAGCTCCAAAATGCGATTTGTACGGAGATTTGTCATTTGAAAAACGAATATCACGGTTAATTCTGAAAACACAGCTTTTAGCTTCCAGACCTTTCATAATTGGCTCAAATAAAATTATTTTATTAATGATACTCTGAACAAAGGATTCGAAGTTATCCCTGGCTTCCAGATACATTAGCCGGTTCCCGATAAACCAGTCACGGTTGTTATTACATTTTATAGCGGTGCAAAAATCCAGTGTTGATTTTTTAATAGTTTCCATTCTAATTAAGCTTTATAATCATACTGTATGAAAAATAACTAGTACCGAATTGTAGTCAGTTTCTTAAATAACCAAATATAATAAAGAAAGTTTATGAAAAGGCTATAATAGCATTAAAGGCTTTAGAGGATTTAGTTGTAATGTTGTAGTCCTTTTATAACCTTTACTGCCTTATTTATTGCGTATGTCAAACGCCATTAATGTATTTCCATGCCGCTGGTACAAAACACCACTATGGATTACAGGGTGTGAAAAATGTTGCAGATTTCCCTCTTTTATCCGGAAGGAACTGACTTTTTTAATTTTACCCTGATTATAACTCAGAAGCATCATATCTCCCTTTTGGGTATAGTAATATAGCATATTATCTGCAGCAATAATAGCCCCGCTTCCCACTCTTAGTGAATCGGTCAACTGACCTGTGGATGCATTTATTGCACGTAAATCAGGCGTAACAGTCCCGCAGCCATAAAGCCATTCACCGATTTTTACAATTCCACCCATATAACTATCAAAACCCCGGTTCCTCCAGACTTCTGTAATCTTTTTCCCGTCATCCGAAAGCTTGAGTTTTACACCACAGTTGCCATCCCCTGCGACGTAATAAATTGAGCCTTTATCATACAGAACCGTGTTACTATGCGTATCACCATATCCTGGGAGCCTCTTATCCTGAGGATAATTGTCTTGTTCATGTGCCCATAATAAATTACCTGTCTCGATATCTAGCCCCATTAAATGATAGGCAGAAAATGTAACAAGTATTTTCCTGGATGGTAGCTCAATTAACTTGGGAGAGTTATAAGCAGATCTTTCACCAAATCCCTTATTTGACCAGACCAATCTACCATTGAATCGATTCAATGCAACCACATTATTATCCTTTCCGCCTGTTGTCCAGAATATCTTTTCTCCCTGAATCAGTGCGGATTCCGAATGCCCGTGAAGTGGAAGAGCTCCATTAAAGTCAGCCACAAGATCCTTTGACCAGACAATCTTGCCGTCGGCCCTGTTTACACAGAAAAGGTTACCCAAGCCAGTGCCAACATAAAGCAGATCACCTGCTATAGTAGGGGCTGACCTTGAACCGGGAAATGATTTCATCCACTCTTTTCCAAGCGTGGTTTGCCATTGTTTCTCACCTTTGAGATTAAAGCTGAAAAGTATTTCCATAGAGTCAATCTCTCCTGTGATATAAAAATTTTCGTCCGTAAATACCGGAGAGACAAACCCGTTTCCAACATTATTAACAGACCAAATCTCATTTGGTCCTTCAGCAGGCCATGTTTTAAGAAGGTTTGATTCGTAGTAGATACCCTCGCGGTCCTTACCTCGCCATTCATATGTTCTGGTTGTTTCTGAAGAGGATGTCAAAAGAAGGATCAGGGCAAATAGTATTGAAAGATTTTTCATTATTTAATGGCTAAATGATACTTGAACTGCAAAGATATATTCCTCATTCAATTAATTCACAGGAAGGAGGGAAAAGTAATCAAAATAACATTTTTAATATCTGTGTTTTAAATAATTTGAAATTGTATCTTTATGACTTATCCTGAAGTCATGAAGGTATCGAAGAATCTTTTTATCACTCTAATTGTCCTGTTAATCATTATATTATCATGTATGAACGGTAGATTACATAGAAAGGAATCAGGTAAAGTCAGACCATTGAAAGATACTTTCGGATTCGCTCAGTATTCCTGGCAGATGGACAGTCTTATGGCACGGCTGGACCGCAAAGGCTGGAAAAAATCTGCAGGATTGCCTTGGAAACTGGTTATATGCCCTCATGATGATTATACTTATGTTGGCACACTGTACCCTGAGTTGCTTCAAAACGTAAAAGCGCCTAATCTTATTCTTATTGGCGTAGCTCACAAAGCAGCTCTACTAGGAATTGAAGATTCACTGGTATTCGATAGCTACACAGTCTGGAAAGGTCCGTGGAAAAATGTTCCTGTTTCTCCTGTAAGAGAGGAGATTTACAATCTGCTTGCGAAGAAAGTTGCTATCATAAATGATACTCTGCAAAAAGTTGAGCATTCAGTGGAGGCTATGATTCCATTCTTGCAGTATTTTAACAGGAATATTACTATTGTACCCATACTTGTACCTGCTATGAGCCCCGACAGGATGGAGGTGTGTGGAAAAGCTCTTGCAGATGCCATCAGAATCGTTGCAGAAAAACATAAGTGGGAGTGGGGAACTGACTATGCAATTGTAGTTACAACAGATGCTGTTCATTATGGCAATGAGGATTGGGGTGGGATCGACAGGGCATATTTTGGTTGTGATGAACAGGGAAATATTAAAGCCCGTGAACATGAGTCTGGTATAATTGACAGCTGTTTAAAAGGTGAAATAGCACCTGAAAAAATCAGGTTATTCAGCAATTATACACTAAATTCTGAAAACTTCAGGGAATATAAATGGACCTGGTGTGGAAGGTATAGTATACCGGTAGCATTATATACTTCGTATTATCTTAATAATGGCAACCCATTATCAGGTGAATTGATTGGATATTCTACAAGCATTACATGTGCACATATTCCTGTTGACGATATCGGAATGGGCAGGACAGCTATTGCAACAAGTTGTCACTGGGTTGGGTATGCGGCATTAGGATATAGATAGCCACACGACACTTGATGTAAGGTGCAAGGAGGACGTTATTATTATTATACTTTGAGCATATATTAAAAATATATATATTTTTATTATGAAAATTCTAAAAGGTAAAGATTTGATTAAGTTTCCTATTCTTCTGACAGGTATTATGTTTGTCGTGTCTGCATGTAAAACTTCTTATAATAGCCATTATCAACAGGAAATTGACAGTATTGCTGCCAAATATGTTCCTGATCATAGGGTCGGAATTTGTAATGTTAAATTAAAATCAGGTGAAAAAGGAACATTAATTCTTACTGGTGAAACCACAAATCTGACTGCAAAAAATGAGATAATAAAAACTTTAAGTAATAGGGGTATATTACTAATTGACAGTGTTATATTACTTCCCGATACGATAAGGAATAAAGAATATTCAGGATTGGTTACTCTAAGTGTCATTAACCTGAGGAAGAAACCCGATCATGCATCAGAATTGGTATCGCAGGCAAGACTTGGAACTCCGGTATTAATTTTGAAAAACAATGACTCATGGCTTTTGATCCAAACTCCTGACAACTATATTTCGTGGACTGAAGAATCTTCTGTTAAGCTTCTTGACAGGTCAGAAATGGTAAAATGGAAAAATGCATCGAGGGTAATCTATCTGGAGAATACAGGATGGTTATATGATACTCCATCGGTTAATTCAGGGGTGGTTGGCGATCTGGTAGGTGGAAGCATTATAGAAAAGATTGGAGAACTGAACGGTTATGACAATGTTATTTTACCGGATGGCCGCAAAGGATTTGTCGAGAAGAAGAAGGTAATGGATTTTGATGATTGGAAAAATACGATATCGTGTACGGAAGAAAGTATATGCAAGGTTTCCAAAACATTTTTGGGGTTGCCTTATTTATGGGGAGGTACTTCAGCAAAAGCAGTAGATTGCAGCGGCTTTGCTCAGTCTGTTTACTTTATGAACGGGCTGATTCTATCAAGGGATGCCTCTTTACAGGCACTTCATGGTGTCGCAGTTGATATTACAGATGGTTACAGACGGCTTAGAAAGGGAGATCTTCTTTTCTTTGGTTCAAAAGTAAATGGAACTTCTCATGTTACTCATGTTGCAATTTATATTGGAAGCAATGAGTATATCAATTCATCAGGAAGAGTTATGATAGACAGTCTCGATTCAACACAGATCAATTATCTCAGCTATAGGATTAGTTCTCTTTTATCAGCAAAACGAATTATTGGCGTTGAGAATGATATAGGAATTGTGCGAGTCAGTAAACACCCATGGTACTGAAAATAGATATTTGAATGGGAGAGTGGGAGGAAAGTTGAATGCAATTAAAAAATAAATTATTGATACAAATAGATTAATGAAAACAAGAAGAAAATTTCTGAAAGATTTTGGATTGGTTGCCGGAGGTGCTGGTTTTTCATATCTGACAATCGGGCAGCATGACTGGAATGAATTTACTAAAAAACCGTCTAAAAGCTCGGGACTTTCACTGCGATTTAAACCATATGAACTGCATTTGAAACATGTTTTTACAATAGCAGAAGGGTCGAGGAGTACAACGCCAGTGATGCTTACCGAACTGGAATTTGACAATATTGTTGGTTACGGAGAGGCATCTATGCCGCCTTATCTGGGTGAGAGTCATGAAACTGCCGCATCCTTTCTGGGCAAGGTTGATCTGACTCAGTTTGAGAACCCTTTCCTTATGGAAGATATACTTACTTACGTGGATCAGCTGGTTCCGGGAAATTATGCTGCCAAGGCTTCGGTTGACATTGCCCTTCATGATCTCGTAGGAAAGCTTATTAAACAACCCTGGTACAAAATATGGGGGCTTAATCCGAAAAAAACTCCAGATACTTCATTTACAATTGGTATAGATAAGCCGGATATCGTCAGAGCAAAAGTAAGGGAAGCAGCGCCTTACAGGATTCTTAAGGTTAAACTTGGCAAGGGTAATGATAAAGAAATGATCGAGGCAGTAAGAAGTGAGTCAGATAAGCCAATTTGTGTTGATATAAATCAGGGTTGGACAGACAGAACAATGGCACTTGAGATGGCACACTGGCTTAAAGAACAGGGTGTTGTCTTTATTGAACAGCCAATGTCTAAAACTTCAGTTGATGATACTGCATGGCTTACTCAAAACAGTCCGTTACCAATTATAGCTGATGAAGCTTTTCAGACAATCAGCGATTTCAAAAAGGTACAGGGAGTCTACAGCGGAATAAACATCAAGCTTATGAAGTGCGGAGGTTTGCGGTCAGCATATGCAATGATAAAGATGGCCAGGGCGCTGGGAATGAAAGTGATGATCGGTTGTATGACTGAAACATCATGTGCTGTGACTGCTGCTGCTCAACTTTCTCCTCTTGTTGACTGGGCCGATCTGGATGGGAATCTTCTGATTGACAATGATATTTTTGAGGGTGTTAAAATCAGCGATGGTAAAATAATTCTGCCGGACAGTCCGGGTATTGGAATACGGTCGAGAGACTAAGGGACAAGAAACAAAGGAATTTGAAGCTGAGTATAATGATGACACAGACACGAAAAAGAATCATTTATGGTGTGTTGACTCTTCTTGGGGCAGCTATTTTCAGCGGCATTCTTTATATTAACAGTTTGATGCCTGTCATTACCGGTTATGCTGCAAAAAACCTTTGTTCGGATGTCTTTGTCTCAAACAGGAAACCTGAAGATGTGGAAGCAATAGATTTAAACTTCTCGTTCATAAAATTTACAAAGAACAGTGTAAACTATGATGAGAAGAGTGTGACCAGCCATTTTCTCTGGGGAAAATCCAAGGCTATTTTCAGAAACGGATTCGGAGTAACTCTTCTGAGGGATATTACGGAGGAGAAACTTCGTAAATCAAAATACCCGGCAAATGTTGACTATGGACATTCGCAGGACTCCATAAAATGGCCACTTGGTGATATTTTACCCAGGAGAAAAACCGGAATTGACACGATAAAACTTGATGATATAACAAAAAGGTTAATAAGAGACAATGCATATAACGGCGATGTATTTGCTTTCATGGTACTTTATAAAGGAATCCCGGTGGCTGAAGCGTACAAGCCGCAATTCAATAAAAATACCCGGTTCCTCAGCTGGTCAATAGCTAAGAGTTTGACCAATGCGCTAGTCGGCGTTCTTGCAGAAAAGGGGAAAATGGATATTAATAATCCGGCAGGTATTGATGAATGGAAAGCAGATGACAGGAGTAAAATTACATTGAATGATCTTCTTCAGATGCAAAGCGGATTAAAATGGAATGAAGATTACGGAAACAAGTCTGACGTCACGGTTATGCTTTATTGTGAAAGTGATATGAGCCGTTATGCCTTTCAACAACCACTCGAACATACACCAGGGACATTCTGGAGTTATTCATCCGGCACTGCAAATATTGTCAGTTATCTGATCCGCAGACAATTCACTAATGATTCATTATATTATTCATTTATAAGCTCGCAATTCTTTAGTAAAATCGGTATTCCTGATGCTGTTCTTGAGGTTGATCCAAGCGGCACAAGTATCGGATCCTCATATCTTTATGCTACGGTCCGTGATTATGCGCGTTTTGCATTGTTATATCAGAATAACGGTGTTCTTAACGGAGAACGGATATTTCCCGAAGGATGGGTAAAATATACAACTTCGGCCGCTTCAGCAAGTAAGGGCGAGTATGGGGCATTTTTCTGGCTTAACATAGGAAAGAAATTTCCGTCAGCACCTGAAGATATGTACATGTGTGAGGGACATGATGGACAACAAATTTTTATCATGCCTGCGCAGGAATTAATTGTTGTTGTTCTGGGATACTCACCAACATCAAAAGGAGGAATGGATACTAACAGATTACTGAAAGATATACTGGGGACACTTAAATAAACCGGTACTGGTAAGTGGGTGCTGGGTTGCTGTGTACTCGGCACTGATTAAAAGCCTATAATTAATATTATGTAAAATAGAATAATGAACATTAAAGGAAAACAGTTAAGTATATCTGAACTACTAACCTACTACAATGTTTCCAATGAATCGTTTGTGAATTCAGATTTATCATTTTGGCTGAAATAAAAAAGGGATGTGAACAATACATCCCTTTTCAATTATAAAATGACAATATTTTTATTTTTTGTCAATAGCATCAAGCTTAGCTTTGATAATTGTATACTTGTCAGTCATTTTGAGTCTGTAATATAACTCCTGAAGGCTTCTCATTGCAAAAATATCGTCGGGCTTAAGTTCATGTGCCTTTTCCATATATGGAAGTGCTTTGGCATATACACTGTTTGCCAGGTCAATAGCCTCACTGTATTTTTTTACATCCATGATTTCATTGGCCGCCTTAAACATCTCAGCAGCTTTATTAATATAAGCAGCGCCAAGTCCGTACTGTGTATCGAACAGATCCCCTTTTATTTCAATTGATTTGACAAGTTCAGGTATTGCTTCATCATATTTATTTTCATTTAAATAGATAATGCCTGCTGCAAAGAATAAACTGGCGTTATTTGGATCAGACTCCTTTGCAACTTTGATATACTTCAAAGCCTCTTCGTTTTTATTGCTTTTAATATAGAGATCGATTAACTGCAGAGTAACGTTTTTGTTATTAGGGAATTTACTGTTAAGTCCAGTCAGTACTGATTCTGCCTTTGCTGTATCACCCAGAGCAAGATATGCCTCAGACATATTAAAATATGGTGTAATTCCCATATACTTCATTTCAGCACACTTCTCAAAGTACTTAACTGCTTCATTATATTTAGCTGAATTTACTGCTGCCAGACCAGCATTATAATACATTCCTGTATCAACTACTCCTATATATATTTCACTTTCAGTAATTTTAATCTGTGACTCGAACGATTTAAGGGCTCCTGCATAATCTTTAGCCTCAAATCTTGCACTGCCCTGATTATAGAAGTTAACTGCCAGTGAGTTATAGACCGTTCCGGTAAGCATTTTCTTTTTTGCTGTACCTTTTGGATCAAGTTCCATGGCTTTTTCATAAGAAGCATATGCTTCTGCAAGAGGATCGGCATAAAGAGTTTTGAACTTAGGATTGTCAGACTTAAAGGATGCCTGGCAAAGTTGTCCTTTAACGATATATGTGTTATACCAATCCTTCGATTTTTCATCAACCAGCGCCTGATCGATGTTCTCTTTTGCTTTATCAAGAATACCCTGATCGATATAATTCTGAGCACTTGTTACTTTGCCCTTCTGAGGCATTGCTACATAAGAAATCCCGATGGCTGCAATTAGCAATAAAAACTTTTTCATGATTATAATTTTAATTTAATTGTCTGAATAAAATTTCTTCCAAATTTATAATAATACTTATTAAACATCAAATTCTTTATCATTTTCCTCTGCAATTATATTATTTTCTTCAGAAATGATCTTTTCCACGTCTTCTTCTTCCTCATTGACAAGGACACAGGCTACTGATGCTATAATATCGCTTTCCTTCAGGTTTATCAGCCTGACTCCCTGTGTTGCTCTTCCCATTACCCTTAATGCCGATACCGGACTTCTGAGAATATTTCCAAATTGAGTAATGATCATAAGATCGTGATTATCAGTTACATCTTTCAATGCAATAAGTGTCCCTGTTTTTTCAGTAACATTAATAGTTTTTACTCCTTTTCCACCCCTGTTTGTAATTCTGTAACCATCTATATCAGATCTTTTTCCATATCCTTTCTCAGAAACAACCAGAATGTCTTTTTCTTTTTTCTCAACTGTAATCATACCTATTACGATATCATTTTTTTCACTTGCCAGCCTAATGCCTCTTACACCGGATGCAGTCCGGCCCATTGGTCTGACTGATGCTTCAGGAAACCGGATTGCTCGACCTGATTTAACAGCAAGCATAATGTGATGCTGCCCGTTAGTCATTTTTGCTTCAAGAAGTTCATCTCCCTCCCTTACGGTAATAGCATTCACCCCATTAATCCTGGGCCTTGAATATGCTTCAAGTGATGTTTTCTTTATTATTCCTTTTGTAGTACAGAGCACAATGAAATTATTATTAATGTATTCTTCATCGTTCAGGTTTTTAACATTAATGAACGCTCTTACATTATCATCTGGCTCAATGTTTATAAGGTTCTGCATAGCTCTTCCTTTCGAAGTTCTTGAACCTTCGGGAATAGCGTAAACCTTCAGCCAGTAGCATTTTCCGTTTCTCGTAAAAAAGAGCATGGTATTATGCATAGTGGCTATATAAAGGTGTTCGATGAAATCTTCGTCCCTGGTAGCACCACCTTTAGCGCCAGTTCCTCCCCGGTTTTGCCTCCTGAACTCTGTTAATGGCGTTCTTTTAATATAACCCATATGAGAAATAGTAATTACCATCTCATCATCAGCGTAAAAATCTTCAGGATTAAACTCTTCAGCATTTGGAATGACTAAAGTACGTCTTTTATCACCATATTTTTCTTTTACCTCGAGAAGTTCCTCCTTAATAATTTTCATTTGAAGATCAACATTTGCAAGAACACTTTTCAGGTATTCAATCAGTTCCATTATCTCCTTATATTCTGCTCTTAGTTTCTCCTGTTCCAGACCGGTAAGCTGGCGTAGACGCATTTCAACAATCGCTCTCGACTGTATCTCTGAGAGGGCGAATCGTTCCATTAATCTTTCCCTGGCCATATCGGGAGTCTGTGATCCTCTGATTATTGCTATCACCTCATCGATATTATCACTTGCAATGATCAATCCCTCAAGGATATGTGCCCGTTTTTCTGCCTGATCAAGATCAAATTTTGTTCTTCTTATGACTATTTCGTGACGATGTTTTACGAAATAATGTATTAAATCTTTGGTATTTAGTGTTTTAGGACGACCCTTTACAAGAGCTATATTATTTACACTAAAAGATGTTTGCAGAGCAGAAAATTTATAGAGATTATTCAGAACAACATTTGCGCTGGAATCTTTCTTAAGAATGATTACAATACGCATCCCGTTACGATCCGATTCATCATTTATGTACGAGATCCCTTCAAGTTTTTTCTCATTTATGAGATCTGCAATCTTCCGGATCATCTCGGCCTTATTGACCATATAAGGAATCTCATTAATAATAATACATTCCCTCCCGGAATGTGTCAATTCGATTTCGGTCTTTCCCCGAACCACAATCCTGCCCCGGCCGGTCTCTAAAGCATCTCTTATTCCCTGTTCACCGTAAATAATCCCTCCGGTAGGGAAATCCGGACCCTTTATAAAATGTAAAATTTCTTCAGATGTAATATCATTATTATCTACGTATGCAATTGTTGCATCAATGACTTCAGAAAGGTTATGAGGTGGCATATTGGTAGCCATTCCAACCGCGATACCTGAAGCACCATTCACAAGTAAGTTTGGTATCCTTGTTGGCAGAACGGATGGTTCAGTAAGAGAATCATCAAAGTTGGGTTGAAAATCTACAGTATCCTTTTCAATATCAGCCAGCGTTTCCTCGGCAATTTTTTTAAGCCTTGCTTCCGTGTATCGCATTGCAGCAGGACTATCACCATCCACTGATCCAAAGTTACCCTGCCCGTCCACCAGAGGATATCTTAATGACCATTCCTGTGCCATCCTTACCATAGCTTCATATACAGAAGAGTCACCGTGAGGATGAAATTTCCCCAACACCTCTCCCACTATTCTTGCTGATTTCTTGTAGGCCTTATTGGAAAGGACTCCCAGTTCAGACATTCCAAACAGTACCCTGCGATGGACCGGTTTGAGACCATCTCTTACATCTGGTAATGCCCTCTGCACTATTACCGACATCGAATAATCGATATAAGCAGACTTCATCTCTTCCTCAATATTAACCTTTATGATTCTCTCTCTCTCTGACATAACAGATTATTAATTAAATATTTACAAATAAACCTCAAAGCCGGGGTTTAGATTTACGAAAGTAATCAAAATTTGGTTACTTTCGAGCTTCCAGGGCTGTGAATTTTTAACATTCATTGTTCATAAATGGGCACGAAAATTGTCATATATATATTATGTATAATTTAACTTTGAAATAGTAGTTATGCGTACTTTTGTCTAATATAACCTGACAGAATGTCGGTTTAGTATAATTAAGTTTATAATTTGATATATTAATATATGGATTCACAATTTTCACAAAGAGTAAAGGATATTCTGGGTTATTCCAAGGAGGAGGCTATAAGGCTGGGAAACAGTCATATAAGCCCTGAGCATCTTTTCCTTGGTATACTCAGAGATGGAGAAAGCGTGGCAATTGAAATCCTGATGAATCAGGGGATTGATCTTCTGGTTCTTAAAGGATCTCTTGAGAAGAGTATAAAGGTTGAAAGCCCTGTTCCTGTGGCTGATCATGAGGTTATTCCCCTTTTAAGAAGTACGGAACGAATTCTTAAACTTGTGTATCTCGAAGCAAAAGCTCTAAAAAGCAGTACTATTGATACTGAACATTTGTTATTAGCAATACTTAAAGATGAAAATGCTTTGGTTACAAGGTTTCTTTCAGAATTAGATGTTGATTACCAATCAGTTCGTAAAATGGTTGAAACTGAATCTCCAACATCAAAAGCAGATTATCCCCGTGACGAAGACGATGAAGGTCAGAGTTTTGGCGGACCGGGAAAAGGGCAGCCCTCCACTCCTTCCTCATCAAAATCTTCCTCTGACACGCCTGTTTTGGATAATTTCGGAATTGATCTTACCAAAGCCGCAGAAGAAGGCCGGCTGGACCCGGTTGTCGGCAGAGAGAGAGAGATTGAGCGATTGGCTCAGATATTGTCAAGACGGAAAAAAAATAATCCGGTGCTGATCGGTGAACCCGGAGTCGGGAAATCTGCTATTGCAGAAGGTCTTGCTTTACGGATTATTAAAAAGAATGTCTCAAGAGTACTCTTTAATAAACGAGTTGTTGCACTTGATCTTGCTTCAATTGTTGCCGGAACAAAATATCGCGGACAATTTGAGGAAAGAATGAAAGCAATACTTAATGAGCTTTCAAAAAATGACAATATTATTCTTTTTATTGATGAGATTCATACAATTGTCGGTGCGGGTGGAGCAACTGGTTCCCTCGATGCGGCAAATATGCTGAAGCCTGCTCTTGCACGAGGTGAAATTCAATGTATTGGGGCAACCACACTTGACGAATACCGTCAGCATATTGAGAAAGATGGTGCTCTCGAGAGAAGGTTCCAGAAAGTAATTGTTGAGCCTACTTCAATTGAAGAGACTATTCATATTCTCCATAATATAAAAGAAAGATATGAAGAGCACCATAATGTTATTTATACTGACGATGCTATAGATGCCTGCGTTAAACTTACTAACCGTTATATTTCAGACAGGCACCTTCCCGACAAGGCAATTGATGCCCTCGATGAATCAGGTTCGAGAGTTCATATTTCAAATATTGTTGTTCCTGAAAAAATTCTTTCTCTGGAGAAACAATTTGAGGATACCAAAAAGGAAAAGATGATGGCAGTAAAGAATCAGAATTTCGAAAAAGCTGCCAGTTTCCGTGATCGCGAAAAGGACCTGCTGGATCAGATTGATCAGGAGAAGAAAAAGTGGGAAAAAGAACTCTCGGTGAACCGCGAAACAGTTAATGCAGATAAGGTTGCCGAAGTTGTTGCAATGATGACGGGAGTTCCTGTTCAGCGTATTGCCCAGACAGAGGGAACCCGGTTACTGAATATGGCTGATGAACTGAAAGGGAGCGTTATTGGTCAGGATGAGGCTATATCAAAGGTAGTTAAATCGATTCAGAGGAACAGGGCCGGTCTTAAAGATCCGAATAAACCTATTGGAACATTCATATTTCTGGGTCCCACCGGAGTAGGGAAAACTCAACTCGCTAAAGTGCTGGCCAAATTCCTTTTCGATACGACAGATAATCTGGTAAGGATCGATATGAGTGAATATATGGAAAAATTCTCCGTTTCGCGTCTTGTAGGAGCTCCTCCCGGGTATGTCGGTTATGAAGAGGGTGGCCAGCTTACGGAAAAAGTCAGAAGGAAACCATATTCTGTAGTTCTGATGGATGAAATTGAAAAGGCCCATCCGGATGTATTTCATATAATGCTCCAGGTGCTCGACGAAGGACAATTAACCGACAGCCTGGGAAGGCGGGTCGATTTCAGAAATACAATTGTAATTCTGACTTCAAATATCGGGACCCGGCAAATAAATGAATTCGGACATGGTATGGGGTTTGACACAACAGCCAAGAAAGCTTCAAGGGATGAACAAACTAAAAGTATCCTGCAAAAAGCTCTCCAGAAAACATTTGCACCTGAATTTCTAAATAGAATTGATGATGTTATAATGTTCAACTCACTGGGAAAAGAACAAATCAATAAAATTATTGATCTTGAATTGAGAGGTCTTTATGACAGAGTCAAATCACTTGGTTATCAACTGAAAATAGCAACTGCTGCACGGGATTTCATTGCTGAAAAAGGTTTTGATGCAAACTTTGGCGCACGTCCTCTTAAACGTGCAATTCAGAAATATCTCGAGGATCCGATGGCTGAAGTTCTTATTAAAGCAAACCTTAAAGAAGGCGATTGCATTAATGTTGGATTTAATAGTCCCAAATCGGAGATTAAAATTAAAATTCAGAAGAAGAAGATAGAGCTTCCGGAAAAAACAGATACTCCAACGTAATTCCTAATGAACTCACCCCCATCCCCTCTCTAAGAATTTAGAGAGGGGCGTAATACACAGAATAATAGGTAGTTTCTCCCTCTTTACGAAGTAGAGAGGGGGATAAAAGGGGGTGAGTACATATGATTAATTGAGATAGAGAACTATTTACTTCACCGGCTCCCCATACAAATCAAATTCATTTGATCTTGTAATAAGGATTTTATAGAATTCACCGGTTTTCAGATTATGTTTATCTTCAATGAGAACCTCCTGATCAACCTCCGGACTATCGAATTCCGTTCTACCTACATAAAAATCATCCTCTTTTCTGTCAATAATAACTTTGAATACCTTACCAACATAAGACTCATTCAATTCCGAAGAAATATTCTGCTGTAACTCCATCAATTCTGAGACTCTTGATAGCTTAACATCATCGGGAATTTGATCTTTGTACTCAAGATATGAATAAGTATCCTCCTCATGAGAATAGGCAAAGACACCAAGCCTGTCAAATCTGAATTCGGTAATAAACTTTTTCAGTTCAAGAAAATCCTTTTCAGTTTCTCCGGGATGCCCGGCAATGAGAGTTGTTCTTATGACAGCATCAGGGATCTCATTCCGAAGTGTATTAAGTATTGTCACAGTTTCCTTCCTGTTATGGGATCTTTTCATCA
>Ga0208478_1000318_pt1 | contig 17721 bp, 12 predicted proteins | sample NGESurdeep072012_5_FD_184462 | JGI IMG/M metagenome (GOLD analysis project Ga0208478, IMG submission 184462) | Arctic peat soil microbial communities from Barrow, Alaska - NGEE Surface sample 415-2 deep-072012 (SPAdes) | ecosystem: Environmental > Terrestrial > Soil > Wetlands > Peat ...
AGCCGGCGCTAAAGAGCGAGAGTCTAGTTAAGTGTGTGACGCCGAGCACCCATCCAGGGAACGGGCTCGAAAGTACCTCTTGACAGAAGTAAAACGGTTGTTTTAAATATTAGTTTGAAACAAATGTTTGATTCGATCAAGGCAGCCGGCGGTCACGACGAGACACGCCGAAAGCTTCTGGATGCGGCGGGTGAGGTCTTTGCGGACGTCGGCTACCAAGCGGCCACGGTGCGGGAAATTTGTTCGAGCGCAGGGGTCAACCTGGCGGCGGTCAACTATCACTTCGGGGACAAGCTGGGCCTCTACACGGAACTGCTGAAAATTACGGTCGCGAACGAAAGGGCCACCACCGAAGATGCGTTGCGCGCCTTGCCCCCTGAGGAAGCGCTGCGCCGCTTTGTGTTGGGCATGTTGCGGCAAATGAACCAGGCAGACCGGCCGTCCTGGAACACCAAAGTGATGACGCACGAGCTTGCTCACCCCACTCCAGTTTTGGCTGTCGTGGTCGAGCACATGATCAAGCCGAAGGCCCGGGTGCTTTACGGCATCGTGGGACGCATCATCGGCCGTCCGCCCCTTGATCCCCGGACGCGCATGTGCGCGCACAGCATTGTCGGGCAGGTGGTGCATTACGTGCACGCGCGGCCGGTCATCGCCCTTCTGTGGCCCGAGCTCGAGATGACGCCACAAACGGTTGAGGAGATAGCCCGCCACATCACGGAGTTTTCCCTCGAGGCGCTGAAAGGTATCAAGCGCAATTCCAAACGCACCGCTCCGAAGGCGAGGAGATTGAAGTGACCGAACAACAGACTCAAGAATTGAAGTCGAGTGGCACGCCCGCAACGGCTCCGTCTACTCCAACGGCCCTTGCAAATGGGGACGCAGAAAAGACCGGCGACCGAAAAAAACGATTGGTCCGCATTGGAGTCGTGCTGGCCCTGTTGGTGGCGGCGTTCATCCTGTGGCGGGTACTGCGCGGCCCAGACATTCCCGAGGGGATAGTGGCACTGAGCGGCCGCATCGAAGGCGACGACTCGGCGATCGCCAGCAAGACCAGCGGACGCATACTCGAGGTGAAATTCCGCGAAGGCGACCTGGTGAAGCAGGGCGACGTGATTGCCACGCTGGATGACGAACAGATTCGGGCCCGCGAGAACCAGGCCCAAGCGACCGTGGCACAGGCGGAGGCGCGGGTGACCGCGGCCGAGCAGCAGATCGCCGTTCTCAATCAGCAACTGTTGCAAAGCCGACTGCAGGCGACGCAATCCAAAGAAGATGCCGACGGCCGGGTGAGCCAGGCGGCCGCCGACCTTGCCGCTGCGCAATCGGACCTGGCGCAGCAGGAGTCCAACCTGAAGCTCGCCGAGTTCGACCGCGAGGCCTACACGCGCCTGGCCAAGACGGGAGCGGTTTCCGAGCGGCAAGGTGAAGAAGCGGTTTCGAAGGCCGACGCGCAGGCGGCCGCCGTCGCCGCTTCCAAGCGAAGGGTCGAAGCGGCGCGCGGCGCCTTGACTCTGGCCAAGTCGAGTCTGGCCAATCGGGCCATCCGCAACTCGCAGACCGCCGGAGTCGAGAGCCAGATTGCGCAGCAGAATACGGAGGTGGCCAGCGCACAGTCTCAGTTGAATCAGGCGAAGGCGCAGTTGGTGGAGGCACAGGCCAATCGCCAGGACCTGACAATTCGCGCGCCGTTTGAAGGCTCCATCGTCACCCGTACCGCAGAGCCGGGAGAGGTGATCGCCGCGGGGACGCCTGTGGTCACCATGCTTGACCTGACCAAAGTGTATCTCCGCGGCTTTATTCCCGAGGGCCAGATCGGCAAAGTCAGGCTGGCGCAGCAGGCCCGTGTATTCCTCGACTCCGATCCCAACAAGCCGCTCGAGGCTTACGTTGCACGCATCGATCCACAGGCAACCTTTACACCGGAAAACACCTACTTCCGTAACGACCGCGTGAAACAGGTGGTGGGCGTGAAGCTCCAGTTGACGAGCGGCGCGGGCTATGCCAAGCCGGGCATGCCCGCCGACGGAGAAGTATTGGTGCAGGGCGACAGTTGGCCGCGTCATGCCAGGCGGCCGTAAGGCTGTCACCGAATAACAAAGAACTCGACCAGAAATGAGCCGACGAACATGAGCACCGCCCTGGAACAAACTTCCGCTGAGTCCTCACCCCATGGGGACGGTTCGATTGCGATACGGATCGAGAACTTGTGGAAGAAGTACGGCGACCTCGAGGCGGTGCGTGGGGTCTCGCTGGAAGTACGGCAGGGGGAGATTTTCGGGCTGATCGGGCCGGACGGAGCAGGCAAGACGTCGACCTTCCAGATTCTCGCAGGCGTAATGCGGGGAACGTCTGGGGTGACCGAGATCTATGGAAAAGCCTCACGGGAGGCGCGTTCGCTCGTCGGTTACCTGACGCAAGCCTTCAGTCTGTATCCCGACTTGAGCGTGGCCGAGAACATCCGCTACGTCGGCGATCTGCGCCGCGTTCCGCCAGAGGAAATCAAGCGTCGCAGCCGGCAGTATCTTTCCATGTTCGATATGGACCGGTTCGCCGATCGCCTGGCGGGAAGGCTGAGCGGCGGCATGAAGCAGAAGCTGTCGCTGGTGGCGGCTCTGGTAGCACAGCCGCGAGTGCTGCTACTCGATGAACCCACCACCGGCGTCGATCCGGTTTCACGCCGCGAGTTCTGGGACACGCTGGCCCACCTGGCTGACGCAGGCTTGACGATTGTGATTGCGACTCCGTATCTCGATGAAGCCGAGCGCTGCCATCGGGTCGCGCTCATGCACCAGGGACAGATTCACGACACCGGCACTCCCGCCGAGTTACGCCGCAGCATGGGTCTGAAGCGACTGGAAGTCCGCACCGAAAACCTGGGCGAAGCGGAACTGTTGCTCACCACCCACACCGGGCAGCAGCAAATCTTCGACGTGCAGCGCTTTGGCGACCGCCTCGACGTGATGGTGCACGATGTGGACCGCGGCCGGGAAGCGGTCGAAGACCGGTTGCACGGCGTACACCAGGTCGATATCCGAGTGGCCGAGCCGACGCTGGAAAACACGTTCGTTACCACCTTGCGCGCGCTGGGTCAGGAGATTTACACACCGCCTTTTCCGGGGAACCATCCGCATCGCGACCTGCGCGGGCAGAAAGCGATCGATGCGAAGCACCTTACCAAACGCTTCGGCGATTTCACCGCCGTGAAAGGGATCAATATCCAGGTCGAGTACGGCGAGATTTACGGACTGCTGGGCGCCAACGGCGCCGGCAAGACAACGGCGATCAAGATGCTCTGCGGCCTGCTGGAGCCGACCCGCGGCGAGATGATGCTGGCCGGGGAAAGTGGCAGCCTGCGGTCGCAGGCCGTGCGCGAGCAGATTGGCTACATGTCGCAGAAGTTTTCCCTTTACGACGATCTGACGATTGAGGAAAACCTCGACTTCTTCGGCGGCGTCTATGGCGTTCCTGCCTCCGAAATGGCCGACAAAAAAAGCTGGGTCATGTCGTTCTCCGGACTGGAAGGCAAACAGCGGATGGTTACCGGCAGCCTTCCTGGCGGCTGGAAGCAGCGTGTGGCCTTCGGGGCGGCGATTATGCACGAGCCCAACGTGCTTTTTCTCGACGAGCCCACCTCGGGTGTGGACCCACTGGCGCGGCGCGCATTCTGGCGAATGATCAACAAACTGGCGGACATGGGAACCGCGATTCTAGTAACCACCCACTACCTCGAAGAGGCCGAGCAGTGCAACCGTCTCGGATTCATGGTGGCAGGAGAACTGGTCGCCGAGGGCACGCCGAGCGGAATCAAGCACCAGCAGGGCGGACACCTGCTCGAGTTCATCGTCGACCAGCCGCAGCGCGCCGCCGACCTGCTCAAACAAAGCATGGATCGCTGGCGCGTGTCCCTCTTCGGATACCGCCTGCACGTGGTGACCGACGAAGATGCGGCAGCAGGAACGCGAAGCCTGACCGAGTTGTTGCGGCAGGTGGGCATCCAGGTGGAAAGCGTGCACGAGGAGGCGTTTTCCCTGGAGGATGTTTTCATCGCCGTGGTCGAGAAGGCCCGTGCGCACGGGAAGTTCGCGGAGGTGGAATAGATGTTCCGGCGAGTCGTTGCCCAAGCCCGCAAGGAATTGACCCAGATCATGCGCGACCGGCTGGCGCTCGCGCTAGCGCTGGTGTTGCCGTTGTTTCTCCTGCTGTTGCTCAGCAACGCGATTTCGCTCACCGTGAACGACCTGCCGCTGATCGTACAAGACCTGGACAGTTCGACTGTATCCCGCAGCTACATCGATGCGTTCCGCGCCTCGGTGACCTTCCGGGTGGTTTCCTGGCCGGCCGACCGCCAACCCGAAAGCGCGCTGCAAGCCGGAGCGGCACGCGCCGTACTGATCATCCCGCCACATTTCTCGCGCGATCTCGCGCGCGGTGAGAAGGCGAATGTGCAGTTGCTGATCGATGCGACCGACGCTAACACCGCCAAACTGGTGAGCGGATACGCCGGACAGATCACGCGCGCCTACGTCGAGCAGAATACGGGCGCCACTGCGGTTGCGATGGTCAACCCGCAGGTGCGGCTTTGGTTCAATCCCGGGCGTATCTCGCAGAAATTTTATGCACCGGGGATCTTCGTGCTGGGCATTTCCATGTTCCCGCCACTTCTGGCGTCCCTCGCCATGGCCAAAGAGGGTGAGCAGAAGACCATTCTTCAGGTCTATGTTTCCAGCATCTCGGCGCACGAGTTTGTGCTCGGCAAGATCCTGGCCTTTACCATTATCGCCCTGGCTGAAGGACTGTTATCTCTGACCGCACTGCTGACGGTTTTCGGTTTACGCCTGACCGGCGACCCCACACCGCTGATCGTGGCCACCATTCTGTATGCCTTCTGCGTGGCTTCATTCGGCACGATGGTTGGGGCGGCCATCCCCAACCAGGCGGCGGCCATTCAGGCGGTGGCGCTGGGCGGCTTTCTGCTCGTCTTTCTTCTGTCGGGGCTCATCTTTCCGGTGGAAAACATTCCCGTCGGCCTGCGCTGGATCTCGAACCTGATCTGGGGCCGCTACTACATCGTGATCGTGCGGGATGCCTTACTGCAAGGCGGCGGCTGGCCGGCAATGTGGTTCAACGTACTGATGATCGCCATCATCGGCGCGGTCTTCTACGTTCTGGCGTGGCGGGTCTTGCGCCCGATGCAGGTGAAAGCATGAACTCGAACCTCGCTACCCCAAGCTTCTGGCAGCGCTTGCGTGCGCTGATGCAGAAAGAGTTCAACCAGATTCGCCGCGACCGGCGGCTGGCTATCTCGCTGATCGTTCCACCGACGTTGCAGATCCTGCTGTTCGGCTTTGCCCTGGACTCCAACGTGTCGAACCTGCGGCTGGGAGTACTGGACGAGAGCAAGACGCCCGAAAGCCGTGAGCTGGTCGCCACGCTGACCGAAAGTAAGAGCTTCCGTCTGGGCGGTTACTTCTTCGAGGACCGCACACTGGAGAAGGCCATCAGCCAGGGCAAGGTGGATGCCGGCGTCGTGATTCCCTACGATTTCGCGCGCGACCTGCATCGCGGGCGGCCGTCCGACATCCAATTCATCCTCAATGCGGTGAACGCGAATACCGCAGCCATCGGGCAGGGCTATGCCGAAGGTGTGCTGGCCAACTACAACCAATCGCTTGCGTCACAGGGGATCCACCCGCAAATCCGCGCCGTGGCCGCCGACAACAGCCGCAAGGGTGTCGTCAGTTTGGTCCCCGCCTATCTGTTCAATCCTGGACTGGTGACGGCCTGGTTCATCGTGACCGGCACCTTTGGCACGCTTCTGGTGCTGAACGGCTCACTCGTCGCTTCTGCCGCAATGGTCAAAGAACGCGAAGCCGGCACGGTGGAACAACTCTTGATGACGCCCGCCGGGACCACCGAGATCATCATTGCGAAAATTACCCCCATGTTCGCGCTGCTCCTCGGAATGGTGGTTCTTGCGCTGACGTTGATTCGGTTCGTGTTTGGCGTGCCTATCCGCGGGAGCTTGGTGCTGGTCTTTGGCGGCGCGATGCTCTGCCTGCTGTGTGGCATCGGTATCGGGACCTTTATTGCGACGTTCACCCGCTCCGCGCAACAGGCGCAACTCCTGGCCTTTTTTGTAAATCCACCCTTGGCCACGCTTTCCGGATCGCTGTCGCCCGTGGAAGCCATGCCGAAATGGCTGCAGCCGATCACCATGTTGAACCCCATTCGTCACTTCGGGATCATTACGCGCGGAGCCATGGTGAAGGGCAGCACCCTCGCAGAACTATGGCCTAATTTTCTCGCCCTGATTGCCTTCGCCCTCGTGCTCATGGGATTCAGCATTTGGAGATTTCGCAAGCAGCTTGGTTAGCAAACGTCGGAGATTACTTCTCATGAACAATCATCGGATGAATCGGATTACGACCGCCGCGTGCTTCTTCTTGCTGGGTGGCGGAGTGTGCCTGGCGCAGCAAGGTAGCAACAGTTCTCAGATCACGCTGGCGAACCAGGTCGCCCTTTCCGCGCGCACCGCGCAGAGCGGCTCGGTCACCTCGCAGCAGGCGCCAGTGCCCGGCACCACGCAGAGCGTGAACACGCTCAATTCCACCGTTCTGACGACGGGATCGTACTCCCAGAGCGTCTTGTCGGGCAAACCGCTGACAGGCCCACTGTCGCTCAAGGAAGCCGTCCGCCGCGGTCTCGACTACAACCTCGGGGCCGTCGGACTCTCCAATGCTTCCATGGCAGCCCATGGCCAAATGCGAGTCGCTCGTAGCACGCTGCTGCCCAATTTGAACGGCAACTTGCGCGAAGCCGTGCAACAAACCAACCTCGCGACCCTGGGACTGCGCTCTAATTTTATTCCGCAGATCGTTGGCCCCTACAACTACTTCGATCTGCGCGCTACCCTGACCCAGAACGTGGCCGACCTTACCGCGTTGAACAACTACCGCTCGGCGCAGGAAAACCTGAAAGCCGCGCAGATGGCCGTTAAGGACGCGCACGATCTGGTGGTCCTGGCGGTCGGCGGAGCGTACTTGCAGGTGATCGCGGCCCAGGCCCGCGTGGAATCGGCCAAGGCGCAAATCGAAACCGCCAAGGCCGTGTTTGACCAGAACACCCAGAAGCGCCAGGTCGGGCTCGTCGCGCAAATCGACGCCAATCGCAGCCAGGTCGAGTACCAGACCCAGCGCCAACGCCTCACCACGCTGCAGAACGATCTGGCTAAACAGAGGATCAACCTGTGCCGCATCATCGGGCTCGCCCCGGACACCAACCTCGATCTGGCCGACACCGTTCCCTATACGGCGCCGCCGGAACTGAGTTACGACGATGCCCTGCGCTCCGCCCTGGAAACCCGCGCTGACCTGAAGTCGGCGGAAGCTGCGGCGCGCGCGGCCGAGCGCTCACGCAACGCTGCCAAGTTTGAGCGCCTACCCTCTCTAGCTGTCGCCGCTGATTATGGTGTGACTGGTGTCAACCCCGCACAGTCGCACGGGACGTTTGACGTGACGGGGACACTGCGCTTTGCCATCTGGCAAGGTGGCCGCACCGAAGGAGACATCGAGCAGGCGCAGGCGGCGCTAAACCAGCGCAAGTCCGAGCTCAGTGAAACGCGCGGGCGGATTCAAAGCGAACTGAAGGACGCCTTTCTCGATGTTGAAGCTGCCACCAGCCAGGTGCAGGTGGCAGAAAGCAACCGCCAGGTCGCTCGTGACAACCTGGAACTAACGCGCCAGCGCATGGAAGCCGGCATTGCCGATTCGGTGGAAGTCACGCAGGCGCAGGAAACCGTCGCCACGTCTGACCTTGATTACATCACCAGCCTGTTGTCGCACAACCTTGCCAAACTGAGTCTGGCTCGGGCGCTGGGCGATGCCGAAGACAAACTATCGGCTTACCTCGCCATTCCGTAAACGAGGCGGACCGAAAAGTTACGTTCGAGGTCAGGGGAGAAGTGCACTCTCCGGAAGAGCCCCTGTTCTCGTGGAATTCTATTTGCCGCCTCCGGCTGATTCTTCCCCTTGGCTTGCTCTTCGAACTCTTCCGGCGAGTGAAATCCTAACGCCGAGTGCAGCCACTTCTGATTGGGATGATTGAGGTACTGAACGAGAAAGTTCAGGCGTGTTGATTCAGCCTGCAATGGATAGCTTTCCAATACAACCCGGCCTCGCGTATTGGTTTTTGTTGCCTTTACACAATTAAGACAGACTGTTCAGAGGAGCTATGCAAAGGACAATGTCAGAGAGAATTGTGGACTCTCGTCGACGCGGGCCAGAAGGCTCCTTTTGGGAAGTCTGCCCGGGACAATCGCGGAGATTCCTCTGGAGCGACGGGCAATACAGAAGTCGGCTGCGTTTTCGGGATTCGTAACCAGCCCAGCGGACGGCATTTCAGCATGCCGCTCGCTGGACAGGTGATCAACGTCAAAGTTGTAAAAGGTACCGCGCCAGGTGAAAGTTAGAAGCTGAACCTCGCCTGCAACTGCACCGTTCTACTGCCCAATGCGCTGCCTGCCACCCCGAAGTTCGAGTTCGGAGTTATCGTACCGTCGGGCGCCACCGAACCCAGGTTCTTGTCGATCGACTGAGAGTTAATGTTCGTCTTATTGAAGAAGTTGTAAACGTCCGCACGGACCAAGAACTGCGCTTTCTCACCCAGCCCTGGGATCCTCGGCATTCCGAAAGCCTTGCTCAGACTGAGATCGACGTCGTTATAGCCCGGCGAGTTCAAGCCGTTGCGCTGGATTCCAGGCAGCGGCGCAGGCGAGATTGCGGGAAAGTTGGCCCCTTGCACATAACTCGGAGCTACGAAAAAGTTGGTGCCGTTGCCGCCATAATTCGGGTTAATAGGCTGCATGTATGTGCTGTTACTGGTGCTTGTGCCCGCTCCAGGAAGTATACCTGCAGGTCGAAGTTGGCCGTAACCGCTGCCCTGGTAATACAGAGTATTGGTATTGTAGTAAGGGTTCCAGGGAAAGCCCGAGTGCAAGTTCCATATGCCGCTCAGGGTCCACCCGCCCACTACCTTCTCAACCCAGCTATGGCTGCCGTGGAAGAACGTAGGCTCCCACAAGCCGAAAAGTTTGAACGCATTGGTAACGTTGTAGTCAGACCGCCCATACGCCGCTTGGGTACTGTAAGGGTACGGATCCTGGAAATACGGGCCTGAATTCTCGTCCATGGCCTTGGACCACGTATATTCCGCTGTTGCCTGAAAGCTGTGCGAGAAACTGTGCGCGATGCTGAAGATCCCGGCATTGAAGTTTCCGCTGCCGCTGTTATCCCAGAAGTTCAGAAAATTGACCTTTGGATTGAGCGTCAGTCCAGCCGACGCTGCGATTGCGTTCCAGTTGCTATGTATCAAGAGATGTCGTGACTGGTTTCCCATGTACCCCATCGTCATCACCCAGTTGGCTGGAAATTGATACTGGAAGTCCAGCGAATAGTGATAAACGGCGGTCGTCTTGGGGTTCGAGGGAAAACCTGTCACAAAGATTGCCGATCCATTGAGCGGCAGATTGTCGGGGCCAAATGTCGTGATCGTACTTGGGTTGGGTGGATATCCAAAGAGAGAGTTGGGACTGGTGGCGGTTTGGTAAAGGATTCCGGTGCCGGCACAGGAGGGATTGGTATTGAAGGGGTAGGGACAGGTGAAACTTGCCTGCACCGCATTAGGCGGGTTCCCGGTGCCGTTGGTTGTGATGGCGATTTCGTTTTGGTTGTAGTTGATGCCAAAACCCCCGCGGATCACGACCTTGCCCCCATACTGACTTGGCTGCCAGGCGAATCCAACCACCGGACCAAAGTTTGATCTTTGCGGCGCGTAAAGGCTACCACCTTCGCGAATGTGGAGAAGCGTCAGTGGATTCGGCCCTGGTCCAAACTTCATCACGGCCAAGTTGTTCTGCTTGGTGTCGAACGCTCCGAAGTTCGACCAGCGCAGACCAAGATTGACGGTCAGGGTCGGAAGGAGTTTGATATCGTCCTGCCCAAAAAAGCCCCATATGTTTTGGCGACCATCCTGGCGATTCGCGAATGGAATACCCGTCATGGAATCGAACTGGCCATTTTCAAAATAGGGAGCATCGTTGGCAAAGGCCCACAGGTTGTGGAAATTAAAGCTGGGCCGCGCCGCATAGACAGGGTTATTCAAGTAATAAAGCCTGGTTAATTCGCCGCCGACTTTGATGCTATGACGTCCGATGATCTTTGTGAGGACGTCACTGTAGGTGTAGGTCCACTGGTTCAGGTTGCTGGGTCCAGGGGCGCCGAAGAACGCAGGAGTTGTGTTGCCAATATTATCGATATTGGCCTGCGGCAATCCAAACGGAGCCTGCGGATTGCTGGTCACCTCATTCCAACGCCAGCCTGCGGCGTTGGCGCGCGCCTGATTCAGCAAGCTGGGCGAGAAAGTATGCGTCCAGATCAGCGCAAAGGCATCGTTGGTCTGTGAGTGATGCCAGAGGTTCATGGGACGGTTCGTGCCGTTGTAATTCGTGGTTGACACGGGCACCCAGTAGATGGTGAAGCTGACCAGGTCATTGTGGGTGACATTGGCGTCGACACGCCCGTTGTACTGCATCTGTGATGTGTTAGTCGGGTTCACCAGGTTGAAGTACGCCAAGTCAGGTACTCCATCCAGGCCCCCGCCTGTGCCCGGAACATTGGAGTTGCCACCGTAGCTCAGGTCTTGCAAGCCCAAGCCGGTCTTCAAGGGCGAGCCCACGTCCAAGCCTCCCGCTGTGGTGTTGCAGTTCACCCCCTCCTGCAACCCAGCGGAGGCGCAGGTACGCTGAATAATCCCAGTCGCTGCAACCCCGCTCCCCGGAAACGAAAGGTACGTTGCCGCAATGCTACCCGGCGTCGCGGCCGAGCCACTAAACTGCGAAGTCGTATACCAGTTTTGAGACGTAGTAGAGGCCGAAAGCGGGCTAGTCTCCCAGTTGAAGAAGGCGAATATCTTGTTTTTCCAGAGTGGTCCGCCCAGACTGCCCCCGTATTGGTTGAATCGGTTCTCATCACGGTTCAGGCCACGCTGTGCCGGTGTGCCCGGGTTGGTGGAACCGACGCCGTTCCAGCGCTGGTAGGCATTCAGTCCCGGCCGTGATGCCTTGAAGAAGGCACTGCCGTGCAGTTCATTGGTGCCGCTCTTCGTGCTGACCTGGATCTGCGCGCCGCTGAACCGGCCGAATTCCGCATCGTAGCTGTTGGAGACAACCTTCAAATTGTCCACCGAGTCTTCGCTGGGGGTGATCACCGACGTGCCTCCCCACACCGCGCTGACCGTGCTGATTCCGTCAACCGAGATGCCGTTGGTCTGATACTGGCCACCGGCCGTGTTAACCTGCGGACCGTTCTCCGTCTGAAAAATTCCGCCCGAACCTCCACCGGTCCCGCCCGGTCCTTGGGTTCCAGGCAAACTGTAGGCCCCCCCCCCGCCTTGCTGCGAGGCATCTCCGAAAACTCCCGGCGTCAGTTGTGCCAACTGAAAGACGTCGCGGTTGAACGACGGCATGTGCTGGATCTGGTTGCTGGAGATCGTGCCGCTGATGGTGGCCGTTTCCGTGTCCAACGCCTCAGTTGTGCTCGACACCGTCACCGTCTGATCCACCTCGCCCACCACCAGTTGCAGATTCAGCGAATTGAGCTGCTCGGGAATGATCTTTACATTCTCCAGCACCTGCTTCTTAAATCCCGGATGATCGACGGTGAGCCGGTATGGCGCCGGCGGCAGCGCGTTGAATGTATAAATGCCGTTGTCGTCGGAGATAGCTACCATCGTATTGTTCGTGTCTTTGTTCACCAGAGTCACGGTCGCGTCAGGAACCACCGCGCCTTGCGGATCACTCACGGTTCCGCGGAGGGAACCGCGATACTGCGCCTGGGCAGCGGGTGTGAACATCACGTAGCACATCACAATCGCCATTGCGACTTGCAGTAACCTTGAACTCTTCATGACATTTTCCTCCGGCGTGCGGCAGTTCTGGGAGAGCAAGTTTTCCTGGAACAAATCGGCAGTCCGAAATCCACGAACCTGTCGAATTTCCAGGCGATTGGCTGGGTTCGAGTTTCGGCCAGAAACAAAACTCTTGGGGAGAGTGACCTTGAGACTGAGATTCGCCGTGGCAGCGGACTTATGGTCGGCTGAGCGGACAGGGAATCCGATTACGCCAACAACGTGAGCAGACATTTGAGAACCGGTGCGAACTAGCTCACAAACAGGTGCGACTTCGCGTATCGTAGCACTTCTTGCGTGATCTGCGTCCACCTTTTTCTGTCCGTTTCTGGCACTGAGGTGGGGCATGCCAGACGGGCGCGGTGGCCTGTCCCACGTCCCGACCGACTCGTGCGAATCGTATTAAACCGATTTAGGCCATGGCCTAAGCGGATTCTGGGAGAGCTCACGCCGAGAAGAACCCGTTTGCCCGGAATGCAATCCGGGTGGAACTTAGGATGTCAACAGAGCTAGCAGCCCTGCTACTTCTGCTTGCAGTTTCTTCTCCGCCTCGCTCATCCGCTCATAGCTCATCGCCTTGTGCTTGCTGGCATTGCCCTGGATCTTGCTGCCATCGATCGCCACGTGTGCCAGCTTCACCAGCCCCGCTTTCTCACACAACTGCAAGGCTTGGCAAAACAGCCCCGCCAGCGCCCCCAGATGCCGCTTGCGGAACTCTGCCAAAGTGCTATGGTCGGGATGTTCGTCGGCTGCCAAGTAACGAAACGCTATATCCTCGTAGGTCTTCGCCTGGATCTTCCGCGAGCTGTAGCTCCCCGTGCAATAGCCGTAGAGCAACACCCGCACCATCATCGCCGGGTCGTAGGCTGCTGCAGCGTGCCGAAGCGGTGGATGCGGCCGAGGACGAGCAGTACGGGAAGGATCAGGCGGGCGAGGAGTTGCCGGCGGAGTTGGCGCGGCGGGAGAGCCGGCTGGCGAAGATTCGGGCGGCGAAGGCGGAGTTGGAAGCCGAAGCCAAACAGAAGGCCGAGGAAAAGAAGGCTGCCGCCGAAGCTCAGATCCGGCAACGCCAGGAGCCAGAAGCCCGCGCAGGCAAGAAGGTGAGCGGACGTGGCCCGCAGGTGCCAGATCCGGAGCAGGCGGTGCCTGAGCCGAAAGCGCAACGCAACTTCACCGACCCGGAAAGCCGGATCATGCCCGATGGCGGCCACAAGGGCAGCTTCGTGCAAGGCTACAACGCGCAGATCGCGGTGGATGGGGAAGCGCAGGTGATCGTGGCGGCGGAGGTAACGCAGCCGAGCAACGACAAGCAGCAATTGGTGCCCCTGGTGGAGCAGGTGAAACGGAATGTGGGGGCCCAACCGCAGGCAGTTAGCGCCGACGCCGGCTACTGGAAAGGAAAGCAAGTGGGAGACGCGCGGGTCCAAGGTATCGACTTGTACGTGGCCACGGGGAAGCAGAAACATGGGGAGCCGAGTCAGGCGGGGGATGAGGAGGCAAGGGAGTCAACCGCAGAAGCTGGGTTGCTGGAGAAAATGAAGCAAAAGCTGAAAACGGAAGCGGGACGGGACCTGTATCGGATGCGCAAGGCGATTGTGGAGCCGGTGTTCGGGCAGATCAAAGAGTGGCGTGGGTTCCGACGGTTCCTGCTGCGCGGATTGCAGAAGGTGCGAGCGGAATGGAAACTGATCTGCCTCACCCACAATTTGCTCAAGCTGTTCCGCTAAGGCCGTGCCTGGCAGATGTCCTAAGGAAGCACCAGGAAAAGCCATGCTTGGGCTGCGAAAAAGGGCCTTGCCGGCTTACGAAGGCAACAAATGAAGTAACCCACGGTTTCAACCTCCGATCTTGTCGCTGCTCAATGCACCTCCAACGGCAAGATCAAGACATTGTGATTCCGTATTCCCGACATACTCCTAGATAGCTTGTAATTCCTGCGCTCTCGACCCATCATCGCGGAATCTCCAGCAAGACCAGCCCGTTGACTGGAATGTCGAGTTCGAGTGCGCCGTTCTTGAGCGTGACCGCGTCGGGTCCGGCAAGTTCGCTCTCGCGGTTGAGTTGCTCAATCTGCGCTTGGGTCGGGTAGCGCGGGCTGCCCATTGCTTTGAAGGCCGCCAATGTATTGCCGTGAGTTTCGTCCACGCGGCTGATCAGCACTTCGGCCGATGGGTTGAGATTGCGGAACTCCAGTCGAACGTGTTGCGGACTTCCTTTCTGATCTGGCTCGACTAGGTTCCAAACCGCGACCGCCAGTGCGCCGTTGGGCTTGCGCGTCGCCAGAATGTTGTTGGCCGAATTCGCCAGCCGCTCGTGTCCCAACCGGTGCAGCAGAGCGTAGTCGTAATAGGCGGGTTTCTTGATTCCACCGACCGCTACAATTCCGAAACCTCCGTGGAACGAATCTTCAGGCACCCCGTTTTCTTCGAACACATCGTCGAAGGTCCAATACGACATCATGTCGACCAATCCGTCACACTGAACAATGTCGTAGGCTAGCGCCGGACCAACATAAATTGTGTCCCTGGCATTCAAGTCGCCGTAGGACGGCACATTCCATTCCGTCCAGAACAGCGGCAGATTGGAACGCCCCGAGGCTTTGATCTGATTACGCACTTTCCCGATGGCACGGCATACGCGCTGGTTCATCGGAATCTGCTCTTGGGTGTGGAACAAATTCTCGACCGTGTCGTCCGCGTAGCCGTGACTAGACACAAAATCAATCGGAACGTTCTGTTGCACACAATATGCCAGGAAGGCATCGACCCAATCGGCTGCTGCCGTCGAGGGACCTCCAACCCGCAGCAACGGAGATATCGACTTCAGCGCTCGCGCCGTATGGTCGTACAGTTGGAAATAGGTTGATTGCTTAGGCTCGCCCGCCCAGAAGTCGATGTTCGGCTCGTTCCAAACCTCGAAATACCATTGCGACACCTCGGCGATGCCGTAACGTTCCACCAGGTGTTGCGCGAAATGGCGAACTAGGTCGTCCCACTTCGCGTAGTCTTTCGGCGGAGACACATTCTGCTTGTACCAGAAGGGGTGGATGGCGTTCGCATCCGAGGCCAGCTTCTTCGGCATGAAGCTGATCTCGACCACTGGCCGCACCCCGTTCTTCAAGATCCCATCGTAGATCTGGTCGACGTAGGTGAAGTTGTAAATCGGATTCCCCTGTTTGTCCTCGTCATACACGCCGACTTCGTCGTGCAAAACGGCGTGACCGCGGACATACTGGAATTCCGTCACCTTCTTCACCTCACGCATGTCGCTGCGAAAGGCTTCCCGTAACGCGAGAACAGCGCGTCCCGAGCCGAACATCTGCTCCCAGAAGTGTGGAAACGGCGTGCCTGCGGCGCTGGCACCAACCACGATAGTCTGCGGCTGGGCCATAGCCTGCGAGCAGCAGCTTATTAGCAATGTCAGCAAAAGTCCAACTAGCTGCATAGGGCGACTCTTCATACGTAACCCCCCGATGAAATATGTGCGGTGCTCTGAATTCAAGATTCTACTCACATAGCCGTATGTCGCATCAACTATCGGATTACAGCCGAGGACGGCGTGTCTGATCCACGGGCTGTGCAGCCAGACGGCTCAGAGACAAGATCGCTGTGTCCTGCTGCGATGCGTGGATATTGCGGGTGACCGAACTTTTAGCCGCGAAACGGTGGTCTAGTGCAGGCCCCGAGCGTAAGCCCAGAGTACCCGTTGGGAAATAACCCGAGCCGCGGAGCGGCGGCACTCGGGGAACCCGGAGGCTGTCTCACGCTCCGCACTTCCGTGTCCAATCAGGCGATGTGGCCCTTCGGGTTATCCTTCTCCTCCGCGCACGGCTTATCCTGGGGCTTCGGTTTCCAGGGGCGCTTCGGATCCAGTGCAATGGTTACGTTGACCGTATTGTCCGCGCAATCGCGCAGCCACAGAACGTCGCGGTCGTCATCAAATCCGTTCGGCAACAATTCTCGGTTCTGCGTAAGAAACTTCTCAAGGTAGGCGAGGTCGTAGGGCTCGCCCGGCTTCAAATCCCAGTTCCGTTCGAGCTTCTGGGCGAGTTCGCTGTTGCCTGAGATCTTCAGCTCCCCCATTCGGTACTGGATACCTTCCTCGATCGCGAAGGTCACGGTTACCTGTGCGGCGGCTGTCTTCTCCGTCTCGGGTGCCGGGGCGCACTCAAAGAACCCTTTGGCCGAATATTGTTTGCGCAGATTGTCAATTCCAAGGCGTACTTTTTCCACGTCGAAAACATCTCCGGCATGAAGGGGGAACATCTGGCGCAACTCGTCTGTAGTGAGGGTATTATTTCCTGTGAACTTGATTTCGGCAAGATGGAAAAGCGGTCCTTCGTCAACCTCCGCCTCAATTCGCACCGGCTTCTTCTTCGCAAGCGGATCGAGCGGAATGACTTTGAGGTTCGTTACCTCGGCGTCAAAGTATCCGCGCTGCTGGAATTCGTGTTTGAGGTATTCACCCGGCAGTTCGGTATCATTGGCCATGGTCATGGAGGTCAGGCTGTCGCTGATGTCGTTGAGCTGCTCGGAGTTCAGCGTGGTGGTGCCGGAAATCACGATTTCCTGCACAACGATGTCGCCGTCTGACTTCGGACCTTTGGACTTGGCGCTTTGACACACTGCGCACAGAGCGAATGCCAGGACGACCACCACGGCTCTGCGTAGCTGATGCACGGAACCCCTCCTTCGAGCCAGGGAGTTGACCAATGATACCTCCACACACTGAAACGAGAATCTGCTGCCCTACACCGTCTCCTGCCTATCGCACCTGTATTACAGTCAAGCCGTTCACCGGCAACTCCAGTTCTAGTCTCCCTTCCTCCAAATGCCGTTCCTCGGGAGACTTCAGCGCCGATTCCCGCCGCAGTTGCTGAATCTGCGCCTGGGTGGGGTAACGAGGCTTCCCCAGCTTGTCGGAGAGCTTCAAGGTGTCGCCGTGCTGTCCGTCGACACGAGCGATCGAAGCTGTCGCGTCGGGACTGACTCCTTTAAAGTCGAGCCTCATAGTGCGCGGCGAGCCTGTCGAACCGGGATTCACCAGGTTCCACACCGCAATCACCAGCGAGTCGTCTTTTGCCTTGGTGACCAGCACATCGCGATTGCGGTTGTCGATCCGCAGATCGCCGCAATCAATCCGAAGCCGCCGTAGAATGGCTGCTTCACCAAACCTGCTCCTCGAATACGTCCGACACGCTCCCGTAGGACATCATTTGGGTCATACCGTCACACTGGCTTATCGTCGTCGCCATCCATGGCCCCATGTAGATCGAGTCGGTCACTGCAACCTCGTTATCGTATGCGGCATTAAACTCGCTCCAGATGAGCGGCAGGTCTGGACGCGACGATGCCTTAATCTGGTCGTGCACCATCTTTACCGAGCGGCAGACCATCTGGTCGCGTGGAATATTTTCATTCGTCTTGAAGACGTCGCTGGCTGTGTCATTGCCGTAGACGTGGGTGGAAACGAAGTCGAGCGGAACGTTGGCCTGACCGGTATGCTGGATCATGGCATCGACCCACGCCGCTTGCGAAATCGATGGACCTCCCACGCGCAGCCGGTGGTTCATGGACTTGATGGCGGGTGCCGTATGATCGTAGAGTTCGAAATACGACTCCTGCCTGGGGGTCCCCTTCCAGAAGTCGATGTTGGGTTCGTTCCATACTTCGAAATCATTGCTGTCCAAGTTAGCTGAGGGCCCGGCTCGGCGGTGCTGAAAATGAAAGACATAATTACCCTTTCCTGCCCTCGCAC
>Ga0208478_1000319_pt1 | contig 17675 bp, 19 predicted proteins | sample NGESurdeep072012_5_FD_184462 | JGI IMG/M metagenome (GOLD analysis project Ga0208478, IMG submission 184462) | Arctic peat soil microbial communities from Barrow, Alaska - NGEE Surface sample 415-2 deep-072012 (SPAdes) | ecosystem: Environmental > Terrestrial > Soil > Wetlands > Peat ...
AAGCACATGAGAAAAAGCGTAGTAACTCTACTTCTTAGCGTGGGTGCGCTGGCAGGAACGATGTTCGCCGCAGAGGGAGCCGTGCCGACGGGCGTCTCCCATCTCGATCACGTCTTCGTGATCCTGATGGAAAACCATGCCTACGGCCAGATCGTGGGAAATCCGGACGCACCGTTCGCCAACAGCTACATGCAATCGGCCAACACAGCGAAGAATTATTTCGCTGTCGGGCACCCGAGCTTAACCAACTACCTGGAGATCGTCGGCGGTTCGAACTTCGGCGTCCGCAGCGACAACGCTCCCGATTGGCATAATGCCACCTGCACACCGAACCTGCTGACCGTCCCGCCGACAACAAACTTCGATACGCCCAACAGCGGACCGGTGTGCCCGATTTATGGGACCGGCACCGATGCCGCAACGCCTTATCTCGACAAGTCGGGCAACGAATGCACGGCTCCCTGTATCGAGATTGACGTGGACGGCAGGATAGGCTTCGATGCCGCCCAGAATACCATGGGCAAAACCATCGCGGACCAGCTCGAGCAGCAGGGCTTGACGTGGAAGAGCTACCAGGAGAGCCTGCCACCGTCCGGCGCTGACAACGTTACCTATAGCGACGGCTACTTCACCGACCTTACGGTTCCGACTGGCATCGCGGGCGGCCTGTTGAAGCTCTACGCCGCGAAGCACAATCCATTCGTGTACTTCAAAAGCGCGCAAGACGAGCTTAAAGCTGGAGTCACGAACATCACCGGGTTCGAGGGGCAGGGAGGGCTTTACGAAGACCTCATTTCCGGCAACGTACCGACGTTGTCCTTCATTGCTCCGAACCAGTGTAACGATCAGCACGGACGCGGTAACGGCGGCTCGTATTGCGACTTCGACTTTAACAGTACTGGCACGCAAACAGGATTGAACCCGGCGCTCATCTATGTTGGAGACCTGAAGCTGCGCAACCTCGTTCACGCGATCCATGCCTCGGCAGCCTGGCATTCGGGGCACACCGCCATCGTTGTAGTGTGGGACGAGAATGATTACAGCCTCGCACCGAACACAAACCACGTCCTGACACTGGTGGAAACCAACTTCGGGCCGCGCGGCGGTTCCAGCAATCGCTTCTACACCCACTTCTCCCTGCTCAAGTCATTGGAAGGCGGGCTGGGTCTGCCGTGCTTGAATCACGCTTGCGACAAGAACACGATAGTCATGTCTGACCTGTTCTGAGGCGGCAACGACCAGTCAGCCAAGAGTATTGCCTCTGTCGGTCGCGCGGATGGCCCGGTTCAGTCGCTACCTTGGGTACCCGTTCAAGCAAAGCTTGAGCGGGTTTTTTCTGATGAGGTCCATCCCGCCAGATCAGGCGATCTCTGCAATTTGGGCATAGAATGGTTGGTTTTAGAATCGAAAGTGATCGGCTTTTAGGAGATTGGCAATGATCAAGTTCATTTTTAGAGTGTCCATATTTACGCTGTTGGTTGTCTGTCTGCTAGCGGCGCAGACCAGCAAGACAAACTCAGCGTCGGCCGCCAGCTTTACTGGCAAGTGGGAGGTCGGCCTGGGTGCCGGCAACGAGACCTTCTACATAACGCTGGAGAAGGGCGGCAAGGCGACAAAGACCCACGGATCGCCGAATGGCAAGTGGACGGTGTACGGCGACGAGGCGCGAATCAGCTGGGACGACGGTTGGCACGACGTGATCCGAAGAGCCGGCAATCATTGGGAGAAGGCGGCCTTTGCGCCGGGCAAGACCTTTTCCGACCAACCTGACAACATCGCCGGAGCGACGAGGACAGACACGCTGTGATCGTGACCGGTTTCGTGGGGAACTATGAAGGTGAAGTGGCAACCATCCGTGAACTGCCACACGCGTAGCGCGGTGCCGCACGATTTATCGCTGATTCAGGCGTTTTGTGTATTCCTCGTCGAGCGACTTGGAGATGTTCTCCACCGCTTGAAGATGAGACAGAGAGAGCTGAACGCGATGGATGAGGTCGTCGAGCTGCTGCTCGCTCAGCTTCGACACGTCGCCGTTGATGGCAGTCATGGATAGCCAATAGTCCATTAATTGTGCCGACAGTCGATTGACACTGTCCTGGACCTCGCAGTCTGCGGCGAAATCCTTGACCTCGCTGTACAACATTAGACCAAGAGCGCCAGTAGTTCCGGCAGTCTTCCAACTGCTACCGCTCAAGATAAGCATGTTGAGGTTGAGCGCGATATCGGGGGCTGCGGTGTGCCGGTCAGAGCGAAGCTTCGTCAAAGTTTCGAGCAACGTCGTCAACTGTTGTTCATTGCTCGCCAGCTTGGGCAATTCTTGCTGCAACGTCTGGTGATTGTCTCGAATTTCACCAATAATGTTTTCCTTGGCCTCACGCACCAGATGGCGGTTGTGTACGTGTTCGGCCAGTCCTTCTGCGGCAAGCGCCAAAAGAACTCCTATAGCGATCATGGACAAATGCAGGAGAAAGTCTTTGACAGAGTGGATTGGTGCTGCCGGGGGATGGATTTCCATATCGTCTCCGTGGCCGGCAGTGCGCTCAGGCATCACGGGATTATATAGGCGACACGGCCTCCGGCGGGTTCACTAGAATGCGGTCTCAGGTCAGGCCCTGCCGGCAAACTCTCGCGTCTGGGTCGAAACTTTGACCTTCTCCCCTTCTTTAATGAAAAGGGGAACGCGGATTTCCAATCCAGTTTCCAGCCTCGCGGTCTTGGTTACACTGCCGCTTGAGGAATCGCCACGCGCACCCGGTTCGGAGTAGGCAACTGTCAACTCAACCTGATTGGGCAGCTCTAGACCGATGGGATTGCCGTTGTATTTGTGCAACTGAATCAACGCTCCCTCCACCAGAAAGTCCAGTGCGCTCCCGATCATCTCGTCGGTCAGGGTGAGGGTTTCGTAGCTTTCCTGGTCGAGAAAGTGTGAACCATCCTTGTCGCTATACAGGTAGGAGGCAGGGCATATCTGGAGGTCGGGCTCCTTGAACTTGTCGCTCGCCTTGAATGTCTTTTCAAAGACCGCGCTGGTAAGCAGGTTACGCATCTTCAGGCGCACCAAGGTCTGACCGCCACGAGCGGTCGGGGCGGATACTTCCGCTTCCATGCAGCAATACGGCGTGTTTTCGAACTCAAAGAATGCCTTACGCTTGATGTTAATAGCGTCAATCAGTGCGGCCATGACTTCCTCAAGGGCAGGGTTGGTTTCGATCGGCTAAAACGAACCCGATCGCAATTTGCTATTTAAGTATAAGGCGAAGAGTACATCGGACAGGAGATCGCGGGTTCTGGCGCAGATCTGAAGAGTCCGAATCCTAGAGTCAGAGAGACGCGGCGATTGAGCCATTAGCTGTCTTTGCGATAGAGCAGGTCGCGCATGGCTTGTCTGCGAGCTTCGTTCGCTTCCGCCGCCGTCTTACGTTCGTCGAGGTCCATGGTCTGCTTGGTTTTGGGGTCAGTCGGATCGGGTTCGCTGCAGGCTGGGCAGCGGTTGGCAAAACCGGGTTTATCTGGCTTGAGCTCGAACTCCTCTGAGCAGACGGCGCAGATTCGGATAGGAAATGCCATCACGCTGCCATGATAAACCCGAGAGGCCATCTCGCCGCTAATCCAGAGACCAGTTCTAGCTCCAATTGCCGGTGACCGTGCGAAAATTCGGCGTCGGCTCTTTGCTGCTCTTTTGCCCGCAGGCTTGAAATAGTGCGAAAATTATCGTTATGCAAAAACCATTGGTGACGGCGGCATGCGTGCTGACCGTTGGCATCCTGTTGCTGGGGAGCACTGTCGCCCAGCAGACTCCTGCATCCACCCCTAAACCGGCCACAGCGGCCACAACCAGTTCAACCGCCAAACCTGCTACAACCGCAAAGCCGCACACGACCGCCACGGCGACGAAGAGCCCACAGGTCCTGACATTGAAAACCCAGAAGGACAAAGTCAGCTACGCCATCGGCATGAATATGGGGCAGAGCATGAAACGGGATTCGCTGGATCTTGACCCCAACATCGTGCTGCGAGGTTTCAAAGATGCTACGGCCGGCGGCAAGACGCTGATGACCGATGAGGAAGTCAAGACCGTATTGACGGCACTTCGCGCCGAAATGATCAAGAAGCAGCAAGCGGAATCGCAACACGTCGGCGAAGCCAATAAGCAAGCGGGCCAACAATTCCTCGCCGCCAACAAAACCAAAGACGGCGTAATCACGCTGCCCAGCGGCCTGCAATACAAGGTCTTGAAACAGGGAACCGGACCGAAGCCTGCCGCCGCCGACACTGTCGTTACCAACTATCGGGGCACGCTGCTGGATGGCACGGAATTCGACAGCTCGTACAAGCGCGGTCAGCCCGCCACCTTCCCGGTCGGGCAGGTGATCAAGGGATGGACAGAAGCTCTGCAGCTCATGCCGGTGGGATCGAAGTGGCAGCTGTTTATCCCAGCGGATCTGGCGTACGGAGAGCGCAGTCCGGGTGCCGAGATTGGCCCGAATTCCACGTTGATTTTCGACATCGAACTGCTGTCGATCCAAGGCAAGAACTAGTAAGCGAAAACAGCAGCCACGGTTTTCACGGATGAGCAAGGATAAAATTCTTGATTTATCAATGAGATCCGTAATCCGTGGTTGCTTTAGTTCTCTCACAGCGCAGTATTAATCCACGACCAATGGCACCACCACGCTGCCCGTCCTTCCATCCAGGTTGTCGCGGACGACGAAGTGGAGCATCAAGCTGCCCCGCGAAACGTGCAGCACGTTGCGGTAGACAATGCCCTGCTTCGAAATCTGCGCAACGGCTTCCGGCTTCATCGCACCTCCCATGGTTTGCGCGATCTGATCGACGGGAGTGCCCGCCGGAGTGCCCGCTGTGCACACGACCTCGAGGCTTATCCCGTTGTTACCCGAGGACAGAGACGTCAGGGATGCGGGCGGTATTTTCAACTCGAATGGCAGGTCCCGTAACGGCGGCTTGCTGGCCGTTGTGGCTGGATCCAGACGAACAGCGAAGGGCAGTCCGGAAAAATTGACCGGCGAATGCAGGGCCGCGATCACGTCACGTTGGCGCGCTTCTTTCGAGTCGGGCTTCTCCGCCGAATAGAAGTATCCATCCCGCGCCATTACGTCCACTCCGTCGCGGTCCACTTTGACCTTCAACTTGCGCCAGCCAGGTTTATTGTCCTTTCGCTCGCGGTAATAGCCGAGCAGATAGTAGGAGTTGGAGTCGGAGATCGCCTGTTGCAGACAGGGGCCGACATCGTTACTTCCATAGCAGGGCTCGCCGCCGGTATTGTGCGCGAACGTCTGCATGCCTTGGTGTATGGACCTGTCCTTAAACGCTTTCTCCGTCGCCGTGCCCAGAACAGAAGAGAGGTCTGCGGAAGGAACATCCGCTGCCCCGAAATAAGAGATGACTCCGCGAGTGTCCACGGGGTACACGGCCACATTCGCATCGGCCATGGATCTCATCGCCTGTTCGTACAAAGGCCGCAATACGACCAGGTCGCTGCTGGCCAAGCCTGACGTATTCGGCATCTGATACGCCGGTGAACGGGGAATCGGCGCTATACCGTCATTGCCGGTCCCGCCGTGCGGAGTGATGATCTGGTTCTGGTTGATGGCAGTTGGCGACAAGTACGAGTTGGGATTGTCGAGATCGAAAGGAAAGAGCCCCGTCAGCCAAATAAGTGTCTTTCGCCCGGGAATGCCGGCGAGGCTTTCGGCCAACATATTGAGGCCGCGTAGCTCAAGCTCAATCAAGTCCCGAAGCTGAATGCTCTTCGCTGCCAGGTCGAAAGCGTCGTCTCCATACTGCGGTTCAAACCTGCCACATTGATTGCCGAAGAGAGTGCTGGAACTGAGTGCGTCGCCGCCAGACCGTAGATCCGGCAGCGATCGAGGCAAGATACCCAGAATTTCCGGCTGTGGAGCTGCGGCTTGCTGCTTGGCATCCGGGTTGGAGGCCACACCGGCGGGCTGGACTTGCGCAGAGTCGTTTCTCTTGCCCGGGTGGCGCTCCACAAGAGCAGCCAACACCGCCGGGGCGCTGGTGAAGTCTTGCACCACTCGCACCCCAGAGCGCTGGAACGAGACAACCGCAGTCGGCCCGCGGTTGGCTGCGTCGTAGGTAAGAAACTTGCGGAATGACTGGCGCACCTGCTCTTGATCGGCAAACGGAATGTTGGCCGAATCGACCACGACGACTGTGACTTGTGGAGTTTCGCCCGCGGTATCGAGTCGGTTGCTGAAGATATTCTGGCTGCCTTCGTGCCTGAGCACGACACCAGTCTTGGTCGTCTTCAAGAACGCAATTCTCTGCCGGCGACCGTCTTCGAATACGGAAAAATCAGCTTGCGTCAAGTTGGAGACGTGCTCTGTTCCCTTTCGCACCACGACTGCTACCAGGACGAGTTCCGTGCCCGCGGTGAACGTGGCTCCGGTTGGATTCTGGGAAGCCTGGGGTACCGAAGTCTGTGCCCTGGCGGCGACTATGCTCAGCGAAACGAGTAGAGCAGCTATCGAAAACAGCGAAGACAGCAAAGTGCGGAACGGCTCCATGGCTTGCCTCCAGAACCTCACGCATGCTCATCTACGAAAACTCAACATCATATCCATAGTTGCGAGTGAAAATCGAATTGTGAGAACGTGCCCGGTTGCCGCACCACTGTGTCACTTCCGACCGCCGCCGACGCGCGGGATCGATCTCGTCCGCTACCGTTTGTTCCTCTACCTTGCGGACACCAGTTTGGCTGGCTGGCGCAAGGGTACTTTTCGCAACCACAGCAGGCATCCGCTGACCACCAGCAGCATGGCGATGCCCTGGGTGTCGGTCATGAAGCCAAACAATTGCCCGCGTCCGGGATCGCCACGGAAGAACTCAATGAAGTAGCGGCCGATGCCGTAAATGATGAGATAGGTGCCGATGATCTCGCCCTCGAACTTCTTGCGGCGAATGAGCCACACCAGGAAGAGGCAGTTCAGTAACTCCAGCGCAAACTCGTAAAGCTGGGTGGGATGCAGCGGGATGCCGAGTGGCGTGCCCACGATCTGCTCGGCCAGCGGATTGCGAAAAGTCACCGCCCAAGGCACGTGGGTCTCGCGTCCCCAGCAGCAGCCGGCGGCGAAACAGCCGATGCGGCCGAAGGCGTGTCCCAGGGCGAGGCCGGGCGCGAATGCATCGCAGGTGCGCAGCACCGGCATCTGGTTGCGGCGCATATACCAGATGCACATCACCAGCGCCAGCAGCAGCCCACCCGACCACACTCCGCCCGCCTGCAGAGTGGAGAGAGCGAAGACTTCGCCGGGGTGCTCGGCGTAATAGCCAAAATCCACCAGGATCATCAGAAGCTTGGAGCCGAGCACGCCGGAGAGTATGGCGACAATACCGAGGTTCCAAAGCTTGTCGGGATCGAGGCCCTGCTCGCGGCCCACCCGGATGATGACCATGAGGCCGCAGATCAGACCGAGCGCGGCCATCACGCCATAAGTGGGAAGGTTGAAATTGCCAAGGTGCAATAAACGTGGAAACACAGCTCTATTGTAGATGCTGGGTTGATTTCGCAGGGCGCGTGAGGGGGAACGAAAAAGACGCCCAGCTCAGAAACTTGCCCCCAGCTCCAAAACCACGGACGTGCCGGCGATACCGGGATTGAAGACATAGGTGGTGAACTCCAGTTTCTTGTGCTTGAAGCCGACGAGGAAGCCGCGCTGGATATCCACTGGCGTCTGGAATGCCCGGGTACGTTGCGCCACCAAGCCGAGCTTCAGCCAGTCCAGCGCGTGATACGTAAGTTGCGGCCAGGTGTAGTAAAAATTCTCGGACTTCGAAGTGGTGTCGAAGACATACTCGTTGTCGATCGACAGCGTCAGTTTTTTGTACTTCAGTGACGCCTCGCAACCGGGGGCGATGCCGTTGGTCCGGCCGAAGACGCCTCCAATCATGGGCGTCACCGCGAACTGCCAGGTCTTGCCCCAACTGAAGTTGTATCCCGCCCAAAGCGAGCCGGTACGCAGGTTTTCGTAGTTATAGCGTGCCTCCAGATGAAGCCAGTTGCGGTCGGCGGTGAAGGTGGGCGAGGCGTAGCCGTCCTCACCCTCAATAATGTAGCCATCGACGGTGAGCGAGTACTCCCATGGCTCAGCGGCTGCGCCGGCCGGCTTGGGACTCGGGCTGTGGGGCTGATCTGGTGTCTGCAATTGCGCGCATGCGCCCGCCCCCAGCAGAACTAACACTGCGAGACCGCGCCATGGCATTCGTATCAATCGCATTGGGACCACATCGACACCGCGCAAAGAAGCAGTAGAACAGAAGCCTTGCGGGCAGGTAAACGGGAAACCGCGGCGGTACCCGCGGCCCGATTACCCTATCGTCTGGCGGCAGAAGATTTGACCACTGCAAACTTCCTTGTTGCATCGCTGCCTACTTGGAGTAAGCTTTCTGACGCGCCTTTCGAATCCATTTACAGAAAGGACCCCGATGAAGAAACTACTATTTCTGTTACTGCTGATCCCGGTGTTGGGATGGGCACAAAGCCCATTTGACGGCACTTGGAAATTCGACCCCGACAAATCGAAACTCCCCCAGAAGCCGGACGAGTATCTCCTGAAAGACGGAATGTACGAGTGTAAGACGTGCAAGCCGGAGATCAAGGTCAAGGCTGATGGACAGTTCCAGAAGGTCACCGGCCACCCCTACTTCGACATGCAGAAGGTCACTGTGATTGATGATCGGCATATAAGTACCGAGGAGCAAAAAGGTGACAAGCAGATTAGCAACGGAAAATGGAGCGTATCGGAAGACGGCAGCGCTCTCACGATTGCATGGACGGATTTCAGCAATCCCGCGGGTGGACCGGTCAGCGGCACAAGCACTTTCACGCGGGTGGGCAAGGCGCCAGCCGGAGCGAACGCCATCTCGGGCTCGTGGCGGCAGGCGAAGTTGGACGTTGCGACCGCAGACGCCTTGCTGTTCACCTACAAGACCGGCGGCGGCGACTCGTTCAGCATGACATCCCCCACCGGGCAGTCGTATAACGCCAAGCTCGACGGCAAGCAGGTGCCTTACGTCGGAGATCCCGGCACCACCACAGTGTCGTTGAAGCGCATCGGTGACTCGATAGAGGAAACGGATTATCGCGACGGCAAGGTCATTTCGATAGGCAAAAGCACAGTCTCGGCGGATGGCAAAACCATGACCACCGAGGTTGAAGACAAAGTACACGGGACCAAGGCGACCTACGTGGCCGAGAAGCAATAGCGGTCGTCCGGCAGAAACTTCGGCCACGAGATTCATAGATCAACACGGATGAGTCAGGAACGTAACGGTCCTGACGGCTGCCAAAGCATAATCGGTTTTGATCCGTGAATTCTGCGGCCGCTATTTTGGGCTGACAATGCAAAAGGTTACTTGCCGCCAAGATGACGCCCAAAAAACAAGCCGACCCACGGGGCCGTGTCAGGTGGGCCGTCAATGAACCCGTCGTAACGGTGGGAACCCTCCGCGGCTCTTTAGGCATCTCCGCATGGCGGAGCCTCGCACACCGAACCGAATACGAGTAGGGCCCCCTGTTCATTGAGCATTGGTTCAAAAAACGGTTGCCACCAACACCAACTTTGCAGGCCGGCTGTCTGAGGGGATGCTACGAAAAATGCCGGGGGATAGCAAGGGCTGAGCACCGAAAAATTCTCGCGGGGTTGACCGGAGTTCACAAATGAAAAGCCGGAGCCCGGTGCAGGCTCCGGCTGAAGGTAGAGGTATCCGTTAGAGGCTCAGCTTGCGGCGAATCACGCCCGCAAGGCCGAGAATGCCAGATCCGAACATGACAAGCGTTCCGGGCTCGGGACAACTACCCTGGTTCGCTGTGAAATTGATAATGTCGGTCGTTAAATTGTACCCGGCGTAGTGGTACTGGGAAGTGGTGAGGCCACTGTACATGATGTAACCCTTATCGTACTTTCGCCAGCGACGATCGGGTTGCCGTTGATGTCTTCCGTCATGAACACCGTGAGGTTACCGCCGATGGTGTCATGCGCCATGTAATTGCCGCTCTGCGACGCAGGTGTCGGCAAGAATGTAAAGGCACTGACGCCAGCGGCGGTCAGCGTGGCTTCGGGATAGTAGCCGTCCTGATTGAACGTGCCACCACCAAAGGTGAAGCTTCCGCCATTCCACCCGGCACTCTGAATCAGCAGTGCACCGCCATTGCTGACCCAATTCAGGATCGTGGCCGAGTTTGTGGTGAGGTAATTCTCCCGTGCGGCCTGCGTTCCATCGCCGCCTTCGATCATGGCAAAGCAGCATGAGCCATTGAACACGAGGCTTGCGTTCGCGGTGAAGTCGTACTCGGTGTACGCGCCGAGGGCCGCGGCCATGTTGGCTTCGTTAGGGGCATTGGTGCCCCAGGGTTGGCTTTGAGTAAGTATATTTCCGGCAAATGCAATAGACGGTATTAGCGCCAGCAGCGCAATACCCAACCAGAGTCACTTCGTATAGCTGCTCTCCTACCAGGGAATGATCGAAGCGTATGTTTCGCAAGACGAAGTACCGAGGATCCGAGCGGGGACGTTTCGATCTGCTTTGAAGTGTGACCCGGAGTTAGTCTGGCGTCGAGAGAAAATTCGTTGAATCGCTGCAAAAACGACCCAAGATTCCCAGAGCGGGAAACCGGTTGTCTCGCCGTCGTCCAAAACAAGCGAGATTGCTCAAGGTTACCGGTAACCAGCACCGACATGGGAACGTGTTGATTATGAAGGAGTAGAGACTGATGAGAGCGCAATGGTCCCGGCCTGCGGCGCGTCGCGATTCGGAGGTGTGCCGCCTAGCCGACGCGCCGCGGTTCTTCCAGTATTTCGTCGAGCGCTTCCGCAAGGTGTCCGGCGCGCGCCGTGTAGTCGACCGTGGCGGTATCGAACTTGCTCTTCAGGACAAGATATTCGTCGGCGATATTGAGCGCGGCCAGCACGGCCACGCGCAGGGAGTCCACCGTCGAGGCCTGCTGCGCCACCAGGCGCATCTTGGTATCAACGTAGTCGGCCAGCTTGCTGATGTACTCCGGATCGGAGCCGCGAAGCTGGTAAGTCTGATCGTAAATTTCGACACGGACACTGCCGTTGCCGTTGGATTGAGCCAAGCTAGCCTCCTGGGTCCCCCATGACATGCGCGGGACATAGGCCCCGAATCGACCCGGCGGATACTATTGCAGACACCAAGGCCTGCGCTACCCGCAATAGGTCACGCGCAGCAATTATTACGCCGATTCGTCCGCCGTCATAGACTCAATTTGCCCCAGCATCTTTTCTACTCTGGTTCGTACCTCGTCGCGCTCCTTACGCAGGGCGACGAGTTCGGCGCGCATCGTGTCAAACTCCTCCTCGCGCTCGTTCAATTGCTCGCGCAGACGGGTGGCGGAACGCTCGGCAGTGGCCTTGGCTTCGCGTGCGACTTTCAGGAGCTCGATGGTGCGAAGAACTTTTTCCTCCAGCGACTGAAAATCGGCGGGGGAGACGGTGGCGGTTTCAACTGCATTGGACGGCATAAAGAACGATGGACCTCGAAAAATGGATGATTGAGCGCAGTATATCGCAGCGTCCTGTGCATCGCGACGTGAGCTTGGATGTTTGCGCTAAGAAATCTTGGAGGTACCGCGGAATGCAACAGCCATAGTGCAGAATGCGGCGGGCTGTGTAGAATCGAGGCAATCTCAGGACAACTATGAAACAGGAATACACCTCCGAAGAATTCATTGCCGAACTCGAACGTCAGACCGCGCAAGCGGGGACGCTGGCAAGCGGATTGAGCGAGCCGGCGCTCAACTGGCAGCCCAACGGTGGCAAGGGGTGGAGCGTCGCGCAATGCCTCGACCATCTCGTGATTATGAACGCCATCTACGTGAAGGCATTGCAGAGTGCCGTGGAGAGCAACCGCGATCAACTGGAACCGCGCAAGAACCCCATCCAACCTTCGGGATGGTTCACGCGCTTCTTCATCGGCTTCGAGGAGCCTCCACCGAAGCTGAAACTGCCGGCGCCAAAGAAGCTCGCTCCGCCGTCGCAGCTGACCAGCGCGATACTCGGAGATTTCGAGGCGGTGCAAACCCAGTTGGTGGAGTTCGTCCGCCAGTGGGGCGAGACCGACCTCGGCGATCTGCGTGTGAAAGACCCGCTGTTTCCGCTGCACAACACCGCCGATACTGAGCTGTTGATCATTGCCGCACACAATCGGCGGCATCTGTGGCAGGCAGCGCAGGTGAAAAGCAACGCGGGGTTTCCGCGGGTTGGATAAAGAAGTAGCCTCGTTCGGCTCAACCGAAGACAACTCTTACCACAGAGACACCGAGGCTCAGAGAAGTAAGGGCTGGGAATCAGACTGCGTCAGAATGCGTTCGGCCTGCCGACGTCGAATCACTCACCTACGCCCGGAAGAGACGACCTTAAGTTCTCTGTGTCTCCCTGGTGAAACGTCTTGCGGCTAGCTGCGCAAAACTCCGCCCAGCGCCTCCAGTGCCTTCACGATCTGCGCGGACCACTGCGCTACCTCGTCGTCACGCAGCGTGCGTTCCTTGGATTGGAACTCGGCGTGGAGTAACATCGAGTACTTCCCGGGTGCCCCATCCGAGTCGGGTGCCCCACCCAAGCTGGTTTTGCTTGGGTGGGTCTTGTCGCCACGGTAAATCTCCGCCGGAACAAACGACTGCAGCTCCGCGATGCCCAAGCCATTGACTGCTGAACGAATACCCTCGAAGCTGACCGCATCGTCGAAGAAGAACGAGAAGTCACGTCCCACGGCGGGAAACTTAGAGATGCGCTGGTATTTCGGCTCGCGCAGCGGGTGCCGGTAGAGGCGGTCGAGCAGCACTTCGGCGAGGAAGACGTCCTGGCGCAGCTTGCGCGCGGTTGCCACCTCGGGATGCAACTGGCCAAAACACGCCACGGTCTCGCCATCGAGCACGGCCCGCGCCGAGCGCACGGGATGGAAGTAGGCAGGCACAGTGGTGTCGAAATAGAGAGAACTGTGCTGGAAGCCCGACAGCAACTGCTCGAGGTCGCCCTTCAAGTGGAAGAACGTGACCGGTTGTGCCTCGCCATGCAGGTTGCGGGGCGCGAGGTTGCCATTGGCGGCGAAGGCGAGCCGGCGACGCTCGTCATGACGGTCGCCCAGGTTCTCAAACACTTCTCCTGCCTCGAACAGCCGGACGTCGCTGGTGCCGCGGTTCAGGTTGTAGCCAATCATGTTCAGCAGCCCCGGCACCAGCGAGTTGCGCATGTAACCGGCTTCCTCGCTCAATGGATTGGCTAGCGCCAGCGGCTCACCCTTACCGAAGGTCTTGGCGTCCTGTTCGGAGATGAACGTAATCGAGATCGCCTCGTCGTAGCCCAGCGCGAGCATGGTCTGGCGAACCCGGGCGTTCTTCGCTTCGTCAGGTAGTGCAATTACCGCTCCGGTGAACGCCGGCAACGTATTGGGAAACTTGTTGAAACCGTAAATGCGCGCCAGTTCTTCCAGCACGTCGATCTCCCGCTCGACGTCGAGGCGCCAGGTGGGAACCGTGACGCTGAAATCGTTGCTTGCGCGCGCTACGCAGAATCCAAGATGGCTGAGGATGCGCTCGATCTCCGCTGGTTCGATGTAGATGCCAAGGTTGCGCTTGACTTCGGAACGACGCAGCGCAATGGCCGGCCGCTCGATCTTGCGGGAGACAGCGTCGATGCGTTCGCCTCTGAGTTCTCCACCGGCGGTTTCCAGAATCAGCTCGGCCACGCGATCGCAGGCCACCGGCGGGATGCCCCAGTCGGCTCCGCGCTCGAAACGGTGTGAGGCGTCGGTGTGCATGCCGTGCCGCTTGGCCATACTGCGCACGGTCGCCGGATCGAACCACGCCGACTCGATCAGCACGTTCTTCGTCTTCTCGGTGATCATCGAATCGAAGCCGCCCATGACGCCAGCCAGTGCGACGGGCTTCTCCGCGTCGGCTATGACAAGGTCGTCAGTCGAGAGCTTGCGGTCGACGCCGTCAAGTGTCTTCAGGACTTCGCCGTCCCGCGCGCGTCGCACGACGATCTTTCCGCCTTCCAACAGATCGAGATCGAAGGCGTGCGTCGGATGCCCAAGCTCGTTGATCGCATAGTTAGTGGCGTCGGCGGCGTTGTTGATGGCGCGTGAGCCCAGCAATTCAAGCCGCTTGGCGATGCGCTCGGGCGATGGACCGATCTTCACGCCGCGAATGATTCGCGCAGTGTACCGAGCGCAACCCTCGGCGTCTTCGATGATGATGGGAAAACCCTCTCCCGTTGTCATCCTGAGCGAAGCGACCGCTGCTTCACCCGATGTTGTCATCCTGAGCGGAGGCGGCGCGTCTTTCGCCGCCGAAGTCGAAAGACCCCTAACATGCGCAGGCAGTTTGGGCTCGAACCGTTTCAGCTCCGCGCCATAGATGGCTGCGGCCTCGCGCGCCACGCCGTAGTGGTTCATGGCATCCACGCGGTTGGTGGTCAGGTCCATCTCATAGATGGTCGCGCCATTCTCTTCTGCAACGGACTCGACGGCGATTCCGGCGGAGGTCAGGTCTTCTGCGAGTTGGCGGTCGTCGGCCTTGATGTCGACAAACTCACGCAGCCATGAAGGAAGAATTCTCATGAATCAGTCCAATTGCTCCGTACCTTCTGCGGGCGACTTACCCCATAGAAAGCTCCTGAGCCGATACGCAAAGTTAGGCCAACACAGAAACAGCAGCCCAACTACAAACGCTAGAACCTGCAGCCAGCCAATTCCCATCACGGGAAGTGACGCAGTCAGATATCCCAGCGCGACGACGCTCCACCGCAGGATTGTGGCGACTCTATCGAGCTTTTCGTCCACCTCAGCCTGCCGCCGGATGGCCCACACAACGAACCAGATTGAGGCAGAAGTCGTGAACAAAAAGCTTGCTTCGCGCAGCATCTGCCGAATCATCACCCAATCCCCGTCCTATGCAAACTGCTCCAGGAACCGCACGTCGCCCTCGTAGAACAACTGGATCTCTTCGACCCCGTACTTCAGCATGGCGATACGCTCCACACCCATGCCGAAGGCGAATCCGCTGACCTTCGACGAGTCGTAACCATTGTGTTTCACGAACTCGAACACGTTGGGATCGACCATGCCGCAGCCCAGCAGCTCGATCCAGCCACTGAATTTGCACTTGCGGCATCCCTTGCCGCCGCAGAAGATGCAACTCACCTGCATGTCGGCGCTGGGCTCGGTGAAGGGGAAGAACGACGGATAGAAGCGCGTCTTCACTGACGAGCCGAACAGCGCCTTCATGGCGTGGTCGAGCGTGCCTTTCAGGTCGCAGAACGTGATGTTGGTATCGACCGCCAGCCCTTCGACCTGGTGAAACACCGGCGAATGCGTAGCGTCCAGTGGATCATTGCGGTGGACCTTGCCGGGAATGACGATGCGCACCGGCGGCGGCTGCCTCTCCATCGTGCGAATCTGTACGGGTGAAGTATGCGTGCGCAGCAGCAGTCGATCACGCGCCGGCTTCGAATCCTGTCCCGCGATGAACAGCGTGTCCTGCGTGTCGCGGGCGGGATGGTTCGGCGGAAAATTCAGCGACTCGAAGTTGTAGTAGTCGGTCTCGACCTCGGGCCCTTCGCCGACGGAGTAGCCCATAGCCTGGAAGACCGCGACGATCTCATCTTGCACGCGGAGTACGGGATGCTTGGTGCCGATCGGCCGCTGCATGCCGGGAAGGGTAATATCGAGGCGCTCGGCGGCGAGTTTGGCATCCGACGATGACGCGTGGATTTTTTCGTGAGCGCCCTCGATGGCCGCTTCCGCGCGCGCCTTCAGTTCATTGACGCGCTGTCCGACGTCGCGCTTGGCCTCTTTCGGCGCGGCCTTCAGCCAGGTGTCGTTGACCTGGGTGAGCACGCCGTTCTTGCGCGCCAGCCAGCGGTCGCGGAGGGCTTTCCAGTCGGAATCGGAGTGCAGCGCGGCGGTTTCGGCGTCGAGCGCAGCGAACAAGTCGGCGACAGCGCGATCCAATGCGGCGGGCGAGTAGTCATCGAGTTTGGGAACGGTGTACACGGATGTGTGTCCCTAATGCACAACGGGCGGCCCAAGGGCCGCCCATCGCGCGAATACAGACTGTTCCTGGGATGAACGGCTCTAGGCTGCGGCTGAAGATGCAGCTGCGTGCGCGGCTTTCGCCTGCTCACACAGCGCGGTAAATCCGGCGGCGTCCTTCACTGCCAGGTCCGCCAGGATCTTGCGGTCCAACTCGATGCCAGCCTTCTTCAGGCCGTTGATGAACTGGCTGTAGCTAATGCCATTCAATTTTGCGGCGGCGCCGATGCGCACGATCCAGATGGAGCGGTACTGGCGCTTCTTCTGCTTGCGGCCGCTGTAGGCGAACTTCAGTCCGCGCTCGACCGACTCTTTGGCCTGCCGGTAGAGTTTTGATTTTGTTAAATAATAGCCACTTGCGCGCTCAAGAATCTTTTTGCGGCGGTCGCGGCGTTTGGTACCACGTTTTACGCGAGGCATGCTGCTCCTTTTTGCAAAGCGTTAAGCGGCTGGAGGCAAGAAGCTTGGAAAAACCTGCCGGTTGTTCCGAAGTTGGCCCTCGCTCGGGTGTCGAATCCGGGGAGCCGGGTGAAACGGTGCCTCTTCACGCGCTGTTGGCCGTCGTGAGATTGCTCACGCCGGCTGCCGCAACTCTGCGGCTAGCGGGCCCCGACGAGCGCTTCTTGCGCCCGTTGGGAATCCTAGTAGGGGATCATGCGTGCTACTTTATGCTGATCCGCCTTGTCGACCATGGAATCGGTGTCGAGATGGCGTTTGCGCTTGGTCGCCTTCGAAGTCAGGATATGGCGCTTAAACGCGTGACCGCGCTTGAACTTGCCCGATGCTGTCTTCTTGAAGCGCTTGGCGGCGCCACTATGTGTCTTCAACTTAGGCATAATCGTCTCTCTATTACAACACAAACACACGTACCCGGCCAGTGTTGAGCACGCGCAAAACTCAGTTGTCCGGGAAAACCGGGGCTAGCCGACCTGCTCGCCTGTTCCCTCCGGCGCTGGTGCACCGGGGCTAACCTGTTGCGGCGGCTGCGACTGCTGTGGCGGCCGCGGAGCCGCTGGCTTCTCTGCCTTCGGAGCAGTTGACTTCGGCGGCTTCGCCGGTGCCTGCACTTTCGGCGGAGCCAGAATCAAGTGCAGCGTATTGCCTTCCTGGCGCGGCCTGAACTCCACCACGGCTTTGTCGCCGAGGTCTTTAATCAGGCGGTCCAGAATGCCGCGTCCCAGGCTCTGCCGCGTCATTTCGCGTCCGCGGAAGAAGATGGTCGCCTTCACCTTGTCGCCCTCGGCAAGGAATCGCAGCACGTGGTTCTTCTTGGTGTCGTAGTCGTGATCGTCCACATTGATGCGGAACTTCACTTCCTTGACCACGATCTGGTGCTGGTGCTTCTTGGCCTCGCGTTCGCGCTTTTCCTGCTGGTAGAGGTACTTGCCGTAATCCATAATGCGGCAAACTGGCGGTTGCGCGGTGGGTGAAACCTCGACCAGATCCAGGGTTTTTTCGCGGGCAATCTTGAGCGCATCGAAGGGAGTCATGATGCCTAACTGGTTCCCTTCATCGTCGATCACGCGAACTTCGCGGACGCGAATGCGATCGTTGGTGCGGATAAAACGTTTGTCGATACG
>Ga0208478_1000320_pt1 | contig 17660 bp, 10 predicted proteins | sample NGESurdeep072012_5_FD_184462 | JGI IMG/M metagenome (GOLD analysis project Ga0208478, IMG submission 184462) | Arctic peat soil microbial communities from Barrow, Alaska - NGEE Surface sample 415-2 deep-072012 (SPAdes) | ecosystem: Environmental > Terrestrial > Soil > Wetlands > Peat ...
TTTTATCAACAAATCTCTTCATGGCTGATTCCAATGATATTTCTTTTCTCTCAATATAAATGGGGAATTTCCAGTAACTTTTATTGCTGTATCCCCCGCCATCTACAAACTTTTTGTATTCTTTATTGGTAACTTCAAAGCGGTCTGCAAGAAATTCACCTACGAGTTTGCCTCCATATCTCTCAATGCCTACAATGTCTAGCGGCGTATTACGGGATGGAATACGCACCATATTTTGTGGCAATACTCCAATGCTGTCAATCTTTATAATTGTATCAGGAGTAGGGGCAGACAAATAACCATGGTTAGTTAAAAGAATCGTTTGAAATCCTTCCTTCTCGATTTTTATCCTGATATAACTAAGAGGGATTCTAAAATTTTGTAAAGGGGTTACTCCAATAATTTTCCAGGGATCTTTTGGATTGTCATAATCTTTCCAAAAAACATGAGCTCCTTCCGGTTGTGTCTTTAATGAACTTAATTTTCCAATTGTCGTCCATAATCTTATTAAAATTGAGTCATCAGATATATACTTTTCAGCTTCGGACGCCAATTCAAATGCTTGTGATGGAGCAATGAAATTTTTCTCCACCAGTTTCTGAATTTGCGGGATAAGAGTAGTATGGGCGTAATGTATTTTGTATGATTTATAGCCGAAAAGGCTCAGAATAACAGCAACTGATAATATGGCAATAAAAATAATACTTCTTAAAATAATTTTTAACCTGAACTTCTTAATCTCTGCATCTTGGGTGCGTTTTTTCGAACTTTCTATTTTTTTCGCAACCAGCTCATCACTGATAACCTTTTTTATCTCCTGTTGCTCCTCCGATTGTAGTATTTTGTCTTTTACCTGGTCATAAGCAGCAGATCCCTCCATACCTTCAATGATGTCCTTTATAGCCAGGGCTACTTTGTTTATCTGGTCACGATAAAAAGTGTGATTTAGGTTTTCATGCGGATTATCTTCAGTTGACCTCAAGGGCCTGTTGACTCCGGCAGATTTATAAATAAAATCAATTCCGCGAAGCACCCCGCCTATCACCAGTTCGCATAGTTTTACATCAGCAATATCGAGATCATGAATACGAACCGGAAGCAACCTGCTTGCTACATTACCATTCGAAAGTGTTACTCTCAAACTGAACAGATCACTGGAAGCCTGTTCAACAAATGCTTTGAATTCATGCTCCCAGGCAAACGATTTTGAATCGCAATAAGTGCGCGAAATGATTGGAATAAAAACGAGGCACTTCAGCTTTTCTTTCAGGGAGGCATTCACATCATGCGTCTCTAAAAGTCCGTCATGCGGGTTGATGTCAAAATAAACACTCACCTCATCTTTAAATGTTGCCTCAAGTTCCCGTTTCAGATGGTCAACGAATTCCGTTACCCAGCCATCGTATTTATTATCTTTCTGACGGTAGCTGATGAATATGTCGTAAGTGTAACCTTCTATTATGCTTGCCATTTTATCAGTTGATTGTGTTAAAGTTAGGAAAGTATCGGATACGAGTCAAATAAATATAACGATCTGCCACACAGCTTAACAAGAAATCAATTGTATTTTTATCGTTTAGAAAGTAAATCGAATAATGGTTCATTTATATAATAATTCCCTGTTCCCAGTTTCTTCTTTGTCAGAAGTCTGTCATCAGCAAGCTGGTTAAGATAATTAGCTGCAGTTATTCTGGAGACACCAAGATCCCGCTGGATGAACTCTATCTTTGTATAAGGATGTTCGAAAAGATTGTTTAATAAATCCTGACTATAAAATTTATATCTGTCACGTAAAGAATGTTTACAGGTCATCATCATTTCACGCATCTCAATAATCAATCCAATTGTTTCTCTCGACGTTTGATCAACCCCTTTAATAATAAACAGGAGCCACTCTTCCCAATTATTCTTTTCTCTTACCTGTTGAAGTAACCTATAATAATCTGATTTGTTTTTTATTATATAATTGCTCAGGTAAAGGATTGGAAGATTTTGAAGTTTTTCAAGTATTAAATACAGGATATTGATTATCCTGCCTGTTCTGCCATTCCCGTCATAAAAAGGATGTATGCTTTCGAATTGATAGTGAATTATTGCCATTTTAATCAGTGGGTCAAAGCTACATAACTCACCATCATTAATAAACTTTTCCAGATTGGTCATCAGATGCTTTATTTCCTCAGGATCCTGTGGCGGGGTATAGATTATTTGTCCTGTTGCCGGATTTTTTAGTGTTGTTCCTGGCAGCTTACGAAATCCGGCTTTATTTCCCTCGAGCACTTCCTGAATTTGTAAAATAGTTTTATTTGTAAGAAGACCGGAATTATTAGTTAATTCAAATCCCTTTTTCATGGCTGCTACATAGCTTTGTACCTCTTTGGCATTAAGGGATTTAAAAGAGTCCAGGCTTAATTCTGATTTGTATAGGTCGTCATGAGTTGTAATGATATTTTCAATTGCAGAACTGTCTTTTGCTTCCTGAAGTCCAAGAGTATTGATAAGGATACTTTGATCCGGAATTGTGGAAGCAATCCCTTTTAATTCTGCCAGAGAAGCATGGGCAGCAGGAAGGCTTTTCAATACCGTCTTTGTTTCCAGGTCAATTTTTAGGGGAAGATCTGCTAATTTGATTTTATTTTCTGTTTTCATTATGCAAAGAAATTTCGATTTTCTATACAAAGTAAATCTCTTTTGTAAAGAAAAACAAATTTTCTTAACAGAATGTATTTGCACTGTAAAGAATTTGCGAAAGTCTAAACAAGTTTAAATGTTGTCTCCCTTAGGTTGTAACCACCCCATCTTTTCCAGCATAACCGGTACCTATTCCCCTGTTTTTAATCTGCCATCAACCTCTTCACCTGAATTATGATTATGTCTAAGCTTTGATTTCCTGATCTTCAACAAAACTTAATAGTTTAGCCATTGTGTTAATAATCTCATTCTTATAATAATCATGTTTTGATTTAATCTTTTCCACAAAGCTTTCCAGCAGGTGTTTATCTTCTTTGTATGGATCCACGTTAAAAATATCAGACAGCTCTTTCATGTTATCAAGAAGAAATAAGTTACTCTCAGAGAAAATCCTTCTGATTTTTCGATAAAATTTAATCCCTTCGGGCCGATCATTATAATAATGCATGTAAACTGAAAAGTAATTTCTGGCCCATTTTGAGATATTTTCAACTCCCATAGGATATCTCAGCCATTCTGTAAAACAATCTGTGATAAAACTGTAATACCAATTCATCGATTCTTCTGGAAAATCGTAATCCCCGATACCGTCTGAATATTTAAGTTTGCCTGTGTCAATCAGTTCTCTTTCTATGCGGGTTTCATATAATGGTATTAACCTCAGAAAAGTTGCTGGAGTGTAACCGTCACTGCAAATCTGTCTCAGGAAATCAAGGTTTTCATTTAAAGATTTATATGTTGTTAAAGGCTGAAAAAGAATAAAGCCATAATCAAAATCAATTTTTAGCTTTCTGAGAATGTTAATTCCATTTAGGCTCATCTCAACGGTCATATGCTTGTTCAATCTTCTCAGTCCTACATTGGTGCCATCTTCTATTCCCAGAAAAACCTGGAACAACCCATTAATTTTCATGAGTAAAAAGGTATCCTCTTCTATTTCATCAGGGCGGCAAGCTATTTTCCATATAACCTTTTTGTTCAGCCTGGTTCTTTCAAGTTCTATACAAAATACTTTTATCCAGTCAGGCATAAGTTTTGACTTCACGGGGAAATCATCATCCTGAAAAAGGAAAACAGAACAGCCTCTTTTTTTATAGAGGTATTCCATTTCCTTAACCACCATTTCAGGTTTCCTTATGCGTTTTACAGGTCCGGATGCCTGGAGGTAAAACTCTCTTGTGTTACAGAATGAGCAATTGTGAATACAACCCCTTCCGGCAAGTATTGTGGCAAATTTCTTATTAAAAGCATATTGCTTAAGGGGTAATCGTGCCGGGAATGGGAATTTGTCCAGATCTTTTTCAACAGGACGCAGAGTATTCAATATTATTTTCCCATTTTGCCTATAGGCTATATTCTTCGTCTTTTTCCAGTCTTCTCCCCCTGAACTGACGTATTTTACCAATTCAGGTAAAGTGTATTCTCCTTCGAATCTGACAATTGAATCAAGATGCGGCATACTTTCAAAAAGATCCTCAGGTTTCAAACTGGCATAATGTCCACCGGCAGTAAAATGACAGGATATGCCCTTGCTTCTCAGGTATTCTGTAAGATCAATAAAGTTGTTGATATAGTTCTCAAAGAGGATAGAAAAGCCTACTAATAGAGGATCAATTTTTTTAATAGTTTTCAGGATTAGCTGCTTCTTTTTACGAAAGTCCACAATCTTTGATATAATTCCGGACTTAACCAATATTGATGACATATAGCCAATCCCAAGATTATCATAGTCTTGTATACCGATAAAAACAACCGTGGATTTTTTCACAGGAATAAAATTTAAACAGACAGGCCCAGATACAATAAAGGAATGGTTTTGTTTTTAAACATTAGAATTGATTAACAATCGCATCTTTGTTGACTATTCTCTGATTTGAACATTGTTGTTCAAACACTTTTTAAGTTCTTTATCCAATGCTATAGCTGCTCCTGCACATTTTTTGTGATAATCTTTTAAAGCTTTTATCATACAATTAACAGAGCTTTTATCCAGTTTCGATTTTGATAAGAATCCGACGATGTACAATGGATCCATTGGGGTATGTACATCAATTCTACTTGCTGCCATAAGATTTTTTTTTTTGGTTAATACTATGTTCAGGCCTGTCTGTCTTTATTATTGTTTAATTTTTATATTTCTGCATCCATATTTTTATTTCACTTCGGTTCAATATTGGTTTCCAGACCGGATCAATCTGTAACAGATTTGTTGAGAAGTTTGATGGATTTTTCAATGAATATTCGATGTAGGATAAGGCCTTGTCATACAGGCCTAGCATTAGGTATATTTTTGCAAGATTGACAATCATTTCACATTCGTCTATTTTATTTTTATCTCTGACAGTCAGATCAACTGCTTCTACACCTTCCTCAATAGCTTTTTCCTTATTCCCTTTACCAGCATACGCCAAACCGATTAAACTATGAATCTCAGCATTATTGGCATCGTTAGAAAGCTCGCCATCTAAAACCACCAGGGCTGAATCATAATACTTTCCTGCATTTTCAGTTTTGTTCAATAAATTGCTGATTTTACCCAGGTTCAAATATTTCTTACCTCTTATATCAAAATCCTCGGGTTTGGATTTATCCGCTTCAACCAAGGCTTTATCATATTTTCTGTCATAAATACTGAGAAGAATTTTATAGTCATTATTTGGTGACCTTGTATTTATAATTGCAGAATCGAGTACGGCATGTGCTTTGACAGTATTGCCATATCTGAGGATAAGGGATTCGATCTTATTTGAATAAGAAGCGAGCCATTCTGGATTGATATCAATCGCTTTCTGATGATAAATGATGGCAGAATCAAATTTATGTAAAAGACAAAAAGACGAACCTATGTTTGTTAAATAAAGCGGTTCATTTGGATTTAACTTAATCACTTTGTTAATCAACACATATAACCTTTGCCAATCTCCCATCGCCCTGTACACCATTGCCATATAGAACAATGGTTGATAATCTTCCGGATTCCTGATTAAGGCAGAGTTAAAACTTTGCAGGGCATTTGCATAATCCTTTTTGCAGTAATAATAATAGAATCCACGAGCGATCTCAACATCAGGGAGATCCTTATTGATTCTTGAGGCAATAATTATGTCAGACAAGCATTTTTCATTATTGACCGGACTAAGTTGTTTGGCATGAATTCCCCATGAACGGGCGATAGATCGTCTTGCATAAGCAACTGCAAAATCAGGATCAGATTCAATAGCTTTATCATACAAATTTATAGCAGATATAAAACTTGAGGAATCAATAAATTTTTCTCCCATTGCCATAAAAAGTCTTGCATTTCCGGAAAGATAGTTTACATAAGCATCAGGATTTTTAGTCAGGTCTTTTTCAAGATTTAAAATTTCTTCCTCGGAAAAATTCACATTAAGATTCCTTGCTATGATCTGAACTACCTTAGTAAAAAGGGGCATTAGCTGTTCTTCATTTATATCATAAATGTTGGCCCATAATTCCTTGTTGTTTTTTGTTTTTGTCAATCCTATCCACAACTTTAATTCTTTTGATGTTCTTCTAAGACTTATTTCAACCAGATAATTGGTTTTAAGTTCTTTACGGAGTTCATCAATTGGTTTTTTTGTGTCCAGATACTGAAGAGAGGATAATCTGCCTCTCACAGTTAAACTCTTTATTTCCTGCAACTTGGTGATAATTGCGTCCATCGACCCAACGGCGAATCTTTTCAGGTCATCATCATTATCAGGATTTGTAAAAGGGATGACGGCAATTGTCCTTTCAATATTTTTCAGATAATGAGTTTTGTAAATTATAAAAGTGACTAACAGGCAAAGAATGATGGCCAGAAATATCATTATCCTGCTCTGTGGTTTCCATTGGAGTAATTTTCCCCGGAAGGATTTTTTTATTATGCTTCTGACTTTTGCCTTATGGTTAGTAATTTCAATCTTGTCAGTTTCATTGTTCTTGATGCTTTGAACGATTTCATCAATAGCATTGGCAACTTTATTTACCTGATCGCGGTAGTAAGTTTTATTCAGATTATCCTGAGGATGATCTTCATTTGCCCGAAGAGGACGGTTAACCCCTGCTGATTTATAGACAAAATCAATTCCGCGAAGAACGCCTTCAAGTACGGATTCACACAGTTTAATATCAGCTATTTCAAGATCATGAATCCGGACTGGCAAAACCCGGCTCGCAACATTTCCATTGAGTAAATTAACTTTTAGTCCAAACTGATCCTGATGAGCAGTTTCAACAAATGATTTGAATTCATGTTCCCAGGCAAAAGATTTGGGATCGCAATATGTCCTTGAAATAACCGGTATAAAAACCAGGCACTTCAGTTTATCTTTCAGAGAAGCATCGACGTCGTGTGTCTCTAACAGTCCATTGTGGGGATTGACATCAAAATATAAGCTGACCTCCTCTTTAAAAGTAGATTCGAGTTCAGTCTTAAGAGCTTCCACAAATTCACTGACCCACCTGTCGCCTTTGTTGTCTTTCTGGCGGTAGCTGATGAAGACGTCGTATGTGTACCCAGGAATAATGCTTGACATTGCATAAAGAATTTTTCAAAACGACCCCGAGAGTTGTAATTACTTCTTTATCAAAAGTAAACCATAGTTATATTAAAAACAATTTTATTTCCATTGAAACTCTTAATTCAAATTTATTTATTAAATTTACTAGTATCAATATAAAGGAAATCAGATAGAAGTCATACTTTAACTCATATTTTGATATAATATGGAAAAAAGGTTTTTCTTTCAAGTTTCTATAGTGACTTTGCTTATTTCATTGCTCACTGGACAGAATAATTACTCCCTGGCTCAAACTGCAAATGCTGATTCCTCAAAAAAAAGCTTCAGGCTTTTTGAGGATGATAAGATTGTTGAGATAACTCTGCGATTCGATCTCACAACCTATTTCAGAACCAAACCAAAGGAAGATTACTTAAAGGCTAATATTACATTTCATTTAAGTAATACTGATTCCATAAGCAGAGATATAAATTTGAGGACACGCGGCATTTTCCGTAATAGATACTGTGTTTTTCCTCCGATTGAACTCAACTTGAAAAAGGCTCATTTTGGTTATACCGATCTGGATAAGATATCTAAATTAAAGATGGTTCCTGAATGCAGTTTCAGTAGCGATAATAAAGATTACATTCTGAAAGAATACCTGGCATATAAGCTGTTTAATGTTCTTACCGATTCGAGCTTCAGGGTACGATTGCTGACCGTTAATTATATAGATACGCAAAAGAAAAGAAAGCCAATCCAGCAATTTGGCTTTTTTATTGAGCCCGTTGAAATGTTGGCTGCCAGGACAAAAAGCATTAAGATTAAATCGCGTACCCTGAACCAGAAAAATATTGTTCCAAAGGTAATGGACAGGCTTTCCATATTCAATTACATGATAGGAAATTATGACTGGTCCGTACCCGGACTGCATAATATTCTCGTAATAAAACCTATGGTTATTGACTCAACCGGTCTTGGAATAGCTATCCCATATGATTTTGACTGGACCGGACTGGTGAATGCCTCATATGCAATTCCTACAGAAGAAATGGGAACCGATAATGTACGTGAACGGATTTTTGAAGGGATATGCAGGAGCAAAGAGGTTTATCTGAAAGACCTGGAACAGTTTGTAGATAAGAAAGATGAGTTTTACAGAGTTGTAAATGAATTCCCCTATTTAGACAAAAGAGAAAAAAAGGATGTTACCGGTTATCTTGATGGATTTTTCAATCAGTTAGTCGGAAAGAAAGATATGTTGATTTACAATTTAATTAATACCTGCAAAAATTTTTAACTCTAATAAATTAAAATAATGGCAGATACTTTTTATGATTTAACAAACCCATACTTTGTGGGTATCATGTGGCGGTTTGCATTAAATTCGGTTATTCTTTTCATCCTTATACGATTAGTTTATTTCAAATACTCGAAAAAGGAGAGATACTTGTTTTACTTTTTCATAATGGGTATAATGGCTTTCTTTATAACTGCCATGTTAAAAGCAGTTTTTATAGATATGGGCATGGCAGTTGGATTAGTAGCGATTTTTGCTATTATAAGACTGAGATCAAGTAATTTCACTGCAAAGGATATAGCATATACATATACGGTTTTTGGAATTTCAGTTATCAATTCATTAAAACTTCTTAAATTCCCTTTGCTGGGACTTTTGATAATCAATGGAATAATTATTCTTACGGCATATCTTATTGAAGAGTATACAGCAAAATATCATTCTGAAAGGCTATCAATTATTTATGATAAGCTTGATTTACTTAAACCGGAGAAAAAGGAAAAATTTTTGAAGGATGTTTCTGCAAGGACCGGAAAAGAAGTTCAGAGAGTTAAAATCCGCAAAATCAATTATAAAAGAAAAAGAGCATTTCTTGATGTTTACTTTAAGGATAAAACTCACTTAATTTGATTTATCATCCTTCAGAGGAATTCAAGTAACCTGTCATATACCCTCAATCCCGGGTTCTTTCTCCTTCAGGATGAGATACCAGTTCCCATTCTCAATCAGGGCTTCCTGTCCAATAATAAAGAACAGTTCTTTAAGATAAGAATGTTGTTCATTTGTCTCCATATGAGTCGAACTTACCTGGTTAATTTTTGCTTCGGCTTTCTGATAAAGAACATTCATCAGATCATATTGATTAAGCAACTGGCCATAGCCTTTAATTTGGATAAAAGCTCTGATAAGGGCAAAAATACTTAACAACGTTCCTATCATAACCTGAAGATAATTCATGTAATTGTCTATTCCATAAAATTTATCTAAAAAGAAAATGGAAAGAAGAAGCGCAAAAGCAATTATGAAAGATATATTTGAAATCAAATGATATTGAGCCAGTTTCTGAGTCATTCTCCTTATTGATGATTCAAAGAAATCTGCCTGATTTTTCACCCAATTTCTAGTCAGATCGTTAATTGCGGAAGCAGTTATTGATTTATTATTATAAGTAACACCGTACATTGATGAAAGAATATGCTCGATCCATGTGAACTCTTTTCTGTGTATTCTTAAAATGTAATCAGAAACATTGTGATTTATTCCTGCGATGTTCCAATAAAACTGAATCCTCAAAGCTTCTGCCAATGTTCTGTTATACAGATATTTTGAGTGATCTTTTGTTATCCTGGAATAGAAATAGATAATTCCCGCTAAAAAAAACAGAAGAATGACAACTGAAAGGACAACCATTTTAGTCCACAGATTGGTGTAGATTGCCAGAGACATTACTATAAATAATCCGATTACAAACAACCAGACGACAGTATGCATATATCTTTTATGAAACCGAAGTGATAATACATCTAAAATTGAATACGAGCTTAGAATTGATTTTTGGGGGGCATCAAGTTTTTCAGGATCACTAATAATTAAGCTTTGTGATAATATGCGGGCTTTCTGACTGATTTTTAATGAATCTGAATTAATTTCCTCGATTTTCTCCAGTGCCTCGGCGATTGAAGAATCTTTTAGGACAGTTTCAAGCGATAATTCAATACCTTGATTCTGAATAGCCGAAACCTGCCTTGTTGTTGTGTTTCTGTTACAGGGCAGTATAAAAACAGTTCCTTCGTATTCAAATGTGCTTTTTGCTACATTGCTATCATCTCCTGTTCTCTTATATTTTACTATATCCGCTGTTCCTCCCTTTTTCCCTTCCTGGCCGTCCCAGAGGGCTATTAATATCAAAGAACTGTCCGCCACAAATTTCCCGGTTTCAAAATAATGCTGGGCCCTGTCAATTTTTTTGCCGTTACAAGCAGTGCAGAACTTTCGTTTAGCCTGTTTCAGCAATTCATCAAACTCTTTATCAGAATCCTCATCAAAGTCATTTTTATATTCTTCATCTTTAAAAGGAGTCGGGACAATAAGTTCAAATTTTTTTTTGTATTCTTCATTTTTCCTTTTCAGGTCCAGAAAAATGTTGGCAACAAATCTGTCAGCTCCCTCTGCAATTGAAGAAAACAAATAAATAGGTGAATTGGGATATTTTGCAGCCAGATCTTCAAACAGCTTTTCGATCTGCAATTTATGCTCCAGGGTGGTTATCGCATCAAGATGACCTATGACACCTACCGTAATTGGTATTTTTTCTAATCCGGCCATTTCCATTTCTGGTATTCAGATAATATCTAAATGTACTATTAAGCTTCAGTTATTCTCCCAATGATAAATGTATTTCTTCCTCTTTGGTTTTCCCTGTCAAAGCGCTAACGGTTGATATTCCAATCTCGTTCTTCTCAGGATAAAATTTTAACACCCGAAGCAATCCCTTGCCTGATTTTTCATCGGATCCTTTTATTTTTTCATCCTGGAAATCACTCAGAATTTCGAACACTTTCCTGGTTTTTACTGAATCCGAAGATCCTTCTATTCTGACTTCTTTTTGGAATGTACCTTCTTTATGGCCACATAAGACCATTATGATATTTGGGCTCTTTTTGACAAGTTTTTTAAATACAGCGTCTGCGTTGTTGCCCTTAAGTTTTCCATTATCATCTTTTCCATCCATTCCGAAAGTATTAAGATCATCCAGCCGCTTTCCATTTCTGTTAAGATAATCATGAGTGACCAGAATAACCTTTCTCGAATCATTTTGAGAAATAATATTGTCTGCCCACTTTAAAACAGCACTTCGGGGAGCCAGTTCAAGGTTCATGATCAGGAATTTGTATTCCTTATAATTAAATAGACAATAATAGTTATCAATATTTTCCGGGTCATAGAATCCTCCGCTCCACCACGAACCGGGTTTATCAAAACGCGATACCGGGAAATATTTGTGCAGGAATTCAGTATGCCGTGTACCATCATACTTATTTTTATCCGGATTTTTAATGTCATTGTCTCCATATACAATAGAATATGGAATTCCGGCATTTTCAAGGATTTTAAAAGATTTGTCGGCAACTTCCCATGCATATTCCTTATTGTTGTTCGTAATATCTCCCAGATGTACAACATATTGAATATTCAGAAGATTTTTATTTTCAACAATCCAGTCCATCTGCTTATAAAAAATGTCTGGGTATTTGGAAGAGTAATGTTGAGTGTCAGGCAGAATAATAATTGAAAAGAAATCATCTTGGTTTAAAAATGATAAACTAATTAAAGATTGTAAGAAAAGAAGGATGATCAGTATGCTGGTTTTTTTTGTTTTCATGGTATCTCTTTATTCACTTTATTGTTGGAAAATTATGCATATTCTGTTTGTATAGCTATTTTATTTGTAGTCTTTCTGACGGTAGCTGATGAAGATGTCGTATTCGTAACCTGGAATGAGACTTGCCATGATAATTGTTCATTGCATTAAAGTTAGGTAGGAATTAGATTAAAATCAAATAAATTTAACAGGCCGCCACTACGCGGCTCATATTCATCTTCAAATTCTTCGTGCTACAAACAGATCGCCGCTCTTCGGCTAAGAAGTGGCAATAAATTCATTATGCTATAAACAGATTGCTGTTCCACAGCCAAGACTTACATCCGTATGATTTTGTCTGCTTAAAAGTCCCGCCAGGGACGACCTGTATGTAGACTAATGGCAATCATTGAGTAATTAGCTCCGTAGAGCCTGCTCTGCGAAGCGGGGAGCGACCTGTAAAGAACTTCAAACAGGCCGCCACTCTGTGGCTCATACTAACCGTTAAATTCTATTTGCTACAAACAGGTCGCTGCTACGCAGCTCCGAATTACTGCATAATTCTATTTTCTATAAACAGATTGCTGCTATGCAGCTCAGACATACTCCAGAATTCTGTATTCTATAAACAGGTCGCTGCTATGCAGCTTGGCAATAACATTTCTGGATTTAATTGAGTCCCGTCAGGGATGACCTGTTTGTAGTAATCAGTTATTTGACGAAGTCCGAACTCCATAGGAGCGATCTGAAAAATCAATTCCATTCAAACAGATATTCTGGGTCATAATCGACATCAAATTTCTCTAATAATTTAAGATATTCATTTTTGAATGATGTTCTTTTATGATGCTCTTCCTGTGTATTTATGTATTGAATTACATCATTTATCTGGGAATGTCCATAAGAAAATGCACCATATCCTTCCTGCCATTTGAATTTACCTGATAACCATCTCTTTTCGTTAATAAATTTTGATGTGTTCGCCTTGATATCCCTTAATAAATCCGGTAATGGCTGGGAAGGCTGGTATCCAATGAAAATGTGAACATGATCGCTCATATAATTTATTGCAAGTAATTTATGTTTCCGGATTTGTATTATTCCGGTAGTGTATTTTTGTAATTCTTCTTTATGTTTTACTGAAATTACATTTTCGCGTCCCATTGGTGAAAAAACCAAATGGAGGTAAATCCGGGTATAAGTATTAGCCATATAAATAATTAATTAAGCGTTCTAATCAAGATAAATAACATTTAAGCGAGACATTAAAAATTGATGAAAAAGATCATCATTAAGCAGCTAAAGAATAAAGATAAACAAATTTTAAAAACAGGCCGCCACTCTTTGGCTCAGAATCATTTTCAAATCCTTTGATCTACAGACTCAGTAACCCAGCTATCATACTTATTGTCTTTCTGACGGTAGCTGATGAAGATGTCGTATTCGTAACCGGGTATGAGACTTACCATGATAGTTGACCATAGTGATAAAATTATGAAAGTCTTAAACACTAACCAAATATAAATATGTTTTCAGTTTAATTACTAAAATAATGAGGGAGGCATTGTTGTTTTTCAGTTCCCTGGATTTTGAAGTTGAATTAATTCTGCCTATAGCCACTGAAAATGGATACAGAAAAATATAAAAATGAAGATTCATCAAAAAAAAAGATTGATTCATCTCAATTATTTATCGATTTATAAAAAAAACTTGACTTTCATTACAGGCTGTCATATCTTCGGTAAGAGTTACTTGCATTTGATCAGTTAACCTATTATCGTTCTGTTCTATTAAACCTGAATGCCTAAATAAATTTAAATAATGGGGAATGTTATACAATCCAAAACAGGCTTAGTCCTTTTATTATTAGTCTTTTCATTGTCTGGAATGAGATTATCCCAGGCCCAGCAGCCTTCATCATGCCTTGCCGTTATCACTGAAATAAATGGAGAAGCGCTTTTAAAGAAGGTTAACAGGAGTGAATTTTCAAAAGCCTCCTGGGGAACGCAGTTATTCCAGGGCGATGAGATTAAAACATCTGATAAATCTGAAGTAAAATTGCTCTTTTCAAACAGCAGTCTGATTACTCTGGGACCAAACAGTATGATCAAAATTTCAGGGAAAGAGTCTCCTGCAACCGAAAAAACAGGCAACATCAGGAACATTTCGTCTGCTTCAATGGTAAATTTATCTGATCTGATCCCAAAGAGAGAAGACAAAAATGATGCAGGTGCACTGGCCGGTCTGCGATCTGTAACCACGGACCAGGCAATTGAGCTGACAGCTCCTAACAACACCTGGATTAAAACAGATCGTCCATCTTTTTCATGGGTTACAAAGAAATCGTTCGACAATTACGTTGTTAATCTGTATAATAGCAAGGGTCTGGTCTGGAGTAAGAAAGTATCAGAAAACATAATTAAATATCCTGAAAATGAAAAGGGATTAGAGTTTGGGGAATCTTATTTCTGGAATGTGGAGGGGGAATATCTTATAGATACTGATAAATCAGCCAATCACAAGTTTTCTGTTCTTTCACTTGAAAAATTCAGAGAGGTGGAAGAGAATGAAAATACGATCAGGAATACTTTCAAAAATGATCCGGAAAGCAGTAGTTTACATTCTGTTCTGGGGGCATATTATATAAATAAGGGATTACTGCAGGATGCTATCATTGAATTTCAGGTTATCGCCAAGTTAAATATCGATGCCGCTATGCCGCATGAACTTTTAGGTTCACTTTATTCAGAAGTGGGGGATAAAGATAAAGCAATAGATGAACTTCAAAAGGCATTGATACTGGCAAAGAATAAAGACAAATGATTTTTTAGATATCTCAATTCAACTTTGTTCATCAGACTGTCTGACATGCAAAATAACTGTCATGGCAAAAAGAATCAAAGAAAAAAGACTGATGGAATAGCATCCATTCTATCACTTTTTTTGTGTATTCTTTCTTCAACTCCAGGATCTGCATCTTCGCAATCGCAACAGTTCAAACAGCCAGATTTTTCAAAAGAGCTCAGCAATGCATATATCAAAAACGATGATCAGCTGGCTGTCTCTCTGATTAAGGATCACAGGCTTTTTGTTAAACCATTCGTAAATGACCTTATTACAGAAACCATCAGCAAGGAGCTGAAGGGAAAGACTGCGGAATCTAAGCAGGCAAGGGGAATAGCAGAAAAGACAGCAGCAAGTTTTGAAAATATCTTTGGAGAGAAAAGCCTTACAATAGCCGTTAATTATTTAACAGTCTGGACCAGCGGGCAAAAGGAGAAAAAACTGGTCGCAGACAGTTTATATGCCCTGGGAACAAATCTAAGACTGGCAAAAGAAAACCAGAAAGCTTTTCAAATTCTTCAGCAAGCTTTAGATCTCTACAGAAACATTGGGGATGAAAGAGGAGAAGCTGAGGTTCTCGGCGGGACTGGAGCGGTGTATTTTGAACTGAATGATTCTAAGGAAACCATGTCATATTATCAGGAGGCTCTGGACAAAAGGATTAAGGTCGATGACAGACAGCTGATTGGGAACACACTAAATGGGATCGGATCATATTACCTGAAAATATTACCTGATTATTCAAAAGCATTACAATATTATGACAAAGCCGCAGCAATACGGAAAGAAATAGGTGATCTTGCCGGATTACGCAGTACACAGACCTATAAGGCTTTAGCTTATCTGACATTGGGAGACTTATTAACTAATGAAGGGAAATGCACAGAGGCTCTTGAAAAGCTAAATAAAGCGCTTGAATTAAACACAGAAATAGGCAAAAGATCGAACGCCGGTGAGGTTCTTTGCCATATTGGTTTTGTTTATTCACGACTTGGCAATTATAGCACTGCTGTTGAAAAACTGACTGAGGCAGGAAAAATAATGAAGGAAGAAAATGATTCACTCGGCATGGCAGGAGTTTATAATAATTTTGGCGTCGCATTTCAGGGAGCCGGGAGAATTGAAAAGGCACTGGATTATTACAATAATTCCCTGAATATATTCCGGCGAAATGGGAAATCGGATATGGCCCTTCCTATAATTAATAATTTGGGTACCATTTTTTTTGACAGGAAAGAGTATGCCAAAGCAGAGAATTATCATAAGAAAGGACTTCAATTAAGCAGGGAGCTTAACGAGAAAGATCAGGAGGTGAATTTTCTTTTAAACCTGGCTAATGATCAGACCTTGCTTGGAAACCTTGATTCTGCAAGATCCAACTATGAATCAGCTTATACAATCGCCCGTTCATTTGACAGCCCTGAGCTTATCTGGAAGATATTTGCCAGCAGGGCCGAGACTTATAAAATGAGAGGAGAATATGATAAGGTCGTTCAATTAAATGATTCAGCATTAAAAATCATTGAGAGCATGCGAAATACTCTTCAAAGCAACGAATTAAAAGCCACCTACCTGGCAAGCGTTCGTTTTGCCTTTGAGGATATTATCAATACACTTGAAATGTTCCATGAAAAAGAAAGTACAAAGGGATATGACAAGCTGGCTTTCGGATATGCCGAACAAAGCAAGTCTCGTGTTTTATTGGATCTTCTTGCAGAATCAATGGCTAAGGCGGGAAATTCAGATGATCAAAGTAAAAATATCAGGCATGATCTATTTCGAAATAACAAGCCTATTTCCCTTGATGAAGCAGAATCCCTTTGCCCTGACAAAAATACAGTCATCCTGGAATATTCAGTTGGTGACAGCAGTACATGTTTATGGGTAATAACCCGGTCGGCTCATAAGCTTTTCAGGCTCCCCGGCCGCAAGGTGCTTCAGGAACAGATCGAGCCTTTCAGATTTGCATTGCTGAATCCTGATCAGACGAATAACGAATTTTTTACTCAGGGGGGTTATTCCCTGTACCAGAAATTGTTACAGCCTGCTGAACCTTATCTTACTGAAAAGAGCAAACTGATAATAATTCCGGACGGGATTTTAAATTACTTGCCTTTTGAGATATTATTGACTGACAATAAGGGAATTGGCCCTAATGCTTCATATTCAAAACTTCCTTTCCTGATTAAAAAATATCCGGTTAGTTACGGCCAGTCGGCTAGTGTCTTAAAGAGCCTACTTTCAGAACAAAAGGGAATAAAAGGAACTGATTCAGGCAATAAAAAGCTTATTGCCTTTGGCGATCCTGTTTACGGAAATGAAAATGATACATCCCATTCATCTGTAAAAAGCTATAAAAGACTTGAATATAGCGGAGAAGAGATTAAAAATATAGCATCATTTTTTAAAAATGGTAATGCTGAAATCTACCTGAGGAAAGATGCAACAGAGGAAAATGTTAAACGGGAGGGGGCATTGAAGAAATTCAATTACATACACTTTGCCACTCACGGATTTATTGATGAATCAAAACCCGATAACAGCAGTCTTGTGCTCACTAAGAATAATAACTCTGAAGAGGATGGATTCCTCCGGGCAACTGAAATATTTAACCTCGACCTTAATGCTGACCTGGTTGTCTTGTCCGCATGTCAGACCGGCCTGGGGAAATTGATACGAGGTGAAGGAATGGTTGGCCTTACACGGGCTTTTATGTATGCCGGCACACCCGCTGTTATGGTAAGTTTATGGAGTGTATCTGATGTTTCGACATCCACTCTGATGGGAGAGTTTTACAGGAATCTGATAAAAGAGAAACTTAGTAAAACCGATGCCTTGCGCAATGCTCAGCTCTCTATGCTGGGAAATGAAAAATTTGCCCATCCTTTTTATTGGGCTCCGTTCATACTTGTAGGAGACTGGAGATAAAACTCAGATCCAGGATTTTAAATCACCT
>Ga0208478_1000321_pt1 | contig 17638 bp, 16 predicted proteins | sample NGESurdeep072012_5_FD_184462 | JGI IMG/M metagenome (GOLD analysis project Ga0208478, IMG submission 184462) | Arctic peat soil microbial communities from Barrow, Alaska - NGEE Surface sample 415-2 deep-072012 (SPAdes) | ecosystem: Environmental > Terrestrial > Soil > Wetlands > Peat ...
TTCGAGTTCGAACGCCGGCGCGGTGGCCGCCGCCGTGCTCGCCGGTCTCGCGGTGTCGGTATTGCCGGAGTCCGGATTGCGCCCGGGCATGCGCGTGCTCACCGCGGCGGAAGGTTTTCCAGAATTGCCGAGCTGCCGCATCGGACTGGTGCGCAACGCGCATGATGGCTCGACACTGGCCGATGCGCTGGCCGGGCACATCATCTCCTCGCTCGATAACCTGTCGGAAGCGCAGGCGGCGGAATAATTATTTAATACGCATACTCCTCGAAAATCGGCTCGACCGAGCCCTTCCACGGCCCGTGGAATTTCTCCAGCAATTCCTCCGCCGGCGTGATGCCGCGCGCGATCGATTCCTCGAGCGGGCGCAAATAGCGCGTCTCGTCGCGGCCATTGCGGTCGAGATATTTGCGGCGCGCCAGCCCGCGCGTCGCAAAGCGCAGCGTCTCCTGCGCCAGCGTCAGCACGTTGCGGCCGCGGATCTCCGCCCGAAAGCCGAGCCTGGGCACATCGTCGCGCAATTTCTGGCGCTCGGCCGCGCTCCAGCCTTTGACCATGTCCCAGCAGGCGTCGAGCGCGTCGTCGTCGTACAGCAGCCCCACCCAATAGGCGGTGAGCGACGGCAGCCGCCGCCACGGTCCGCCGTCTTCGCCGCGCATTTCGAGATAGCGCTTGAGCCGCACCTCGGGGAAGATAGTGCTCAGGTGATTGGCCCAGTCGGAAATGGTCGGCCGCTCGCCCGGCAGTTCAGCGAGCTTACCAGCGAAGAAATCCTTGAACGATTTGCCGGCGACGTCGATATATTTGTCGCCGCGCTTGATGAAATACATCGGCACGCCGAGCGCGTAATCGACCCAACGCTCGAAGCCCATGCCGTCCTCGAACGCCCAGGGCAGCATGCCGGCGCGGTCGTTGTCGGTATCGGTCCAGATCTGCGAGCGGAACGAAAGAAAACCGTTCGGCTTTCCTTCGGTGAACGGCGAATTCGCGAACAGCGCGGTCGCCACCGGCTGCAGCGCCAGCGCTACGCGCAGCTTTTTCACCATGTCGGCTTCGCTGGCGAAGTCGAGGTTCGCCTGCACGGTGCAGGTGCGGTACATCATGTCGAGGCCGAGCGTGCCCACCTTCGGCATGTAGTTCGTCATGATGCGGTAGCGGCCTTTCGGCATCATCGGCATGTCGGCGCGGGTCCAGTTCGGCGTCATGCCCATGCCGAGGAAGCCTATCCCTAAGGGCTTGGCCACCTCGCGCACCTGCGCCAGATGCGCCATCAGCTCCGAGCAAGTCTGATGCACGTTTTCGACCGGCGCGCCGGAGAGCTCGAATTGCCCGCCCGGCTCCAGCGAAATGGCGCCGCCATGGGTGACGTCGAACAGGCCGATGATGTTGTCGCCCTCCATGATCGGCTCCCAGCCGAGCAGATCATGCATGCCCTCGAGCAGCGCGCGGATGCTGCACTTGCCCGCATAGGGCACTGGCCGGTGCCCCTGCACGGTGAAGGCGAATTTCTCATGCTCGGTGCCGACGCGGAATTGCGCCTTCGGCTTGCAGCCCGCTTCGAGCCAGGCGACGAGTTCGTCGCGCGTCTCGATCGGGGTCATGTCGATCTGGTCACGAGCCATTAGGCGTCCGGGTCAAAAAAGGGCCGCGACCTTAAACATGGGTTGCCGGAAAGGGCAATGCGAGAGGGAGCTTTAATGCCGCGCGGAGGCGGTGGCGCCCGATTTGGCGCCGCGCTCGTACCAACCGCGGCTGCGGTTGACGATCGCGACCACGGACAGCATGACCGGGACCTCGATCAAGACCCCGACCACGGTTGCCAGGGCAGCGCCCGAATTGAAGCCGAAAAGGCTGATGGCGGCGGCAACGGCCAGCTCGAAGAAGTTGCTGGCGCCGATCAGGGCGGAAGGTCCGGCGACACAATGCTGCTCGCCCGCCATCCGGTTGAGCACATAAGCGAGGCCGGCGTTGAAATAGACCTGGATCAGGATCGGTACCGCGAGCAGGCCGATAATTAGTGGCTGCGCCAGGATCTGCTCGCCCTGGAATCCGAACAGCAGAACCAGCGTTGCCAAGAGCGCGACCAGCGACAGCGGCTGCAACTTACTCAGCAAGCTTGCGAGCGCGGCCGCCCCGCCGCTCGCCAGCACGTTTCGGCGCAGGACCTGCGCCACCAGGACCGGCACCACGATATAGAGCACGACCGAGAGCACGAGCGTGCCCCACGGCACCGTGATCGCCGACAGACCGAGCAGCAGCCCGACGATCGGCGCAAAGGCGAACACCATGATGGTGTCGTTGAGCGCCACTTGCGACAGCGTGAAGTGCGGCTCGCCCTTGGTCAGGTTGCTCCACACGAACACCATCGCGGTGCACGGCGCCGCCGCCAGAATGATCAGGCCGGCGATGTAGGAGCTGATCTGGTCGGGCGGCAAATACGGCCGGAACAGATATCCGATGAACAACCAGCCGAGCGCGGCCATGGAAAACGGCTTCACCGCCCAGTTGATGAACAGGGTGACGCCGATGCCGCGCCAGTGCTCGCGCACGCGCCCAAGCGCGGCGAAATCTATCTTGACCAGCATCGGGACGATCATCAGCCAGATCAGTGCCGCCACCGGTAAGTTGACCTTGGCGATCTCGGCGCCGCCGATCGCCTGAAAGACGCCGGGCATGACGTGGCCGAGCGCGATGCCGGCGACGATGCAGAGCGCGACCCAAACGGTCAGATAGCGTTCAAACGTCGACATGATGGGCCTTTTCCGTCGCACCCTCGGTGCGTCCGATCGCTTTGAGCCGCGTGGTCAGCACCAGGCGGTCGAGCTTTTCGATCGGCAGCGCCAGCAACAATTCGATGCGCCGGTTGAGCATACGGTAGGCGTCCTTGAACGCCAACGCGATCTCGGCCTCGCTGCCTTCCGCCGCGGCCGGATCGGGAATGCCCCAATGGGCGGTGATCGGCTGGCCCGGCCACAGCGGGCACGATTCGCCCGCCGCGTTGTCGCAGACGGTGAACACGAAATCGAGGTCGGGCGCGCCGGCTTGCGCGAACTCGCCCCAGGATTTCGAGCGCAGCGTCGAGACGTCGTAGTTGAATTTGCGCAGGAGATCGAGCGTGCGCGGATTGACCTTGCCTTTGGGGTGGCTGCCGGCGCTGAAGGCCTTGAAACGGCCGCCGCCCGCGCGATTGAGGATCGCTTCGGCCATGATCGAGCGCGCCGAATTGCCGGTGCAGAGGAACAGCACGTTGTATTGTTCTTTCATCACGCGATCTCCCTGACTGTCCGAAGTTCAAACGGTGGGCAAAGGCTGAAAGCCGACGCGGCGCATCATCGTTTCGAAGTAATCGCGGACCCGGCGCGGAAACGTGAGCGCTTTCACGACCGCCACGGACCGCAGCAGCGGCAGCACGCGAATATCGTCCATCGACAGCATGCCACTGACGGCCTGCGGGCTTTCGATCAATGCATCGAGCTCGTCGAGCTTCGGCATGAGGTTCTGGATTTGCTGCGGCGTATGGCTGCGCAGCTCAGTGAAATCGCCGTAGGTCTTGTATTTGCGCGCGGTGTAATGAGCGAGCGCGGAGGCGGTGACGAATTCCGGCAAGCCGAGCAGCGGATAACGCGGCATGGTCAGCGGCGCGGATTTCGCGACGACCTGATCGGCCCATTGGGCGATTTCGGGACGTTGCGGACCGACCAGAACCGGCGGCCCGAGGCCCTCGATATATTTGACCATGTCCATGCTTTCGAGCATGGGCTTGCCGTCGTCCTTCACCAAAATTGGAATCTGGCGTTTGCCGACAAGGCCGACAATGGTGTCGCTGTCGTCGTCGCGTACGACGATTTCCTGCAAAGGCAGGTGTTTGAGCGCGGCCATCATCCGCACACGGAAGCAGAGCGAGCAGTGCTCGAACATGTAAAGCTTCATGACGCCGCCTTTTTCGCCGGCACGCAACAGGCGGCGTTGAATTCGTCGACCACCGGCGCGCAGATCTCCGGGCGGCCGCCGCAGCAATCGCGCAGCATGAAATCGATCAGGGCGCGGAAGCCGTCGAGATTGGCACGGTAGTTCATCGAGCGCCCTTGGCGCGCTACCGCGATCAGCCCGCCGCGCATCAGCGCCGCCAGATGCGTCGACATGGTGTTGTGCGGTACCTTGCAAAATTGCGCGATCTCGCCCGCCGGAAGCCCGCTTGGATGTGCGGCGACCAGTTTGCGAAAGGCCTTCAGCCGGGTCGGCTGCGCCAAGGCGGCGAAAGCGCTTTGCGATTTTTTAGCGTCCATATGTCGAGACATATCGACATGATAAGACAAACGGGTGACCGGGGCAAGATGAGTTTGCCGAGTTCGCCGCGATTTCCCGACCCTAGCGACCATGGCCGGGTTGACGCCAAGGGTAGCCTAGTTGGCTCTGGGCGCGGCAATGACCCAAAACCCGTGCGGGTCGCGTCCAAGCTGGGCAATTTCAAAATGCTCGCTAAGTTTCGGCAGCCACCAGGACGTCGGTTTCTGGATCGGGTGGGCATTGCGGCCGTCCGCGAGAACCTTCGCGGCGGGGCCGGTGGCAACAGAGAAGAAACCCACCTTTTGCGTGATCGAGCGAAGATCAAGCACGACGGCATCGACATAATCGGGCTCGATGTGTTCGAGCACGTCGATGCAATACACCAACTCCGCCGGCTGGGGCGGACCGTATTCCGGGAAGGCCGGGTCGTAAGGGCGATAGTCGAAGTCGCTTTTACCGAGACCGTCGAGAGCCTTCTTCAGATTTTGCTTGCCGGCGCCATAGTCCGAAAGCGATTTCGCTTTTGAAAACTCAAGAATCTGCTTGACCAGCGGCGCATAGCCGATCGAGGCAACACCGTACTTCGGGTTCTTGTGAAGTTCCTTTTGAAGCGCCAAGTATTCGGCGGATATTGTCGGTTTGCTCGTCATCGTCTTGCAGGGGGTTGGCGATCGTCATTGTATAACCCGAAATCGAGAAGCCGAGTAGCCCGTTGCGCCGCAGACGGCCAAATTCGGCCAACAACCCGAGCGAAATGCTCTATTGATCTTGCCCATGCCGCAGTTCTCCCCCCACCAGGATGACGCTCTCAAAGCGGTCGCCACCTGGCTGAAGGCCAAGCCCGGATCGAAGGGGACGCCGCAGGTGTTCCGCCTATTCGGCTATGCCGGCACCGGCAAGACCACCCTCGCCCGCCACTTGGCCGAGCAGGCCGACGGCGAAGTGAAGTTCGCCGCCTTCACCGGCAAAGCGGCGTCGGTGATGCGCGGCAAAGGCTGCACAGGCGCCTCCACCATCCACAGCCTGATCTACCGGGCGCGCGAGAGCGGCGAGGAAATCCCCAGTTTCGATCTGTGGGACGACGCGCCGGCCTCCAAGGCCGAATTGATCGTCATCGACGAATGCTCAATGGTGGACGCCGAGCTCGGCCGCGACCTGTTGTCGTTCGGCGTGCCGGTGCTGGTGCTGGGCGACCCGGCGCAATTGCCGCCGATCCAGGGTGGCGGCTTTTTCACCGAGGCCGAGCCGGACGTGATGCTCACCGAGGTGCACCGGCAGGCCGCGGGCAATCCGATCATCCGGCTGTCGATGGATATCCGCGCCGGCGAATATCTCGAGCCCGGCCGCTACGGCGAAACCGAAGTGGTGCGCAAGGACGATCTCGATCCGCAGCGCGTGCTCGAAGCCGACCAGGTGCTGGTCGGTCGCAATGCCACGCGGCGCGCCTACAACATCAGAATGCGGGAACGGCGCGGCTTCGAGGACAAGCTGCCGTCGGCCGGCGACAAGCTCGTTTGCCTGCGCAACAATCGCAAGAAGGGCCTGTTCAACGGCTCACTGTGGTCGGTGAAGGAGCGCGGCGCGCGCCGCACCGGGATCATGACGATGCGGCTGTTGCCGGACGACGACAGCGGCCTGCGCGGCGTGAAAGTATCGGTGCGGCCAGAATGCTTTTCCGGCGGCATCGAGCAGATCGACTGGGCGCGCCGCAAGCCTTACGACGAATTCGACTACGGCTACGTGCTCACCGTGCACAAGGCGCAAGGTTCGCAGTGGGACGACGTGGTGCTGTTCGACGAGAGCTTCGCGTTTCCGGACAGCCGCGAGAGATGGCTCTATACCGGCGTCACACGCGCGGCGAAGAAATTGACGGTGGTGATGTAGCCGTTTCTGCAATGCCGCCTAAATGCACGCTCCAAATAATATGCAACCCCAAACCAGTCCGCCAAACAAATAAGTGCCGGGCAGCATGATAACGGCCGTTGTCAGCAGCCACAGGCCGCGCCACCTGTGCACTCTCACAGCGATGAAAACAGTAGCGAGCCAGAGCAGAAACGCGACTAACGGACCGTACAGGTAAAAGATTCCACGAACGAACATGGGCAGGAATGAAAAGCTTGGAAGATAGTGAGGTGCGAATAGCGCGCAGGGAGCTACAAGAGACAGGATAATCGCGACAACGAACAAACCGCTGAGTTCGAATCTATATATGTCGATCACATGAGCGCCCTCCGCTCTATGCAGCTTCCTTCTTCTTCACGGGCGCGAAGCGGCCGTAGAAGCTTTCGCCCTTGTCCGCCATTTCGATGAGCAGCTTTGAGGGCGCGAAGCGCGCGCCGTATTTCTTCTCCAGCTTGCGGCAGAGTTCGACGAATTTCTTCGTCCCCATCATGTCTATCCATGACAGCGTACCGCCGGAAAACGGCGCGAAGCCGAAGCCGAGGATGGAGCCAACGTCGGCCTCGCGCACGTCGGTGAGCACTTTTTCCTCGAAGCAGCGCGCGGTCTCCAGCGCCTGCATGCCGAGCAGGCGCAGCTTCAGTTCCTCGACGTCGATCATTTCCGGATCGAGTTTCTTCTTTTGCAACTCCGCGAGCCCTGGCCATAGCTTCTTCGGCGCGTTGGGCGGATAGTCATAGAAACCCTTGCCGTTCTTGCGTCCGCAGCGACCGCGCTTCTCGACCATTTCCTCCAGCAGCGCCTTCTGGCGTGGATCGATGGCCTTGGGTCCGAGATCGGTTTCCGTCGCCTTCAAGATTTTCCAAGCCAGATCGACCGCCACCTCGTCGTTGAGCGAGAGCGGGCCGACCGGCATGCCGGCCATGCGGCCGACATTCTCGATCATCGCCGCCGGCACGCCTTCCGCCAGCATCAGGTGGCCTTCGCGGATGTAAGTACCGACCACGCGCGAGGTGTAGAAGCCGCGCGAGTCGTTCACGACAATCGGCGTCTTGCGGATCGCGCGCACGTAATCGAGCGCGGCGGCGAGCGCCTTGTCGCCGGTTTCCTTGCCGAGGATGATCTCGACCAGCATCATGCGGTCGACCGGTGAGAAGAAATGAATGCCGATGAAGCGCGGCGGCTCCTTGAACTCGGTGGCAAGCGAGGAGATCGGCAGCGTCGAGGTGTTGGAGGCGAACACCGTGTTGGCGCCGATCACGGCCTGGATCTTGGCGATTACCTCGGATTTCACCTTGCGGTCCTCGAACACCGCCTCGATCACCAGATCGCAATCCTTCAGCGCGCCGTAGTCCGGCGTCGGCGTGATGAGCAAGAGCAGTCCGTCGCGCTCGGCGCTCTTCATGCGGCCCTTGTTGACGCGGTCGCTCAGCGCCTTGTGCAAGGCCGCCTTGCCCTTGTCGGCGGTCTCCTGGTCGCGGTCGATCAGCACCACCTGCAAGCCGGCGGCCGCGCTCACTTGCGCGATGCCGGCGCCCATGAAGCCGGCGCCCACAATGCCGATCTTCTTGAGAGAAACCGCCGGCACGCCGGCCGGCCGCCGCGCGCCCTTGTTGAGCTCCTGCATGGAGACAAACAGCGAGCGGATCATGGCGGCCGCTTCCGGCGAGCGCAGGATCTTGGCGAACCAGCGCGACTCCACGCGCAGCGCGGTGTCCATGTCCAATTGCAGGCCTTCATAGACCACCTGCAGGATCGCGCGCGCAGCAGGATAGTTGTCGTAGGTCTCGCGCCGGTAGATCGCATTCGCCGGCGGAAACACCATCATGCCGGCCTTGGAATAGACCGGCCCACCCGGCAGCTTGAAGCCCTTCACGTCCCACGGCGCTTCTGACTTGCCGCCAGCCTTGATCCAGTCCTTCGCCGTCTTGATCAGGTTGGCTGGCGGCACGACGTTGTCGACCAGCTTCATCGCCTTGGCGCGGTCGAGCTTAAGCTGGTCGCCCTTGAGCAGGAATTGTAGCGCGTCGGCAGGAGGCAGCATGCGCGCGATGCGCTGGGTACCGCCGGCGCCCGGGAACAGGCCGATCTTGATCTCGGGCAGGCCGAGCCGCGTCTTCGGATTGTCGGCGGCGATGCGCTGATGGCAGGCGAGCGCGAGCTCGAAGCCGCCGCCCATCGCCGTGCCGTTGAGCGCGCAGACCCAGGGCTTGCCGCCGGTCTCGATGCGGCGATAGAGCTGCGACAGCTTGCGGCTCTCGTCGAACACGTAAGCGGCGGCGGGCTCGGCGCCTTTGGTCTTCACCAAGTCGGCATAGATCGCCCCCATGCGCTCCAGCATGGTGAGATCGGCGCCGCCGCAAAAAGCGTCCTTGGCGGAGGTGACCACCGCGCCCTTAATGGCCGCGTCGGTGGCGACCTTCTCGACGATTGCGCCGAGCTCCGCGATCACCTCCATGGTGATGACGTTCATCGAGCGGTCGGCCATGTCCCAGGTGACCAGCGCGATGCCGTCGGCATCGACGTCGAATTTGAAATTCGGCATGACCTTGAGCTCCTATGGCGGGTACGGCGCGCCGTTCCGGTGCAGATAGCGGCGGCCTTTTTCGTCGCGCTCCATCACCAGATCGACATCCGGATAATGCACGCGCTCGGATTTGGCGCGGGTGCCGACCTCGAAATAAACCGCGTCGCGGCTGCCGCGGTTGACCAGCTTGTGCGCGATGCCGCTGCCGGCCTTGAAGCCCGCGGCGTCGCCCGGCTTGAGCACGGTTTCGCCGTCGTTCTCGATCAGCACCAGCTCACCTTCCAGCATGTAGATGAATTCGTCTTCCTGTTCGTGCCAGTGCCGCAGCGCGGTGGAGGCGCCCGGCTCGATCCGCGAAATGTTGACGCCGAACTGCGTGAGACCCACGACGTCGCCCAGCGCCTGCTTGTGGCGGCCTTTATGCTCGGCCTGAAACTCGGCGGGATAGAAACTGCCGCTTCGCACCGGCACCTTGGCGATGTCGACCTTGGGCATGAGATTTCTCAGACGCGTTCGATGATCGTCGCCGTGCCCATACCGATGCCGATGCAGAGCGTGATCAGCGCGGTGGAGAGATCGCGCCGTTCCAGCTCGTCGAGCACGGTGCCGAGGATCATGGCGCCGGTGGCGCCGAGCGGATGGCCCATGGCTATGGCGCCGCCACAGACGTTCATCTTGTCGTGCGGAATGTCGAACGCCTGCATGTAGCGCAGAACCACCGAGGCGAAGGCCTCGTTGAGCTCGAACAGATCGACGTCACCGATCGCCATGCCGGCCTTCTTGAGCACCTTCTCGGTCACCGGGATCGGCCCGGTGAGCATGATCGCCGGCTCCGAGCCGATATTGGCGAAGGCTTTGATGCGCGCGCGCGGCTTCAAGCCCGCAGCCTTGCCCGCCTGCTTGCTGCCGATCAGCACCGCGGCGGCGCCGTCGACGATGCCGGAGGAATTGCCCGGCGTGTGCACGTGGTTGATCGCCTCGACTTCCGGATAGCGTTGCAGGGCGACGGCGTCGAAACCGGCCATCTCGCCCATCTGCACGAAGGACGGCGCCAGCGCGGCCAGCGTCTGCATGGTGGTCGAGGGACGCATGTGCTCGTCCTTGGCCAAAATGGTGAGCCCGTTGCAGTCCTTCACCGCCATCACGGAATTCTTGAAGCGGCCTTCGTCCCAGGACTTGGCAGCGCGCTTTTGGCTTTCGACCGCGTAAGCATCGACGTCGTCGCGCGAGAAGCCGTATTTGGTCGCAATCAGGTCGGCGGAAATGCCCTGCGGCAGGAAATAAGTCTTGACCGCGAGCGAGGGATCGACCGGCCAGGCGCCGCCGGAAGCGCCGATGCCGACGCGGCTCATGGATTCGGCGCCGCCGCCGATAGTCATTTGGTGCTGGCCCGACATGATCTCGGCCGCGGCGAAATTCACTGCGTCCAAGCCGGAGGCGCAGAAGCGGTTGATCTGGATGCCCGGCACGCCATCGCCGAAGCCCGCCACCAGCGCGGCGGCGCGCGCGATGTCGCCGCCCGATTCCCCCACCGGATCGACGCAGCCCAACACCACGTCGTCGATCATCTTTGGATCGAGCTTGTTGCGGTCCTTGACCGCGGCCAGCGTCTGCGCCGCGAGATTGAGCGCGGTCACCTCGTGCAAGGCCCCGTCGGCCTTGCCGCGTCCGCGCGGCGTGCGCACGTGGTCGTAAATGAAAGCATCCGGCATCGGCGTTCTCCTGCGCAGGATTAAAGGCTGCGCGCGATCAACAGCTTCATAATCTCGTTCGTTCCGGCATAGATGCGCAGCACCCGCGCGTCGCGATACAGGCGCGAGATCGGGTATTCGTCCATATAGCCATAACCGCCGAACAATTGCAGGCAGCGGTCAATCACATCGGCGAGCGTATCGGTGAGGCGGTATTTGGCCATCGAGGCGGTGACGGTGTCGAGCTTGCCCTCGACATGCTGGCCGATGCAGTGGTCGAGGAACACCTTGGCGATCGTTGTATCGGTCTTGCACGCGGCCAGCTCGAATTGGGTGTTCTGGAATTCGATGATGGCCTTACCGAAGGCCTTGCGCTGCTTGACGTAATCGATGGTGAGGTCGAGCGCCCGCTCCATCATCGCCACCGCATGCACCGCCACGATCAGGCGCTCCTGCGGCAGTTCCTTCATGAGCTGGTAGAAGCCCTGCCCCTCCTCGGTGCCGAGCAGGCTTGTCGAGGGCAGATGCACGTCCTCGAAGAACAGTTCCGAGGTGTCGGCGGAATCCATGCCGAGCTTTTTGAGCTTGCGGCCGCGCCGGAAGCCGGCTGCGTCCTCGGTCTCCACCACCAGCAGCGAGGTGCCCTTGGCGCCGGCTTTGGGGTCGGTCTTGGCGACCACGATGACGAGATTGGCGTGCTGGCCGTTGGTGATGAAGGTCTTCGAGCCGTTGAGCAGGTAGCCGTTACCGGATTTCTTGGCACTGGCGCGCACGCCCTGCAGGTCGGAGCCGGTGCCCGGCTCGGTCATGGCGATGGCGCCGACCAGTTCGCCGGTGGCGAGCTTGGGCAGCCAGCGCTTCTTCTGATCTTCGGTGCCGTAATGCAGGATGTAGGGGGCGACGATGCCGGAATGCAGCGGCGCGCCGAAAGTGTCGAAGCCGGCGAGCGAGAATTCGCGGTTGATCACCGCCTCATGGGCGAAGCTGCCGCCGGAGCCGCCGTATTCTTCCGGCATCGCGGCACACAGCAGACCGGCTTGCCCCGCCTTGGTCCAGACCTCGCGTTCATAAATGCCGGCCGCGTGCCAACGATCGATATGGGGCACGAATTCATCGGCGATGAAGCGCCGCGCCTGCTCTTCAAGCAGGACCAGGTCCTCGGTCATCCAGGCCGGGCGCGGCAGATTGACGGCATTCATGGGGATGCTTGGCCGATTGGTTCGCGGGAATCAACCATATACCCCCAGCGTTAGTCGGGCGCGAGGGGCAGCCGGTTACCCCGCGCCCAGCGCCACGGCGACGTTGAAGGTGATGAAGGCGGCGGCGTAGGCCAGCGCCAGCATGTAGCCGAAGGTGATGAACATCCAGCGCCAGCTGCCGGTCTCGCGCTTGATCACGGCCAGTGTGGACGCGCATTGCGGCGCGAAAATGTACCAGACCAGAAGCGACAGCGCGGTGGCGAGGCTCCATTGCTGGGCCAGCGTCTGGCCGATCTGCGCCGCGACGTCCTTGCCGCCCTCGATGGCGTAGACGGTGCCGAGCGAGGCCACCGCGACCTCGCGCGCCGCCATGCCGGGCACCAAAGCGACGCTGATCTGCCAGTTGAAGCCGACCGGCGCCAAAACCGGCTCGATCCAGTGGCCGATGATGGCCGCCAGGCTGAAATTGATCGCCGGCTCCGCGGCGCCCTCGGGCGGACGCGGGAACGACGCCAGGAACCAGATCAGCACCATCATCGAGAAAATCGTGGTGCCGGCGCGCTTGAGGAACATCATCGCGCGCATGTAGAGGCCCATCGCAACATTGGGTAGGCGCGGCATCTTGTAGTCCGGCAATTCGATCATGAACGGCGGGGTGGAGTTCTCGCGCCAGAAGAAATGATTGGCGATAAACGACACCGCGAGCGCGCTGAAGATGCCGGCGGCATAGAGCCCGAACATCACCAGGCCCTGCAGCCCGACCCAGCCGAAGACTTGCTTGTCCGGGATGAAGGCCGAGATGATCAGCGTGTAGACCGGAATGCGCGCCGAACAGGTCATCAGCGGCGCCACCAGGATCGTCGTCAGCCGGTCGCGTCGGTTGTCGATCACCCGCGTCGCCATGATGCCGGGGATGGCGCAAGCGAAACTCGATAGCAGCGGGATGAAGGCGCGGCCGTGCAATCCGGCGCCGCCCATGATGCGGTCCATCAGGAAGGCCGCGCGCGCCATGTAGCCGAGGTCCTCGAGCAGCAGGATGAACAAGAACAGGATCAGTATCTGCGGCAGGAAGACGATCACGCTGCCGACGCCGGAAATCACCCCGTTCTGGATGAAGCTCTGCAACAGGCCGGCCGGCATCGCATCGTGCGCCATGGCGCCGAGCGCATCGAAGCCGCTCGAGATGAAATCCATCAGCGGCTTCGCCCCGGTGAACACCGCCTGAAACAGCACAAACAGCAGGCCAAGCAGAATGAGCAGGCCGGCGACCGGATGCAGCAGCACGGCATCCACCCGTCCGGTCAGCGTCTCCGGCCGCGCCGCCGCGCTGACGGCGACGCGAATGATGCGATCCGCCTCGCGCTGGGCGGCGCGCAAGTCGGACGCGGTCGGCGGCTTCCAGCTGTTTGGGACGCTCGCTTCGGAGGCGCCGGCAGCCACGGCGTCGATACGCCGCATCAGATCTTCGGTGCCGCCGCGACGCACGGCGGCGGATGTGACCACCGGGGCACCCAGCTCTTTCGACAGCTTGACGAGATCGATGTCGATGCCGCGCCGGCGGGCGATGTCGATCATGTTGAGCACCAACATCAGCGGACGGCCGACCTGCTTGAGCTCGATAACCAGGCGCAGGGCGACGCGCAAATTGGTGGCATCGGCGACACAAAGCAGGAGGTCGGGCGCCGCCTCGCTGGCCAGCCGGCCGAGCACGATGTCGCGCGTGATTTCCTCGTCGGGGCTGCGCCCGCGCAACGAATAAGTTCCGGGCAGATCGACTAGATCGACACGATGGCCGCCCGGCGTCTGGATGATGCCGGCTTTGCGTTCGACGGTGACGCCCGGATAATTCGCGACTTTCTGCCGGCTGCCGGTGAGCGCATTGAACAGCGCGGTCTTGCCGCTATTCGGCGTTCCCACCAGGGCAAATCGCCACGCGCTCGTTTCGCTCGCGCTCGTCACTGCGGTCGATCCAGTCAGGCCACCAGAACGGCCATCGCTTCGCGGCGTCGGAGCGCGATCGTGGTGTTGTTGACGCGCACCGCGATCGGATCGCGGCCGAGCGGACCTTCATGCAGGATTTCGACGTGGGCGCCCTCGACGAATCCCAGTTCGAGCAGGCGCCGCTCGAGTTCGGCCGCCTTGGTGTCCGATGCGGTGGCGGCCGCGGCAATAGTGTGAATCTGGCCGCGGAATCCTTTCCGCGCCAATCCCAAGGACGCTGTCTTTGCCTGCGAACCGCGCTCGATCATGATCCCGTCCTGCATATGATTATCATTGCCACTCTCATCTGGATCACGCCATGACCTAAATCAAGTAAAATACCAAATCATTTCAGTAGCTTAGAATGATTATAAGGAAGCGGCCCATAATTTTTCCGGCTAGCTACTCCGGTGCCATGATAAGGAGCGCCTGTAGCCGGGTAAGTCCTCATCGTGATTCCAACGCACGCCGCCGCAGGCCGGGCCGAGCCGGACCCCACCGATACCGCGAAAGCCTGGCTGCGCCTGGGCGTCGCCGTGTTGCTGAGCACTATCGGCGGGGTCGGTATGTGGTCGGTGGTGGTGGCCCTGCCCGCCATCCAGGCCGATTTCGGCGTCGCCCGTGCCGATGCCACGTTGCCCTACACGCTCGCGATGCTCGGTTTCGCCGGCGGCGGCGTGCTGATGGGCCGGCTCGCCGACCGCTTCGGGGTTGCCGTGCCGCTGGCACTCGGGGCGCTGGCGCTCGGCCTCGGCTATCTAGCGGTCGGGCAGGCGTCCACGCTCTGGCAGGTGGCAATCGCGCATGGATTGCTGATCGGGATCGGATGTTCGGCCACCTTCGGGCCGCTGATCGCCGACCTGTCGCACTGGTTCGTGCGCCGCCGCGGCATCGCCGTCGCCATCGCGGCGTCCGGCAATTATCTCGCCGGCACGATCTGGCCGCCGGTGGTGCAGCATTTCATCGCAGCATCGGGCTGGCGCGCGACCCATACCGGCATCGGGTTGTTCCTGCTCGTCAGCATGCTGCCGCTCGTTTACCTCCTGCGGCGGCGCATGCAGGCGCATCACACCGAGGCCGCGGTGCAGTCGGCGGCGCGCCGGCAAGCCGAATTGCCTTTCTCAGCCGTCACGTTGCAGGTGTTGTTGTGTATCGCCGGCATCGCCTGCTGCGTGGCGATGTCGATGCCGCAGGTGCACCTGGTCGCCTATTGCGGCGACCTCGGCTACGGCGCCGCGCGCGGCGCCGAGATGCTGTCGCTGATGCTCGGTTTCGGCATCGTCAGCCGCATCGCGTCGGGCTTCATTGCCGACCGCATCGGCGGCGTGCGCACGCTGCTGCTCGGCTCGGTGCTGCAGGGCACCGCGCTGTTCCTCTATCTGTTCTTCGATGGGCTCACGTCGCTCTACGTGATCTCGGCATTATTCGGTTTGTTCCAGGGCGGCATCGTGCCGAGCTACGCCATCATCGTGCGCGAATATTTCCCGCCCCGGGAAGCCGGCACCCGCATCGGTCTCATCCTGATGGCGACCCTGGTCGGCATGGCGCTGGGCGGCTGGATGTCGGGCGCGATCTTCGACTTTTCCGGTTCCTACCGGGCGGCGTTCCTCAACGGGCTCGGCTGGAATCTTCTGAACGTGACGATCGCAGCCTGGCTGCTGTTGCGCTCGCGCGGCCGCCACGCACCGGCGCTCGCCTAGAACGCCTCTTCCGGCAATTCCATCGTCGAAGCAGCGCCCGATTGGATGCGGGCGAAATGCGTGGCCGTCTCCGGCAGCATACGCTCCATGAAGAAGCGCGCGGTGGTGAGCTTGGCGCTCATGCGCTGGCCCGCGCCGTTCGTTTTGGCACTGGCGATCGCGGCTTCCGCGATCCTGCACCACATGTAGCCGAGCGCCACCAGCCCGAACATGTGCATGTAGTCGGTGGCGCCGGCGCCGGCATTGTCGGGCTTGGCCATGGCGTTCTGCATGAACCACATCGAGGCCTGCTGCAGATGGCCGAGCGCAACGCCGAGCGGCGTCACGTACGGCTTCATGCCGTCGTCGGCGCTCTTTTCCTTGATGAAGGAGCCGACCTCGTTGATGAACGCCATCAGCGCGCGGCCGCCGTCCTTGCCGAGCTTGCGGCCGACCAGATCGAGCGCCTGGATGCCGTTGGCGCCTTCGTAGATCATGGCGATGCGAGCGTCGCGCACGAACTGCTCCATGCCGTGCTCGGCGATGTAGCCGTGGCCGCCGAACACTTGCTGCGCCATCACGGTATTGGCGAAGCCTGTGTCGGTGAGCACGCCTTTGACCACCGGCGTGAGCAGGCCCATGTAATCGTCGGCGCTCTGGCGCTCCTTGCCGTCCTCGGAGCGGCGGGCGATGTCGCCCTTGAGCGCGGTCCACAGCACCAGCGCGCGGCCCGCCTCGTTGAAGGCGCGAATGGTCATCAGCGTGCGGCGCACGTCCGGATGCACGATGATCGGATCGGCTGGTTTGTCGGGATATTTGGCGCCTGAGAGCGCACGGCCTTGCAGGCGCTCCTTGGCGTATATCGCGGCGTTCTGATAGGCGACTTCCGACAGCGCCAGGCCTTGAACGGCGACGCCGAGCCGCGCCTCGTTCATCATCGTGAACATGGCGGGCAGGCCGCGGTTCTCCTCGCCCACCAGCCAGCCGGCGGCGCCGTCGTAATTCATCACACAAGTCGAATTGGCGTGGATGCCCATCTTCTCTTCGATCGAGCCGCAGGAAACGCCGTTGGGCGCGCCGAGCGAGCCGTCATTCTTGACCGTCAACTTGGGCACCACGAACAGCGAGATGCCCTTGGTGCCGGCCGGCGCGCCTTCAATGCGAGCGATCACTAGGTGGATGATGTTCGAGGCCAAGTCGTGCTCGCCGGCGGAGATGAAGATCTTGGTGCCGGTGATCTTGTAGCTGCCGTCGGCCTGCTTCACCGCCTTGGTGCGCAGCAGGCCCAAGTCGGTGCCGCAATGCGGCTCGGTCAGATTCATGGTGCCGGTCCATTCGCCGGTCACCATCTTGGGCAGAAATTTCGTCTTCAGCTCGGGCGAGGCATGCGCGAGCAGCGCGGCGATGGCGCCCTGCGTGAGGCCCGGATACATGGCGAAGGCCATGTTGGCCGAGCAGAGCATTTCGTTCACCGCCACGGTCAGGGTCGCCGGCAGGTCCTGGCCGCCGTATTCGGCCGGCACCGAGATGCCGATCCAGCCGCCCTCGACCATTTGCTTGAAGGCGTCCTTGAAACCGGTCGGCGTGGCGACACTGCCGTCGGGATGGCGCGTGCAGCCTTCCTTGTCGCCGACACGATTGAGCGGCGTGAGGACTTCTTCACTGAACTTGGCCGCCTCGCGCAGCACGGCTTCCACCACGTCGGGTGTGGCATCGCCGAAGCCGGGCAGATTGCCGTAACGGTCGAGATGGAAGACGTCGTTCAACAAGAACAACGCATCGTCCACGGGGGCCTTGTAGGTCGGCATCAGTCCCTCCCGGCGTCCGGCAAGCGCCGTTAACGACTCGTTAACTATTGAACGATTGCGACCGGTTCAAGAACGGCCGTGGATATCCCCAAGCGCCGCAAGCGCGGCTGCGACAAGACCATCGCGCATCCGGCTTACAGCCGCGTTAAGCCGCCGCTTACCGCCGCGTACGGCCGAAACCGCAGGCAAAATCCGATACTTCCGCCCAATCCTTAACTCCATGTTTACCGTGACCGGCAAAAAGTCGGGCAGAGGACTGCGGACCGCGCCCGTATCCACGAGCCGTTAACGTGTGCCGGTTCCACGGAGAGCCCATGAGGCTCCTTCGCCTCCACCTCGAACGTGGGTGCGAGCAATGAAATTTGGCGTCCCGTGGAGTATGAAAGGGATACGGCCGGAAGCCCGCGAAACCGCCGAAGAAGCGGCGCGCCGGTCGGGCGTGTCGCTGGGCGAATGGCTCAACTCAGTGATCATCCAGCAAGCCGAGCAGGAAGGCGTGCAATTGCCGCCGCTGACCGCGCACGATTCCCATGGCGGCGATTTCGCCACGGTGAACCACCGGCTCGAC
>Ga0208478_1000322_pt1 | contig 17636 bp, 13 predicted proteins | sample NGESurdeep072012_5_FD_184462 | JGI IMG/M metagenome (GOLD analysis project Ga0208478, IMG submission 184462) | Arctic peat soil microbial communities from Barrow, Alaska - NGEE Surface sample 415-2 deep-072012 (SPAdes) | ecosystem: Environmental > Terrestrial > Soil > Wetlands > Peat ...
CCGTGACAAGCTTATTGCCTATACCAGCGTGTTGGATGCAGTAATTGGAAAATAACCGCAAAATTGTCATGCGATACCAAATAAGGTTTGCTAAGCGTCGGACAAGCTTGCAGATGGTGCCCATCGGCCGGTTTTGTACCTTCTTCAAAACAAAACCGTGAATTGCCATATACAAGCGAGCGTCGGGGCAAACCGTCTTAAAGGGTTCTTCATTTTTAAATTGTCAAGGTGGAACAAGATGGTCATGTTTTACTTTACAAGCTTGCTAAGCGTCGGCCCGTTTGCGGCGGTCAAGGGTAAACGATTTTGTCTCACATTACAAATTTGTCAAGAAGTAATCAAGTTGTCAAGGAAATACCGCAAACAAATCCCGGGGCAAGCGGGTAAAAAAACGTGATAGTCGCAATTATTGCAGCCTAACGGCCCGGCAATAAAGTAAGTAAGCATTACCCAACGAAGCCATCCGGCCATCAGTCCCGGTTCTCTAGACGGGATTTGTCCCGTTGGCGAGGAGGGTATGGCACGCGTTTTTGCTGTCCAGGTACAATTTTGCTGGGTTAGATGAGTTTCGCGGTACAAGGTTGCTAAGTTAATTGTCATTTATCCCGGTGCAGAGTTCTATTAAATGGGCACTATCGCAGTATCGCGGTACAAGGTTTATAAGTGTTCGGAATTTGTCTCGGTGGCAGGAGTTTGGAAATGGGCAGTGGCGCGAATCCGGGTTTATCACCTATTACAAATTTGTCTTGACTACAGGAGCAAAAGCAAAAACCGTGACAAGTCTTATTTACTTTATTGACCGTGTTAGCTGCTGCACTTTTACTGTTTTGAGAGTTTAACTATGTCCGGGACTTCGAGAATTTGTTTTTCATACCCTTTAGTTGCTGAAATGATCATGGAAAGACCTAATTCTTTTAAGGTTGAGACAAATTTTGGCATGGTCAAGCGGAAAAGGGGATAGAATAGACTAAAAACATAATAATATTTATGGACGTTATTAAGTCCTTTTGTAGGTTTTATAAGTCCCGGCCGGAACAAATAAACTTTTTTAAATGACAATTTCATAAGGTCTTGTTCAGTTTTGCCTTTAACTCTTGCCCACATGAATTTTGCCTTTTCAGGGGTATTTGTCCCAGCACCGGAAATATAACAGAAGATCATATTGGGGTTTAGTCTTGCAAGTCTTTGAGCTACATCCAGGGTTAATGTGTAGGTAATATAATAATATGCAGATTCTTTCATTATAAGAGAGGTCACTCCTAAACAATAGAAGCATGCATCGTATCCAATAAGTTGATTTTCAATATGTGAAAGGTCAAAGAAATTGTCATGGATTATTTCAGATAATTTGGGATTTGAAATCCCGCATGATTTTCTGTTTATTAATAGGATTTTTTCAACGTCCGGATGAAGAAGACATTCATGAAGAACACCTTCACCAACCATGCCAGTGGATCCGGTGATTATAACATTTATTTTCATATACTTTTGGAAAATGTACTATCAAAGTTAACAATTATCAAGGAGATGAGAAATTCGCACATGTAGCAGCTAACGGCCCGGCGGTTTAATTAGGTGCCGTCTGGGTCGCGGTGCCGCGTTTTTTGCCAGTCCCGGTAGATGGCTGTGAACTTCGGGTCACGGTGATGCTGCTAGATGGTAGCAAGTCCAGATAGACGGCAGTGAAGTTTCGTGTCACGATGAAATAGTCTCGGTGACGAGCAAAAAACAAGGCACCAGCGTGTCGGCCGGCAGCCCACGTAGACTTTGTCTCGGTGGCAGGATTAGTCATGGTGCAGAAAACATAATAGATTGCTGTAAATTTTCTCTCATAGACTTTAAGGGCTGACTGAGAAGCAGTTCGGGCTGCCGAAGGCACTTAATTAAACCGTCCGAGTTAGCTGTAGGGCCATTTTGGAATTGTCAGGAAATAGATTCTGTTTTTCAATCGTCTTGTTGAAACTGAAACTGTCTCGGTAAGTCATGCTTACGCCACGTCAGTCACATACAACCAACTAGTTATTAGTCACGGTATCAATGTTATATAATAGTAATTCTAATAATCAGGTATTGCATATCAAATCTATTCAAATAAAACTGGATTATCAGTGATAATCATACTATAATTTGGAACCCCGCTGGTATAGGCAATAAGCGTTTAATAGGTATCATTTTTAATGTTGAGTATGAATTTTCATAAACGCTTATTGCCTGTACCAGCGAGTTAGCTGTAGGGCCGATTTCATAATTACTAAAAGTTGTTGATATCTGCGGCTTTAGAAGCCTGTCTCGTTGAATGGAAGGGACGGGCTGGAAGGCTCTTTACGCAAACGAAAAACTAAGTAATATATGCATGCTAATATTGCGTAATGTGCCTGACAGCGAAGGGACGGTTATTGTCTTATTCATTTCGCAATGCTACTACTGGATTTCTTGTTGCTGTATACCAACTTTGTAAATTCACTGTCATTAATGCAATCGCAAATGCGATTAATCCCGCTAATACGAAAATCCACCAGCTGAATTCTGTTTTATATGCAAAGTTTTGTAACCATTTATGCATTACGTACCACGCAATAGGTGAGGCAATTATAAAAGACACAACAACCCATTTTAAGAATTCTCTATTGAACAATAAAATAATTTCTGAATTTCTTGCTCCCATAACTTTCCTAATACCGATCTCTTTGGTACGCCGATCAGTAGAAAAAACCACCATTCCCAAAATCCCTAAAACGGAGATTAGAATTGCCAGGAGAGCAAAAGATAAAATGAGATTTCGTAACTGAGTTTCGTCCTTATATGTTTCAGATAGAAGGTCATCAAAAAATTTATATGAAAACTCCCGACCATTTAGAAACTTCTTGTAAGTGTCACTAATATAAGCAAGTGACTCTTTAGTATTGCCCTTTGCAATGCGTACATTCATTGTATTAATCTCTTCAGGATTAAATGACAAAATCAGTGGTTCAATTGGGAAGTGTAATGATCTGAAATGAAAATCCTTAACAACTCCGACAATTACATTTTGTCCTATGCGTTGCCCAATTGGATCGGCAAATCCGAACAATTTTTCTGCCGTTTGATTTATCACAATTGGGTTAGTCTCGAGCTTACTCCTGTACCCATCGTAATCCATTTGGAAAAACTGTCCTTTGATTACTTCGATTTTATAAGTTTTTGCAAAATCTTCATCAACAAAATAGTAGTTGACCTGTAAAGTATCCGTACTACCTTCTTTACTAATCATAATACTTTCTCTAAATCCAGCTCCAATCGGTGCATTAGTGCTCGCTGAAGCACTTAATATCATGGGATTTCTTCGTAATTCTTCTTTGAATGGCTTGTTGCTTCCACCGTTTGCAATCCATAAACCTGTGGGTATGACTAAAACGTTTTTGTCATCGAGACCCAAATCCTTATTATGAATATAATTCAATTGCTTTATAAACAGCAATGTTGCTATGATGAAAAAAATTGCAATTGTAAATTGAATAGTTACAAGAATCCTTATAAAATTATTCCTTGAACCAGATATAGATCCTCCTCTGAAAATTCCGATCGGATTAAATGCTGAAAGGTATACTGAAGGATAAAAACCCGCGATAATTCCAACAGTAAAAGTTAAAAATAAAAGGTTTATAATTAAGCCCGGCGAAAATATTAAGGTTAGATGCTTCTCTGACATCATATTAAATACTGGAATAATGAGAACTACAAGAAAGAGCCCCATCGCTGTAGCCAGAAATGTCTGTAGAGTAGATTCCATCATAAATTGACTAAAAACACTTGTTCTACTTGCTCCATTTGTTTTTTTGATTCCAATTTCTATGAATCGCTCTGATGCCCTGGCAATTGATAAGGTGGAAAAGTTAAGAGATGCCATAAGGACTATTAAGAAAGCTAGCCCTGAAAATATCCAAACGTATTTGTAACTCCCTTGATTCTTATCATAGATGTAGTTTGGATAATCAGAATACAGGTGAATATCAGCTAGTGGTTGAATCAAAAGCTTATCACTAATTTTAGAATACCTACTTATATGATTTGAAATCAAGCTCAGGAACTTATTGTCAATCTGTGCATCTTTCCTTAGTTTGATGTAGACTCTTACATTACCATTATCATGCCATGGATTTGAAAATTTTAAAATCAGAGCATTCTTATCAGAAAGGATATATCCAACATCAATAGTGCTTTGTTCTGGGATTTTTATTACACCTCCAATTGTATAGACTTCTTTAAAATACTTATCACTTACAAGCGTTTTTCCCAGGCACGACTTATTTCCAAATAATTTTCTTGCAGTTACTTCTGACAGAACAATTTTGTCAGGCTTATCTAAAGCACTTTCAGATGAACCTTCGATAAACCTGAATCCCCCGAATACTTTAAAAAAATCTTCGTTTGTCCAACACCCTCTTATTTCATATTTTTCTCCTCCTGATTCTTTTTGAAGAGGATAATCTTCTGTTTGATGAGAAATATATGTAGCATATTCTATTTGAGGATAATCAGTCTTTAACGTTTTAGCTACTGGGCTATAGCACATAGGGGATTTTATGACTTTATCTCCCTCTTTTGATAGAGTTAGAACCCGATAAATAAGTTTATAATCAGGATGAAATTTGTCATAACTTAACTCATTAAATACCCATAGGTAAATAAGTAAACTAGCAACTATAGCGACTGTGAAGCCTGTAAATGTGATTATAGAATAGACAGGTTTTCTTGTCAAATTACGAAGGATCGATTTGATTTGATAGTTCATATGCATGTACAATTGATAATAATTAGTACATTTTCATTATAAGAATCCCTTAGGTCTTGACTGAGTCCCGATAAATGAGCAGAGGTTCCTCGGGGTCTCGAAAAATTGTTAAGTGGCGGAGTCCGGGCAGGCAAAAAAACATGTGTTTGGCAGGGACGGGCTGGAAGGCTCTTTACGCAAACCCTACTTACAAGTGCAGATTAATGAATTTAAAGGTTGCGTAATGTGCCTGACAGTGAAGGGACGGTTTTAAAATAATACTTCGTATTTAATGTTAATGAGAGACAATGCTTTCTATTTCTTGACTTCGAAAAGTCCTCCACTCATGCCCCCACTAAAAGCCTTAAAAATGAACGGAAAATGAGCCCCTGATTGTTTAATACCATTTCTAGTGAAATATTGAGTTCCATATGGGATATAGAATATTACATTACCAGATTTACTTACAAGATCAAATTTCTTAATTACATAAGTGTGCCCGGATATTACAGTTATTCCATATGTATCAGTATTGTATGGGGATCTTCTTTCAACTTTTTCGCTATGACTGAAAATGTCAGGATTATTGAAGGCTGTAGTATCTTTAAATTCAGTAACATCTGAATAGTTTATTATAGCATAGGAAACAGAATCATAATAGATGCTATCATCGAGATTTGCGAAATCCACGCTAAATTGAGAAAAATTCGTATTCTCCTTTTTACACGCGATTGCAAGACAAAAAATTACGAAAAACAAAACAATAGATTTTTTCATTATGAGTATTTTAAGTTAACGACGTAAAGACAGATATTATTTTAATCTGAAAATCAATGAATCAAGTGTATAGGATGCTAGGATCCCAAGACCACCATTAACATTAGAGTAAAGAAATGATGGTTCTGAGAAAGGGCTATCCCCAAGAGAGAAGTTCTCAAGAGACTTATGGAAATCATAATAGGGTTTATCAGTACTCAAAAGGTAAACCCGTAGGAATGTAGAGTCTGGTTCTAACCAGCCTGGCTGATCCAGGTAAACCGGTTGGAACTCAATTGACCTGATAATGAATTTTTTTCCATCCAGTCCGATATCATTACTTACCCGATCATTTTCCCATCCATTATACTCTGCATATCCAGGGATATCTGATTCAACAGCTTCCGTATACGAGAGATGTTTTTTATGAGAAGATGTAGGGTAAAATGTCTCATATAAATAAAGCAACCTGTAATAGTTGGCCTCACCAGGGAAATCTGTAATACTGACTTTCGCAGTTAGTATTGATATACTTTGTCCATGATCATCAGTGGTTTTTCTGAATGTTGTATCGACAGTGATCTGGAAGTCCCTTTTCAGAGGTATTTTGCAGGTTGCCTCGGCTTCAAGTCCTAGATCACTGATTATTTTAATGTTATAGGTCTGACCTTCTTTAAACTGAAAATTCTTAATGCGGTAATTATATCCAGTGCTATAATAATTTTCACGTGCAGTGTCTAATTGAATTTCTTTTGAGTTCTCATAGATATATAGGCTGGCATTTCCGAAGGGTTCAAAGTTACCATTCAATTCTCCGAAACGTCTAATATTTGAAGAAATGAATATTTTGTTGTCTTTCTTGTCAGGAGATAAATATGCATTTAATACTAATTTCTGAATGAATTCCGGCGGATCTACATCTGATGCGACTTTTCTGCAGGAAGAAAGATTTAAAGTGAGAATCAAAAAAAAGTAGAAAATTAAATTTCTATATTTCATTTTCAGAATTTTATGTTATACGAGAATGATGGAATAATTGGGAAAAGGGTTACTTGCTTAATAACTCCGTAGGATTTGTTATTGCTATATTCGTAGCCCAGATAATAGTAATATGGATTCATCCTGTTATAAACGTTATAAACTGAAATCTCCCAAGTTCGCTCACCCCATTTTTTTTCTTTTTTAAATTGTATCCCAAAATCGAGTCTATGGTATGGAGCCATCCTGAAGTTATTTTTCTGACCGTAATCAAATCCAACACCACTGCTATATCCGATTATATTTGCATTTCTGCCTCTTGAACCCAGTACATCATAATCGCTATAAGCAAAGTATGTGGCACTTGGCAGTGATATGGCATTTCCTGTTCCATACACCCATGTGCCTGTCAAAGTAATTTTATGGCTTAGCTTATAAAAGGCGACAACTGAAATATCATGACGTCGGTCATACCGCGAATAAAACTTCTTTCCGAAATTCAGTGAATCAAATTGCATCGGTGTCCATGACAAAGTATAGCCGATCCAACCTGTAAGTCGATCTGTATTTTTCTGTAGCAAAAATTCCGCTCCATAGGACCATGATCTTCCAACTGTTACTTTATTCTCCCAGTTCTGCTGTGCTGCACTCTTTACATCATCCAGAATTATAAATGAAGAACCTTCTTTGTAGGCCAATACGTTGTCCATGGTTTTGTAATAAGTTTCCAATGAGATTGAAAAGTCTTTCTTTTCGAAGTCTTTCACAATTCCCAAAGCAACCTGTTGTGACCTCTGTGGCTTAATCTTATCTGTAGCAGGAACCCATAGATCTGTTGGAAGACCAACTCCTGTATTTGATAGCATATGAATATATTGATTCATTAAAGAATATGAACCTTTTAGAGCAATATCATTCCTGAAATGCCAGGCTGCAGTTAGTCTTGGCTCAGGAAACAGGTATTGCTTTTTTTCTACAATGAAACTGCTGATGCGTACCCCTGCATTAATCTTTAGATTTGGATGTGGCTGCCAGATATCTTCTGCATAGAAACCTGATTCGATTCCATACTGATTTGTTTTTTCCTGTATATTCCTATTGTACATCTCATCCTTTTCTACAAAAGCATATGGATTAAACTTATGATAAGTGCTGATGATCCCAGCTTTTATCCAGTGGTTGGGATTTGGTATGTAATCAATGTCATATTTGACTGAATAATCCTGTATCCCGGAATTATATTCAGCATAATAATGTGTGTCTTCTTTGATATCATGATACCTGTCACTAATGTTAAAATTGTACTGACCAAAGATCAGAGAAGTGTTGGAAAAGAGTTTATCAGAGAAAAGGTGGTTCCATCGGACGGTTCCGGTGGAATTACCCCAGTGGTAACCAGCTTTTTCTGTAGATGTAGATGAGTTTGTATTTGTGCCATATTTGTCCTGTCCAAAATAACCACTGATATATAATTTATTATTTCGTCCAAAATCAAAATTGATCTTTGCATTAAAATCATAAAAATAGTAGTGTGGTAAGCCGGAAAAAGGCAGTTCAAAAAGATCAGCAAAGGTTCGCCTGCCTGACAATAATATTGACGACTTTCCCTTTTTTAATGGCCCCTCTATGGTCGCCCGTGCTGATAAAAGCCCTATTCCTGCTTCTCCATGCCACTCTTCTTTGTTGCCCTCTTTCATATTCATGTCGAGAACTGAAGAAAGCCGTCCGCCATAACGTGCAGGAAATCCTCCTTTTATCAGTTCGACACTTTTCAGAGCATCACCGTTGAATACGGAAAAAAATCCGAAAAGATGACTGGCATTATATACAACCGCATCATCCAGGATAATCAGGTTCTGATCGGGTCCTCCTCCACGAACGTAAAACCCGCTACTTCCTTCAGTGCCTTTCTGGACGCCGGGCAAAAGCTGGAGAACTTTCAGAACATCTTTTTCGCCAAGTAGTGATGGAACATTTTTTATCTGTGCAGGCTGAAGACTGATATTACTCATTCTGACAGATTCACTTTGCTTTTCAATACGGTTTGCAGATACAGTTACTTCATCGAGTAGAAGATTAGGCTTCAGCTCAAAATTCAATTCTGTATTTTTGTGAAGTGCGGATTTAACGAAAACAGAACTGAATCCTACGTATGAAGCTATTAGTTCGACTGTATCCGCTTCGGGTATAGTTAATGAATAGAAACCGTAAGTATTTGTTACCGTACCAATTTTATGATCAGGAAGATAAATGTTTACACCAATTAGAGATTCTCCGCTGATTTCTTCTCTTACATAACCGCTAATTGTGAAATGTTCAGTTTTTTGTGCTTCCAGGGGACAACCAATGATTAACAAAACCAAAATCAGCTTATCAAGTTTCATTTTTTCAGGTATACGGTTAGGATCTCATTAATTGTTAAACGAATTTAAGAGATAGTTATACTCTACACTCCCAAATATTTGTTAATCTATTCTTAAACTACTGTTAAATATTTCACACTGGATTCATTTTGACGGACTTAGGTTGTGGTTTTTGCCAGTCCGGGTAAGGATTGTGAATTTTGAGACTCGATAAAACTGTCATGATGGCGAGCAAAAACCGCAAAAGAGAATGATAGGTCAGAAGAAAGTCAGGGATTGAGAACGAAGTTATAGGTCATGATGAACTAGTCCTGGTTAATTGTAGGAACAGTCATGTTATAATAAAGCAACTGAACAAGAAATGAACTGGCAAAAAAGCATGTGTTTTGCAGCGAAGGGACGGTTGCAGGGATGGGCTGCAAAAGGCTTGCTTGCGCGTCGGCAGTCCTAGGATTGAGACCGCACCGCCTTACAGCTAACGGCCCGGCAATATGGGGAGGTTGTGTTACCCGACGACAGCACCGGCCACGTCCTGTTTTCTTTAGCCAGTAAGCTGTCACGGTGCAAGGAGGGTATGGCGCACTTTTTGCCGTCATGGTACAAATTTTGCTGAGCATTACGAGTGTCGCGGTACAAGTTTGATCGGAGCCGGGAAACTATCAAGATACAGGATTTTAATTGGGGGCACATGCGCAGTGTCGCGGTACAATTTGTCTCGGAGCCAGAAATTTATCACGGTGCAGAATTTTAATTGTGTGCAGATGCGCGTGTCCGGGTGCAACAACCATTACAAATTTGTCTAGAGGGCAGGAAAGCAAAAAGTGTGACAAACAACTTACCCATATTGTCCGTGTTATAAGCAGGCCTTTTATTTCGATAATTTGATAATCTAGATACTGTTAATTATTGTATTACTTCATTAATTGAAAGATTCATTTTCTTAACAATCTCTATGTATCTCGATTCATTTCTATACCTGTTAAACAAAGGATAGGCCGTTATATAGGGTAAATTAGGATCATGTATTTCAAACATTTTTTCCAGCCAGTCAAGTGCTTTTTCTTTTTGGTCAGTCCAGACATAAAGATTGAAAATCCAATTAGGCAAAACAAATTTAGTTTTTGAAATTTCTAAAAGTGCTTCAGCTGCCTGTAAACATGCCCCTTTATAACCAGCTTTGACATAACCTGCATCAAATGCAGGTAGAATTTCTTCATACCCAACTAGTTTAAAAAGCGACTTATAAGATTCAATACCTTCTTTATATCTACCAGTCTCCATGAGTGCATCACCAAGCATTCCTTGAGCTGGTGCAGAATTTGGATCAATTCTGAGGGCATCTTGCGCAGCAGCAATTGCCTCATTATTTCGGTGTAACATGATCAAGTTCATACTATATATAGCCAGAACAAGCGGATTAAAGGGATCCAGTTTAACACCTTTTTCCATTATTGCTTTTGCCTCTTCAGATCTTCCCAGTATTAAAAGTAACTGGGCGTAATAGAGATGTGCCTCCGCATGGTTTGGATTGAACTCGATAGACTTTCTAAATTCATTCTCTCCTGCTTTCCAGTCCCACATTCCCCATGTAGTGATAAGGGCAAGAGTATAGTGAACATCCGCGAGTGTGCTGTCTATTTCAAGAGCTTTAGTGATAGCTTCAAATGCTTTCGGACCTGCCTCATCTGGAGATGAATACCCCGCCTGCATACGCCCAACCCAGACCTCACTTAAGCCTGCATATGCAAGTGCGTAACCAGGATCCTTTTCTTTGGCCATTTCAAAATAATGCATAGCGATATCCAAATCTTCGGATGTAAGTTTTTTCCAGTAAAATTGACCCTTCAAATATAATTCGTAAGCATCTAATCTTTCTGTAGGGATTGAATTGATGAGTTGTTTCTCTATTGGTGTCAGCACAGCATTTAATTCAGCGGCAATGCTCTCAGCAACCTGACTTTGGATTTTAAAATAATCGATAGCTGTTATTTTTTCCTGATCGAAAGGTTTAGCCCATATATGCTTTTCTTTCTTGGCCTTAATCAATTGTATCCTCATTCGCAGTGAATTCCCTGATTTCTGTCCGCTTCCTTCAACAATATAATTTACCCCCAACTCTTTAGCGATTTCAGGAATTGATTTTGTTTGGTTCCTGTATTTCTCAACCGATTTACGAGAAATAACTCTCAAATCTTTAATAGACTGAAGGTTAGTTAATAGTTCTTCCATTACTCCATCCATGAAATATTGAGTTGAATCCTCTGGGCTATCATTCCTGAAAGGTAGAACAGCAATAGATTTTTCGATTTCTTTATTTAAGAAGTTTGTTTTTATTGTGACAAAAACGACAGCTAGTATAACTAATAGAGAGAGGGAATATATCAGAACCTTTTTTGTTTTATTACGAGTTTTATCTTCAGGAAGTGTTATTTTAATAACTTTCTTTGGCTCGCTTTCAAATTCCAACGGTTCTCCTTTTAATCCGCTGATATTCTCTTTTATCGCATTGGCAACTTTATTAATCTGATCCCGGTAGAAGGTTTTGTGTTGGTTTTTTTCAGGATAATCAGATGGAGTTAATGGTCTATTTACGCCAGCTGATTTATAAATAAATTCAATACCACGAACTACTCCTCCTAAAACAGATTCGCATAGTTTAATGTCAGTGTTCTCTAAATCGTTGATCCTTATTGGAAGTACTCTGTTCGCAAAATTTCCATTAGGAAGCTTTATTTTCAATCCGAATTGATCATTTGAAGCTTGTTCAACAAATGCCTTAAACTCATGTTCCCAAGCAAAGGATTTTGGATCACAATAGGTGCGAGAAATGATGGGGATAAAGATAAGGCACTTTAATTTATCCTTGATTGAGGCATCAACATCATGTGTCTCAAGAAGCCCGTCGTGAGGGTTGACGTCAAAATAAACGCTGATTTCTTCTTTGAATGTAGCCTCTAACTCCTTCTTCAGGTTGTCAACAAATTCTGTTACCCAGCCATCATACTTGTTATCTTTCTGGCGGTAGCTGATGAAAATGTCGTAATTGTAACCTTCTATAATACTTGCCATTGCGATATGATTATTACAAACTAATGTGTATAAGTCTATCTTTTAATCAAAATTAGTCAAATATGAATGACAAGTCAAGCCTAGAGTCTTTTTTCCATTTGAATCATTCTCTAGTTGGTCGGCTTGCTTATAACGGCCCGGCGGTTTAATTGAGTTGGCGTCAGCGTCGCGGTGGCGTGGTTTTTGCAAGTCCCGGTAGATGGCTGAAAAGTCATGGGTCAAGATGTAACTGTCAAGATGGTACCAAGTCCCGATAGATGGACGAAAGTTGTCTGGTCACGATAAAGCTGTCAAGATGAAATAGCAAAAACCATGACACCATGAGCGTCGGCCGGCAGCCCTATTGACTTTGTCTTGGCAGCAGGAACAGTCCGGGTGCCACAAGATTTAATAAGTTGCTGAAAGTTCACTCGCATAGACTTTTGGGGCTGATAACGAATTAGTCCGGGCTGCCGAAGCCAATTAATTAAACCGTCCGAGTTAGGTGTAGAATTATTTTGAAATTGTCATGATGTGTCTGAACATTTTAAAGTCATCAGTCAAAATGCCCAAGTCTGAAAAAGTAGGTTTTTCTTTGCCTGTAAATAAATAAGGTATCACTGTTAGCATGTTTAACTATTGAATCATAGCCTTGAAGAAAATCCCCTAACCAATACTTTTCATACATTTTGTTCTGAGATGCTTCGAAACAAATTTTACTGGAATCAATTAACTTGACAAAAATTGTTCCATGATCGAAATAGGTCGAGAGAATTACTCCTTTTACTTGATCACTTGATTTAACCAAAGTGTATTTAGTGTTTTCTCTTTGGAGATGACTTAACTCGGCAAATGCAAACTTTGTATAAAAATAACCAAATAATAAAACTATTGGAACACCAACAAATATAACAATGACAACCCAATTTTTCTTAACAAATATTGTAATGTTCGTCCACTTGTTTCTTGCAGTTTTGCTTTTTATCATATACTTGAGATTGTGTTGCTTAGGTGCTTAAGTCAGACTGGTATTTTACACCTAACGGCCCGGCAATAAAGGGAGGTTGTGTTGCTGAGCGAATGAAGGCTGGAGCAGTGTTGGCGAATCGGGGTAGAGTCCCGGTACCAGCCGGAATGAACGAAGCATGGCGCACTTTTTGCCGTCATGGTACAAATTTTATTGAGCATTTCGAGTGTCGCGGTACAAGTTTGAACGGAGCCGCGAATTTATCCCCGGTGACAAATTTGGTGGCTGGCACTGGCGCAGTGTCGCGGTACAAATTGTCTCGGAGCCAGAAATTTATCATGGTACAGGAATTTTATTGCGAGCAGATGCGCGTGTCCGGGTGCAAATAACATTACAAATTTATCTTGGATGCAGGAGCAAAAGCAAAAAGTGTGACAAACAACTTACCTTTATTGTCCGTGTTAGCGCTTCGTTTGGTCAAGTTACTCAAAAATTGAAGAAAACGTCTGGTGCCATTCGTCAAAAAAAGCTGTACCTAACACGGCCAGTATGTCTAATTGCCTTGAATACTTCACCTTAGATAACGACAAGGACCTCCTTGTATCGGACAAATGTGGGAATCATGTAATTTATTTCATTATTTATGTAACACTATTTTTATTGATTGTCTCCACCTTCGCATTCTAAATCAAACAATAACAGGATGAATAATCTTTTCAGAGGACTACTTTCAGGATACGGAGCTATGAAATTAGGTGGTGGTTGTTTAGGCACTATTGTAATTTTTGTAGTTTTATGGATATTGCTTGGGAAATGCAGCTAATAGCCCAAAAGTATTATCGAGTTACCATACTGTCGGGATGCTCACATTCTTGGACCACTAAAATGTCAGGCCGTTGGGCCATGATGATATCTGCTTTTTTTCTAAAGGCCCCTTGACAGTTCCAAGATATGAGTCTCATTTTAGAGCAACATTTGTATAATATGCAAAATCAAAATAATGCCGTTTATTATGTTCCCAAATCTCTCCAATTATTCCTTTTTCACATTTATCAACTGGAATTGCTTTACTTCCATTTAATTCCTTTAGAGTGCCAAAATATATTGAAAATGACCTGAGTCCAAATTGTATTGCCATCCAATAGGCAGAAGCATTGTATCTTTTCTCAGCAGATAGTGCTTTTTTATATGCGCCTGCCCCAAGATTATACCTAGAGTTTAATCTGCCATTTTTTTGGTATTTGTTTCTGGCTTTTACACTAATTATATATCTTAGTCCATCTTTTTCACATTCGATATCAGCAAATGCTTCGTTCCTTGTATTGTCATTGAGATTTCTAATCCTGTCGAATTTTTTATCTACCAATGCTTTTAGTGCAAATAGTTCTCCTAATTCTCCAAGAGACTTTTTTCTTGCCGCTTCTTTTTTATTATTTATATCCATTTTTTATCTTTTTTTACGCTGCCTTTTAACAGTTAGCGTTCGTTTGATCATGGTATTTGACCTGGGCCAGGTTTAAATGTAAATATGTTGTCTATAAATGGTATTACAGATCAGGTTATCTAGTTGTCAGTCAGCCCACAAATGAACGCTAACGGCCCGGCGGTTTGGTTCGTTGCCGTCTATGTCGCGGTGCCGAGTTTTTTGCCAGTCCCGATAAGTGGATGAAAGTTTCGTGTCAAGATAAAGTTGTCGAGATGGCAGCAAAAAACAAGGCACCAGAGCGTTGGCCAGCCACCCTATTGACTTTGTCTCGGCAGCAGGAACAGTCTGGGTGTTTGAATTTTAATAAGTGGAGTAAATCTTTTATCATAGACTTTCTGGTGTATAACGGAGTTGTCCGGGTGGCTGAAGGCAATGAACCAAACCGTCCGAGTTAGCACAAGTATTATTTTTTTATGTGGGTTAAGAACTATCAAACTATTTGTAATTCAAGTAAGTTGCTTAAAGCATTAAGATCATTTCTTGAACTTTCATAGGAGTCAAATTTTTTTACAGGCATAATCATTTTATTGTTAGAATCATATAAAAAAATTCGTATGTCATTCTTATGAATATCCACTGGTTGATTTCCACGAATATATCCAACAAATCCTCTATGATATTTCTTTAATCCCAATTTCATATCAGGTTTGATATCGATCCATTTTCCGAGTTGGATGATTCCAAAGAGGTTATCTGAATATCTAATTTTCTTCTTAGCGGTATCAATGGAAGTACTAGTAGATGTAAAAGCAGCGAATGCTCCAATAATAGCTATGAGAATTCCAAAGATTGAAAAATAGGTTGCTATAAGTCCCCCTATCATCAAGAAGAAGCCAGTTGAAGATCCAAATGGTCCGAATGTTATATCCAGTTTGTTTTTTATTATCATTATAAATGTATATTGAGTTTATTCAGTTGATTAGAAACCTAAAAATGCAAGTTAGCACAAGTTGATCCTGTTTGTAGATTAAAATTGGCCGGGTACGAAATTGTCAAGGTGAGAGGTAACTGTCATGATACATAAAACTGTCTAGAAGCGAGTCGAGCGATGGCCTAGTCCAGATAATGTAACAAATGATACAATTTGAGTAGAAATTAAATAGGTTACGGCGGGTGGCCAATTCATTGATCCTGAGAATTATTTGTGCTAACGGCCCGGCGGTTTGGTGAGTTGCCGTCTGTGTCGCGGTGGCGTGGTTTTTGCAAGTCCTGGCAGATGGCTGAAGAGTCCGGGTGCACGATGAAATAGTCCCGTGGTACCAAGTCCGGGTAAGGATTGTGAGTCCGGGCGCACGATGAAATAGTCTAGACGGCGTTGCAAAAACCATGACACCACGTGCGTCGGCCGCCAACCCTACTGACTCTGTCCCGGAAGTAATGAAACAGTCCGGATGGCAGGAGACTTGAAAAGCGGATTTAAAGTTTAATCTCATAGACTTTGGAGGCTCACTACAAAGCAGTCCGGGTTGGCGAAGGCAATTCAGCAAACCGTCCGAGTTAGCACATGTGAGTTTTATTAAATTATCGAAGTATAAAATTTATAGGTACAGCATAAAAATAATTGACTTTTTTATAGTTTATTTCAGCTGGTTGCCATTTCTCTGAAGGTATTAAGTTAATTACTCTTAAGGCCTCTAAATCTATCTCCGGGTTTACATGTGCAAGAAAATCTATGCCACGAATATTCCCTTCTTTTGTAAGAACAAAAAGTAGAATTACCCTTCCTGAAATATTTCTGTCTCGGGATGCGGGCGGGTAATTTAAATTTTTCGCAATAAATTTCAACAATTCTGATTCACCACCTTCATAGATTGGATTTTTATCAGCACAAGTAAAAACATCATTAATGCAGGTGCCGTCAAGTGCCCAATATTTATTAGAGATTAACTGATTCTCATTATAAATTGATTCTTTCATTACTTTCCCTGTGAATTGCCGGAAATCTTTCCAATAACCTTCTTTAATAAGAGGAAACATAGTTTTACTCATTCCTTCCGCATTTAAAACTGAGTTTATGTATTCCCTTACATAGAAACCATCCTTTCTTCTAGTATAACTTCGTAGATATGCTGTCTGACCCTTTTTTGTTGGTATGAAATTATAAGCAGTATCGCTAACTTTTTGAACTTCATAAGTAATGTAGTTAATCCATTTGTTATCAGAGAGCATATTCTCCCTAAGGATAAATTTCGCTTTTTTATCTCTACACAATTCGCTAGAGCAAACCGCACTATCTTTTGTCCCTACAACTTTATTTAATCTTGAGAAGTAGAAAATAGTATCTTTTTGTCCAAAGGTTATTAAGGAACTGAAAAGAAGGATTACAAAAATTCGCATTTTCATAATATTTGGGGTTTGAGGTTGCATTTCATGTGTGCTAACGGCCCGGCGGTTTAATTGAGTTGCCGTCCGTGTCAGGGTTGGCATGTGTTTTTGCAAAGTCCCGATAGATGGACGAGCGTTTGGTGTCATGATGAAATTGTCCAGATGGCCTGGTCCCGATAAGTGGGCAGGATTTGTCATGTCACGATAAAGTTGTCTAGGTGGCGTGCAAAAACCATTACAACTGAGCGTCAGCTTGCAACCCTATTGATTCTGTCTCGACAGCAGGAACAGTCCAGGTGGCACAAGATTTTATAAGTGGGTTAAATTCTTCTTTCATAGACTTTTGGATGCGAAGACAGAATAGTCCGGGTTGCAAAAGGCAATTAATTAAACCGTCCGAGTTAGCATTAGTGTTTTTTAATTGATACTGGAAAGATTATTTTGGCTTTTGAGTTATTCTCACTCCGTCATGATAGTCACCTGCTTCAAGTACAACATTGACAATCCTGTTGACATTTAAAGGATTTTCATCTAATTTGATGAAGAGAGTATATTTCTCGCGGCGCTCAACTACGAAACAATCTTCTTTTATTACGTAACTATCTGAAAGAATATCAACACCAGGAAAGTTTGCATAATTTTTATCATCCACAGAAATACTAGAAATCCACCACCCACCACCTTTCGTTGCTATGAGTATAGAGTCACCATTGCCACTAAATACGGCGGATCTAGTGGATAATTTTATATTGTCTTTCCAAAGGCCCCAGCAGGATGATAGGCAGAGGTTGACAAAAAAAATAATAAGGATGTAAGTTATTGTCCTTTTCATTGGATGTTAATTATTTACAAAGATAATAAAAAGTAAAGGATGAAGAAAGTTTATTTATTACACCGAGATAAGCTGTCTCGTCCTAGAATAGGTTGTCACTTTTGGTTGTGACATAATTGATTTAAAGTTAA
>Ga0208478_1000323_pt1 | contig 17575 bp, 12 predicted proteins | sample NGESurdeep072012_5_FD_184462 | JGI IMG/M metagenome (GOLD analysis project Ga0208478, IMG submission 184462) | Arctic peat soil microbial communities from Barrow, Alaska - NGEE Surface sample 415-2 deep-072012 (SPAdes) | ecosystem: Environmental > Terrestrial > Soil > Wetlands > Peat ...
GTTCATCGAGAGCGCGTCGGCGACGTCCACGATCCGCCGATGGAGGAGACTGCGCGAATGGACACAGACAAGCGCGTGAGCGCGACCTGCCCAATCTGCCACGAGGGCGAGCTGAGACGGATGGACGCCCCGCCCGAGTGGTACGTCCTCCCCGCGGCCACGCTTGGCCTGCCGGACGACGACGAGAAGCGTGTGGGGCGCGGCGTCCCAGTGGGCATCAGCGTCTGTTCGCGTTGCGAGTACGTCGCCCTGTTCCTGCCGCCAACCGTCGATGGGCCCGGAGGGCAGCGGCGCTGAGCGACGAAGTCGCTGATCATGCGGGGCAGCGCGACAAGTGTCGCTCGCCGCTGCTTCGATCGATTACCGGCAGTCTCAAGCGCAAACAGCTTGAGCACAATCACGCCCGGCGCGATGCGCTGCCGCTTGTAGACCACACCGCCGATGCGGCCCTCCGCGCCCGGCATCACCCCCTGCGCGCGTCATAGAAAGACCGCTCAGGTGGTGGTTGTGTTCGTCTGCGTGGTGCTTGTCGGTGGCGCCACGACAGTGACTGAGGAGGATGCCTGGGCGCCGGTGGCGAGATTGGCCACGGTCACGCTGTAGGCGCCGAGCGGCGCGTTGCCGGCGGCGTTCGAGAACGAGTATGTGCCCGTGCCGTCGGATCCTGCGGACAGCGGGTAATGCTCGACCACGCCATCCGGGCGATTGACGGTGATCTGAAGCGAGGCTCCCGGCGTGAACCCGGACGCCGTCAGCGTCACGGTGTCGCCCTGCGTGACCGGATTGGGCGACAGCGATACGGATGGGTTTTCCGCGGACGGCGAGGTCTGTGTGGGCGTCGAGCCGGTGGCGGTGGGCGTCGGGTTCGTCGGCTGCGGTTGTGTCGTCGTCGGGGTCGTGGTCGGCGAGGCCGCGGTATAGGGACCATCGTGTCCGTGCACGCCCGCGGTTCGGGGGAAGGTCTTCCCGTTGCGCGGGTCATACAACGTGAACGTGCTGATGATCGTCGTCGACTGGTTGATGATCGTGATCTGCGTCGGGCTGAAGCCCGCCCACAGCGGTCCGATGTAGGTCGGCGCGGTGTACAGAACGGGTGGCGTCAGCGGGTTGCCGCAATAGCACTTGACCACCGGCTGGCCGTACTTGTCGACGAACACGGCGGTCCCGGCCTCCAGCACGGACTGGATCGGATCGGCGAGGCCGTTGACATATCCGTGGTTCGTCACACGCGTATCGGTGCGGAGGATCACGTCCGTCAGCCCGGACACGTAGTCGCGGATCTGCGAGGCCTTGATCGAGAGCGTCGATGCCCAGGCCGCCGCCTTGCTCGGGTTCTGCTCGAGGAAGTTCACGAGCTTGCCGGCATCGCACGTCGTGTAGTTCCGCGTGCCGCCGTACAGCCCGGGCAAGTCAGCGTTGTAGGTGGCCGGCCGCCCGCTCGAGCTTGCCGCTCGATGTAGCCGGTCTCGTCGGGATACCGCGGGCGGGTCTGCTCGCGCGGCGGCGCGCCCGCGGGCCCCGAAGGGCTCGCGGGCAGCGCCACGTGTACCGACGGTAGCGTCACAGACGCGCCTCGAACACCAGGTTGAACGGCGTCTCGGCGGCCCGCCGGAAGTTGTTGAAGCCAGCGGCCTGGACAACTTCCCGGATCCGCGCCTCACCCGCCTGGGCGCCGAGCGCGAGCCCGACGTCCTGGGACAGCGATGCCGGCGTGCACAGGAGCGTCGAGAACCCGTAGAAGGCACGACCGACCGGGTTGAAGTTGTCCTCCACCCGGTCACCGGCATGAGGCTCGACGATCATCCACGTGCCATCGGGCTTGAGCGTCGAGCGCACGTGGCGCGCGGCGCCGACCGGATCGCCCATGTCATGCAGGCAGTCGAACATCGTCACGAGGTCATAGCCCGTGCCACTGTACGCCGCCGCGGGCGCGATTTGGAGGGCGACGCGGTCGGCGACGCCCGCCTCCTTCGCGCGCGTGCGCGCGGTCTCGATCGACCCCTCGTGGTAGTCGGAGCCCACGAACGTCGAGTTCGGGAACGCCTGCGCCATCAGGATCGTCGAGGCTCCGTGTCCGCACCCGACGTCGGCTACCAGCGCGCCCCGCTCGAGCTTGCCGACCACGCCGTCGAGCGAGGGCAACCACTCCGCGATCAGGTGGGCGTTGTACCCGGGGCGGAAGAACCGCTCGCATCCGTCGTGCACGTCGTGCACGTGCTCGTGCCAGCCGAACCCCTCGCCGCTCCGCGCCTTTTCGGTGATCGAAGGAGAGTCGATCACCGAGCCGATCGCGGTCTGGAACAAGCCGGGCAGATATGCCGGGCTGTCGGAATCGGTCAGCGCGACCGTCTGCTCGGGCGGCAGCCAATACCGGCCGCTGTCCGCGTCATACGCGACGAAGCCGCCCGCCCCCTGGGCGTTCAGCCACTCCCGCACATACCGCTCCGCGGTGCCCGTTCGCTCGGCCAGTTCAGCCGGCGTAAGCCCGCCCGCTCCCGCGAGCGCCCGGTACAGGCCGAGCTTGTCGCCCATCACGACCAGCGCGGCGTTGAGCGTTGCACCGACCTCGTCCACTGCTCGAAATACGAACTGCATCAGCTTGTCGCCATCGACCTCGACGGCCTGCTCAACTGCACTCATGGTGCCCTCCTGGGTAGGTGGTGTTGTCGAGGTCCGACGATCCCAGGCGGCCGTGCGCGCATCGCGAAACTGGCGCGAATCGGCCGTGAATAATCAGAGCATTTCGGCGATGCGCTCCGCGGCTCTTCGGGCGCCGTCCGTTTCGACTGGCAAATAGTCAACTTCGCGTCCGATCTCGTGGGCGATTGCTTCGGCGATCGCTGATGGGGGCGCGTGGTCGAAGTCCATTCGCCGCCCGGCGCCGTAGCGCTCGAGGCGGTGGCGGACGTGGAAGTTCTGCTCGAAGTGGTGCCCCAGCGGGAAGTAGATGAATGGCCTGCGGTTGGCGGTCAGCTCCATGGCGGTGGTCAGGCCGCCCTGGACGACGGCGAGATCGCAGGCGGCGAGGTGCCTGTAGAGGTTCTGAACGAATGGCCGTACCTCGACGCCGGACACCTCGGGAAGCGATGAAGGATCAATTCGCGGTCCCGCGACGGCGATCATCCGCAGCCCGGGTACGAGCTGTTTGGCCTGCTCGAAGGAGGCGATCACCCGCTGCAGCAGGTCGCATCCGACCCCCGACCCCCCGACGGTCACGATGCACACCTGCTCGTCCGGCCGGTAGCCGAGCTCGGCGCGGAGGGCCTCGCGGTCGCCCAGCAGCGCGGGATCGAAGCCAGTCACATAGCCGGCGAAGTCGAAGTGCTGCTCGGTCCACTCGCGGATCAACGGCAGGTCGGGGCCGAGCCGGTCCGGGACGACGTCGTCAGGGTTGCCGACGAAGATCGCCCGGTCGCGCAGGCGCGGAAAGCGCGCGATGTGCTCGACCATCTCGGCGTTGTAGTCGGCGGTCAGGAACGCCTCATGCTCGCCGCCGTCGGGCATCGGCAGCCAGCCCACGAAATCGGTCAGCCAGCAGTACGCGGCGCGCTTGAGCTCCGGGTTCTCGTGCAGGAAGTAGTCGAGCTCCCACGCCTCGTCTCCGATCCACAGGTCATACGGCTCGGCCTCGACAACGTCGTGGAAGACCATGAAGTTCGAGACCAGGATCTCGTCCATCCGCCGCCACGCCTGAAAGCAATGCAGGTCGTGCTCGGCGGACTCGGACTCGATGTGCGAGGACTCATTGGCCAGCTCGGCGCTAGCCGGATGGATGCGCTCCCCCTCGGCCTCGAGCACGCGTGTGACCGGATCCTGCGCCAGCCAATCGATCTCCAGGTCCGGGTGCAGCTTACGCAACTCCCGCGCGATCGCGACATCCCGCTGCGCATGACCAAGGCCGATCGGGGAGGAGATGTACAGAGCGCGCTTGGGCCGGGCCACAGCCCGCGTCCAGGCAGAACTCGGCCGAGCCTTGATGAAGTCACGCACCATCAGGTTCACCTTCACCGGGTCGCGCGCGCCGGGATTGTGACCGGAGCCCCCCAGTTTCGCGATCTCGGCACAAAGCAGCTCGGCCAGCGCGGCGCCGGACGCGGGATGGCGAATCCGATCCTCGGTTCCGTGGATGACGAGCGCGCGGCAGCGGACGCGCGCGGCCTTCTCGCGGACCTCGTCCTCGGTGAGCGAAGTCGCTCGGATGGTCGCGATCAGCGTATCCGGGTCGGTGTTCAGCGCCCAGCCGACGGAGTCCTCGATCTGCTTGGTGGAGTGGGGCTCGGTGAACACCTGCGAGAAGAAGAACCGGACGAAGTCCTCGTAGTGCTCAAGCCAGTACTGGCCGTTGAACTTTTCCCAGTCCTCATAGGTGTCGCGGCGCAGCTCGAACGTGTTCACCGCTCCGGCTCGGGGGGTTGCCGGAGGTAGCGGCACGGCCGGGCCGATGAACACGAGGCCCTCGACGCGCTCGGAGTGGTCGGCCGCGAGCAGCAGGGCGCGTGGGGCGCCCATCGAGAGCGACACTACCCAGGCACTTTCAGTGCCGGTGGCATCGAGCACGGCGAGCGCGTCGGCCACGAATTTCGACGGCACGTACGCTTCGGGCTCGGCTGGCCGGTCTGAGCGCCCATTTCCGCGCCCGTCGAACGTGACCACGCGGAAGTGACGGGCGAAATAAGGGATCTGCGCCTTCCAGCAGCGTGAGTGGATGATCGACCAGGTGGGAAGGAACAGGATCGTCGGCTCGCGGTCGCCGTACCGCTCCCAGAACACGCTGAGGCCATCGCGTTCGATGTACCCGGTGTCGTCGGGAGAGCGCGCGCGTGTCTGCTCGCGGGCGATCTCTACGGTGGTCATGTCGCCACCGCGGGAACGGCCGCGATCGCGGCCTCGAGCCGGCCCATGCCCTCGGCGATGCTCTCGCGCGTGTGGTTTGAAACCGACAGCCTCAGACATGTGTCGTCGTCAACGTCCGCGAAGAACACCGACCCGGGCATGAAGAACATCCCGTGCGCTATGGCGCGCTCGAGCAGCGCCGTCGCCGACCACCCTGCGGGTAGCTGCGCCCAGACGAAGATCCCGCCGTCGGGGCGAGTGAAGGAGGAGCCCGAAGGGAGCACTTGATCGATCCCTTCGATCATGGCCAGCATCGGGACGGCGTACACGGCGCGTAGCTCGGATGTCCGCCGTGCCCAATCGACACCTTCCAAGTAAATAGCCGCAGCCGCCTGGTCGATCGTGGAGGTGTTCAGGTCCATCGCCTGCTTGACCGGAATCAGCTTCTGTGCGACCTTGGCGGGCGCCACCACCCACCCGACTCGCAGTCCGGGCGCCACGGTCTTGGCCAGCGTCCCGATGTAGACCACGCTTTCGCGCGCGTGGCTCGCGATCGGCGCCGGCGCCGGCTCCCCCCCGTAATAGAGCTCGCGGTACGGCTCGTCCTCGATCACCCACACGCCGTGACGCTCGGCGATCTGCGCCACCGCCTGCCGGCGCTCTGCGGTCAGCGTGGTTCCGCTGGGGTTCTGGAACGTCGGGATCGTGTAGATCACCTTGGGCCGGTGCTCGTGCACGGCGGCTTCGAGCGCGACCAGGTCGAGCCCATGCTCGTCTCCCGGAACCGAGATCAGCCGCGCTTGGGCGAGCACGAATCGCTTCAGCGGCATCACGTAGGTCGGCCGTTCAACCAGCACCACATCGCCCGGGTCGAGCAGCGCGTTGCAGAGGAGATCAAGGGCCTGCGTGGCACCGGTCGTAACGACGATCTCGCTGGGCTCGGTGGGGACGTCGAGCGCCGCCATCCGCTCCACGATTGCGTTCCGCAACCGCGCGCTGCCTTCGGGCAGCCCGTACTGAAGCGTGCTGGGCGCCTCGTCATCGGCGAGTGCGGCTGCAAACGCGGCGCGCACCCCGGCGACGTCGAAACCCGCGGGGTTCATGAAGCCGGCGCCGAACGACATCATGTCGGGCTGTGCGAGAACTGATGTGAACATGCGCGTGACTGGGTCATCGAGCCCGGCCGTGCGGGTGGCTGGGCGTGGTTTGCTCATCGACATGCGCCAACGATCTCACTTCGTCGTGTCCGGAGCGCGAAATCAGCGTGAAAGAGGTTTACGCTCTCGCAAATGCTGCGGGTGCGGCTATTGGGGCAGTTGGCAATCGAGCTCGACGGGACCGCTGTAGAGCCCCCGCCGAGCCGCCGAGCCCGCGCGCTGCTCGCCTGGTTGGCGCTAGACCGCAGGATGCACTCGCGCTCGGCGCTTGCCGCGCGGTTCTGGCCGGATGTCCTCGACGAGAGCGCTCGCACCAGCCTCCGTAGCGCCCTGTCCGCGCTGCGCAAAGCGCTCGGACCCGGCAGCGAGCAGTACCTGATCGCCGGCCGCGAGGGAGTGGGACTCGCCGGCGACTCGCTCGTGTGGACCGATGTCGGCGAGTTCGAGCAGCGCATCGCCGAAGGGCGCCTCGAGGAGGCGCTCGCGCTGTCGCAAGGCGAGCTGCTGGCCGGCCTCGAAGAGGACTGGGTCTATGAGCGGCGGGACGAGCACCGCGACCGCGTCGGGGACGTGCTGGCGCGGCTGGCCGCCGGCGCGGAAAGCGGCGGAGATCTCCAGAAGGCGATCGGATACACCCGCAAGCAGGTAGCGCTCGACCCGCTGGCTGAGGAGCCTCAGCGCGACCTGATGCGACGCCTGGCCGACGCCGGAGACCGAGCCGGGGCGATCAGGACATACGAGCGACTGAGCCAAAGGCTGCGTGACGAGCTGCGAATCGCCCCGTCGCAGCCGACGCATCAGCTCGCGGAGTCGCTTCGGCACGCCAGGGGGGCCCCGGCCGCGGAGCCACTGACCGCCGCTCCGGCCCAGGCCCCGGCTGTAGTGACGCTGCTGTTCACCGACCTCGTGGGCTCGACCGACCTGCTCGGGCACCTCGGCGACGACGAGGCGGAACGGCTGCGGCGGGTGCACTTCGGACTTCTGCGCGAGGTGGCGGAGGCATTCGGCGGAGAGGAGGTAAAGAACCTCGGCGACGGGCTAATGGTTGCGTTCGTGAGCGCCGTCAACGCCGTGAGCTGCGCGATCGGGATCCAGCAAGCAGTTCACCGGCACAACTCGCGCCAGGGTGATGAGCGGCTCCAGGTTCGCGTCGGACTCAACATAGGTGAGCCAATCCGGGACGAAGGTGACTATTTCGGCACGCCCGTGGTGCTCGCCAAGCGGCTCTGCGATAGGGCCGACGGAGGGCAGATTCTCGCATCTGAGCTCTTGCGGGCACTCGTAGGTTCGCGCGGCGGTTTCGGATTCCGCTCGTGCGGCCCGATCGCACTGAAGGGATCGTCGGAGCCACTTCCGGCCTGCGAGATCGTCTGGGAGCCCGCCGCCGAGCGCCGCGTTGCCCTCCCGGCGCCGTTTGTGGTCCATGACCCGGCGCCGCTGGTCGGCCGCGACGCGGAGCTCTCTGCGTTGGCGCAACGCTGGCAGGAGGCTCGCGATGGCCGCACGGGCGTGGCGATGCTCGTGGGAGAGCCCGGGATCGGAAAGACCCGGCTGGCGACCGAGTTCTGCTCTCGCGCATATGCGGACGGCGCGCTTGTTCTCCTCGGACGCTGCTACGAGGAGTCGCTCGTCCCGTATCAGTCGTTCGTGGAGGCGCTGCGCCACTACGTATCGGAGACCCCGCTCGACGAGCTGCGGCTCCAGCTCGGGCCGCACCGCGCGACGCTGGCGCCGCTCGTGCCTGAGCTTGCCGACGCCGGCAGTCAGGATCCGTGGGGCTCGAGCGCCGAATCCCCCGAGCGCGAGCAAGTCCGGCTGTTTGAGGCCGTCGCGTCGCTGCTGCGCGCCGTCGCCGAGGAGTACCCGCTGATCCTGGTTCTCGACGACCTTCAGTGGGCCGACGCTCCGACCTTGCTCCTGTTGCGGCACGTCTTGCGGGCGACCGAGGGTGCCTCGCTGATGGTTCTCGGCACCTATCGAGAAACCGAGGTGGACGAGACGCATCCGCTTGAGCAGGCCCTGGCGGAAATGCGGAGGGCGCGCGCGCTCGAGACCTTGGCGCTTCCCGGGCTGGGCGAGCAGGAGGTCGCGGCACTGATCTCCTCGCAGGCGGGGCGTTCTGCTTCGGCGGCAGTCGTGCAGTCGATCGTCGACCGCACGCAGGGAAACCCATTCTTTGTCGAGGAGCTGCTGCGCGATGTCGGCTCCGGGGATAACTTCAAGCAGGCGCTGACACGGATCCCCGAGAGCGTCAACGACCTGCTCGCGCGCCGCCTGCGGCGACTCGACGACCTCGCCAAGCGCCTCCTGACCTACGGCGCCGTCAGCGGGCGAGAGTTTGAGCTGGACGTGCTCGAGAGGGTCGCAGGCGTGCGCCCGGAAGAGATCGCCGAGTGTCTCGAGACAGCGATCGACGACCGTATCGTCGAGGAGTCGGCCAGCTCGATCGGGCGCTACAGCTTCGCCCACGCCCTGATCAGAGACGCGATCTACGCGCAGCTCTCGCTCACTCGGCGCGCTCAGCTGCACCGCCAGATCGGCGAGGCCATTGAGGATCTGCTCGGTGGTCGAGCGGACGAGCAGGCCGGCGCGCTGGCATACCACTACTCGGCCGCCGGCGATGTGGCCAAGGCATACCGGTATCACGCGCGTGCGGCCGACGCGGCGCAGCGCGTTTACGCTGTCGAGCCGGCGCTCGCCCACTACAACGCCGCGTTCGAGGCCGGCGCTGATCTCGGTTATCGCATCGACCACGAGCCGGCGCTGCGGACTCTCCGACTGGAGCGCGGGAGGATGCGATTTCGCACCGGCGATATCGAGCGGGCGGCCGCCGACTTCGAGGCCGTGCTCGATGCCTCGCGCCACGCGGCCGATCGGGCCACGGAGATGGAGGCAATCAACGCACTCGGCTTCACGCTGCTTCGCTCGGACCTCGGCGCGTCCGCCGAGCACCACCGCGCCGCGCTCGAGATCGCACGCGAGCTGGGAGACACGGCCGCCGAGACTGAGGCGCTCGATCGTCTGTCCGTAATCTCGTCCCACCTGCTCCAGTTCGACCGGGCGCTCGAGCTCGGTGAGCGCGCACTAGAGCGGGCCCGCGGCACCGGCGACGAGATCCTCATCGGCCGCGCCATGGACAGCATCAAGCTGGCCGTATGGCAGCTCGGCGACCTCGAGCGGCTCGAGGAGCTGACCGGCGCGCTGGCGCGCCTGTGGCGTGAGCGCGGAGACCTCTGGTACCTGCAGTTCGCGCTGTTGGAGTCCGCGTTCGTGCCGATTGCGCAGGCCCGCTGGGAAGACGCGGCCGCGCGGCTCACAGATGCGGTTGCGATCAACCGCCGCATCCACGACCCCGGCGCGGAGGTCCTGATCCTGGACGCGCTCTGCTGGCTTCACCGCAGCCAGGGCTCGTATGACGCGTCGCTGTCCGCTGGCCGGCGCGCGGTGGCGCTGACCGGAGAGGTTCCTTGGGCGGCGTGGGCCGCCGCGACGCTGGGGTCGACCCTGCTCGACCTTCGTCAGGCAGGCGACGCGGCCGATGTCCTCGAGTCAGGCGTCGCCTGGGGCGAGAGGATCGGGGCTCGCAACGACCTGGTGCGCTGCGTTGGCCAGCTCTCCTGGGCGCGGTGGCTGCTCGGAGATCAGGACGAAGCTCGCGCGCTGGCCGCGCGGGGTCACAAGCTCCTGGCTGAAGCGACCGCGCCGGACGGAAGCGCGTTCCTGTTCGGATTTGCGGCCTACGCCGCCGTCGCGCGGGTGCTGGCCGCGACCGGCGCGGCCGAGCAGGGCGAAGCGCTGTTGAGCCCGGTTCTGACGGCCGCCGAGCGAAGCGGATGGCGCGAAGCGGTCGCCACCAGCGAGCTCGTGCTGGGTCTGTGTCTGGAGGCGCGCGGCGAGATCGAGCGAGCTAGTGAGACGCTGGCCCGTGCTGCCAGCGTCGCCGACGAACACGCCATCCCGGCGCCCGCCTGGGAAGCGCACACCGGGCTGGCGCGTCTCGGAGTCGAGCCCGATGGTCACCGCGCGGCAGCGGAGGCGATCATCGATCGCATGACCGCGGAGCTCAACGACGATGCCCTGCGCTCCGGACTGCGGGCGGCGGCGGAGATGTAGGCCAAATCACCTCGCAGCCAAGCACCTCAGGGTCGCCGAGGGGACGACCGGCGAAGTCCTGAAGGGCTTGCAGCTGGGTGCCGTACATCTGCACGGCCACAAGTTTGCGTGCGTGGGACGCGGGGTCGAACCGGTGCACGGTCGCCGCCGTTGCGTCGGTCGTGGCGAGGACGCGGTCCCACAGGGCGCCCGCCAGGTCCTTCGGTGTAGGACCGGCCTTGCCGCTCACCCAGGCCGGCCAGCCTCGGACGGTCGCGTGCGGCAGGTCCGCGTACAGGGAGACCTCGAAGCCCGCCGCTCGCAGCTGAAGCGCCGCCGCACGCACCAGCGCGTGGTCGGCGTGGTTCGCGAATGCTGCCGGCGCGTAGATCCGGACGCCGGAATCGAGCAGTCGTTCGATCTGCTCTGTGAGCGGTGCGAGCGGTTGAGCGTCAGGGCGGTACTGCTCGTCGAGGAAGCCGAGGTTGACCGCGGCCCGGCCGGCGACGGCGAGCGCTCTGCGATCCTCCTCTATTCGCTCGCGGACGCGCTCGGCGGAGTCACTCGCGCCCGTGTACTCATCCCACCAGGCCGGGGCACCCAAATCTGTCGGCACGCCCGCGAACACGTTGATCACCGCGACCTCGCTGGGCTGGGTCAGCAGGTGCCAGCAGGAGAGGACCGCGTCGTCGAGGTGGGGGGAGAGGATCACTGCCGGCATGCGTGAAGCGTCTCAGGCTCGCGTGGAGCGAGCGTGAAGCCCGCGCGAAAGCTGCCGGTGGCCGCGCGATCCCCGGGGAGCCCCGGCGGCGACCACCGGCAGCAGGGCACCGTAGTAGGTGTCGCTGCTGTCCTGGACGAGGCGCTCGAGGCTGACGTAGCGTCCGACCTCGTAACCGGCCTGGTAGAGCAGGAGGAGGGTGAGCAGCCGGCTCATGCGGCCGTTGCCGTCGAGGAACGGGTGGATGGCAAGGAAGTCGAAGATGTAACAGCCGGCGAGCAGAAGCGGGTGGTACTCGCCGGAACGCATCGCGTGCTCGAACCGCTCATGCAGCTCGATCATCGCCGCGGGTGTCGCGACTGAGCTCAGGGTCCGGAACCGCAGGAACCTGCTCCCGTCCGGTCGAACCTCCTCGATCGAGTTCTCGACGGTCTTCCAACGGCCGGCACGCACGCCGGTGAATTGGTACAGGTCGCGGTGCAACTGCTCGATGACCGTCGGCTTGAACGGAATCTGGAGTGCGCTGGCGTGGATCGTGTCGAGCACGCTTCGGTAGCCGGCGATCTCTGGCCACGGGCCGCCGGCGCGACCCCGACCGTTTCCGCGACCGCATCCTCGGAGCGGTTCTCCGGCGTGGTCTTCTCCTCGACCAGCGCTACGACGCGCGCATGAGGTGCGGTCACGTCCTCGATCGCGTTGGACGACTCAACGCTCTGGACCCGCGCGATCTGGATCAGCGTCTTCAGCGCCTCAGGGTGTTGGAGGCTGAACGCGCGCTCGCTGCCTCGACCTTGGTCGATGGCACGGAACGCGACCGTCATCGGCGCGGGCACCATCCCGATCTGACGCTCAAGCGTCCGGAACGTGTGCATCGCGGCTCTCGGCTGAACGTGGCACTAACCGCGCGAACGTAGCACTTTGCTCAGACTTAGTGGCACGTTCAACGGGACCAGCGGCGCGCCGCTGATAAGCGCGCCGCTGCTCGGGGAGCGCGAGCGCTCCGGAGGCGCCGTCCTCGGGATGGGCGAACATGTCTGTCCGTGATCGTCCTCCACGCCATCTGGTCGCGCGATGCGCGGCTGTGCGTGTGGGGCGAGGACGGCCGACTGCCGGCGTGCGCGCCTCCCCGGCGCGGCAGGCCACCGGTGAAGCCTCGTCCGCGCCGGCATCCATTCGCTGCGCCGGTCGAGGAGTTCGCTCGTGCACTCGGCCAGGTATCCCAAGACCTCGATCCGGAGAGCGCAGGCGAGCTGCGCATGCTCCTCCCGTCTCACGAGCACGGTCCGCAGGCCTCGCCGCAGCTGTTGCGGACCGATGGCGACGGCGGTGGCTCGGCCCGAGCGGATCGTCTGGATCCGTGGGTCGTTCCCACCGCCCGGTTCGGCGCCGCCGACGCCGTCGAGCTGCTGCTCGGTCTTCCGGGTGACGATCAACCCGGCCTGGCGATCGGCGATTCGCCACGGGTTCTCGCCGAGCTGGCCAAGCTCGCGCTTGAGCTGCTCGCCCGCGGGCGCGTCCTGCCGGCACTCGCCCGGCGCGAGGATCGGTGGGTGGCGCAGTGGGAGCCGGTCACGAGCGATCCCGGCGACTCCGAGCGTCTGCGACTGCTGGCAGGATCAATGCCGCCGCTTCTGCGCGCGGAAGTTGGCTCATCCGAGATCGGAACGCCGCCCGCGACGATCGTCGACAATGCGCTCGGCGCCTTCCTCGATGCGTGCGCGCGACGCTTCCTGACCAAGCCGATCCTCCACACGCCCGGTCGGAAACGCAAGCCCGCGACGGTTGAGGCGTGGATCGCCGCACTGACCGCAGCCGACTCGGTCATCGCAGCCGACGAACTCGAGCTCGCGGCGCTCGCCGAGCAACTCGACGCCTGGCGAGGTGCGATGGAGCACTACTCGGCGCACCGAACGTTCCGAACGTGCTTCCGCCTGTCGGCACCGGAGGAATCCACCGGACCGGTCGCCGAGGAACCCACCTCGCCTGTCGCCGAGGAGCCGTGGCGCATCGAGATCCTGCTGCAGGCGAAGGACGACCCGAGCGTGCTCGTCCCGGCGCAGGATGTGTGGAGCTCCAACGGCGATGGCCTGCGCGTGCTCGGCCGTCTGATCGAGGATCCACAGGAGCGGCTGCTGGGCGGGCTCGGCCACGCGCTACGCCTGTGGCCGGATCTCGAGCCGGCGTTGCACGACGTGGCGCCCACCGGAGTGGCGCTCGACACGGACGCCGCCTTCCGGTTCCTGCGCGATGCGGTCCCCGCGCTCGAGCAGGCCGGGTTCGGCGTGCTGTCGCCAGCGTGGTGGGACAAGCGGCTGCGGCTCAAGCTGACGGCCGAGCCGTCCAAGGAGTGGGAGGAGGGCAGCGGGCTGTTCGGCCTCGACGGCCTGTGCGCCTACGAGTGGCGGATCGCGGTCGGCGATGCGTCGCTGTCGGTGTCGGAGCTGCGGCAGCTGGCGGCGATGAAGCTGCCGCTGGTGATGTCACGTGGGCAGTGGATCGTGCTGCGCTCCGAGGACGTCGAGGCCGCGCTGAAGTTCTTCGAGGGACGCAAGGAGCGCGGCGAGGCACCGGCCGCAGAGCTCCTGCGCGACAGCCTCGCGCTCGAGGCCGGCCGCGACGAGCTGCCCCCGACCGAGATCGAGAGCACCGGCTGGCTGAGCGAGCTGTTCAGTCAGGGCGGCGTGAGCAAGCTCCGGCAGATCCCGACGCCCGCGACGTTCGCCGGCGAGCTGCGTCCGTACCAGCAGCGCGGGCTGGCGTGGCTGGGGTTCCTCTCGAGTCTCGGCCTCGGGGCATGTCTCGCGGACGACATGGGTCTCGGCAAGACCCCGCAGACGTTGGCGCTGCTGCTCGCCGAGCGCGAGGGCCCCCGCTCGCGCAAGCGGCTGAGTCCGACCCTGCTGATCTGCCCGGTGTCGGTGCTTGGCAACTGGCAGCGCGAGGCCGAGCGGTTCGCGCCGAGCCTGACTGTGCTCGCGCACCACGGTCGCGAGCGACTGAAGGGCCGCGCATTCGCGGCCGCGGCGCGAGGTGCGGATCTCGTGGTCACGACCTACGCGCTGGCGGTGCGCGACCGCGAGGCGCTGGCCGCCGCCAAGTGGGAGCGGGTCGTGCTGGACGAAGCGCAGAACATCAAGACGAGCGACGCGAAGCAGACACGGGCGATCCGCTCGATCCACGCCCGCCATCGAGTCGCGCTGACCGGCACGCCGGTCGAGAATCGCCTCACCGAGCTCCACTCGATCATGGACTTTCTCAATCCCGGGCTGCTCGGCCAGGCTGCGACGTTCAAACGCTGCTACGCCACGCCGATCGAGCGCTACCGCGACCGCGACGCGACGGAGCGTCTGCGCCAGGCGACCGGCCCGTTCGTCCTGCGCCGGCTGAAGACCGACAGGAGCATCATCACCGACCTGCCCGAGAAGATCGAGATGCGCATCGACTGCCACCTGACCAAGGAGCAGGCGACGCTCTACCAGGCGGTTGTCGACGAGATGATCGAGAAGGCCGAGCACACGACCGGGATCGAGCGCTCGGGGATCATCCTGGCGGCGCTGATGAAGCTCAAGCAGGCGTGTAACCACCCGGCGCACCTGCTCAAGGATCGCTCTGCGCTCGCCGGACGCTCCGGCAAGCTCGCAAGGCTCGAGGAGATCCTGGCTGAGGCGCTCGCCGAGGGGGACAAGGCGCTCTGCTTCACCCAGTTCGCCGAGTTCGGGCACCTGCTCCGCCGTCACCTGCAGGAGCGGCTCGGGCGCGAGGTGCTGTTCCTGCACGGCGGGACCGCGCAAGCAGCGCGCGACGAGATGGTCGCTCGGTTCCAGGGCGACGGCGGGCCGCCGCTGATGATCCTGTCGTTGAAGGCGGGCGGTACGGGCCTCAACCTCACCGCGGCCAACCACGTCGTCCACTTCGACCGCTGGTGGAACCCCGCTGTCGAGGACCAGGCGACCGATCGCGCGTTCCGGATCGGTCAGTGCAAGAACGTCCAGGTGCGCAAGCTGACGTGCGTCGGCACGATCGAGGAACGGATCGACATGCTGATTGCGCAGAAGAAGGATCTCGCCGAGCGGATCGTCGGGACCGGCGAGGGGTGGATCACCGAGCTCGACACCGCCCAGCTCCGCGAGCTTATGACCCTCTCGCACGAGGCGGTGGCGGGGTGAACGACTGGGCCGATTGGCGCGATTGGGAGCCATCGAAGCCGCTGCCGGTGCAGGGGGGGATCGCCGCGCGCAGCAAGCGCGGCGCGATCGGTGAGACGTGGTGGTCGCAGCGGTTCATCGCGCTGCTCGAGTCGTTCGGCGTCGGTTCCCGGCTGCAGCGCGGGCGCAACTACGCTCGCCGCGGCCAGGTGATCGAGCTCGACGTCGAGCCGGGCATCGTAATCGCGAAGGTGCAGGGCTCGCGCTACACGCCCTATCGCGTCCGGATCCTGTGCAAGGCGCTGACTGAGCAGCAGTGGCGGCGACTGGAGAAGGCGATGGCCTCGCAGGCGCTACCACTCGCGCAACTGCTCGCCGGCGAGATGCCCCGCGACATCGAGGACGTGTTCGCGTCGTGCAAGCTGACGCTGTTCCCGCGCTCACGCGGCGAGCTGAAGGCGAGCTGCACGTGCCCGGACTCGGTGAACCCGTGCAAGCACATCGCGGCCGCCTACTACATCCTCGCTGAGCGCTTCGACCAGGACCCGTTCCAGATCTTCGCCTGGCGGGGCCGCGAGCAGGCCGAGTTGCTTGAGCACCTGCGCGCGCGGAGAGCCGGCGCCAGCGCCGCTGGCGGTGCCAGCCGGGCCGCGCATCGCAGTGGCAGCGCAGGCGCTGGCACTGCGCGACCGGCGGCGCCCGAGTCGCGCGATCCGGCGCTCGTCGACGAACTCGACTCGTTCTGGGAGAGCCGGCCGGCGCTCGCCGACCTGCACATCAATCCGCTCGCCGCCGAGGCAACGGATGTGCTGCTGCGCCAGCTCGGTCCGGCGCCGGTCGACGTCGACGGTCAGAACCTCGTCGATCTACTCGCGCCGGTCTATCGTGTCCTGGCGGGGCAGGCCGAACGTCGCGCGCTCGAATGACCCGCAGAAAAGCTCATGGCACGAGCGCGGCCACGGCGGACGCGATCGGGACATCGCCGCCGTTGAGGTAGAAGGTGACGCCCGCCAGTCGCGGTTCGGCCAGTACAGCCGCCAACACCGCGGCGACGTCGTCCCGGCTCACCCGCCCTCGGTACGGGTCGATGCACACGCGCACCGAGCCGGTCCCGGGCTCGTTGGTCAGCCCGCCGGGTCGGATGATCGTCCACGACCGGTCGCTGGCGGCAACGGCCGTGTCGGCGTCGGCCTTGGCGCGTAGATATACGCTGAAGCCCTCGTCGCCGGCGGGCGGGTTCTCGGCGCCGACCGCGCTCATCATCACGTACCGCTCAACGCCGGCAGTTCGTGCGGCTTCCAGCAGCTTGATCGCGCGATCCCGGTCGCCGGTGAGCTTGCGCTCGGCGCCGCTGCCCGCGGTAGAGGTCGATGCCTTGCTGTGGTGTGCAGCGAGACTTGCTCGCCGCGCGGAGCGGGTGCGCGCCGAGCTGCACCGAGTCACCTTCGCGCGCACGAAAGGAGTACCAGCCGGCAGCAAACACGCCTGCCTCTCAGAAGTGGCGGCAGAGCGTAGCTTCGCTCGGTGCTCCGGGCTCGGTGGGGTCAGATCTGGCGTGGGTCCCGATACGTGCAGCGCGTAGCGCTCGTCGACAAGGGCCGTCTGCGGCACATGTGAGTGGGTGGAAGGGTGGAACGGCAGGGTCCTCCGGGCCGAGCCGACCCCTCGCTTCACAGCGAGCGCTCGCGTGACTCACAGTCGGCGCGGCCGCCCGTATTACGGCCGATCGGCGACCTCAGCGCCAGCGGTTTGGTCCTCGGACGTCGTCATTCACTATTCCCATGCACTAAACGCGGAGGATTCCCGGACGTCCGGTTACAAAAAACCGCGGATTACCAGGACTTTCTGTGATGGGCACGGGTGGTTTCGAACCACCGACCTCTCGCGTGTGAAATAAGCCTGGCCCGTCCCCGGCTATGCCCTGCTGTCCCCAACTGCCCGCAAATGCTGGGCTGTCGTCTAATCAGCGGTCCCCGTTTGTCTCCGTGAATCCCGATCGGTCTTTTCCATAAAGCTTCCATACGCCGCGACCTGAGCGTGTCCGAGCCATAGACTCAAAGTCTGCTGTCGCGTTTAGCCCGAAGCGGAAGCCAGGTGCCCTATGTCCAGCCGGGGGCTCAGGCGGGAACCCATACGTACTGGATGTCCGGAGCGCCCTCCTCGTTGCGGCTGCCGTCGGTCCGTTCAACTTCTTGGAACCCGTGGCGCAGGTAGAAGCGTTGTGCGTCCTCGTTCGAGACGAACGTCCAGAGCCGGAGCCCGTCCGGTCGTTCGCGCTTGGCCACGGCGATCAGCTGCGCGCCGATCCCAACCCGCGTTAGATCCGGGTCCACGTACAGCTGGTCGATCCAGTCGTCCTGAAGCGCCAGCATCCCGACGAGGGAGCCCGACCCGCGCTCAGCCAACCAGCACTCGAGCCTGGGGATTACGAAGTGCGTTACCCAGATCCTGACCTCGTCATCGTCGTGCACGGGCGGCGGAATGGTCCCGGCGGCAGCGCTTGCACGACGCGCTCGTACGTACAGTTCCGTCGCCGCCTCGGCATCAGACGACGTCGCGCGCCGGATGATCACGTGCATCTGACGAGCGTCTCAGAGTCTCATGCTCGCTGCCGCAATGATCGAGAT
>Ga0208478_1000324_pt1 | contig 17571 bp, 18 predicted proteins | sample NGESurdeep072012_5_FD_184462 | JGI IMG/M metagenome (GOLD analysis project Ga0208478, IMG submission 184462) | Arctic peat soil microbial communities from Barrow, Alaska - NGEE Surface sample 415-2 deep-072012 (SPAdes) | ecosystem: Environmental > Terrestrial > Soil > Wetlands > Peat ...
GGCAGAGTCGGCTTGAGACGGCGCCCAGAGGCATGGCCGCCGAGGTCAGCCACAGCTTTGGATCAAGCTCCGACCGTCACTCCAGAAGAGCCGCACCCTTTCGTATTCGCGCAGATCGGGACCAGTGGTCTTCCACGCGGTGGCGCCGGCGTGGTCGGAGCGGGTGGCGATCACGGTGATGATTCCAAGTTCGACGAGGTCGGAGCTTGAGGGGCGACGACCAGGTTGCGTCAGGCCGCCCGTCAGCCGGGCAGCAGCACCCGAAAGACCGTGTGGCCGTCCTCGCGGGTCGTCTCCACCGTGCCGCCGTGCGCGTTGGTGACCGCCGCCACGATGGCCAACCCAAGGCCGGTACTACCCGCCGCTCGGGACCGTGCCGAGTCGCCGCGGGTAAACCGCTCGAAGATCCGCGGTCGCAGCCCGGCTGGGATCCCGGGGCCGGTGTCGCTGACGGTGAGTTCGGCGGTCGCGCCGTTGGCCTCGGCTTCTCGGCGTACGGCGACAGCGACCGTGACCTCGCTGCCCGCCGGGGTGTGCGTGCGGGCGTTGGTCAGCAGGTTGGCCAGCACCTGGTGCAGCCGGTGTTCGTCGCCGGGCACGACCACCGGGTCCTCGGGCAGGTCCAGCGACCATCGATGGTCCGGGCCGGCCGCGCGGGCGTCGCTGATGGCGTCGATCGCCAGCCGGCTCAGGTCGACTGGGTCGTGCGCCAGCGGCCGGCCGGCGTCGAGGCGGGCCAGCAGCAGCAGGTCGTCGACCAGCGCCGCCATCCGCGCCGACTCCGACTCCACCCGCCGCAGGCTGTGGTCGACCTGACCCGGCAGCGGCTCCGGGGTGCGCAGCGCAAGCTCGGTGTGGCTGCGGATGGCCGCCAGCGGCGTACGCAGCTCGTGACTGGCATCGGCGATGAACTGCCGGAGCCGGTTCTCGGTGGCCTCGCGTTGGGTGAGCGCGGTCTCCACGTGGTCGAGCATGTGGTCGAAGGCGGCGCCGAGCTGGCCCACCTCGGTGCCCGAGTCGCGGGGCAGCGCCCGGTCGCGCAGCGCCACGTCCCCGCTGGACAGTGGCAGCGCGGCCACCCGCTGGGCGGTGCTGGTCACCTGATGGAGCGGACGCAGGGATAGCCGGACCAGTACGGCGCCCGCTAGCCCCGTGGCCAGCAGGGTAGCGGTGAAGACGACCAGCTCGACCACGGCGAGGCGCTCGACGGCGTCGTTGACGCCGGCCGCCGGCAGCCCGGTGAGCAGCACGTCGCCGTCGCGACCGCTGGCTGTGAGCACGCGATAGTTGCCCAGTACGTCGAGATGCACGCTATGGGGGTCTCGGGCCGGCCGCAGCGCGGCCAGTTTGCGCGCATCGGCTGCGGTGATCAGGGGACGCGCGCCGTCGTCGGTGACCACTCCGGCCTGCGCCAGCTGACCGTCGACCACCCTGCCGCCCAGGGTGCCGACGGCCTGGCCGGCGACCTGACCGAACCCGCCGGCGGGAATCTGCGCATCACCGTCGTTCGGCACGGCATCGGCGTCCCGTCGCGGGGTGCCCGCGGCGGCGGTGTCGCCGGGACCGCTGGGAGCAGTTGCGCCGTACTCCAGGCTGACGGCGTACCGGCTGCCGGCAGCGCGCAACTGCTGGTCCAGTCGGTTGAGCAGGAAGCCGCGCAGCGCCAGCGTGGTGGCCAGCCCGACGGCGAGACAGGCGAGCGTGAGCAGCAGCAGCATGCTGGCCAGGAGCCGGGTCCGCAGCGGCCGCCGGCCCAGCCAGGTGCTGCCGCGGTTCGGCGCGGTCCGCCCCAACCCGGCTGGGTGGCTCACGGGGCCGGCTTGAGCACGTACCCCACCCCGCGCACGGTGTGGATCATCGGCTCCCGACCAGCGTCGATCTTCTTGCGCAGGTAGGAGATGTAGAGCTCGACGATGTGCGCCTGGCCGCCGAAGTCGTAGTTCCACACCCGGTCAAGGATCTGCGTCTTGGACAGCACCCGGCGCGGGTTGCGCATGAGGTAGCGCAGCAGTTCGAACTCGGTCGCGGTGAGCTCCACGATCTGGCCTGCCCGGCGTACCTCCCGGGCGTCTTCGTCCATAACGAGGTCACCGACCGCGAGCTCGGAGACGCTTTGTGCCCGCGCCAGACCGGCGCGGCGCAGCAGGCCGCGCAGCCGGGCCAGGACCTCCTCCAGGCTGAACGGCTTGGTGACGTAGTCATCGCCGCCGGCGGTGATGCCGACGATGCGGTCCTCAACCGAGTCCCGGGCGGTCAGGAACAGCACGCAAATATGCGGGCGTTCGGCGCGCAGCCGGCGCAGCACCTCCAGCCCGTCGAAGTCCGGCAGCATCACGTCGAGGATCACCGCGTCCGGGGCGAAGTCTCGAGCGGTGCGTACGGCGGTGCTGCCGTCGGCGGCCGTCTTGACCTCCCAGCCCTCGTAGCGCAACACGCTGGAAAGCACCTCGGCCAGGCTGGGCTCGTCGTCGACGACGAGCACGCGGATGGGAGATCCGTCCGGTCGGGTGAGCGCCGGCGCGCGGGCAGACTTCGCGGACGGGTTGGTGGCTGTCACGTCTCAATAGTCGCTGATGCGCCGGTGGCCGCGCTGTGGGCTGCCTATGTGCGGGCTCTGCGGTGGCTATCGGGCGAGGTGGCTGCCTTGGCGATGACCCTGCGGCTCAACTACGCGCCGCAGCGGAGGAGGACCACCGCAGCCTGCACGCGACCGTGCTGCTTGCCCTAGAGACCTACCTCGCGCTGCGGGAGACGGCCGAGATCAAGGCCGACCCCGAGGCGCTCCGGTCCCTCGCTGAGGCCCGCGAGGCTGTCCGCCAGGGTGACGTCGTCTACGGCACTGACGCCGTACGCCGTCTGCTCGGGGGACACCGCGCCTCGTGACGCGCCGTACGAGCTGGGGACCGCGCCCCCGGCCCGGCGGGCTTTGGCCGAGCGGCTGCCGCCGGATGTCGCCAGCGCGGCGGCGAAGTTCATCGTCGGCCCGTTGCGGAGTGATCCACGGCGAGTCGGCAAGCCGCTCGGCGAGGAGCTCGCCGGCATCCACAGCGCGCGGCTCGGCCGGGAGTGGCGGGTGCTGTACGAGATCGACGACACCAAGCACGTGGTCGTCGTGCTCGACATCCGGCACCGCTCGAACGCCTACCGCCTGCGATGACGGTTGCGACCGGCACAGCGGGCTGACCCGCCCCAGCCCAGCCCCGACCGAGGGCAGCCGGACGTCGTCAAGCCAGCGGCGGGCACGATGGACCCGTACCAAGGTGCTCAGCATCCGAGAGGTTGGTTTGGTGGCGACGTTCACTCCCGCGCGACTGGCTGACGGGTCGCTCGTACGCGTGGTGGCGGTGGGGCCACAGGACCGGGCGAGGTTGCGGGCCGAACTGATCGAAGGCTTCGCGCGGTTGTCCCCGGAATCGCGCTTCAGCCGGTTTCTGATGGCGATGCCTCGGCTGACCAGCGAGCAGTTGCGCCGTCTGGTGGACACCGTCGACGACCGCGACCATGTCGCGCTCGGCTTGGAGCTGGCCGAAAGCGGTACGCCGATTGGGCTCGGCCGCTTCGTCCGCGACTCCGTGGTCCCGACATCGGCGGACGTCGCGGTGACCGTCGCCGACGAGTGGCAAGGCAAGGGAGCGGGGACGATTCTCATCCGGGCACTCGCGGCGGCGGCGAAGAAGCGCGGCGTACGCCATTTCACCGCGCTGGTTCTCGCCGACAACTTGGCATCGCTGGCGATGCTGCGCGCCGTAGGCCGGGTTACCCGGTGCGAGCACGGTGGGGGGGCCGCCGACATGACCGTCGAACTCTCACCGACGGGCGGCCACTGCCGGTGGGCATGGGCTCGAATGCCATCGTTGTCTTCGATCCCCACCGGAGAACGGGTGGGTGGGATGCGGATGGCGGGGTTGGGGCTGTGCGGGAGTACGCGGAAGCGCCGGTGGTGCCGGTGGCAGCGGAGGCGACCCTGATCGATGACGTGGCGACGAACGCCGCCCGGTGGCCGGACCGCGTGGCCGCCAGCCGGCGTACGGCGTCGGGATGGGTGCCGGTGACTTGCGCGCAGCTGGCCGCGCAGGTGCGGGAGCTGGCCGGTGGGCTGCTCAGCGCCGTGGCGGCGGGAGACCGGGTTGTGCTGCTGGCGCGTACCCGGTACGAGTGGATGCTCGCCGACTACGCGATCTGGACGGTGGGTGCGGTTACCGTGCCTGTCTACGAGACGTCATCGCCGGAGCAGATCGCCTGGATCTGTCAGGACAGCGGCGCGGTTGCTGCGATCGTGGAGACCGCCGCGCATCAGGGGACCGTGGAGAGCCTGCGGGCTGAACTGCCCGAGTTGCGCCACCTGTGGCAGATCGACGCCGGTGACCTGGACCGGTTGGCCGGGACGGGCGCGGCGGCCCCCGCGGCGGAGTTGGCAGCGAGGCGAGCCGGGATGGGTCGGGACAGCCTGGCCTCCATCGTCTACACCTCGGGCACGACCGGGCGGCCAAAGGGCTGTCAGCTCACCCACGGCAACTTCCTGCACAGCGTGGCGAACGTAACTGCGGCCAACGGCATCGACGAGATCTTCTCCGAGCAGGCGACGACGCTGCTGTTCCTGCCGCTGGCGCACGTGCTGGCCCGGCTGATCCAGCTGTGCGCTATCCACCGCGGGGTTCGGTTGGGCCACTTGGCCACGGCGCGCGAGTTGCCTACCGAGCTCAAGGCGTTCCAACCCAGCGTCGTGTTGGCGGTGCCCCGGGTCTTCGAGAAAGCGCATGCGGCCGCCTACGCGCAGGCCCATTCCGCCGGCCACGACCGAGTGTTCGCCTGGGCGGACAGGGTGGCGGTGCGTGCCAGCCGGCAGCAGCAGGCGCACGGCCGGGTGCGCGCGGCCTGTCGCGCCCAACAAGCGGTCGCGGACCGGCTGGTCTACCGCCGGTTGCGGGCCGAACTCGGTGGCGTGCGCTGGGCGGTCAGCGGCGGCGGACCGTTGGGGGAGCAGCTCGCGCACTTCTTCCGTGGAGCCGGGATCACCGTCTTGGAGGGATACGGGCTGACGGAGAGCACCGCCGCCACCACGCTGAACCTGCCGCGGGCGGCCCGAGTCGGCACGGTCGGGCAGCCGATCCCCGGCACCGCGGTGGCGATCGCCGCGGACGGCGAGGTGCTGCTCCGCGGCCCGCACATCTTCGCCGGCTACTGGCACAACCCGGCGGCCACGGCGGACGCCGTCGCCGACGGGTGGCTGCACACCGGCGATCTCGGCGAGCTGAGCCCAGACGGGTACCTGCGGATCACCGGGCGGAAGAAGGACATCCTGGTCACCGGCGGCGGCAAGAACATCAGCCCGGGTCCGCTGGAAGATCGACTGCGCGCTCACCCGTTGATCAGTCAGGCCGTTGTCGTCGGGGACGCCCGGCCCTACGTTGCGTGCCTGATCACGCTGGATGCCGACACGGCGGCGGCCTGGGCCCGACGGCACGCCAAGGACGGTGCCGGCAGCGATGAGTGGCGCACCGACCCCGAGCTGGTGGCCGAGGTGCAGGCCGCGGTAGACGCGGCGAACGCTGGAGTCAGTCAGGCCGAGTCGATCCGCCGCTTCCGTATCCTCCCCGGGGATTTCTCCGAGATTGGCGGACAGCTCACCCCGACGCAGAAGGTCCGGCGCGCGGCCGTCACCGCCGAGTACGTCGCCGACATCGACGCCCTGTACCGCTAGCGACGTGGCAGTGGCACCACCGGACTCCGGCGGCTCGAGCTGAATCACTACCTCGACTGCGACCGCTCCCAGCGCGACCCGGCGGCTATGAGACGCCGGGTACGTGGAGGATCACCGTGTGGCCGTTCGGCACCCGCTCTATTCGCGCCGCCGCGACCGGCAAGCTGCCCAGGAAGCTGTTGAAGTGATAGTCGTCGCGGATTCCGACGCGCAGTGTCGTGTCCCCGGGCAGGGTTTCGGTCAGCTGCCGGAGCTGCTCGACGGTCATCTCGACAGCTATGTGATTTGTCATTGTCTACCTCTCAAGCCGCGCTGGCCGGCGGGAGCACAGAAGTCCCCCAAAGTGCTGATCTCTGGGGCCGGATGGCCAGCGCCAGTAACTATTGTACCCGGACATTGCGGCCCGCTAACATCAGCAAGCACAATCATGAGGCGGGGATGGAGCAATCGTCCCGGGCGGGCTCGGGCTCGTTCCTGGAGGGCCGCTTGTCGGCGTACACGTCTTATACACGTTGGGTGTAGCGTGCGTACATGCCGAGGCTGCGAACGAACATTGAGATAGAAGACGCCTACGTCCAGACAATCATGGACAGGTACGGAGTGCGGACCAAGACTGAGGCCGTCGACCTCGCGCTCAGACACCTGGCCGGTCAGCCCATGACCCGCGAGGAAGCGCTGGCCATGCGGGGGGCGCGGGCCATCGCCGAGCCCCCGGCCGACGCCGTACCTCACGGCGTCCGGTGATTCTGGCCGACACGTCCGCCTGGGTTGAGTACGACCGTGCCACCGGCAGCGCCGTCGACCAACGTCTGACCGCACTGATCGCCGCTGACGGCCCGCTCGCTGTCACAGAGCCGGTGGCGATGGAACTGCTGGCCGGGGCCCGCAGTGATCAGCGGGAGGTTGACCTACGCCGCTTGCTGCTGCGCTTTCGGCTGCTGCACTTCGACAGCACCGCCGATTTCGAGGCGGCGGCCCGCATTTACCGCTGGTGCCGGCGGGCTGGGATCACTCCCCGCGGCATGGTCGACTGCATGATTGCCGCCGTCGCGTGGCGCCGCGGAGCCGCCTTGTTGGCGTACGACGTCGACCTCAGCCGAGTCGCACATGTGGTCGGGATCGACCTCGACGAGGGGACGCCCTGGGCATAGCCCGCCCGGCTGCAAGCCCGCCTTGTCACCACGGACCAGCGGCTGGCGCGCGCAACGCCTCTGGCCGAGCTCCCTACGGCCTGACGGCCGTCGCTGCCTCGGGCTGTCCCGCGGCCGTGCTCCTCCTCGCGGGAATTCCATGGTCGCGGATAGCCGCTACAGAGCTTATACAGAAGCAAGGTGCCGACGATGTCATCAGCAGCCGGCGAACCCAGCGAAGGCGGGCTCACCGCCGTACCGGGGACTTGAGGAGCAGAAATGGCAACGTGGACGGACCAGCGCGTCCGACCCGCTCCACGCGCCGTCGTGCCGCCGCCGTCGCCCAGGCCGCAGCCGGCTCGCAGCCAGCCGCGGACGGTGCTCGGCCTCATTGCGCTGGGTGCCCTCGCCGTTGTCGCGCTGTGGTGGCTCGACACGCCGAGCGTCTCCGGCTTCGGGGATTGGCTGACCAACGCTGGGCGGATCACCGGGCTGCTCGCCGGCTATGCGGTCGTCATCCTGCTGGCGCTGATGGCCCGGATCCCGGCGATGGAGCGAGGCATCGGCACCGACCGGCTGGCCCGTTGGCACTCGATGGGCGGCCGGTACACGGTCAGCCTGGTGGTCGCGCATGCCTTGCTGATCACGTGGGGGTACGCCGTCACCGCCCACACCAACGTCGCCAGCCAGACGGCAACCCTGCTGACGAGCTATCCCGACGTACTCATGGCGACTGTCGCCGGCGGGCTGTTCGTGCTGGTGGGCGCGGTGTCGGCGCGGGCCGCCCGGGCGCGGTTGCGCTACGAGACCTGGTACCACCTGCACTTCTACACCTACCTAGCGGTCGCGCTGGCCTTCAGCCACCAGTTCGCCGTCGGCGCCGACTTCATGACCAACCTGCCGGCCCGGCTGCTTTGGTCTGCCCTGTACGCCGGGGTAGCCGCGCTGCTGGTCTGGCACCGGTTCGTCACCCCCGTCCGGCAGGCGCTGCGCCACCGGCTGCGGGTGGCCGCGGTCCATCGCGAGGCGCCGGGGGTGGTGTCGGTGCACATCACCGGCCGGCACCTCGACGAGCTCGCCGCCGAGCCGGGTCAGTTCTTCCGCTGGCGGTTCCTTACCCGCGACCTGTGGTGGTCGTCCAACCCGTACTCGCTGTCCGCGCCGGCGTCGGCCCGGTTACTGCGGATCACCGTCAAGGATCTCGGTGACCACAGCGCGGCGCTGGCTCGGCTGGCGCCGGGGACCCGCGTCTTCGCCGAGGGCCCGTACGGCGCGTTCACCGCCGCCCGGCGCAGCCGACCCAAGGTGCTGCTGCTCGGTGGCGGGGTGGGCATCACCCCGATGCGGGCGCTGTTCGAGACCCTGCCGGCTGGCCCGGGGGACCTGACCCTCGTCTACCGGGCCAGCCGGCAGGCCGACGTCGTCTTGCGCCGCGAGCTCGACGCCATCGCCGCGCGGCGGGGAGCGCAGCTGCACTACCTGCTTGGCTCGCGGGCCAAGCTTGGCTACGACCCGCTCGATGCCCGCCGCCTCCGGGCGCTGGTCCCGGACCTGGCCGCGCACGACGTGTACCTGTGCGGGCCGGACGCGATGACCGAAGCGGCCGAACGGTCACTGCGGGCGGCCGGTGTGCCCCGCTCCCGAATCCACGCCGAGTCCTTCCAACTTTAGTTCTCCCAGCAACAGTTCTCCCAGCAACGAGGAGTCACCGACATGCGCCGCGCCGCCCTTGCCCTGGTCGCCACCGTGGTTGGCCTCGTTCTGCTGCTGGGCTTCAAGACGCACTCGGCGACGTCGACCGCCAGCCCGCCGGCGGCGGTGTCGGCTCCTACCGGCAGCGGGTCGAGCGGCAGCGGGTCGAGCCGGAGCGGGAGTACGTCAAGCCCGAGCGGCACCGGCTCTGGCCAGAGCGGTGGCACTGCCGGTCAAAGCGGCACCGCAGCCGGGATCAAGGTCACCGGCAGCTCGGTCGGCACCCAGTACGGCCCGGTCCAGGTGCAGGTCACCGTCGCCAACAAGAAGATCACCGCCGTAACGGTGTTGCGGTACCCAACGTCCACCGGCCGCGACCAGCAGATCAACAGCTACGCGATTCCGGTGTTGAAGTCGGAGACGCTCAGCGCGCAGAACGCCAACATCGACATGGTTTCCGGCGCGACGTACACGAGCCTTGGCTACATCAAGTCCCTGCAGAGCGCGCTGGACCAGGCCGGCCTGTGAGTGGGGTTGCCGCCGTACCGGGCCTGCTCCCCACCGGCCGCCTCCCCACCCGCCACGTCGAGCACGTCATGGGCACTGTCGTCTCGTTCGACCTGCGCGACGAGGTGGCGCCGACCGTCCTGACCGACGCCGTCGAGTGGCTGCACCGGGTGGACCGGACCTTCTCGACGTACCGGTCGGACAGCCAGATCAGCCGACTCGACCGCGGTGAGCTCACGGCGGCCGACTGCGACGCCGACGTGCGGTCCGTCTTGGCGCTGGGCTCCGCTCTGGCCAAGGCCAGCCACGGCTACTTCACGGTGCGGCCGGCCGGCCGGCTCGACCCGTCCGGCGTGGTCAAGGGTTGGGCGATCGAGCGCGCCAGCGACATCCTGCGCGCCGGTGGCTCCGCGAACCACGCAGTCAACGGCGGCGGGGACATTCAGCTGGCCGGCGAGGCCGCGCCCGGCCAGCCCTGGCGGGTCGGGATTGCGCACCCCCACCAGCCGGGCGAGCTGGTGACCGTCGTCAGCGGGCGGGACATAGCGGTGGCGACCTCGGGTACGGCGGAGCGCGGCGACCACATCGTCAACCCGGTCACCGGCCGACCCGCGACCGAGCTGGCCAGCATCACCCTGGTGGGCCGGGACCTGACGACAGTGGATGCCTACGCCACCGCCGCCGCGGCGATGGGCAACGCCGCCCGCGAGTGGGTGCTGGAGCTCGACGGCATCGCGGCGTTCGCGGTTCCCGCCGCCGGCGCCCCGTGGTGGAGCGCGGACTGGGCGGCCGTCGGCAGCGTGCCCGTGGCCGCCTGACCGCTGGCGTGGCGTGTGCCGCCCCGTCCAGCGCGCCGATGTTGAGGCTACGTGCGTATCCCGCGAGTTGATCCGCACGTGGGCTCAACATCGGCGAGGGGGAGTGCGGCCGGGACCGAGTGACCGCCGGGCAGGGTCGACTGGCCCGAGCGAGCGACGCTCACAGCGGACGCATAGGTCGATCCCATGGTCAGCACAGCCGGTACGCCGAGAGTGCAGGCATGACACCCGTAGCCGACTCCTCAGGCGCCGCCGGCCCACCCGACGTCGAGATCGTCATCCCGGTACGCAACGAGCAGCACGACGTGGCTCCCAGCGTCCGCCGGCTGCACGCGCATCTGGCGGTCCGCTTTCCGTTCCCCACGGTCATCACGATCGCGGACAACGGCAGCACCGACGACACCTGGGCGATCGCGACCGAGCTGGCCACGCAGCTGCCCGGCGTACACGCCGTGCGACTCGAGCTGCCCGGCCGCGGCCGCGCGCTGAAGACCGTGTGGAGCCGCAGCGATGCCGAGGTGCTCGCCTACATGGACGTGGACCTGTCCACCGACCTCAACGCGCTGCTGCCGCTGGTCGCACCGCTGCTGTCCGGGCACAGCGACCTGGCGATCGGCACCCGGCTGGGCCGGGGCGCCCGAGTGGCCCGCGGCCCCCGCCGGGAGATGATCTCGCGCGGCTACAACCTGCTGCTGCATGCCGCGCTACGTACCGGGTTCTCCGACGCGCAGTGCGGGTTCAAAGCCATCACCCGCAGCGCCGCCGACCGGCTGCTGCCGCTGGTCGAGGACACCGGCTGGTTCTTCGACACCGAGCTGCTGGTGCTCGCCGAGCGCAGCGGCCTGCGCATCCACGAGGTCCCGGTGGACTGGGTCGACGACCTGGACAGCCGGGTGCACCTGCTGGCCACCGCCTGGGGCGACCTGCGCGGCGTACTGCGGCTGCGCTCCGGTCTGGCCCGACACGAGATCGCGCTGCCTCAGCTGACCGAGCACCGGCTCGCCGGCACGGCGGGAATCCGGCCGTGACCGCCGTCGACGAACTCCTCCGACCCGACGCCACGCCGTTGCCGCTCGGACCTGTCCGCGCGCGCGGCTGGCTGACCGGCCGGGAGCACGATCCGCGCTGGGTGCGGCCCGCGCTGCTGGCCCTGCTGGCCGGGACTGCTGCCCTGTACATCCTGGGCCTGGGCGCCAACGGCTGGGCCAACAGCTTCTACACCGCCGCCGTGCAGGCGGGCACCCAGAGCTGGAAGGCCTTCTTCTTCGGCTCCTTCGACGCCGCCAACTTCATCACCGTCGACAAGCCGCCGGGTTCGCTGTGGCTGACGGGGCTGTCCGCGCGGCTGTTCGGCGTGAACGCGTGGAGCATCCTGGTGCCACAGGCCCTGGCCGGCGTCGCCACCGTCGGACTGCTCTATGCGACGGTACGGCGACACTTCTCCGCAGCGGCCGGCCTGCTCGCCGGCGCGGCGCTGGCGCTCACCCCGGTCGCCACCCTGATGTTCCGCTACAACAACCCCGACGCCCTGTTGGTGCTGCTGCTGGTTGCTGGTGCGTACGCCGTCACCCGGGCCACCGAGACGGCCAGCGCGCGGTGGCTGGCGCTGGCCGGGGTACTGGTCGGCTTCGGCTTCCTGACCAAGGCGCTGCAGGCGCTGTTGGTGGTGCCGGCCTTCGCCTTGGTCTACCTCCTCGCCGCGCCGACATCGCTCGGCCGCCGGCTGGGGCACCTGGTCCTGGCCGGCGTCGCGATGCTGGTCGCCGGCGGCTGGTGGGTGGCGGCGGTCACGCTCTGGCCGGCCGCCAGCCGGCCGTTCATCGGCGGCTCGCAGGACAACAGCGAGTTCAACCTGATCTTCGGCTACAACGGCTTCGGTCGACTCACCGGCAACGAGGCCGGCAGTGTCGGCGGGGGACCGGCCGGCACCGGCGGTCGCTGGGGCGCTACCGGCCTGCTCCGGCTGTTCGGCAGCGAGATGGGCGGCCAGATCGCCTGGCTGCTGCCCGCCGCTGTGATTTTCCTGGTCGCATTGCTGTGGCTGTCCCGGCGCTCGCCGCGCACCGACGGCCGCCGCGCCGCGCTGGTGCTGTGGGGCGGTTGGCTGCTCGTCACCGCGGCGACGTTCAGCTTCGCCAATGGCATCATCCATCCGTACTACAACGTGGCACTGGCCCCGGCCATCGGTGCGCTGGTCGGGATCGGGGCGGCGAGCCTGTGGCCGCACCGCCGATTGCTGTACGTCCGCGGGTTGCTGATCGTGGCCATCGCCGCCACCGGCTTGTGCTCCTTCGTGCTGCTGAGCCGCAGTCCGAACTGGCAACCGTGGCTGCGCCCGACCGTGCTGGCGCTGGCGCTGGTCAGCGCGACCGCCATCGCGGTTGGCCAGTGGATTCCTCAGGGGATTCCTCAGTGGATTCCTCCGTGGATTCCTCGGCGGATGCCTCGGCGGCTTGCGGCCATCTTCGCCGCGACAGCCGCGACCGTCGCCATCGTCGGGGGGCTGGCGGGTCCGGCCGCGTACTCGGTGCAGACGGCTGCTACCGCGGCTACCGGCGCCATCCCCGCCGCCGGTCCGGCGGTGGCCGGCGGTCGGCCCGGGGTCGGTGGGGGTCGCGGCCAGTTCCCCGGCGGCCTCGCCAACCGGTTCGGGGGAGCGCTGCCGCCGGGCCTGCAGCGAGGCACCGGCCAGCCGGCACCGGGTGGGACCGGTGGTCAGGGTGGACTCGGCGGCCTGCTCGACGCCCGGGCTCCCGCGCCAGCCCTGGTCCAGCTCCTGCAGCAGGACAACGCGGCGTACACCTGGGTGGCGGCCACGGTCGGCGCGAACAGCGCCGCCGGCGTACAGCTGGCGACCGGCAACCCGGTGCTGGCGATCGGTGGCTTCAACGGGTCCGACCCGACCCCGACGTTGGCGCAGTTCCAGGAGCTGGTGCGCGCCGGCAAGGTGCATTACTTCCTCGCGGGCGGTGCGGCCGGTGGGCGCGGCGGCTTCGGCGGCCCTGGCGGTTTCGGCGGTCCTGGCGGGGCCGGCGGCCCTGGCGGTTTCGGCGGTCCAGGCGGGGCCGGGGGCGGGGGCGCAACCAGTGCCGGCAGCCAGATCAGCGCCTGGGTGCAGCGCACCTTCACTGCGCGGACGGTGGGTGGCACCACCGTCTACGACCTCACGACGGCCGCCGGTACGTCGGGTGCCTGATCCGCACCCGGCCCGCCGGGGCGGCTGAGGGGTGGGCGGCCCGTGACGCCGGGTGCGGCTGCCCTAAGGTGACGCCGTGCCCGGAGTCTTCTCGATGGTCCTCGCTGGCGGTGAGGGCAAGCGGTTGTCGCCGCTGACCCGCGACCGGGCGAAGCCGGCGGTGCCCTTCGGCGGCAACTACCGGCTGATCGACTTCGCGCTGTCCAACCTCAGCAACGCGGGCTATCTCAAGATCGCCGTGCTCACGCAGTACAAGAGCCACAGCCTGGACCGGCACATCGCGGTGACCTGGCGGACCTCCGCGCTGCTCGACAACTACATTGCCCCGGTGCCGGCCCAGATGCGGCACGGTCCGCGCTGGTTCGAGGGGTCGGCCGACGCGATCTACCAGAACCTCAACCTGATCAACGACGAGCGGCCCGACCACATCATCGTCTTCGGCGCGGACAACATCTACCGGATGGATCCGCAACAACTGGTGCAACAGCACATCACCAGCGGCGCCGGCGTCACGGTGGCGGCGCTGCGGGTGCCGATCGAGCAGGCCAACGCGTTCGGTGTGATCGAGACCCAGTCCGACGGCGTACGGATCAAGGCCTTCCGGGAGAAGCCCTCGGACCCGGTCGGGCTGCCGGACGCACCGCACCAGGTCTATGCCTCCATGGGCAACTACGTGTTCTCCGCCAAGGCGCTGGTGGAGGCGGTGAACGTCGATGCCCGCGATCAGCAGTCCGTGCACGACGTCGGCGGCAGCCTGATGCCGATGTTGGTCGAGCGGGGCGAGGCGGCGGTCTACGACTTCACTACCAACCAGGTGCCGGGTACGACCGAGCGCGACCACGCCTACTGGCGCGACGTCGGCACGCTGGATGCCTACTACGACTCGCACATGGACCTGATCTCAATCCACCCCATCTTCAACCTCTACAACAACGAGTGGCCGATCCTGACCTGGAATCCGCCGTTGCCGCCGGCGAAGTTCGTGTTCTCCGAGCCGGGGCGGATCGGGCACGCGCTGGACTCAATGGTCTGCGCCGGCGTCGTCGTCTCCGGCGGCGAGGTACACCGCTCGGTGCTCTCGCCGGGGGTGAAAGTGCACTCGCACAGCCTGGTTACCGGGTCGGTGCTGATGAACGGGGTCAGCGTTGGCCGCGGCGCGGTGGTGCGCAACGCCATCGTCGACAAGAACGTCGAAGTGCCGCCAGGGGCGCGCATCGGTGTCGACCTGGAGCGCGACCGGGAGCGCTTCGTGGTCTCCGAGGGCGGCGTAGTCGTTGTGGGCAAGGGGCAGAAGGTCGACGTCTGACGTGTGGACCCTCCGACGTGCAGAGCCCGACAAGCGCGGAGCCCGACGTGCGGGGTGCCTCACATGCGGGTCGCCTGACGTGCGGGGAGCCTGAGGTGCGGGTCGGACCTGAGGTGCGGGTCGGACCTGATGTGCGGGTCGCCCTGCTCACCCGCGAGTACCCGCCGGAGGTCTACGGCGGCGCCGGTGTCCATGTCGAGTACCTCGGCCGCGAGCTCGCCCGCCTGGCCGACGTCACAGTGCACTGCTGGGGCGGGCCGCGGCCGGCTCAAGCGGGCGGCCCGGCTGTGGCGACGTACGACGCCTGGGCGGCGTTGGCCGGCCCGGAGCCGGAGCTGGCAGCGCTGCGGGCGGTCTCCATCGACCTGACCATGGCCGCCGCCGTTCGCGGTGCCGACGTGCTGCACAGCCACACCTGGTACGCGCAGTTCGCCGGCCACCTGGGCAAGCTGATCCACGACATTCCGCACGTCGCCACCGTGCACAGCCTGGAACCACTGCGCCCGTGGAAGGCCGAACAGCTCGGCGGCGGCTACGCCCTGTCGTCGTTCTGCGAGCGGACCGCGCTGACCGGGGCGGACGCGGTGATCGCGGTGTCAGCAGAGAACCGGCGCGACATCCTGGCGGTCTACCCCGACATCGACCCCGACCGGGTGCACGTGATCTACAACGGGATCGACACTGAGCAGTACCACCCAGATCGCGGCACCGACGTGCTGAGTCGGTACGGCGTCGACCCCGATCGCCCGTCGGTCGTCTTTGTCGGCCGGATCACCCGGCAGAAGGGCGTTGGCCTGCTGCTGCGGGCGGCGCTGGCGATTGAGCCGGGCGCGCAGCTGGTGCTCTGCGCCGGCGCGCCGGACACCCCGGAGCTCGGGGCCGAGATCGCTGCGGCCGTCGACCTGGTCCGGCGCGAGCGCGGCGACGTCGTCTGGATCGACGCGATGCTGGCCAAAGCGGAGATCGTGCAGCTGCTCAGCCATGCCACTGTCTTCGTCTGCCCGTCGGTGTACGAGCCGCTGGGCATCGTGAACCTGGAGGCCATGGCTTGCGAAGCCGCCGTGGTCGCCACTCGGACCGGGGGCATTCCCGAGGTCGTCGCGGAAGGGGAGACCGGACTGCTGGTCGACTTTGACCCGGTCGACGATGGGTCGCGGTCACCGAAGGACCCGGCCGGCTTCGTCGCCGCGATGGCCGCCGCCGTCAACTCGCTGCTGACCGATCCCGAGCGGGCGCGGCGGATGGGCCAGGCCGGGCGGCGGCGCGCGGTCGAGCACTTCAGCTGGACCTCGATCGCCGAGCAGACGGTGGCGCTCTACCAGCGCGTCCGCACTGGCGCGGCCTGAGTCCGAGGCGTGCCTGGCAGCGAGTTCGACGACGACACGGCGGTGCGGCCGGCCGGGGAGTCCGGCGGTCGCCGCCGCTACGCCGCGACGGTGACCGGGCGCTGGAGCATTGCGGACTTCCCCAACGGCGGCTACCTGCTCGCCATCGGCGCCCGGGCGATGGCCGAGACGTTGGCGCCGCATCGCGACCCGTTCTCGGTCACCGGCCACTTCCTGTCCCCGCCGGTCGAGGGGCCGATCGCGGTCGAGGTCGAACCGGTACGCCGCGGCCGAACGCTGTCCACGGCCACCGCCTCGCTGCGCCAGGACGACCAAGAGCGATTGCGCATGCTGGCCAGCTACGGCGACCTCTCCGTCGTCGGCGGCCCAGAGACGGTCACCGCGCCGCCGCCAGACCTGCCGGCGCCGGTGGACTGCTTCCGCGGCCGGGTCCGGTTTCCCGGCGGCGTACCGGTGTCCAATGCCGAGCGCTTCGAGACGCTGATCCATCCCGACGACATCGGCTGGGCGCACGGCCGTCCGTCCGGACAGGCACAGGTGCGGGCCTGGGTGCGGTTCGCCGACGGCCGTGAGCCGGACCCGCTGGCCCTGCTGCTGGTGGTCGACGCGCTGCCGCCGGCAGTGTTCAACCTGGGCGTGTCCGGCTGGGTGCCGACGCTGGAGATGACCGTGCACGTGCGGGCGGTCCCGACGCCCGGCTGGCTGCGGGTGACCGCGCATACCCGCAACCTCGCCGGCGGCTACCTGGAGGAGGACGCGGAGGTGTGGGACTCCGCTGACCGGCTGGTGGCGCAGTCTCGCCAGCTGGCCCGGCGTACCGACCGCTGACCGGCGCGGCACGTCGGACCCGTCCGGGCTCGCCCGTCGGCCGGCTCGCCCGTCGGGGCCGGCTCGCCCGTCGGCCGGCTCGCCCGTCGGCCGCTGAAAGGATGCGCCGGTGACCTTGACGCCGCTGGAGCAGCTGGTCGACATCCTGGACCTCGAGCCGATCGAGGTGAACATCTTCCGCGGTCGCAGCCCGGACGTGACCCTGCCGCGGGTCTACGGCGGACAGGTGGCCGGCCAGGCGCTGGTGGCCGCCGGTCGCACGGTGCCGGCGGACCGGCCGGTGCACTCGCTGCACGCGTACTTCCTGCGCGGCGGCGACCCGTCCGTGCCGATCATCTACGACGTCGACCGGGTTCGGGACGGGCGGTCGTTCAGCACCCGGCGGGTGGTCGCCGTCCAGCACGGGCAGCCGATCTTCCACCTGGCCGCGTCGTTCCAGCTCCCGGCCGAGGGCGTCGAGCACCAGCTGCCGATGCCGCCGTCGGTGGACCCGGAGACGCTGCCGACGTTTCAGGAACGCTACGCGCCGTACGCCGACGAGCTCGGGGAGTGGTACTCCCGGCCCCGGCCGATAGACCTGCGCTACGTCGACGACCCGCCCCGGGCCGCCCGGGAGAAGGGTCCGCGCGACCCCAGCCAGCAGGTGTGGATGCGCGCCGACGGCAAGCTGCCCGACGAGCCGCTGCTGCACGTCTGCGCCGTGACCTACGCCTCCGACATGACCCTGCTGGAGTCGGTGCTGCTTGGGCACGGGCTGTCTTTTGGAATGCCGGGACTCAAAGGGGCGAGCCTGGACCACGCGATGTGGTTCCACCGGCCGTTTCGGGCCGACGAGTGGATGCTGTATGACCAGGACAGCCCGTCCGCTTCCGGCGCGCGCGGCTTCGCCAGCGGGCGGCTGTTCGCCCGCGACGGGCGGTTCTGTGTGTCGGTCGCCCAGGAAGGGATGCTGCGCGTCCCGCGGTGAGCGCGACTTGGGCGACGGGACCGACCGGGGCCGACGGGGCCAGCCATGCAGACTCGAGACGGGAAGTTGTGCGGCAGGGC